>JACCEC011382981.1_pt1 | contig 63448 bp, 53 predicted proteins | sample 7450121 | NCBI WGS metagenome assembly JACCEC01 (sample SAMN15323455, study PRJNA562643) | freshwater metagenome | isolation source: river surface water | place: USA:Blue River Watershed | collected 2017-08-18
ATCCAACCGATCCGCGACTCGGGCTCAGATCAGCCCGAGCTTCATTTTGCCCTCTTCGCTGATCATCGACTGGTTCCAGACCGGCTCCCAGACGATGCGCACGTCGGCCTCGGTCAGGCCGGGGACGAGGAGGAGCTTGCCCTTGGCATCCTCGGCGATGGCCGGGCCCATGCCGCAGCCGGGGGCGGTGAGCGTCATGGCTACGTCGGCCTTGTAGCCCGCCTCGGTCTTCACGACGTCGAGCGAGTAGACGAGGCCGAGATCGACGATGTTCACCGGAATCTCGGGGTCGTAGACCTTGCGAAGTTGGTCCCAGAGGGCCTCGGGATCGGGCGCGCCGTCGGCGAGCGTGGCGGCTCGCACGGACTGGTCGGAAACCTGTTCGCCGATCGCGTCGGCGTCCTTGCCGTCGATGCGGTAGAGACCGGCGTCGCCTTGCACGGTGTAGGTGCCGCCCAGGACCTGGTGGATGAACACCTTCGCGCCGGCGAAGAGGGTGTGTTTATCGCCGGAGGGGATCTGGGTGACGACGACGTCGCGGGAGAGGATGCGGTCTTTGGAGGCGGACATGGGAAAATCAGTTAAGGCAGCAAAACCGGCGCAAAGGGAGCCCATTTTGCGGCGCGGGCAAGCAAGACGACGGGCCGCCGCGCCGCCGCCCCTCGCCGCGCTTTCGACGCCGCCTCGCGCCGGGCCAGGCTGCCCCGCCGATGCAGTCGGAGGAAGGCCGCAAGAAGGCGCAAGAGGCGCAAAAAACGGGCCGGCGTTTTTCGTTTGGGTTGGCGACGTTCGCGCCTCCTAGGGTGCGGTCAGTGACGTTCCTTTATGAATACCTTGGCCGCAAAGAGGCGCAGAAGTCGCAAAACCAAACCACGGCGTATCGATGGAGGTCCTTTTTTGCGCCTTTTGTGCGTTTTTGCGGCCATTCTTCCGTTGGGTTATTTTAAGTCACTGAGATGACGGGGCCGATGACGGATGCGGCGCGGTCCGGTGGGAAAACGAAAAAGCCCGCGGCGCGGTCCGCGGGCTGGTTGGGGCGGGGGAGGGGAGGGCGCTCGATCAGGCGGCCTTGGACGCGGTCGAGCTCGTCTTACCGCGGGTCAGGCCGCTGCTGCGCTCGCTCGCGCGCTTGTAGCCCATGGTCTCGTAGAGATCGCTATCTTCGCCTTCGGTGTGGTCGCCCCTCACGGCGTTGACCACGAGTTTGATCGCGGCGAGCGAGGCATCGTCGGCGGTGTCGCGCTTGTTCTGGGCGGCCGTGAACTGCGCCTCGAGTTCCTCGATTCGCTTCCGCGTGTCGGTGCTGGGCTGCACCGCGGCCTTGAATTGCTCGAGGCTCATGCCGGCGAAACTCTTGGTGGGACGAAGCGTTTCCCACGCGTTGACGACTTTCTTGATCTTGGCTTCGTTCTGAGTGGGCGATGGCATAGTTAGGTGTGTTTAGTTTTTTGCGTTAGTTATGCATCCGTTTGATGCACAGGACCCATTTTATACGCAAAAACCGAACACCTTGCACGTAAGTTTGCAGGTTACGTGCACCAAAAGGGCCGACTTACGTAGTTTTTTACGCATTTGGATCAAGTCTGCCCAAGTTTGGATCAAGTCTGCGCGGAGACGGGCTTAGTCTGCACGCAGACGAGCCTCGTCTCCATGCAGACGAGCCTTGTCTGGGCGCGTTTGGTGTCCGTCTCCATGCAGACGAGACCCAACTGCGTCGGTTTGGCCTCCGTCTGCGCGGAGACGAAGGCTAAATCCAGGCAGACGGGCCGCAAACCCGTGCAGACGAGGCCCAACTCCGCGGAGACAGAATCGAACTTGGCGGAGCGAAAGGGAGAACCCGCGGCGTCGAGGCCCAAACCCGCGTCACCGCGGCCGCATGGTCAGGATCGAACGCGTCACCCGACGCGCAAGCGACCTCGATGCGGAGAATCCGGCGCAGGATCTGGGGATCCTAAGCTGGGCGCGTCGCCTCCGACCCTGGCCTCCTTGGTTGCCGGGCCTCGGTCGCGGGTTGTGGGGTTTGTTTTGGCTCGGCAGGTAAACTTGCGCGTTTGCCTCATCTCGAAGCTCGCCAAGAGCAGGAATTTACCCTAGGGTTACATACCCATGCCAGCGAGAGTAAACCAAGCCCCCTTCGGCGGTCGTCGCACCTCGTGTCGTGGCCCGCGGGTAGAGCGGCCGGTGTCACTCGTCGGAGCTGAAAGGCCCTTATATTCTCACGGAATGTCGCCCCTCGGGATGTCCGCTCTAGTCCAGCGAGGCGGGCTTCAATATTCGTCACTTTATTTAAAAATGAAACGCTGAATATTATGCCAACTACTTTTATAGTTCCCTCGCAGTTAAGAGGATCAGATGTATTTGAATTCACGTCTACATTCTGGGACGAAACGGAGGATGACGTTGTTTTTGATTTTTCACGTCTTTCGTTTGCGTTTCCTTTTCCGACTCTCGTGCTCGCAGCTGAGATTCAGAGCATGATTAAATCCGCCTCGCATAAATCATATGCAGCGACAGGCATAGATTTCTCTAAGCCGGCCCACTCATATTTAGGGCATATTGGCTTTTTCAAGCACGCTGGCATTAATCTTGGCAGCGCGCCAGGCATAGCATCCGGCGGAGCCACCTACATTCCAATAAAAACCTTATCTAGATCTGAAATCGAAAAGCGATTAACATACCCAGAACAGCCAATTGGAGCAGCAATCCAAAAGGAGGCTGAAGATATGGCTAGGCTCCTCACTGAAAGCCAGGAACTCAAAGTCTACAGGCCAATCGCATATTGTATCCGAGAGGTCATTCGAAACGTTTTTGAACATGCCGATATTGATATTTGCTCAATTTCAGGCCAGCGATTTAAAGAAGAGGTAGAGTTGGCGATTGTCGACAGAGGATGCGGAGTGCGTTCTTCGCTTTCTAGGCGCTACGATTTCCCGACTGATGGCGATGCATTGTTGTCTGCGATAAAACCAGGCGTATCAAGATCAGAGCCTTCAGGCGAAAATGGGGATCAATGGTCTAATTCCGGGTTTGGGTTATATGTTTTATCCGAGCTCGGGAAGAGAACCGGAACGTTCTGTATTTGCAGTGGATCAGCCGAAATTAAAGTATCGAAAGACAAGGATCTAGAGGTGAGGCGGCATCTGTTTCATGGAACAGCTATTCGCCTGAAAATCCAAAAACCCAAAGGTGTCAATTTTACCGAGTATATTGAGAAGATCATAAGTGATGGAGAAACCATAGCACTCCAATCACCATTCCCCCGGCGCGCATCTAAAAGCACAAAGACAATATGAAGAGAAAAAGAGTCTGACGTGGCTAGTTTGTGCGTTAGGCGGATTCCCTAAACCATATGAAAGCAAATGAACAACGAAGCTTCCTTTTGGCGGCGGCTGATTGGCAAGAATCCTTACTGCAGAACTATAGATCGTTTCACTGCACGATACAGAGCATACTGCTGGCCACCTGCTCAACGGTTTTTGCGGTTCAATTGGCGACGCTGGCCACTGTAGTGAATTCATCCACGCAACTCCCGCTGGTTCACACTTGCTATACCTTAACATTAATTACTCTGCTCTATTTTCAGAAAAGAACGTCTACGGATATGTATGGTGTCATAAGTAGCCGAGCGCGCGACATTGATTACTGGCATAAAGCGATTATTTTGTGCGAAAACCAGTTGGTGGCTGGCGATCGCAATTTCACACATTTCAAGGTTTGGCAGCGTGCGCAAAGGCAAGATGTTTCGGATTTATTTACCAAGTATATGCCAGTCGAAGGGGTTACAGCGGAGAATGCTGAAGAGATCCTAGGGAAGGGGGTCGGGCATACGCGTAGGGTTCTTGATGTGAATTTATTCCTCAGATTGCATTATATATTTATTGGTATCACAATCCTTAGCTTGGTGATTTCTGCCTTGGCTTGGATTTATGGAAATTAAGTCTAGCAAGGCGATAGGGCGAAGCCGGATGTCAAGCATCCAACTCGCCCACCTGTCTCGCTTATCTTCGACGTCACGCGAAAACTCTACCACTAATGAAAACATCCATGAAGTGCTCCAACTGCGGAGCGGAAGTAACAAACCTGACCCTGTCGCCCGGGAAGAAACAATGGCTTTGGATGCTCCCGATTATGCTGATGGGGTTTTATCCGATGTTGCGCATGTCTATATTCAAGAGCGACCATGCCGATCACCTTGTGGTGAAAGACACGGAGCGCGTGAATGCCGAGCGTGATGTTAAGATCATCGGGCGCATAGAGAATACAGGAAACAAGACCTGGACCGGGATCACCGTGGAGGCGGAATTTTATGGCCCGGATGGCCGCTTTATCGACGAGGAAAGCGTCTATCTTCGCAGTGACATCCGCCCAAAGGGCGATGAGCACTTTAGCATCAGTATTCGGCCGACATCCGACGCCATCCGGTCGCCGGAGACGAAGATGATCGTCAAGGTGTCATCGGCACGGACGGATCCTTTTTGATTTTTGTGCCCAAGAATGAGCCGGAACTGAGAATGGACGAAAACAGGCTCGGGCCGAGTTTTGTTGTTTATTGAAGCGGGTCGGTGAGGAGGCCGCCTATCGTGGTCCGCAGGTTTGTCGCGGCGGGGACGGCGCCCCGCCCTCCACAAGAAGTTAACGGATAGCGCTAGTGATCAGGTTTCTTCCTTGGTCTAAGCCATGGGAGGGGCGACTGCCGCGACTAAGATGCACAAAAGGAAAGCCCCGACCTGTGGTCGGGGCTGCATGCGGTGGCGGAAGGGCCGGCGGATGGGCTCAGGGGGCGTGAGTCGGGGCGGGTTCGGTCGCGGGCGTGGCGTGGCTGACGGGTTTCACCCGGAAGAGACTGAGCACGGTCACGAAGAAGACGGGCACGAGGAAGATGCCGAGGACGGTGGCGCTGAGGGTGCCGCCGACCACGCCGGTGCCGACCGCGTTTTGGCTGCCCGAGCCGGCTCCGCTGGCGATCGCGAGGGGCAGGACGCCGAGGCCGAAGGCGAGCGAGGTCATCAGGATGGGGCGCAGGCGCTGGCGCGCGGCGAGCACGGCGGAATCGATCAGGCTCATGCCGCGGTCGTAGTTCTCCTTGGCGAACTCGACGATGAGGATGGCGTTCTTCGCCGAGAGGCCGGCGATGGTGAGCAGGCCGACCTGGAAATACACGTCGTTGGGCAGGCCGCGCAGCCAGGCGGCGAGCAGGGTGCCGATGACGCCGAGCGGCACGACGAGGAGCACGGCGGTGGGGATGGTCCAGCTTTCGTAGAGCGCGGCGAGGCAGAGGAAGACGACGAGCAGGGAGATCGCGTAGAGGGCGGGGCCTTGCGAGCCGGAGAGGCGTTCCTCGTAGGAGAGTCCGCTCCAGGCGATGCCGATGCCGGGGGGCAACTGTTTCGCGAGCTCGGCCATGATCGCCATGGCGTCGCCGGTGCTGCGGCCGGCGGCGGGCTCGCCCTGGATGGCGATGGAGGGCACGCCGTTGAAGCGTTCGAGCTTGGGCGAGCCGAGGGTCCAGCGGGTGGAGGCGAAGTCGGAGAAGGGCACCATCTGCCCGCGGTTGTTGCGCACATACCAGCGGCCGAGGTCCTCGGGGAGCATGCGGAAGGGGGCGTCGGCCTGGAGGTAGACCTTTTTCACGCGTCCCTTGTCGATGAAGTCGTTGACGTAGGAGGAGCCCCAGGCGGTGGCGAGGGTGCGGTTGATGTCGGCGAGGGAGAGGCCGAGGGCGCCGGCTTTTTCCTGGTCGATCTCGACGCGGTATTGCGGGGTGTCGTCGAGGCCGTTGGCGCGGACGTTGGCGAGGGCGGGGTTTTGGCGGGCGAGGCCGAGGAGCTGGTTGCGCGCGGCCATGAGGGCGTCGTGGCCGAGGCCGGCGTTGTCGACGAGGCGAAGGTCGAAGCCGGTGGCGCTGCCGAGCTCGAAGACCGCGGGCGGGACGAAGGCCACGGCGAAGGCGCCCTTGATCTGGGCGAACTTGGCGAGGGCGCGCTTCTGGATGGCGTCGACCTTCTGGTCGGGGCGCGTGCGCTCGTCCCAGTCCTTGAGGCGGATGAAGCTGAAGACCTGGTTCTGGCCGGCGCCGGCGTAGCTGAAGCCGGTGACGCCGAACATGCCCTCGACCGACTCCTTCTCGTCCTCGAGGAAGTGTTTCTCGATCTGCTGGAGCACGGCAAAGGACTGCTCGGCGGTGGAGCCGGGCGGGAGCTGGGCCTGCGCGTAGAGGATGCCCTGGTCCTCGGCGGGCAGGAAGCCGGTCGGGATGCGGAGGAAGAGCAGGACGAGCACGCCGACGATGAGGGCGTAGGCGAGGAGCGAACGCTTGCCGCGCTTGATGAGGCCGGAGACGCCCGAGGCGTAGCGGTCGGCGTTGCGATCAAAGACCCGGTTGAACCAGCCGAAGAAGCCGCGATCGGAGGCGTGGTGGCCCTTCTCGATGCGCTTGAGGATCGTGGCGCAGAGGGCGGGGGTGAGGACGAGCGCGACGAGAACGGAGAGCGCCATCGCGGTGACGATGGTGATGGAGAACTGGCGGTAGATAACGCCGGTCGAGCCGCCGAAGAAGGCCATGGGCACGAAGACGGCGGAGAGCACGAGGGCGATGCCGACGAGGGCGCCGGTGATCTGGTCCATGGATTTGCGCGTGGCCTCCCGGGGCGGGAGTCCCTCCTCGCTCATCACGCGCTCGACGTTTTCCACGACGACGATCGCGTCGTCCACGAGCAGGCCGATGGCGAGCACGACGCCGAAGAGCGTGAGGGTGTTGATCGAGTAGCCGGCGGCGGCGAGCACCGCGAAGGTGCCGAGGAGCACGACGGGGACGGCGATGGTCGGGATGAGGGTGGCGCGGAAATTCTGGAGAAAGAGATACATGACCAGAAAAACGAGGACGACGGCCTCGAGCAGGGTCTTCACGACCTCGTGGATCGAGAGGCGGACGAAGGGCGTGGTGTCGAGCGGGTAGACGATCTTGACGCCGGCGGGAAAGAAGGGGCGGAGCTCGTCGACGCGGCGGCGGATGGCGTCGACCGTCTCGAGGGCGTTGGCGCCGGTGGCGGGGCGGATGGCCATGCCGACGGCGGGGTGGCCGCTGAAGCGGGAGTTGTTGGTGTAGCTCTCGCTGCCGAGCTCGACGCGGGCGACGTCGCGCAGGAAGACGCGCGAGCCGTCGGGATTCACGCGGAGCAGGATCTTTTCGAACTGCTCGGGGGTTTGCAGCCGCGTCTGCGCGGTGATGGTGGCGTTGAGCAGCTGGCCGGGGACGGCGGGGAGGCCGCCGAGCTGGCCGGCGGAGACCTGGGCGTTCTGGGTCTGGATGGCGGCGGCGATCTCGCCGGTGGTGAGGCGGAAGTCGTTGAGCTTGTCCGGATCGAGCCAGATGCGCATCGCGTATTGCGTGCCGAAGACCTGGAGGTCGCCGACGCCCGGCACGCGGCTGATCGGGTCCTGGAGCGTGTTGACGATGAAGTCGCCAAGGTCGGCGACGCCGAGCGAGCCGTCCTCCGAGACCACGCCGAGGACGAGGAGGAAGTTGCGGACGGATTTGGTGACGCGGACGCCGAGTTGCTGCACCTCCTGGGGGAGCAGCGGCGTGGCGAGGGCGAGCTTGTTCTGCACCTGCACCTGGGCGATGTCGGGATTGGTGCCGGCCTCGAAGGTGAGGGTGATCGAGACGTTGCCCGCAGCGTCGCTCGCGGCCTCCATGTAGCGGAGGTTGTCGAGGCCGTTCATGCGCTGCTCGATCACCTGCGTGACAGTGTCCTCGAGGGTCTTGGCGGAGGCGCCGGGATAACTGGCCGCGATGGTGATGGCGGGCGGGGCGATGCGCGGATACTGCGCGATGGGCAGGGTTTGGATCGCGAGGGCGCCGGCCACCATGATGAGGATGGCGATGACCCAGGCGAAGATCGGGCGGTCGATGAAAAATCGGGACATGAGGACGAGGACGAGAGAGCGGGGAGGGAGGCGCCGGAGGACCGCGCCGAGGGCGGAAGCCGGAGAGCCGGAGGTCGGATGACGGAAGACGAACGGCGAAGCCGAGGGACGGTGGCGCCTACTTGGCGGCGGGCGCGGCGGCGGCGGGGATCTTGGCGGAGACGGCTTTGACCAAGGCGCCCGGCCGGATGCGCTGGAGGTTTTCCACGATCACCTGGTCGCCGGGCGCGAGGCCCTCGCTGACGAGCCACTGGTTGCCGACGGCGCGAGGGGTTTTGACGATGCGCTGGGCGACCTTGGATTCGGCGTCGACGACGAGGGCGACGGCGTCGCCCTGGGCGTTGCGGGTGACGGCGAGTTGCGGCACGAGGATGGCCTCGGGCGCGCTGCCCTCGGCGAGCCGCGCGCGGACGAACATGCCGGGAAGCAGTTCGCCCCGCGGATTCGGGAAGATGGCGCGCAACGTGATCGAGCTGGTGGACGGATCGACGGTGACGTCGGAGAACTGGAGCCGACCCTCCTGCGCGTAGGCCGCGCCGTCGTCGAGGAGCAGGGTGACGAGCGCCTCGCCGGAGTCGGTGCGCTGGAGCTTGCCCTCGGCGAGGGCGCGGCGGAGGCGGAGCACCTCGGCGCTGGACTGGGCGAGATCGACGTAGAGCGGGTCGAGCTGCTGGACGGTGGCGAGGAGGGTGGCGGAGGACGCCTGCACGTAGGCGCCCTCGGTGACCTGGGAGCGGCCGATGCGGCCGGAGACGGGGGAGACGACGGACGTGTAGCCGAGATTGATCTCGGCGCTTTGCACGGCGGCCTTGGCGGCGGCGATGTCGGCCTCGGCGGCCTGGAGTCCGGCGAGGGCGTTGTCGTAGTCCTGTTGGCTGACGGCCTTGGCCTCGAGGAGCTGTTTGCTCCGTTGCTCGGCGAGGCGGATCGAGGCGGCGTTGGCCTCGGCGCGGGCGAGGGTGGCGCGGGCGCTGTCGAGCGCGGCCTGGTAGGGCGCGGGGTCGATCTGGTAGAGCGCCTGCCCCTCGCGAACATCGGCGCCCTCGGTGAAGAGACGTTTCTGGACAATGCCGCTGACGCGGGCGCGGACCTCGGCGACGCGGAAGGCGGAAGTGCGGCCGGGGAGTTCGCGGGTGAGGGTGACCGGCTGGGTGGCGACGGTGATCACGCCGACCTCGATGGGAGCCGGCGCGGCGGGAGGGGGCGCTTTTTTGGCGCAACCAGCGGCAAACAGGAGAGCGGAGGCGAGAAGGACGAGGGCGGCGTGGGCGGACATGAAGGCGGGCGGAGGATTCAGAAACGGAGACTGGGCGTTTCGATCCTAGCCCTAAACGAGGAAAATCCAAAATTAGGCGCGATAATCAGCGTGATAGTTGCGGAGCGGGCGGCGCTTTGGCGCTCGACTGGCACGCATGCGGCATGGCGGCATCCGTTGGATCAAACCATGCCAAGATGCTGCGCCAGGGAGGAAGTCGCCCGGGATATGCGTCTTGGCTCCGTCACCCAATTTAACGCACAATAAATATTATGTCTAATCAATATATGGGCCGACCGCTCGCCTCCGTTCCGCTCTTTGACTGGCTGAAAACCCGTCACGCCGGCGTGCTGCTGCATCCTAGCGCCCTACCCGGCGACCAAGGCGTCGGCGTGCTCGATCAAGGCGCTGTTCGATTCCTCGATTTCCTCCACGCCTCCGGCATCAGTCATTGGCAGGTCTGTCCTTTGGGTCCCACCGGTTACGGCGATTCGCCCTACCAGTGCTTTTCCTCTTTCGCCGGCAATCCCTACCTCATCGATCTCGTGGCCTTGGTCGACGCGGGGCTTCTCGCCGAGGTCGATCTCGCCGAGTTGCGGCGCCTGCCGCGCGAGCGCGTGGATTACGGTTGGCTCTATGTAACCAAGTGGCCCGTGCTTTTCCGGGCCTTTGAAGCCGCCAAGGCCCGGCGCTTCGCCGGACTGCCCTACGGAGATTTCGGCGCCTTCCGCAAAGCCCACGCGTCCTGGCTCGAGGGCTACGCGCTGTTCATGGCCCTCAAAGATCACCATGGCGGCCTGCCTTGGTGGCAATGGCCCTCCGCGCATCGGTTCCTCGCCCGCTCCCGCAAGAGCGCCCTGCCCGCCTCGGTGGGCGCACGCGCCGAGGCGCACGCCTTCTTCCAATACCTTTTCTTCGGACAATGGGCCCTGCTGCGCAACTCGGCCCGACGGCGTGGAATATCCCTGATCGGCGACGCGCCCATTTTCGTCGCCCGCGACTCCGCCGACGTCTGGTCCCGTCCGGACCTGTTCCAGATCGACCAGGAAAGCGGAGAGCCGCTCGCCGTCGCCGGCGTCCCGCCCGACTACTTCTCCGCGGACGGACAACTTTGGGGCAATCCGCTCTACGCCTGGGAGAAGCATGAGTCGGAAAACCACGCGTGGTGGATCGAGCGCCTGCGGGCGAATTTCGCCCTCTGCGACATCGTCCGCATCGACCATTTCCGCGCCTTCGACACCTACTGGTCCATCCCCGCGTCGGCCAAAACCGCCAAGACCGGCGAATGGAAAAACGGCCCGGGTCTCGCCTTTTTCCAGGCGATCAAGGGCGCCCTGCCCGACGCCCGGCTCATCGCCGAGGATCTCGGCGACCTTTTCGACAGCGTGCGCGAGCTGCGCGACGCCTGCGGCCTGCCCGGCATGACGATCCTCCAGTTCGCGTTCGGCGGCGAATCCTCGAATCTCTACCTGCCGCACAATCTCGCGGCCAACGCCGTCGTGTATCCAGGCACCCACGACAACGACACCAGCCTCGGCTGGTATCGTTCCGCGTCGGTCAAGGAGCAGGACCATGTCCGGCGCTACCTGCGTGTCGACGGCGCGCAGATCGGCTGGGATTTTGTCCGTGTCGCCTACGCCGCGGTCAGCCGGCTCGCCATTTTTCCCCTTCAGGATCTGCTCAGCCTGGGCGGCGAGGCGCGTTTCAACACGCCCGGCGTCGCCGCCGGCAACTGGCAATGGCGCTACACGGACGCACAGCTGGAGTGCTTGCGGAGTGAGTCCGCCCCCTATCTCAAAGAGCTGGGCGAGCTCTACGGCCGGGCCTGATCGCGGCCCCGCGCCCGGCGTCGCGCAAGTGCGGAGCCTCGGCGTTCGCCGGAATCGATCTCCACCTGAGCGCGGGAAAAGCGCGCTCCGGTTGGGAGGTCGGAAGCCTGCCCTCCCGGCCACGGGCTCCGTCTTAGGTCAGACGTCCAGCCCGAAGAACTTCCCGATCCGCTCCAGCGCCTCCTCGCGCGCGTCGTCGAGCACGTAGTGCCCGGCGTCGGCGAGGTAGAGCGCGTCCGATTCAGGCAGCCGCTCGCGCCACTCGGCGTAGAACGAATCATTGAAGCAAAAATCCCGACCACCCCAGACGATCAGCACGGGGTTGCCGCGAAATTTTTCGATGCCCTTCGCCGTCGCCTCGAGCGCCGGCCGGCTCGGATGCGACGCGTCCATCGGGATGTCTTTGACGAAGGCGTCCACCGCCACGCGGTTCGCCCACGAATCGTAGGGCAACAGGTAGCCGCGCCTCTCGTCCGGCTGCAGCGAGCGGCGCCCCATCGCCATCCATGCGGCCGGGCCGGCGAATCCATTCAAGCCGCGCACCAAGGCAGTGCCCGGGAAGCGAGTCTTGCAAAGCGCGATCCGGGCCGGGATTCGCTTCGAGGGAAAGGCGCCGGTGTTCAGGATGACGATGCGTCCGATGAGGTCGGGACGCCGCGCCGCGAAGCCGAAGCCGATGGCGCCGCCCCAGTCGTGGACCACGAGATGCACGCGCTTGAGGCCGAGCTTCGCCACCAACGCCGCCACGTCCTCGATCCGCTGCGCCAGCGTGTAGCGGTAGTTCTCCGGCTTCTCCGAAAGCCCCATGCCGATGTGGTCGGGCACCACGCAGCGGAAATTCGGCGCGAGCAGCTTCACCAGCTCCCGATAATAAAAGGACCAGGTCGGGTTGCCGTGCAGCATCAGCACCGCCTCGCCTTCCACCGAGCTCGAACCCTCGTCGAGATAGCTCATTTCGGCGCCGCCCGGGGTGGCGAAGCGCTTCGGCGTGAAGGGATAGAGCGGCTGGAGCCAGTCGGGGACCACGTTCATCGTGAAAATCGTCGTTGGGTGCGGGACGCGGCTCTCGCGCTCACCAGTCCACCGCCAGCATCAGCGAGTTGAGGCCGCTGCCGATGCCGAGCAAGGCGACGCGATCACCGGGCCTCACCGCGTCCGCCTCCACCGCTCCGGCCAGCGTCGCGGGCAGCGCCACCGAGCCGGTGTTGCCCAGAATTTCAAACGTCGAGAAGTCCTTGGCCAAATCCAGCCCGAGCGCCTCGTAGAGTTTTCGCCGGTGCGTGCTGCCCACTTGATGGCAAATCGTGCGATCGAAGTCGGCGCCAAATTCATCCGTGAACGCCGACCAGGTCTCCCGCGCCAGCTCGATGCCGGCGACAAGCAGGGCCTCGCTGTCGGTCTGCATCGCGAGCGCGTCCGCGCCGTGCGTGTCCCCTTGGCAAAGCTCGCTGTGCGCCGTCGCCGCGCGCGCGACTCCGCCGCGCAGGCGATGCGCCCGGGCGCCGGCGGGAAGAATCGACTCGTGGCAGACCATCGCCGCCACCGCGCCCGAGCCGATGGTGAGGTTCGCGAAGAAGGGCTTGATGCCGTTGCGATCCAGCGGCGCGGTCAGCAGCGTCTTCAGCGTCTGCTCGACGAGCGGGCCGCCGTTTTCCCCGGAGCAGACCAGGGCGCAACGAATCTGCCCGCTTTCGATCATGCCGGCCGCCACCGTAAGCGCGTTGAGCCATCCGAGGCAGGCGTTGGAGAGGTCGAAAATCTGCGCCGTTTTCGGCAGGCCGATCTTTCGGTGCGCGAAGCTCGCCGTCGCGGGCTCCAGCATGTCGCGGCACACCGCCGCGTGGATGAACAACTCCACCTGCTCGGCGCGAAGTCCCGACTTCGCCAACACGGCGCGTCCCGCCGCCGCCGAGGCGTCCGAGGGTCGGGTTCCTGACGGCCAGACGCGTCGCTCGCGAATACCGGTCATCAGCTCGAGCCGACCTTCCGGCAGACGCAGCCGCTGGTAGAGCGACGCTAGGCGGCGCTCGATCTCCGCGGACGTGAGCGTCTCCGCCGGCAGCGCCGTCGCGAGCGATTCGATGACCGTGTGCGTGAACTTCATCTTCGGGTGTTTCGTGCGGCTGAGACGCGGATGCCTCGGCCCCCGCGTCTCAGCTCTTGGTCTCCATCCGCATCGCGAGCCGGATGATGTCCTTGTCGAAGTAGTTCGAGCCCAGGCCGGCGTCGATCGTGAGCGTCGTGCCGTTGATGCCGCTGCTGCGGTCGCTGAGGAGGAACAGCACCGGATCGGCGACCTCCTGGGTGGAGAGGTTGCGCTTACGGAAGGTCAGTTTCTCGGCGTAGAGGTAGCTCTCGAGGTAGCCGGGAATGCCGGCCGAGGCGCTGGTCTTGAGCGGCCCGGCGCCGACGACGTTGAAACGCGTCTCGCTCACGGACGGCTCGGCGGAAAAACTCTTGGCGAGGAAGCGGGTCGCGGACTCGAGGGCGGCCTTGATCGGGCCCATGTAGCCGTAGTTGTCGGGCGTCACGAGCAACGAGGAGATGCCGATCGTCACGACCGAGGCGTTCTTCGCGAAGTGCGGTTTGAAGGCGTTCGCCAGCTCCACGAGCGAGAAGGCGGAGATGGCGGTCGCCTGGAGGAAATCCTTCCGCTTCGTCTCGTGGAACGGCTTGAAACCCTCGGCGTAGTTCGCGAAGGCGATCGAGTGCACGAGCCCGTGCAGCGGGGCGAATCCCGCCGCGGCCACCTCCGCCGCGAGGCGCGCGGCCGCGCCGTCCTCCTCCACGTCGCAGACAAAGACCGGCTTTCCCGCGAGCAGGGTCTCGAGGGATTTCTTGCGCGCCTCGGAGCGCACCGCGTAGACGACGCGCGCGCCCTGTTCCTCGAGCGACTTGGCGACATGCCAGGCCACGCTCTTGCGATTGGCCACTCCCTGCACGAGGAAGGTTTTTCCGGTGAGCTGGAGAAAATCGGGCATCGGGAGATCTGTTGCTCGAGTGCTTACTGTTGGGCCTGCTGCTGCGATTGCGCGGCGGCGCCCGTCCGCTGGCCTTCCGGGGTCTTCCACGCCACGGTGAAATCGACGTTCAGCACGCGCGTGCCGTCGGCTTTTTTGATCGAGCCGCCCATCATCGTGAAACCGGCCACGACCTCCTTTTTCTTCACCTCGATGAGAATCGTGTCGCCGGGGTAGATCGGCGTGCGGAAGCGGACATCCGCGATCTTGGAAAGAAGCGGCACGCCCGATCCGGGCGCGGCTCCGGCCGCCAGCGCCTGCCTGGCCATGAACAAGGCCCCGGTCTGGAACACCGCCTCGCACAGCAAGACTCCGGGGGTGATCGGCGCGTTCGGATAGTGTCCGCGATAAAAGTCCTCGTCGGCGCGCCAGGTGCGCTTCGCGATCAGACCCTCGGCGTTTTCCGAAACGATCTCGTCCACGAAAAGAAAGGGCGGGCGGTGCGGGATAAGGGCTTTGACGGCGTCGAGGGCGGACATGGGCGGCGAAGAGGAAAGCCGCCAAACACACCGGCCGGCGCCTCGCCGCGCAAGGGCGGAAAAATATCCCGCGCACGCCGGTCGGACGCGCGGCAAACCGTTCGCCCCGACGCACGAACGCGGACGCCGAGGTGGATCGAACCTCGCCATGCGTGAATCAATTTCGTAAGTCGCCATCCAGCCGAACTCTTTGTCACCCCGTCCGCATCGGAGCCCCGCGGGCGGGGTAAACCGACGTCGCGCAAATCACCGGCCTCGGCCATCGCGCGATCCGCCGTCCCCGTTTCCCGAACTCGCCATCCTTTGTCCTATCGCCCAATTCGGACGCCGGCGGATTTCGCCGGAGATTCCGAAACGTTCCACCCCGCCATTTTCGCCCATTCGTCCTCCCCTCCCCGTGTCCGCAGACCTTCGCCCCTCGCCCGCCCCCGGTGCCTATGTCGGTCGCCTCGCCCCGTCGCCGACGGGGCGTTTGCACCTCGGCCACGCCCGCACCTTCGCGCTGGCGGCCGAACGGGCGCGCGCCGCGGGAGGGCGGCTCCTCATGCGTATCGATGACCTCGATACGGCCCGTTGTCGGCCTGAGTTCGTGCAAGCCGCTTTGGAAGACCTGGCCTGGCTTGGTTTTCGCTGGGAGCAACCGGTTTTCGCCCAGTCCGCCCGCCTGGATCGTTACCGCGCGGCCCTCGCCAGCCTTCATTTCGCCGGCTTGATTTTCCCTTGTCATCGATCCCGCAAGGATCTGTCGGACGCGCTCTCGGCCCCGCATGAAACCGCGCCCCGGCCTGCCGAAACCGGAAAGGTCCTTTCGCGGTCCGACGCCCCGGCCGCGGACGACGAGCCGCTCTACCCCGCCGCATGGCGACCGCCGGCCGGAGCCCCCCTGCCCCCTTTGGATTCCGCCGGGCTCGCCACGAACTGGCGCTTCCGCGTGCCCGACGGACGCGAGATCGACTTCACCGACGGCCACTACGGTCCGCAAAGCGCCACCTGCGGCCGAGACTTCGGAGACTTCCTCGTCTGGCGCAAAGACGGGTTTCCGAGCTACCAGCTCGCCTGCGCGGTCGACGACGCCGAATTCGGCATCACCGAGGTTGTCCGCGGCGCAGATCTCATTCGCTCCACTTTTCGCCAGCTTCTCCTCATCGAGGCCCTGGGCGCGCCCCCGCCCGCCTATCATCATGCGCCGCTCGTCACCGACGCGCAGGGCGTGCGTCTCGCCAAACGTCACGACGCCCTCGCCATCGCCACGCTGCGCGCCGCCGGCCGCATGCCGGCCGACGTGCTCGCCGCCGCGTCCGAGTCCAGCCATTCCGCCTTCGGCGTGTGAGCCCCTGAGCCGGTTTTAGCCGGCGCCTTCCGACGTAACGCGAATCGGCGACGCAGCCCCGTGGCGCGTTTTCCCGATCAGCCTGTCGTGCGGTGGGGCGCATTCATCCACCTGGACTCCGTCGCGAGTGATCGGATATGCCGCCGTCTTGGACCGCCTGTTTTCGCCTGGGCCGACGGCGTGAAAAACGCCGCGGGGCTGGGTTCCGACGCTCCGCGGGCAGGGTCAAAACAGTCCGTCGACACGCGCCTCGGAGGCCGCGAGCACGCGCACCTTGCCCACCGGCAATTGGGTGCGAAACCAGGTGCGCTGCTTGCGCACGAGGCCCCAGGTGTTCTGCGCGATCAGCGGCGCCAGCTCGTTTTCGGCCAGCTCGCCGCGCAGCATCGCGAGCGTTTCCCGGTAACCGATCGCGGACGCGGCGCTGGGATTCTCCTCCAAGCCCGCCTCGCGAAGACGCCGCACCTCGTCGACCAAGCCTGCGCGCAGCATGGTCTCGACCCGTTTGACGATCCGCTCGCGCAGCTCTTCCGGATCCCGGTCCAGACGCACCGCGTCGACCGCCCAATCGGCGAAGGGCCCCGGCTTGACGGCGAAATCCGCCGCCAGATCCGCGAGCGTGCGACCGCTCGCGCGGCATCGCTCCAGCGCGCGCGTTACCCGCCGCGGATTCCGCACGTCGAGTTCCCCCACCCCGTCGGGATTGAGCGCGCGCAGTTCGGCCAGCAACCCGTCGAGTCCCTCGCGGGCGAGCTTCGCCTCGATTCCTTCGCGCAGCGTGGACGACACCGCGATGTCGTCCGCGACCGGACCGAAGAAGGCCTTGAGATAAAATCCGCTCCCGCCCGTCACGAGGACGCGCCGTCCCCGCGCGACGATGCCTTCGGCGACTTGTCGGGCCCGCTCCACGTAACGCGCGATATCCATCCGCTCTCGCACGGAGCAAATGTCGATCAGGTGGTGCGGCACGCGGGATTGTTCCGCCGGCGTCGGCTTCGCGGTGCCGATGTCCATCCCGCGATAAAAGAGGCTCGCGTCGCAGGAAAGGATCTCCGCGTGATGCGCTTCCGCCCAATCCAGGGCCAGCGCCGTCTTCCCGACCGCCGTCGGGCCGGTGAGCACGTGAAGAATCCGAGACATAGATGACGGCATGGTGATAAAAAAGCCGCCCGGCGGCTTTCCGTTGCGTCTCCAACCACGCGTCACGACACCGGGCCGCAAGCGTGAAACTCGCCCTTGTCTCCGAAACCTTCCCGCCCGAGATCAACGGCGTGGCCATGACCCTGCGCCAACTGGCCGCCGGGCTGGCCGCCCGCGGCTTTAGGGTCACCGTCCATCGACCGCGCCAGCCTGCGGACCGCGTCGCGCGACCCGCGCATCCGGCGCGCGACCCGCTTTCGGCCCCGTCGTTTTCCGAGATTCTTCATCCAGGCCTGCCCATACCGGGATATTCGATGCTGCGCCTCGGTATGCCGGTCCGTGGCGCGCTGCTCCGCGCTTGGAAAACGGATCGCCCCGACATCGTGCATGTCGCCACGGAGGGACCGCTTGGCTGGGCCGCGCTCTCCGCCGCCGATGCGCTCGGCATTCCCCTCGCTTCCTCGTTTCACACCAATTTCCACCGTTACGCCCGCGACTACGGCCTCGCGTTCCTGACCCGTCCCGCCCTCGCCTACCTGCGCTGGTTTCACAACCGGACCCGTATCACGCTTTCGCCGACCGAAGAGCTCAATCGCGAGCTCGAGCGCGACGGGTTTCGCGGCCTCCGCCTCCTTTCGCGCGGCGTCGACACGACTTTGTTCACGCCCGCCCGCCGGGACGAGACGCTCCGCTCCGCGTGGGGCGCGGCTCCCGACGCCCCCGTGTTCATCCATGTCAGCCGTCTCGCCGCGGAGAAAAACTATCCCTTGCTCTTTCGTGCCTGGGATCGCGTTCGCTCCCGACAGCCACGCGCGCGATTTTTGGTGGTGGGCGACGGGCCGCTGCGCGCCAAGCTGGCGCGAGCCCACCCATGGGCGGTGTTCACCGGGTTTCTCGAGCGCGAGGATCTTGCCCGGCACTACGCCTCGGCCGACGCGTTTCTCTACCCCAGTCTCACGGAGACCTTCGGCAATGTGGTCACGGAGGCGATGGCCAGCGGACTCGCGATCGGGGCCTTCGACTACGCGGCCGCCGCACGTTATCTGCGTCACGGGGAAAACGGCCTTCTCGCTCCGCTGAACGACGAAAACGCCTTTCTCGACGCGGCCACCGTGCTGGCCGACGGCGATCCGCGTCCGCGCCGGCGGCTCGGCTTCGTGGCTCGCGCCACCGCGGAAACCATTCCGTGGTCCAGGGTGATCGATGGTTTCGCGCGGGATCTCGAGGAGGCGGCGCGCGCAACGCGGACGAAGGCGAGACAGGGCTCTCGGATCGGTCCCCGGGGAGGCGTGGGCGGTTGAGCAATCCCCCGGCTCGCCCTGCGCGCGATTATCCGTCTGGATCGGCGTCCCTCCCCCGCCTCGCGATGCCGCTTCCTCGCGCACGTTTCATTTTTAATCCTCGGTCCGGCCACAACGCCCGGAATCCATGGCTGCTAGAGTATGCGCGCGCATTCATCACCCGGCACCGTCTGGACGCCGATCTGGTCGCGACCGAACGACCGCGCCACGCGACGGAGCTGGCGCTGCGCGCGCTCGACGACGGACGCCGCCTCGTGATCGCCATCGGCGGCGACGGCACGATGAACGAGGTGGCCACCGCGTTGATCGGCAGCGACGCCACGCTTGGCCTCGTTCCTTGCGGATCGGGAAACGGCTTGGGGCGTCATCTGGGAATACCGGGCCCGGGGAAAGGCGCCTTTCGCGCCTTGCTCGAAGGCCATACCCGCCTCATCGACACGGGACTCGCCGCCGGCCACCCGTTCTTCAACGCGATGGGCCTGGGTTTCGACGCGGAGATCAGCGCGCGGTTCAACGCGCTCGGCTCACGCGGTCTGCGGGCCTACGCGCGCACCACCCTTAAAACACTCCTTGGGTATCGGCCCCAGCCCTACACGGTGCGAGCCGACGGCGACGCACCTATCGCCACGTCGGCCTTTCTCATCGCGGTGGCCAATTCCGACCAATACGGAAACGACTGCTACATCGCGCCGAGCGCCCGCGTGGACGACGGGGTGCTGGATCTGACGCTCGTCCGACGTCTGACCCTCTTCAACGCCCTGCCGCTTGCGGAGCGCCTCTTCACCAAGCGCATCGACGGTTCGCCGAGCGTGCTCCGATTGCGCGCGCCGCGCTTTGTCATCGAGCGGGCGGTCTCCGGCCCCATCCATACCGACGGAGAAGTGCGCGATTGCGGACGCGAGGTCGAGGTCAGGGTGCGACCGGCCAGCCTGCGCATCGCCGTCCCGTCTCCGCGCCAGCCGGGAAGGTTTTGGTTCTCGGCACGGCGTCGGCAATCGGCCGAGGCCGCGGACGCGGGGCCCCGGAATTCCGTCGCGCGCGGCCATGAGGGCTGACGCAAAAAGGCGCGCCCGGAGGCGCGCCTGGAAAACGGCGTCGTCGACGGACGCGATGTTTATTGGATGCCGATCAGCTCGACATCGAAGATCAGCGTGGAGCCGGGAGGAATGGGGCCTTGGCCGCGGTCGCCGTAGGCGAGGTTGGACGGGATGAACAGACGCCACTTGGCGCCGACCTGCATGAGCTGCAAGGCCTCGACCCAGCCGGGAATGACGCCGGTGACGGGAAAGGAAATCGTTTCGCCGCGGTCGACGGAGCTGTCGAAGACGGTGCCGTCGATCAAGGTGCCGTGGTAGTGGACCTCGACGCTTTGGGCCGGCGTGGGCTTGGCGCCGGAGCCGGCGCGCAGGACCTCGTATTGAAGGCCGGACGGGGTGACGACCACGCCCGCGCGGCTTTTATTCTGCTCCAAAAAAGCGAGTCCGGCGCCCGCCTGCTTGGATGAGCGCTCGGCGGCCACCGCCTCGATGCGCTCCTGCGCGGTCTCGAACGCGGCGCGCAGGGCGGCTTCGCTCACGCGCGGCTTCATGCCGGCCAGACCATCCTGGAGCCCCACGACGAAGGAGCCGAGATCGATCTCCAGGCCTTGCCGGGCCAGGTTGGCGCCCATGTTGAGCGCGACGCCATAGCTCACGCGTTGTTCGACGGTATCGAGGGGATATTCAGAGGAGGACATGAAGCGCCCAAGCCACCGGTTGGGCGTCGAAACGCAATCCCGGTCTCCACGAAAACGCCAAGCGCCGACCGCGCGGCGTCACTCCCTCGAGCCAAGGCAGGCGTCGGGCCGGTCCGAGGAGGCTTTGGCATTGGCCGGCGTGTCGTCGGCCTGCGCCACGCTTTCCACCATTCCGTCGCCCGTTCGCGCGCGTCGTTTGCGGACGGAGTTTTTCGCCCAGGTGTCGAGCCACGCGATCGGAGCGATCGGACGCGGACTGCGGAACATGTCGCCATCCGCGGGCTCGCCATGGGCGTAGACGGTGCGGGGAATCACGCAGGTGCGGAAAACCCAGTCGGCGACCGGCAGGCCGAAGAACCCGGAGACGGACTCGTTGCAATCGGTGACGGCGTGATGGCGCAGGTGGAAACCATACACCGGTCGCCAAAAAGCGCCCCATACGCGGTGCGTGAGCAGAGGAGCCCAGGTGTCGAGCGACCAGTGGTTGATGGCGTGCAAGATCTCGTAGAGGGTGATCGACACCGCCAACGCCGCATAGCCCGAGACAAACCAAGGGAAGGCGGGCAGCAGCCATTGGAGCAGCGCGAAAATCGGGGTCATCACGGCGGCGAACACCGCGAGCGAATACCAGGGAAAGAACGAGGCCTCGCCCTGCTCGGGCTCCACGATCGGAAACTTGTTCTCCACGCAGAGGATCGCGCGGCCATCGCGCGCCGGCCGCCTAACCACATGGGTGAGCGCGTGGTGAAGCGTGTGCTGGCGGTAGAGCCGGCGCAAAAGGGGCAGCGCGGGCGTATGCAGCAAGTATCGGTGGAAAAAGTATTCGAAAAAGCAGTTGAGAAGGCTGATCGCGGCAAAGGCGACCGCCGCGTGACCGAGGGATGCCCTCCATTGGGCATCCCAGACGGACGGCGCGAAAGCATAAAGGGCCGTCAGCAAACTCGCGAGCGTGACGACGACGGTGACCGCGAACAGGGGAAGCGAGAATTCCTCGTGTTTGGCCTCCGGGGAGGAATTCGAAGGATGGGACATGGGCGACCGAGCACGCGGCCGACGTCCGCGCGGCGCAATCACCTTCGCCCGGATCGTGGCTAATATATTTCACCCCTACCACTGTCGCCGTTAACCGTCGGGGATCATCATGAAGCCAAGGTTTACTCTTCACGAATCCAAGTAAGGATAAGACCCTAGTCTCAATTTCCTGCGTAATCGGGCAACGTGATTGGGAATCGCTTTGATGATGAATATGCGAAAAATCCGTCCCATGATTTCTGTTCGCACCGCCGTGTTTTTCGTCCTTCCCACGGCTTTGTCCATTCTGTCGCCCGCTTATGCCTCCGACGCCATGGTTTCCGCCTCCCGCCCCGCGACCGAGATTAATCGCCGAGTCTATCTGACTCCGGCGACTCCGCTCGATCAAATCCCCCTGTATTCGCTCGATTCGGCGTCTCCCGATGCGATGCGTGGCTTGGGTGCGGAATTGGCCCGTCTCTACACGCACACGACCTCCCTGCCCTCGGGACCGGATCGGCGTGCGTTTCAGACCCGAATCTACCAGCTCGAAAAGCGATTCCGCCCCTTGGAAAAACAGTTCGATGCCCAGACTTGGAACGAACTGCGCGCGGCGGTGAGACTCGAATGGGAGGCGGTGCAAGCCAGCCTGCCCCTTTCCCCCTCGAGCGCTCCGGTGGCCAGCGCGACTCTCGCCGCGGCTAAGGACGAGCGCTCCTGATCGCATTCCGATCAGGCTTTTGGATACGTATCGGAATGGATTTCCGTCACGGAGCCGGAGCGGGTGAATGACGCAGGTAAAGGATGTCGGTGTGCTCCTCGCCTGACGAATCCCGGTTGCGGATGCGCACCGACGCCCGGGCGTCGGCATCGGCCGGGCCCAGGTGACGGACGGAGAGTTTCAGCACGCCTTGCTCGATCTTGGACTGGCCGACGATCTCAAAGGCGGGGGATTGCTCGGTGATGTCGAGCAGCTCGGTCTTGTCCGTCTCCCCGAAGGTGATGGTGGCCGTCTTGGGTTCGGTGTCGGCGGCGCGGAAGAGGAGCAGGCGGGGTGAGAAACTCACCCGAACGGGCAGATCGACCACGAGCCGCAATTCGTGGCGTCGGCCATCCGAGGCTTCGACCTCGATCGTCTGGGCCTGCCGGCCTTGGCGATCCGCCGGCTTGTAGGATACCGGGATGAATCCGTTGCCGCCGGCGGCGATAGGCTCGGCGGGTTTGTCGGGAACGGTGCAGCCGCAGCTGCTATGGACGTTGACGATGCTCACGGGGGATTCGCCCGTGTTGGTGAACTTGAACTCGGCGGAGATCGTCTTTGTTCCGATCTTGGGCGTGAGCGTGATCTCGGGTGACTCGAACTTGAGTTCGGCGCGAAGCGACGCGGCGGCGCAGAGAACGGTGCTGACGAGGACGATTGAAAACGGATGACGCATGGGGTGCGGGGCCGGAAGAGAGCCGGGCAAAGTCGGCGCCGCGCGTCACCCCAAAAAGAAGCTCCCCGCGCCGAAAGGCGCGGGGAGCGGGAACGGCAACAGCCGGGGCAGCCCGACACAGACGGGTCAGGACACGCGCACGGCGGGCAGAGACCAAATGTCCTTCGCGTATTCGTGGATGGTGCGATCGCTCGAGAATTTGCCGACGCGGGCGGTGTTGAGGATGGCCATCCTGGCCCAGCGTTTCTTGTCGCGATAGGCGGCGTCGACCTTGGCGTGGGCGTCGCAGTAGCCACGGAAGTCGGCGAGAACCTTGTAGGGATCGCCGCCGCCGGTGAGGCTGTGGTGGAGCGCACCGAAGGCGTGGTGCTCGCCGGGCGTGAAGTAGTCGCTGCCGAGCCAGTCGATGACGGCGCGGAGCTCCTCGTCGCGATGGTAGTAGTCCCAAGGCGAATACCCCTTGGCGTCCAGCGCCTCGACCTCCTCGACGGTGAGGCCGAAGATGAAGATGTTGTCGTCGCCGACCTCCTCGCGGATCTCGACGTTCGCGCCGTCGAGGGTGCCGATGGTGAGCGCGCCGTTGAGGGCGAGCTTCATGTTGCCGGTGCCCGAGGCCTCCTTGCCGGCGGTGGAGATCTGCTCGGAAAGGTCGGCGGCGGGGACGATCTTTTCGGCGAGGGAGACGCGGTAGTTCGGCAGGTAGGCGACCTTGAGTTTGCCCCCGATGCGCTCGTCCTCGTTGATGCGTTTGCCGATGACGTTGATCGCACGGATGATGTTTTTCGCGAGGTCGTAACCGGGCGCGGCCTTGGCCCCGAAGACGAAGACGCGCGGAACGATGTCGAGATTCGGGTTCTGCAGGAGACGGCGATAGAGGGCGAGGATGTGGAGCAGGTTCAGGTGCTGGCGCTTGTATTCGTGGAGACGCTTGATCTGCACGTCGAAGAGCGCGTCCGGGGAGACGGTGATGCCGCATTCGCGCTGGATGACCTCGGCGAGATGGACCTTGTTGGCGCGTTTAACGGCCATGAATTTCGCCTGGAACCCGGCGTCGCCGGCGGAGAGCTCCAGCCCCCGGAGCTGGTCGAGATCGCGCGCCCAGTCGCGATGCCCGAGCGTGTCGGCGATGAGCGAGGCGAGCGCGGGGTTGCAATCGAGCAGCCAGCGGCGGGGCGTGATGCCGTTGGTCTTGTTCTGAAATTTGCCCGCGTAGAGGGCGTTGAAGTCCGGAAAGAGATCCTTTTTCAGCAACTCGGTGTGGAGGGCGGCGACACCGTTGACGGCGTGCGAGCCGACCACGGCGAGGTTGGCCATGCGGAAGGACTTGGCGCCGCCTTCGTCCACCAGCGAAAGAATGCGCTTCTTGTCGTTGTCGCCGGGCCACTTCGCCTCGACCGTTTCCATGAGGCGGCGATTGATCTCGAAGATGATCTGGGTGTGGCGCGGAAGCACCTTGGTGAAGAGCGGCAGGCTCCACTTTTCCAGCGCTTCGGGCAGGAGGGTGTGATTCGTGTAGCCGAAGGTGGCGGTGACGATGGACCAGGCCTCGTCCCAGGCGAGCTGTTGTTCGTCGACGAGGATGCGCTGGAGCTCGGCGACCGCGACGGCGGGGTGCGTGTCGTTGAGCTGGACGGCGACCTTGTCGGCGAAGTTTTTCCACGAGTTGCCCGCGATGCGGAAATGGCGGCGGATGAGGTCCCGCAGCGAGCAGGACACGAAGAAATACTGCTGGATCAGGCGCAGCTCCTTGCCGTTTTCGGTCTTGTCGTTCGGGTAAAGAACCTTCGAGACGGTCTCGCCGACGGCTTTTTCACGCACGGCTTCGACATAGCCGCCCGAATTGAAGGCGCTGAGGTCGAATTCCTCGGTGGAACGCGAGGCCCAGAGGCGGAGGAGGTTGACGGTCTTGGTGCCGTAGCCGGCGATCGGAATGTCGTAAGGGACGCCAAGGATCTCCTTGGTGTCGACCCAACGCGGGCGATAGCCGCCGCGGTCGTCGAAGACATTTTCCACGCGGCCGTAGAGCTGGACCTTTTGGGTGTATTCGGCGCGGCAGATTTCCCAAGGCGTGCCGAAGATCATCCAGTTATCGGGGTGCTCGATCTGGTGGCCTTGGACAAACTCCTGCTTAAACAGCCCGAACTCATAATGGATGCCGTAGCCGATGGCCGGATAGTCGAGCGTGGCGAGCGAATCGAGGAAGCAGGCGGCGAGACGTCCGAGACCTCCGTTGCCGAGCCCCATGTCGACCTCGACCTCGGCGAGTTCCTCGAGATCGACCCCGAGCTCGGCCAGAGCGCCGCGCGCGGTGTCGGTGAGCCCGGTGTTCTGGAGATTGTTCTCCATCAGGCGCCCCATGAGGTATTCGAGGGAGAGGTAGTAGAGACGGCGGACGTTGTTTTTGTTATGGACCGCCTGGGTTTGGATCAGACGGGAGAGGATTTGCTCGCGGACGGCGAAGGCCGTGGAGATCCACCAATCGCGCGGAGTGGCCGAGCCTTGGTCGCGAGCCAGCGTGTAAGTGAGATGGCGGACGATCGCCTCTTTCATCGCCGGCACCGGATGGTCCGTGGCGCGCCGCTGCGCGGCTTCGGCCGGAGCGGCGTCGGAAACGGAGGTTTTGGCGGAGGATTTGCGGGACTTGGAAGGAGCGGCGGACATGCGATGGTTGGAAGGATTGTCGACGGAGACTGCGCAAAACCATGAAACGTGCCATGAAGGCCGTTCAGGGCACGTTCTTTTTCGCGTAAAAATCCTTGTATGCCGCTTCCGTGACAGACCGGAAAACATGCTTGGCGCCAGCCTGCGCCGGACCCGAAGCGCAAGCCGTATCGCCGGAGAATCCCCAACGGGGCGCCTATCCGATCATGTCCGGGGCAGACAGCGGCGCACGGCGGCGCTCAAGGCGGAAAGATCGATGGGCTTGAAAACCACTTCCTTGATGCCGGCCATCACGGCCTGTTCGGAGATTTTTCCGGCGCAATATCCGGTCACCAACACCACCGGGATTCGCGGCCTTATCGCCTGCACTTTGGCCGCGAACTCGATGCCCGTCATTCCCGGCATGGTGTGGTCGGTCACCACCAAGTCGAACGAGCGGGCGCGCAACAACCCCAAGGCCTCCGTGGGGAGTATGCAAGATTCCACATGGTAACCCAGCTCCGACAAGGCGGCCCGCCCGAGCGCCGCCAGATCAGGATCGTCGTCGACGAAAAGAATGCTCTCGCCCTCGCCGCGCGAAGGCGGGAACGGCGGCGCGGTCGCCGTGGCCGGAGTCTGGGATAACCGTTCCGTCGGAAAATAGAGATCAAAACGCGTGCCCACGCCGGGCTTGCTTTCAACGGTCACAACTCCGCCATGACTCTCCATGATTCCATGCACGACGGAAAGTCCCAACCCGCTGCCTTCCCCCGCAGGCTTGGTGGTAAAGAAAGGCTCGAAGACGCGAGTCATCAGCTCCGTTTTTATGCCGCATCCGGTGTCGCTCACCGTCAACCGCACATAAGGACCGGGGCGGAGTCGGGTATGGGCTGCGCACAGGGCCGAGTCCGCCTCGACGTTGGCCAAGGCCACGCAAAGGCGTCCGGGATGCCCGCGCATCGCGTGCTCCGCGTTGGAGCAGAGATTGAGCACGATCTGATGAATCTGGGTCGGGTCGGCTCGCACAAGACCAACGTCCGAGGCCAGTCGCAGGTCGAATTCGATTGTTGAGGGAATGCTGGCGCGCAGCAGTTTCATCGCCTCGGATACGATGAGCCTGAGTTGAACGACCTCGATGTGCCGCTCGTGATGCCGGCTGAAGGCAAGAATCTGCCGCACCAAACTCGCAGCGCGCCGACTCGCCTGCAGGACGGCGTCGAGCGGTTCGCGCAGCTTGGGGTTGTCGCCGGCGCGCAGTCGCGTGAGCTCCGTAAACCCGACGATCCCGCCCAGGATGTTGTTGAAATCGTGCGCGATCCCACCCGCCAGCGTGCCAATCGCCTCCATTTTCTGTGATTGGAGAAGCTGCTCCTGCAGACGGCGCATCATGGTGATATCTTCCGCGGTCCCCACCAAGCGTTGGACACACCCCTCTGCATCTCGCATGGGAAAGCCCCGCTCCCTGACCCAGCGAGTCTCACCGTCCGGACGAAGAATGCGGTAAACATGATCGAACGGCTCCGGCGAATCACCCTCGATCACAGCCAAAACGCGTGCCCGGTCGTCCGCATGGATGGCATCGGTCCATTCCCGCGGGTCTGCATAGAGCGCGGCGCAAGATCTGCCCCAAATTGTTTCGTAGGCGGGACTTGCATATACCACGCGCTTGGATGCACGCTCCAAAATCCAAAACACCTCATTTACGTTTTCAGCCAACTGGCGAAAGCGTTCCTCGCTTTGCCGCAGCGCGTCGATGATGCACGCGCGATTGAGGCGGACGATGGTTCGGACCCGCGCCCGAAGAATTTCCAAATTTACGGGTTTGCTTATGAAATCATCAGCCCCGCTGTTTATGCCTCGCAGCAGGGACGCATGATCGCCCAAGGCGGTCAGCAACAAGATCGGGGTTTGTTGAAGGGCAGGATTTTTTCGGATGCGCTCACAGACCTCAAATCCGTCCATTTCAGGCATCATGACATCCAGCAAGATGATGTCCGGGTGAAGCCCCGCCGCCAACTCGATCGCCTCAGGGCCGCTGCTCGCGGTATAGATCTGATACCCTTCGCCCGCGAGCATGGCTTCGAGCGTGTCCAGATTAGTCTGATGATCATCAACAAGAAGTAACTTCGGAGCCTGCATGAAAAAGGGAGTGATCTAGGTCGGTGCGTTAGCGCGGAATAGGTGGGCACACCGCACCCCAACCGGGCTGACATGCCAGGCGGCAGTCCGCGCAAGCCAGTGCCTTGCGAAGTCCTGCTTGCCGTAAACGCGCCAACTTGGTCGACAACGATGGTTCCGACAGGACTATAACACTCCGCCTATCGCTTTAGTATGGTATTAAACCACCAGACTGCCGGCAGTCGCCATCGCCTTCCCAATGGGAATAAGGTCCTCATCATTCACACTGTTAAAGTGTTACGAATAACCGATGAGCAATGCCGACCAACAGGGCCCTTTACCCAAGGCGGGTAGAAATATCAATCCGCCTTCGTAGCCGATTGGTCAAATTACTTGAGTTAAAGGTCATTACCCAAGATAAATGGAATATGAATGCGGCTCCCGATTATCACGCGCCGTAGATGCGTCGTGCCGCAGTTTTTCTCCATCGATAAGAGCGGCGAATCCCGTTTAAGCAAAAAATAATTTCACCGAATAAAATGGTGCTCCCGCTGGGAATCGAACCCAGATCACCGGCTTCGGAGACCGATGCACTATCCATTGTGCTACAGGAGCGGTTGGCGAGCGATGCCACGCCCGGAAACGTTGGAGCACAGTGCGCGCAGGTTCTCGCCTGTCCAGCGGTTTATCGCGGTCGGTCGACAAGTCGCTCCATCGCCGGCGACCCATCATACCGTGCTCAACGCCGGGCCTTGGTGTCACAATCCGCTCAAGCAAGAGAGACAAATCAGAGATTCAGGGTCAGTTTGACGCATGCGGTGATGCGCGTTGTCAGCCAAAACATAGGTGGCATTCCACACGATTTTCGCCGGAACCGATTGCGCCTGCGCGTATCACATCACAGTATCGCATCTGTCAGGGTGTCCGGCACGAAACGTTCAAGCAGCTAAACAACTCAACCCTTCCCATCCATGCCTGCTCTCGCTCATTCCGACCGCGCCGACCGTGAGCCCTCCGCCACTCTCGACACGCCGCTCGACGCCGCGCCCTCTTTCTTGGAACCGATACGTGCCGTCGCCGCTCCCGCCGAGGCGCCTGAACGCAACAACCTTCAGCTCTATCTCCAGGAAATCGGAAAAACGCCGCTGCTCACGATCGACGAGGAGGTGAAACTCGCGAAGCGGATCATGAAGGGGGACAAGGCCGCCCGGGATCATATGATCCAGGCGAACCTTCGTCTCGTCGTGAAAATCGCGATGGACTACAAGGACTTTGGCCTGCCGCTCCTCGACCTCATCAGCGAAGGCAACATCGGGCTGATAAAGGCGGTCGAGCGCTTCGATCCCACCAAGGGAGGCAAACTCTCCACCTATGCCGCGTGGTGGATCAAACAGTCGATCAAACGCGCCCTCGCCAACCAATCGAAGACCATACGGCTTCCTGTTCATCTCGTCGACAAAATCTCGAAGATGCGCAAGACCGCCATGGCCCTGACCGAGGAACTGGGCCGCGAGCCCACGGATGAGGAGATCGCGATCGAGCTTCAAGTGCCGACCAGCAAGGTCGCGCACTTGAAGTCGGTCAGCGTGCGCCCGGCCTCTTTGGACGCGCCGATCGGCGAGGAAGGTGATTCGACGACCTTCGGCGAGATCGTGGGCGACGAAAACGCCGCCACTCCCTACGAGCAACTTCGGGAAAGCAATCAGAACTCCGCCCTGCGCGCGCTCGTCGACTCGCTCGACCCCCGCGAGGCCGAGATCATTCGATTCCGCTTCGGTCTCGACGGCCGTGACGAACTCACCCTGGAGGAAGTCGGCGCGAAGTTCCGGGTCACCCGTGAACGCGTGCGCCAGCTCCAAAACCTCGCGCTGTCCAAGATGCGCAAGGCTCTCGCCAAGCAGGAGGAGCAACGCACCGTCGAAGACATCGAACTCGAGGAACGTCAGCGCGCCCGCGAGGAGGTCATTCGCGAGTTCATCGCCGCCCGCACGCCGGCCGACGCCGCCCCCGCGGGCAGGTCCGCGCGCGCTCCCCTGCCCCAGCATTCGGCCGCTCCGACGCGCGTCGTGGCGATCACCAAACCCGATCCCGCACGCCCCGCCGCCAAGTCGGCGAAACCCGCCAAGCCGGTCGTGTCCGTCGCGTCTCCCTTCGCCCCGAAGATCGCGGGAAAACTGGGTGCGAAGCTCTACGGCAGCCTGCGCTAGCCCTGCGACTCTCTCCGTTTGGTTCCCGCCGCCCGTCTCATCGCGGGCGGCGTTTTCTTTTTTCCATTTTGCGGCTTTCGACGACCCGACCCGAAGGCCTAGTTTTTCGACATCATGAGCAGTCCCTCCGCCCCGGTCGCGATCATCGACATCGGCAGCAACTCCATCAAGACGCTGGTGGCGAGGCGTCGCGGGGATGGCGTGATCGAGGCCCTTAAAAACAAAACGCTGGACGCTCGCATAAGCGCCGGACTCGGCGCGGCGCAACCGGTCCTCTCCGAGGATGGCATGGCCCGGGGACTTGCGGCCATCCGCGAACTGCTCGACATGGGGGCGCCGTTCGCCCCCGCGAAAACCGTGCTCGTCGCGACGAGCGCCGTGCGCGACGCCGCCAACGGCGCCGAGTTCCGGGCTCGCGTGCGAAATGCCACCGGCCACGAGATACGCCTGCTCTCCGGCGAGGAGGAGGCCAATCTTATCGGCCGCGGGCTTACCTGCGACCCCGCGCTCTCGCACCTGAGAAACTTCCACGTCTTCGACCTCGGCGGCGGCAGCCTGGAATGCCTCACGTTCCATGACCGGCGCATCACCCAGGCGATCAGCCTCCGCCTCGGTTGCGTGCGCCTGACGGAGAAATTCGTCGCCGATCCCGCCGCTCCACTGGACCAGGATGCGATGCTCGGCGTCGCGCTTCACACCAAGCAGGAGCTCAAGCGCGCCGAATTCCGCTTCGATCTCCCCTCGCCTCCCGAAGCCGTTTTCACCGGGGGAACGGTCACGACGGTGAGGCTGTTGAAGGCCGCGCTGCACGGCGTGACGCTTGATGACACGCCGTCGGTGATCGCAACGTCCACGCTCGATGCGTTGATCGACGAACTCGCACCGCTCACGCTTCCGGAACGCAAACGCGTTCCGGGCATGCCCTCGGCCCGCGCGGATGTGTTTCCCGTCGCGCTAGTCACCTTGATGGCGGTGGCGGAAAGCGCGAATCTTCCGCGCTTCCATCACTCGCTCTACAATCTGCGCTGGGGTTTGGCCGCGGAGACGCTCGACGCTCTCTAACCGACAAACCGTTCAGCGAGCGACGCCCGCGGCGTTTTTCTCAAAGGCGGAGATCATCGCTTGAAAGTCCGCGGGCAACGGCGCCCGCACCTCGATCTGGCGCGCGGTCACCGGGTGGTGAAAAATCAAATGCTCCGCGTGAAGCATCACCCGCGCGGGCCGCATCGGCAGCGGAGCGCTGTCCTTCCACCCGTAGGTCGCGTCGCCGAGGATGGAATGTCCGATCGACTTCAAGTGCACGCGGATCTGGTGGGTGCGGCCCGTGTGGATATGGCAACGAAGCAACGATGCGTGCGGCGCGAAGGCCTTCTCGATTTTCCAATCGGTGCGGGCGGGCTTTCCGCCCTCGCCGGTGGTCATGCGATGGCGATGAATGGGGTGGCGCGCGATGCTGCTCTCAATCACGCCGCTGAGCAGTCGCGGCACGCCGACGGCGAGGGCTAGGTATTCCTTGTGGAGATGACGCTCGGCGAACTGCTCGGAAAGCCCGCGATGGGCGGCGTCGCTTTTGGCGACCACGATCACCCCGGTGGTTTCACGATCAAGTCGGTGGACGATGCCCGGGCGTTCCACGCCTCCGACGCCGCTCAGCGACCCCGCGCAATGCGCGAGAAGCGCGTGCACGAGCGTGTCTTCGCCGGTGCCGGCGCCGGGATGCACGACCATGCCGGCGGCCTTGTTCACGGCGAGCAGATGCTCATCCTCGTAGAGCACGTCGAGCGGGATGTCCGCGGGGCACAGTTCCGAGGGCGCGGCTTCCGCGTGCGAAAACTCGATCAGATCGCCGGCTCGCAGCTCCGATTTTTTATCCAGCGTCTCCGAGCCCCGTCGCACTCGCCCGGACTCGAAGGCCCGCTGCCAAGCCGCGCGGCTATGCCTGGGAAATGCGGCGGCGAGCAGCTTATCCGCCCGTTCGCGGCGGGCGCCCGCCGGGACGGTGTAGGAGTTTTGTTCGGACATTGGTCAAAAATTAACCGCGGATGCGACGGGGGCTGCGAACGGGGCGGCGAAGGCCGAGAACCATCCGCGTCCACCCGCGCGATCCGCGGTTGAACGGAGACGCGATCAGGAAGCGTAGGGCAGCGGATACTTCTTCGCGAGGGTGGCGACGAGTGCCTTGGACTTGTCGATCGCCTCGGCTTCGCCGGGCGTGCCGATGGCCTTGAGCACGGTGTCGATCGCCTCGGCGATCACGTCCATGTCGGCCTCGTTCAGGCCGCGGGAGGTCACGGCAGGCGTGCCGAGACGGATGCCGGAGGCCTGGAAGGGCGAACGGGTCTCGAACGGCACGGTGTTCTTGTTGCAGGTGATGTGGGCCAGATCGAGCGTCTCCTGAGCCTTCTTCGCGGTGAGTTCGGGAAGGTTGGCGCGGAGGTCGACGAGGAAGAGATGGTTGTCGGTGCCGCCCGAGACCAGCTTGTAGCCGCGCTTTTGCATGGCGGCGGCGAGAGCCTTGGAATTAGCCACGATCTTCTGCGCGTAGGCCTTGAAATCGGGCGTGGCGCACTGGGCGAAGCACACGGCCTTGGCCGCGATCACGTGCATGAGGGGGCCGCCCTGGCCTCCGGGGAACATCGCGGAGTCGATGGCCTTCGCGTGCTGAGCCTTGCAGAGAATGAGTCCGCCGCGGGGGCCGCGGAGGGTCTTGTGCGTGGTGGTCGTGACGAAGTCGGCGTGCGGGACCGGCGAGGGATGGACGCCGGCGGCGACGAGCCCCGCGATATGCGCGATGTCCGCGAAAAGGAAGGCGCCGACCGAGCGGGCGATCTCCGCCATGCGGGCGAAGTCGATGATGCGCGAGTAGGCGGAGGCTCCGACGGTGATCATGGCGGGCTTCTCACGCTGCGCGACGGCGGCGAGCTCGTCATAGTCGATAAGGCCGTTGTCCTCGCGGACGCCGTATTGGACAAATTGATACTGCTTGCCGGAAAAGTTGGCCGGATTGCCGTGGGTGAGGTGGCCGCCGTGGCTGAGGTTCATGCCGAGAATCTTCGCGCCGAGGGGAAGCACGGCGGTGTAGACGGCGAAATTGGCCTGAGAGCCGGAGTGGGGCTGGACATTGGCGTGCTCGGCGCCGAAGAGGGCCTTGGCGCGGTCGATCGCCAGCTGCTCGACCTTGTCGACGTGCTCGCAGCCGCCATACCAACGCTTGGCCGGATAGCCTTCGGCGTATTTGTTGGTCAGCACGCTGCCCTGGGCCTCCATCACGGCGGGATAGGTGAAATTTTCGGACGCGATGAGCTCGATATGGCTCTCCTGGCGGGCGCGTTCGGCGCGGATCGCGGCGAAAATCTCGGGATCGAGGACGGACAGAGGCGAGGCGTTCAGGGACATGGCGGAAGAAAAGAAACCCGCAGCGTCCGGGCTCGCGGCCCGGAGGTCAAGTGGCGCGTCGCGGATGGCCGAAACGACGAGAGGTCCGGCGCCCACGGCGCCGAAGGCGCCCGCTATTCGTCGAATCTAAAAACGAATTCGTCGGGTTTCGCGTAACCCAACCTGCGACGAATAACCATTTCCACGTAAGCGGGATCGGTGCGCAGTCGCTCCAGCACGATCTCCTGCTCCGAAAGCCGGGTCTCCACCTCGCCCAAGCGACGCCGGGTCTGCGCTTCCACCTCGCGCAGACGAAAGTATTCCGCCTTGGTCTGATTCAAGACCACCGCGAGGCCGGTGATCACGCCGATCGAAGCGATGGCGCAGGCGGCAAGGACGAGACGATGGAGCCAGGCGGGCATGGAAGAGTTGAGACCCATCGGTGTGACGAATGCTCCGCGTCCTGTAAATCGTCGCGCGGAGTTTTTTCGTCCGAGGATTTGGCGTGCCATGCGGCCGTTACACGCGCTAGCCCTTTCGCTCGATGTATCAGAGCTACTACGGGCTGACGGAACTCCCCTTCCACATCACGCCGGACCCCAAGTTTCTCTATCTGAGCCCCACCCACCAGGAGGCGCTGCAACATCTCAAATACGGCGTCTTCGAGAAAAAGGGGTTCATCGTCCTGATCGGCGAAGTCGGCTGCGGAAAGACCACCCTTTGCCGACAGTTTCTAAATGAAGTGGAGCAGGACGGACGTTTCGATGTCGCGCTTATCCTGAACCCTTCGGTCAACGAAGCCCAGATGCTGCGCGCCATTCTGGCCGAATTGGGCGAGGCCCCGATGCATCACGAGCAACCCGACCTGCTCGGTCAGCTCAATCGTGTCTTGCTTCAACGCATCGGCGAGGGTCGGGAAATCCTTCTAGTCATCGACGAAGCCCAAAACCTTTCCTTCGCGGTGCTGGAGCAGATTCGACTGCTGTCGAATCTCGAAACCGACAAGCACAAGCTGCTCCAGATCGTGCTGATGGGCCAGCCCGAGCTAAAGGACGTCCTCGCCCGCCCGGAGTTGCGCCAACTGCGTCAGCGCGTGCTGGTGCACTACGAACTCAAGCCGCTGAACCGCGACGATCTCGTCCATTACGTCCAGCACCGGCTAACGCGCGCCGGCAGCCAAGGACGCCCGTGGTTCTCGTCGTGGGCGTTGCGCGCGGTCCATCGCCACAGCCGGGGCGTTCCCCGCGTCGCCAACAATCTCTGCGACAAGGCGCTTCTCGCCGCCTTTATCCGGGAGTCCGATGAGGTCTCGTGGCGGGACGTGCGCCGCGCCATCAAGGATCTCAAAAATCTCACCGTCTGAGCATCCGCCTTTTTTCACGCCATGAGCCTGATCAACGAAGCCTTAAAAAAAGCCCAGCGTCAGCGCAGTCTCTCTTCCGCCCCGCTTTCCGCGGCTCCCAGCGGAGTGGCCGCCGCCGCGGTGACCACCCACGTGCGCGCCGCATCCCACAAACGTTCTTACGCGATGCTTTGGTTCGGAGTGGGACTGGTTTCGCTCGGCGCGGTCGCCTCCGGACTTGTGATGCGCTACGGCGTTGAATCCTCGCCGTCGACCGCGACCGCGGTGCCGGTGAAGGCGACCACGCCTGCCTCCATTCCCACCAACGATTCCGCCTCCGCGGCCACTAAGACAGGGGGGGCTTCGGCATCCCCCGACAAAACATCGATTCCAGAAACGCCGATGATCGTGCTTCCCCCGCTCGCGGCGCCCCGCACCGAAGCTCCAGCCTCCACCGTCACTTTGGGCGCCGCGGACTCGCTTCCGCCGGAGTCGAAATCCACGCGGACGACGGCCGCTGCCGAGATCGAGACACGTGCCGCCGTCAACTCCCCGACATCAATCCCCGCACGTTCCGTCGAGATGGATTCCACGCCCGTCAGCTCCCCTGCCCCCCTGGTGCCGGTCGTGGCGGTTTCGACTCCCGCGGAACGGGAGGCAAAGGTCTACGCGTTTCTCTCCGGCTTGCGGCTGACCGGCGTGCGCGGTCAGGATCGCGATGCGCGCGTGCTGATGAACGAACGCGTATGGCGATTGAACGACACCGTTTCACCTGAGCTCGGACTTCGCCTCAGCGCCATTCGTCCCGGCCTTCTCGTCTTCACGGACGCCCAAGGGAAAACCTACGAGAAGCCTTACTAGAGCGTAAGTCGTGGGTCTTGCCGCGCGTGGTTCAGCCTTCGTGACCAACGGAGGTCGCCCCCGCATCCTCCGCGATGGGTAGCGTTCTCAAAAGTAAAAGGCCCGGCGCAAAGCCGGGCCTTTTACTTTTGGCTTGGGATTCAGGATCGCTTAGCCGCCGGAGAGCTGTTGAATGATTTTCACGAGCGGAAGGAAGAGCGCGATCACGATGGTGCCGACCACGAGCGCCATGAGCACGATCATGATGGGCTCGATGATGGACGTTATGGAAGTCACGGCGTTGTCCACCTCTTCGTCGTAGGTGTCCGCGATGCGGGTGAGCATTTCGGGCAGCGCGCCCGTCTCCTCGCCAACCTCCACCATCGAAGTGACCATCGTCGGGAAGATCTTGGTCGCTTCGAGAGGCTTGCCGATGCCTTCGCCTTCCTTCACGCGATCATGCACCTTGTTCAAGGCGGCGGCCACGTGAACATTGCCGGAGGTGTCACGCGTGATGATGAGCGCCTGAAGAATCGGCACGCCGGACGAGAGCAGAGTGCCCAGGGTGCGGGTGAAGCGACCGATCGATGCTTTGAGGAACAGCGGGCCGAAAGCGGGCACATTGATCTGAAACCAGTCCAGCGCGGACTTACCTTGCTTGGTTTTGACCGCCATCTTGAAGCCGATGACCAAGGCGGCGACGAGGCCGATCGTGATCAAGATGTTATTCTTCATGAAATTGGAAACACCGATGACACCCTGGGTCAACAGGGGCAGCGGCACGCCCTTCAGAAGGCCGTCGAAGATTTCCTGGAACTTCGGGATGACGAACACCATAAGCGCGGAAACGATGAGGACCGCCACGCAAGCGATGATCAACGGGTAGGTCATGGCCGCCTTGACCTTGCCCTTGATCTTCTCGGCCTTCTCCATGAACTTGGCCAAGCGATCGAGCACGGTGCCGAGCACGCCGCCCGCTTCGCCGGCCTTCACCATGTTGATGTAGAGGCGGTCGAAAACCTTGGGGTGCTGCAGAAGGCCGTCCGAAAACGTTCCGCCCGATTTGATGGTCTCGGAAACCTGTTCGAGCACATACTTGAAACCGGGGTTCTTTTCCTGGCGCGCCAAGGTTTCGAGCGAGCGCAGAATAGGCATGCCCGCGTTCACGAGCGTGGAGAGCTGACGGGTGAACACCGCGAGGCCTGCGTTGCTGATGACCTTGCCCAAGGACATGGGCCTTCCCTTTTTCTTTGCCTTGGGCTCGGCCCGCGGGACGAAACCGGCGGTCTCGGCTCCGGTCGAACCGCTTTTGGCCGCGGGCTTGGCGCCGACCCTCAAGCCGCCGGAACCGGCGGGGTTAACAGCGGTGGGCAACAAGCCCATCGCCTTGAGTTCATGGGCGGCCTGCTCGGCCGACGCGCTTTCGATGACGCCTTTCTTGTCCTTACCGGAGGCGGACTCGATGGCGATGTAACTGAATTTGGGCATGGGGACGAGGGGAAGGAGGGTTAATCAGAGCGACCTACGCCATATTGGACAAAGGCAAGGTGCACCGACTCACGCGAAATTTGACTGAATTATTCTGGATGAGGGGGGAACCTCGCGGAGCGGCGGATGAACGGGCCCGCGCCTTACGTATACTTCACGACCTCCTCGATGGATGTCGCTCCATCGAAGATGGCGCGCAGGCCGTCGTCGCGCAGGGTGCGCATGCCTTGTTCAAGGGCTTTTTGTTTGATAACGAGAGTCGGCGCGCGCTGCACGACCAAGTCACGAACCGACTCGGTCATCCGGAGCCATTCGTAGATACCCATGCGGCCCTTGTAGCCGGAATTGTTGCAGGTCGGGCAGCCTTTGCCGTAGAAGAACTCGCGGTTGCCGATGTCGACGGGATCGATGCCCAGTTGCTGGAGCAAGGCGCCCGGCGGTTCGTAGGCGGTGCGGCAGGTGCGGCAGATACGGCGCACCAAGCGCTGGGCGAGCACGGCCTCCAGCGAGGAAGCGATGAGGAAGGGCTCGACGCCCATGTCCACAAGACGGGTGACGGCGCCGGGAGCGTCATTGGTGTGAAGGGTGGAAAGCACCAAGTGTCCCGTAAGCGAAGCTTGGATGGAGATCTGGGCGGTTTCCAAGTCGCGGATTTCGCCCACCATGATGATGTCAGGGTCTTGGCGGAGGAAGGAGCGGAGCGCGGCGGCGAACGTGAGGCCGACGGCATGGTTGACGGGAACCTGCATGATTCCCTCGATCTCGTATTCGACGGGGTCCTCGGCGGTGAGGAGCTTTACGTCGGGGGAGTTTACGATGCGGAGCGCCGAGTAAAGAGTGGTCGTTTTTCCGGAGCCGGTCGGGCCGGTCACGATGAAGATGCCGTTGGGGCGCTTCACGATCTCGCTGATGCCCTCGAACACGTCCTCGGGCATGCCGAGTTGGGTGATGTCGAGTTGCACCGCACTCTGGTCGAGCACGCGAAGCACGACGGACTCGCCGAATTGGGTGGGCAGCGTCGACACGCGAAGGTCGACGGGGCGTCCGCCGAGGGTGAGCTTGATACGGCCGTCTTGGGGAATGCGACGCTCGGCGATATTGAGATTGGAAAGCACCTTGACGCGCGAAGTGATGGGCAGCGCGAGATGTTTGGGGGGCGGCGACATCTCGTAGAGCGCGCCGTCGATACGGTAGCGGATCTTGAATTCGTGCTCGAAGGGTTCGAAGTGGATATCGGACGCCTTGTCGCGAATCGCCTGGGCGAGCACGAGATTGACGAAGCGAATGATCGGAGCCTGGCCGGCGAGGGCCTCGATATCGTTGGCGTCAAGGTCGTCGGTGTTCGTGGTGTCGGCCCCAGGATCCTCGTTTAACTCCCCCAGAAGCGCGTCCAGCGAGGAATCTTCCTCGGGATAATGATTATTGATCAGGGTCTCGACACGTTCCGGATCTGCGACGAGCAGCCGGACGTCTTTGCCCAAGGCGAAAGTAAGATCGTCGATGATCTGCGCGTTGAACGGATCGATCGCGAGGAGATCGATGCTCTGGCCGTCCACGCGAAGAGGGATGACGCCATACATCCGCGCATGGTGGGCGGAGAGCGCCGAGACGACGTCGCCCGCGACCGAGGCGGGAAGGCTGTCGACGTATTCGAGGGCGAGCGCTTCGGCTATTTTTTGCAGGAAAACCTGCTTCGGGACGATGTTCTGGTCCACGATCAGGGCGGCAAGTGACTTGCCCGTGAGACGGTGCTCGTTTTGGAGATCCTGAAGGAGCTGTTCCCCGACCAGCTTTTGGTCGCGGCAGATTTCAAGGATGGCCTGGGTATGGGCGTCGAACATGGGGGCGGTAGCGGGGGCGTCCGGAGGAATCAGAGGGCCTTTAGCGTGGCGCCCATCTGGGTGAGCTTCTCGCGCATGCCGATGGGGTCTTGAGCCTTTTCAAGCGCCTCGTCGGGCGTGACGAGTTGGCGGTTCACAAGGCTGAGGAGGTGGGCGTCCATCGTGATCATGCCCAGATTGCCACCGGTCTGAATGTCGGAAGTGATACGGAAGGTCTTGTTTTCGCGGATCATCGCCGAGATCGACGTGGTGTTGATCATGATCTCGTAGCCGGCGATGCGACCGCCGCCGATTTTTTTGCAAAGCACCTGGGAAATCACCGCGACGAGCGAGGAGGCGAGCTGGGTGCGGATCATTTCCTTCATGTTCGCGGGGAAGGCGTCGACGATACGGTCTACGGTCTTGGCCGCGGAGTTGGTGTGCAGGGTGCCGAACACCAAGTGGCCCGTTTCGGCGGCGGTGATGGCGGCCTCGATCGTCTCCAGATCGCGCATTTCACCGACGAGGATGATGTCGGGGTCTTGGCGCAGGGCGCGCTTGATGGCCTCGGCGAAGGATTCGACGTCGGCGCCGATTTCGCGCTGGGTGACGATGCAGCGCTTGTGGTTGTGATAATATTCGATCGGATCCTCGATCGTGATGATGTGACCCTCACGGTTCTCGTTGATGTAATTCACCATCGAGGCGAGCGTGGTGGACTTGCCGGAGCCGGTCGGACCGGTGACGAGCACCAAGCCGCGGGGGCGGTAAAGGAGCTCTCGCACCTTGTCGGGCAGACCGATGTCGCGAAGGCCATACATCTTGTTCGGGATCTGGCGAAGCACGATGCCGTAATTGCCCTTGGCCTTGAGGACGGAGACGCGGAAGCGGGCCTTGTCGAGGAAGGCGAAACCGAAGTCGGAACCGCCATGCATCTTCAGGTGCTGGACGTGGTTGTCCGGCGTGATGGAGAGCATGAGGTGCTCGGTGTCCTGGGGCGTGAGCGCGGGGCCTTCGATCGGCACCATGCTGCCACTGATGCGGAGGGTCGGCGGCTGGCCGACTTGGCAATGAAGGTCGGAAGCGTTTTGATCGACGACGAGGTCGAGCAGATCGTTCATCTCGTAGCTCATGAGCGTAGGGGGAGGCGGAGCCTGAGGAAAAAGGGTGACGGTTTCGGAAGCGGGATCAGGCGGAGTCGCCGACAGTGATGGAGACGACTTCCTCGATGGTGGTAAGACCGGTGAGAACCTTGCGAAGGCCGTCTTCGCGCATGGTGCGCATGCCGAGGGTGCGGGCCTTATCGCGAAGACGCGAGGTGCCGACGTTCTCGTAGATCATGCGCTGGAGCTCGTCGTTCACGACAAAGATCTCGAAAATGCCCGCGCGGCCTCGATAGCCGCTACCATGGCAGTTTTCGCAACCGGCGCCCTTCGCGAAGGTCGCGTTGGCGGCCTGTTGCGCGGTGATGTTCAGCGAGCGAAGTTCACGCGGATCCGGTGTGTAGGGATGCTTGCACTTCTTGCAGATCTTGCGGGTCAGGCGCTGGGCCATGATGGCCCGGAGGGACGTGGACACGAGGAAGGGCTTAACGCCGATATCGATCATACGCGTCACGGCGCCGGGGGCGTCGTTGGTATGGAGCGTGGAGAACACCATATGGCCCGTGAGCGAGGCGTTGATGGCGATTTCCGCGGTCTCCAAGTCGCGAATTTCACCCACCATGATGATGTTGGGGGCCTGGCGCAGCATGGAGCGCAAGGCGTTGGCGAAGGTCATGCCGACCTCGGTTCGGACGGGAACCTGGTTGATACCGGACAGCTGATACTCCACGGGGTCCTCGACCGTGATGAGCTTGCGGTCGGGCTTGTTGATGAAGTGGAGACAGGAATACAACGTGGTCGTCTTGCCGGAGCCGGTCGGGCCGGTCACGAGGAACAGACCGTCCGGGAGCGTGATGATGCGCTCCATCGTGGCTTGGTCGTCGCTGAGAAAGCCAAGCTCGGGCAAACCCAGCTGGAGGCCCTCCTTGTCCAGGATACGCATGACGATCGATTCGCCATGGGCGGTGGGCAGGGAGGAGACGCGCAGGTCGATGGGCTTGTTGCCGACCGCGACCTGGATGCGACCGTCTTGCGGGATTCGTTTCTCGGCGATGGAGATGTTCGCCATGATCTTCAGGCGCGACACGATCGCGAGCTGAAGGCGCTTGGGCGGGTTCTCCACTTCGACGAGCACGCCGTCGATGCGATAACGGACGCGGAAACGTTTCTCGAGGGGCTCGAGGTGGATGTCGGAAGCGCGGCGCGAAATCGCCTCAAGAATCACCTGGTAGACGAGCTTGATGATCGGCGCGTCGTCCGTCTCGCCCGCGGAGCCGGCGGCGGACGCCCCCACCCCGGAGATGACCTGGGCCTCCTCGCCGGTCGAGATGTCGCTCAGGAGCTTCTCCATCGACTCCTCGTCCTTGCCGTAGAAGCGGTCGATGTGGGAACGAATCTCGTCCGCGGGAGCGACGACGGGCTCGACGGTGAGCTTCAGATAATGGCTGATGCTGTCGATCGCATCCACGTCGAGCGGATCGCTGATCGCGACGCGCACGGTGTTGCCTTCGCGGCCGACGGGAAACGCGGTGTATTTGACCGCGAGGTGGCGCGGCAGCATGGCCATGAGCTCGCTGGACGCGCGCACATTGGTCATGTCGATCATCGGCATGCCGAATTCGTCCGCGAGGAGCTTGGCCGCCTGCTTGGACGTGAAGCCGTGCTCCGCGATCAAAACGTCGAGCAGACGGGGCGGAGCGACGGTCAAGTCGGTGTGCCCGGCGACCACTTTGCGGGCGGAGTCGACTTGCTGGGAGGTGAGCACGCCCTTGTCGAGGGCCAGTTGGATGACGAAATCGTCGGCGGAGGTCACGAGGGGATGGCGGGGGGAGGCCGGTCCGCGCGGAAACGCGCGGGCGTGGAGTTTTCAGTTCGCTGCTTTAGCGATTCAGGCTCAACAAAAATTCGGTGTTGGTCCGGGTTTTCTTCAAGCGCTGGATAAACATGTCCATGGCTTCCACCGGGGGTATGCCCTGCATGGCGCGACGCAGGCCGTAGACGCGCAGCATCTCGTCGGGATGGTAGATAAGCTCCTCTTTGCGCGTGCCGGAACGATCGATGTTTATCGCGGGGAAAATGCGCTTGTCCGAGAGGCCTCGGTCAAGGTGCAGCTCCATGTTTCCGGTGCCCTTGAACTCCTCGAAGATGACCTCGTCCATGCGCGAGTTGGTGTCGATCAACGCCGTGCCGAGGATGGTCAGCGAACCGCCGCCCTCGATGTTGCGGGCCGAGCCAAAAAAGCGCTTGGGGCGCTGCAGCGCGTTGGCCTCGATACCGCCCGACATGATCTTGCCTGAGTTGCCGGCGAGGGCGTTGTAGGCGCGGGCAAGGCGGGTGATGGAGTCGAGCAGGATGACGACGTGCTTGCCCGTTTCGACAAGGCGTCGGGCCCGCTCGATCACCATCTCGGCGGCGTGGACGTGGCTCTCAGGCGCTTCGTCAAAGGTCGAGGAAACGACTTCGCCTTTGGTGTGGCGCTTGAAGTCGGTGACCTCCTCGGGACGCTCATCGATCAAAAGCAGGATAAGGGTGGCCTCGGGATAGTTGTTGCTGATGGAATTCGCGATGTTTTGCAGCAGCACCGTCTTGCCGGTGCGCGGCGGGGCGACGATCAAGCCGCGCTGGCCGAAGCCGATCGGGGTGAGCAAATCGACGGCGCGCATCGAGATGTCCTTATGGATTTCCGGGGCCTCGACGAGAATGCGAGCCGTCGGATAATAAGGCACGAGTTCCTCGAACGCGGTCACTTCGCGCGCCAACTCGGGCTTCGTGCCCATGACGGACAAGATGCGGACGGCGGACGCGCAACGCTCGCCGGATCCGGGGGGCTGGGCCAACACATCCACCTCTTGCCCCCGGCGCAGACCGTGGCGTTTCACCAAAGACGCGGGAACGAAGGTGCTGTCCGGGTGGAGGCGATAGCTGTTGTGGCGGTGGACGACAAAACCCTGTCCCGCGTCATTCAGATCAAGCACCCCGCTCTCACGGAGGGCGCGTTTCCCGCGTGCCGCCCAAGCGAAAACCTGGTCAACCAGCACACGCCGCGGCGGCATGCCCGCCACGGTTTCCCCGAGCGAACGCAGACGCTGGGCCAGATCGCCGGCGCCCGCGGAGTGAATGGCGGTGAGATCGAGCGGATCGGTATCGCGGGCCAGCTCTTCGGCCAGCGTATCCAAAACCGCGAGGTCGGAGAAGCGCTCGTCCGCGGGGAGACCGCCGACCGGCGCGCCGAGCGAGGGGGGGGGCGGTTGCGCGGGGTTGCGTTCGCGCGCGCCGCCGGAATGGCCATGCCCGCCCTGCCCTCCTCCGCCTTGGCCGCCACCACCACCGCCCGCTTGGCGCTCGAGCCATTTCTGGCGCTTCTTTTCTTTTTTTCGTTCCCACCAAGATTTGCGATCTTCACGACGCCCACCTTGGCCGTTTCCACCTTGATCGCCGCCGGAACCGGGTTGCGCGGACTCGCCGGATGGCGCGCTCAAGGCGTCTGCTTCATCCGCGGACGCGGACGACGTCTGGGCCGCCCTGGCTTCAGGGATAAACACCGGACGTTCGCCAGGTGACTCGGACGGTGCGGCGGGAGCCTCCTCATCGGGCGAAAAAGAATAAACGACGGGAGCCCGTTCGGCATCCGTGGCGGATGCATCCCGACCGCCTCCGGAGCGGGCATCGTCGGATCGACCGGACGCTTCGACGCCCGCGGCGAAAAGCTCGGGGGCCCCTGCCTGTGCGGATTCGGAGCCGTCACCGCTCTTGCCTCGGCGTGTGCGCGGACGTCTGGACGAACGTGCCGGGGCGGCATCTTGGGATGGTTCCGGCGTCGCGTCCGATTCGGCGGGCGTCGCCGTCGATTCCGTCGGCTCCTCGGCACCGCGGGAGCGGGCTCGCTTTACTGAAGCCTTGCGGGGCTTTTTAGCCGAGTTGTCAGCCTGGGTGGCGGAAAGATCCAGATCGTCCATGGAAGCAAAAAGAGGTGTAGGTTGAACGGCGCGGGCCAAGTGCGCCCAAGGGGACGCATGCCACGCGGTTCGCGGTGAAGCGAACTCAGCGTCCGGCGCGAAGAACGGCGGCCCAAGCGCGGACTTGGGCGCGAAGGAATTCGCGAGAGCCGTCGTTCCAAAGCACGACGCGGGCGGAGTGAAGTTTGGTGGCCAAGGGAAGTTGGGAGGCGATTCGCTGGCCGGCCTGCGCTTGTGTCATACCTCGCGCGACGACCCGGGCCGATTGAACGGCGGGATTGGCGCCGACGCAGACGATGAAATCAAACCCTTTTTCCAAGCGGGCCTCGAAGAGCAAAGGCACCTCGATCACCCAATCCGCGGATGGACGCGCGGCAACGCGCGCGCGCCACAAGGCACCGACCCTCGGATGAACAACGCCTTCCCACCAGCGGCGTTCGTTTTCGTCTGAAAAAACGATTTCCGCCACCTTGGCCCTGTCGAGCCGGTATCGCGCCCCATCGCCCCCCTCCCCGCTTCGCTCCCGCACGGCATCGCCCCAACGCGCGCGCGCCGCGTCGAGCACTTCGGCAGACGGCAGGACTTCCTCCCTCACGATTCGGTCCGTATCCTGGACATCGAATCCAAGCGCGGCGAAGTCGGCGGCCGCCGCCGACTTGCCGCATCCTATTCCACCTGTTAAACCGATGACCATCTTTGCAAAAAGCGGGCAAGATTGCTCTTGCCGGAGGCGGCGGCAAATCATTACGCCGGTGCATGGTGCAATCGCTGACGCCATTTCGTCATGCCGGACGCGCAACCGAAACGCCACTTGATGGCGTTAAGGGGCTGGAATCTGTCCGCGAAGCCGCCTGTCGCGTGCGGATTCGGGGCGATTTCGCCGATTCTCTCGTGGACTTGGTGAGCGAGCTATTCGCCGGACGGGTTTGGAGCTACAGTCCTATCGATTTGCGCTATCATGATTTGACCCATACCGCGCAAGCGAGCTGCTGTTATCTAGACCATGTCGAGGGATACCTTCGGACGGAAGGCTTGGATCGGGTGCCTCGCGAATTCGAACTCGGTTTGGCCGCGATTCTTTTTCACGACACCGGCTTTTTGAAAGCGTGCGGAGATCAGGACGGGACCGGGGCGAAGTATACGCACTCCCATGTCCTGCGAAGCGTCGCGTTGGCTGCTTCCCTATTGCCTCGGCTGGCCCTGAGCCGGGCGGAGATCGAAGATACCGTGGGCATGATTCGATGCACGGGACTCAACGGGCGTCCGGAAAAAAACGCTTTCGGCTCCGAATTGGCCAGGATCGCCGCGTGCATGGTGGCCACGTCCGACTTTCTCGGACAGATGGCGGCCCCCGATTACGTCGAAAAACTGCCGCTTCTATTCGCCGAATTCGAAGAAGCCGACGACTACAATCAAGTGCCCAAGGACAAGCGCATGTTCGCTTCGGCAGCCCAGCTGGTGCGCGGCACGGCCGACTTTTGGCAAGCGTTCGTGAGACCCCGGCTGGATACGGAATTTTCCGCCGTATACCGTTATCTGGCCCGCCCCGCGCCATCGCGCCGAAACCCCTATCTCGATTCCGTGGAACGCAACGTGGCGCGGGCCTCGCTTCAAGGCGGTTGACCGTTTTTCTCCCGGCCCGTCCCGCATGCTCGCCACCTTGCTTTCCGCCGCGCTCCAAGGCATCGAAGCCTTGCCCGTTTATGTGGAGGTGAACCACGGGGAATCCGGCGAGTTCAAGCTGGTCTTGGTCGGCTTGCCCGACGCGGCGGTGAAAGAGTCGGATGATCGGGTGTTTTCCGCGTTGGCCAATTCAGGATACGGCGGCCTGCGCACGCGAACGACGATCAATCTGGCGCCGGGCGATCTGCGCAAAGAGGGACCGCTCTATGACCTCTCCATCGCCTTGGGCATTTTGGTCGCGACCGGCCAGATCTCCGCGCCCAACCTCGGCGACTATCTGGTCGTAGGCGAACTCGCGCTTTCGGGTGCCACCCGTCCGGTTCGCGGCGCGCTCGCCTTCGCGCGCCTCGCCCGCGAGCTCGGCTGCAAGGGGCTGCTTCTGCCGTCGGCAAGCGCCGCCGAGGCCGCGCTCGTCGCAGGTCTGGCGATCTATCCGATCCAATCGCTGGACGAGGCGGCGCGCTTCGTTTCGGGCAGGATCGTGATCGAGCCGTTTCAGCATGCCGCGGCGCTCGAAATATGCCGGGGCGCCGACGAGCCCTCGAGTGATTTCGCCGAGGTGAAGGGGCAGCACTCGCTGCGTCGGGCCATCGAGGTCGCGGTAGCCGGGAACCATAACCTTCTGATGATAGGGCCGCCGGGATCGGGAAAATCCATGGTGGCGAAGCGAGTCCCATCCATCATGCCCGCACCGACGCTCGAGGAGGCTTTGGAGATTCTCGCCATTCACTCCGCCGCCGGCCAGACTCTCGGCGAGGCACGCCATCTGGGCCGGCGGCCCGTGCGCGCGCCGCATCACACGATTTCCGATGTCGGTCTCATCGGCGGTGGCAGCGTTCCCGGGCCGGGCGAGATCTCGCTTGCGCACAACGGCGTGCTCTTTCTTGACGAGCTTCCGGAGTTTAAACGGTCCGCCTTGGAGGTGCTTCGCCAGCCGCTGGAGACATGCGAGGTCTCGATAAGCCGCAGCGCGGGCAAAGTCACCTTCCCCTGCGGGTTCATGCTCGTCGCGGCCATGAACCCCTGCCCTTGCGGATATCTTGGTGACGCTCGTCACGAATGCCGATGCTCGGCCCCGCAGGTGCAGCGTTATCGCGCGAGGGTAAGCGGGCCCCTGCTTGATCGCATAGATATCCACATCGACGCCCCGGCGGTGACGATTTCAGACCTGCGCAGCCAGACGCCGGGCGAATCCTCGCAAACGATCGCCGGACGCGTCCGAGTTGCCAGGGATCGCCAACTGGCCCGGTTCAAGGGAACATCGACGACCAGCAACGCCCGCATGAGCCATGCGCAAATTCGCACGCACGTGCCGATCGACTCGACGCTCGGCGATATTCTTCAGCAGGCCATGGAGCAGCTTTCGCTTTCCGCCCGGGCCTATGATCGCATACTCAAAGTCGCGCGAACCATCGCCGACCTCGCCGGCACGGACAGGATCGAGTCCCCTCATCTCTTGGAGGCGATCCAGTATCGGTCGCTCGACCGCAAGGTGTTTTACTAGGCGAAGCCGCCTAAATGGGAAGAGACCGCCGCGTGCTCACGCAACAGAGAGCCTGGGCGTGCCACGTCCGCAAAATTCCACGGCGGAAACATCGGCCATATCCGGCGCTTTACCGCCGTCTTGAAAGTCGACGACCTGATCGCGAAATTCGACCCCAAGTTTCGATGCGAGAAATCAACCACGCTCCGTCTTGAAACTCGCTTTGATCAACTGCCCGGTGAGTTTGTTCGAAACCTCATGGCAAAGCGCGATCAACTCCGTGAGGTCTGACGATTCGGGCGGGAGAAGGTGAAGCGATTTTTGCAAGATGCGAATACGCTCCACCTTCTCCGCGAGACTCATACGCGGATCATCGAAAATGGCTCGCGGACAGGAGAACGGAGGGCGGGAACTCACGATAAAAGGAACCTAACGCAATGGCGTGTTATCGCCTCGGACGCGGATCCTCGTCGAGTGCTCCGATAAGACCCATACGGAGCGCGTTCAGCGTCAGCTGTTGATCCGTCCAAGCCTGGAGTTTCGTGGAGATGGATTGCTTGATCTTGTAGATCGCCGGTTCGGAAAGCCCCACTTCCGCGGCAAGCTCCTTCGCGGAAAATCCCCGGGCGATAAGCTCAAGGACGCGAAGCTCTCGCGAGGTCAGCACATGCGAGCCGCCCGAGCCGGCGTTTCGCTGCTCCACCAAGCGACGCATGATCGTGCTCACGCGCTCGCTGAAATAGACGCCGCCTTCCGCCGCGCGGGCTATCGCCACCCGCAACTGATCCAGCGACGCGGATTTGTCGACGTAGGCGCTTACGCCCAGCGACAGCGCGGCTTGCACGGTATGCAAAGTCGCGGTTCCGCTGAAAACCACCGCCTTGGGGCGCGGTGTGAGCGTAGCAAGCTCTTCGAGAACCTGCAGGCCACCGACGCCATCCAAAACAAGATCGAGCAAAACCAGATCCACTTCGCCCCGCCGGCAGGCTTCGATCAAATCCGACGCTCGCGCAGATGCCCCCACGACCGTGTAGGTGGGCTTCACCAAGACGAATTGCGCCAACAATTGCCGAATAGCGTCGTGATCCTCCAAAACCCAGATCCGACAAGGAGCCGGAAGCGCTTCACTGACCGGCGTGTCGAGTTCTTTGCCTACCGGTGCGGTGCTCACAAGCGGCCCTCCACTTGCATCGCCGTGATATTGTGGGCGAGTTCGATCACGTCGAATGCAGGATAATAAAGCACGGCTGACTTAACCGAATAATTGGAGGGATTTGAAGGGTGGGCGGGCATGGAAAACTGGGGCGACGACAAGGAGACGGACAAGGTGGACAAGAAAACTAAAGAAAAGCATTATGAAGTAACCCGCGTGATACAGGGAACTCCCTGCATCTACATTAGATTACCTGCGTAAGCTTGGTCCACTATAGCGTATTTATCCGTATTTATAATTTTTATTATACGCATAGTCAATTGACCCTCCATGGCTTCGTTCCATCTGGATGATCGGAGGCGATATAAAGCATAGTCCGTGTTATCGGACGCGTCCCGACATTCTGAAGTGAAGGCCTCACGAACCCGCCAACTCCTTCCCTCGCAGGTCAAGGTATTGTTGCGCCTCGTTTCGCGCCGGTGTGGCAGGTGCCAATAATCTCGAGTCGGAGCGGAAAACGGAGCTTGCCGCCATTGGTGGGTGTAAATACGCACGCACACATGTCCATCCGCCCCGCTTCGCGCGTTTGCTCCTGTCTTGATGTCCATGCCCCCCTTGCCCCGGCGCCTAAGACGGAGTCGCCTTGCCCCTCCCTTGTAATAACTTCCGAAAGAGTCGGTTGAGAATGGGCGTCATTCGACATGAATTCCGGTTTTCGCTCCGCTTCCGCCCCTGATTCCGACACCGCAGTCGCTTCGCGTTTGTGCACACCCCGTCGTAATCTGACCCGGAATACGCGCGAGGGCTGCGTAATGGCCAGGGTTCAGCGCGCCGGATTGCGCTTCTATCGCTGTTTTTCCGTTCGGCGCCACGGGAGCTGGGAAGCTGCCGAGGCGGCTGCGCGACTATGGCTACGCCCGGTTCTGGCTTGCTTGGCCACCCGGAGGCCGGACGTCGCTTGGCCGGGAGCCCGCAACCGCTCCGGCGTAGTGGGTGTGTTTTTCCAGGCACGGGGTCGTGTTTTAAGGTCCGGGCGCGTTGCCGCTTATCCGGCTTATGCGGCTCGCTGGCCGGGCGCGAAAGCCGCTGTTACATGGATGTTCGCCAGCAACGGCGGCGAAGAAGGCGCCTTTTTGCGCGCCATCGTGTGTCGCGAACTACAAACAGCGGACCGCCTGCGCGTGGAGTGGGCCGTCCGGTCGCTGTCGCCCGCGCGTCGCGAAGAACTGCTCTCGCGACGCCGCCCCAGCACGGACTCGCAGGGAACCGCGAGATGCGTCTTTGGCGGAAACCGCCTCGTTGGCGCCTCAATCTCATCCGCCGCGGCCGTTTCTCATGTCGCCGCCGACGTTTTACAGGCTACGGAATAGGCCGATTGGGGAGGCCTGCGATTCTAACCCGAGGTGATACCTCAAAGCAGGCCGGGCATCCAGAGAGGCTACGATGTCGCGCAGGCGCTCTCAGAACGTCAGCTGCGCGAAACAGAGCGCGGGCAAGTGCTCCCAACTGGTGAAGCGCCGGCGCCCATCAAGTTGGCCATGCCGCTGAGCCAGCCGCCGAAAAGCCCAAGAGGTGATCCTCGACGGCCGCAGTCACGTCGCTTGCGCGATTCCTCATCGAAAATGCCTAAACAGGTCCAAACAAGGCCAGTGGCTTTTCATGCCATCGCCTACGTTTCGTAGGCCCTTGTCCTAGAATGGTGCCAGAGGCCGGGATTGAACCGGCGACCAAAGGCTTATGAGTCCTCTGCTCTACCACTGAGCTACTCTGGCGAAACCTAGGGTTGACGAGAAAGCTGGCCGGAGGGCGGCTTGTCAAGACGTGGTGTGTGGTGTGTGCGCAGGAATCGGTTGGTTTGGTCGCGGTCGCCACCAACGGCACCAGCGCGGGCGTTGAAAGCCTGCTCTGAATTGTTCGAAAGCACCCATGCCTTGGCACCATGCCACCCACACCTTTTGGCCGGCGGATCCAAGGAGGCATGGGACTTGCCGCCGAGATCGAGCTCTCCCTCGTCGCGACGGGTGCCTGTCGAGCTCGCCGAACCGACGGTCGATACCGCGAGGACCGCGGCGTAGTGTCTCTCCAAAAGCGCGCACCCACGCTACGCGGTGGACCACCGCCGCCGACCGCGCGAGCCGGCCATCAGCCGCGCGTCGACATCACGAAGACCGCGTCCAGGCTCACCCCGTGCGTATTGTCGTCCAGCGCGTCTCCTCCGCCTCCGTCAGCATCGCCGGCCGCCAAACCGGCGCCATCGGGCGCGGCCTCGTCGTCCTTATCGGTATCGAAAGAGAGGATACACCTCAAGCGGGCGCCTGGCTCGCGCGCAAGCTCGCCGCGGCGCGATTCTTTCCCGACGAGACGGGCAAACTCAACCGCAACATCCGCGAGATCGGCGGCCGCGCTCTCGTCGTGAGCCAGTTCACGCTTTTCGGCACCCTCGACAAGGGCACCCGCCCCGACTTCCATCGCGCCGCGCCACCCGAGAGCGCCCGCTCGCTTTACAAGACATTTCTCGGCCAGCTCGAGGGCGAGTTGCAGGAGCCCGTCGAGCGGGGAGAATTCGGCGCGGACATGCAGGTCGCCTTGGTGAATGACGGCCCGGTCACGCTCATCCTGGATTCGCCCAGGGCGGATTCCTGAAAGGCCTACCTACACCCGACGCACGGACCGCGCGTGGGAGCGGCGCTCGGTCCGCCTCGCGAAATCACATCGCGTCGTAGATCTGAACGCGCTCCCAGTAGGGCTTGAAGCGCTCGACGAACGCCTTGTGGACCGGATCGATCTGATAGGCGTCGTGCGCGGCGACATCCTTGAACAGAGCCGTCAGCGCGAAGCTATAGCTAGCGTCCACCACCGGTCGCGGCGCGATCGGCGCCGGCGCGCCGATGTGGAGGTCGCTCACGCTTTTGATCGGGCGCAGCGACTCGAGCCCCTGTTTGAGGAATTCTTCGCGCTGGGCGGGCGCGAGGTCTTTGCGAAGCCAGAAAACAACGGTGTGAACGAGCATGGCGTAGGGTGTGGAGGGAAAAGAAAAGCCGCACCGTCTCCGCCCCCACGCCGTCCTCGCGAGCCAAAAACAAAACCCTTCCCTACCCCGGATCCGCTTTCGTAGCCTGACCACCCGTTTTTGAACTCCCGGCTTTCCCCCATGTCCGCTCCCATCAACATTCAACTTATCGGCTCCGAGGTGGCAATCGCATGGGACGACGGAGTGGAAACCTACTTTACCGGCGAGGCGTTGCGGGCGGCCTCCCCGAGCGCGGAAAACATGGGCGAGCAGGATATTCTGGGAAATAAATACGGCGGCGACGGTCCGAAACAGTTTCCGGGTGTCACGGTTCTGGGCTGGGAGCAGGTAGGCAACTACGCCATCCGCTTCGATTTCAGCGATCGTCATCGCACCGGACTGTTCAGCTACGCCTACCTGAGGGAGCTTGCGAACCGACATCGCTAGCAGGGCGGCCAGGACCGCCACGATGGGTTCGCGACCCCGCCCTTTTATACCGCGGCCCCCTGCGCCGCCTTGGTCCGCTTCCGCACTTCTTGGCCATCGCGCGCCGCCGGGCGGCATCGCGCGTTTTTGAGTCGGCAACACCTCCGCCCATTCACTCAGTTACTTTACTTCATCACATGTCCTTCCCCGCCCGCACCACGATTCAAGACATCGAGCTCGGCTCGACCCTTCAGCCCAAGTTCGGCCCAGACGGCCTCATCCCCTGCATCGCGCAGGACGTCCACACAGGCCAGGTGCTCATGTTCGCGTTCATGAACGCCGAGTCCCTCGCCCACACCCTCAAGACCAAAAAGGCCACCTATTGGAGCCGCTCCCGCAACAAGCTTTGGTGCAAGGGCGAGGAGTCCGGAAACGTCCAGTGGGTGAAGGAACTCTACACCGACTGCGACCAGGACGTGCTTTTGATCAAGGTCGAGCAGACCGGCGCCGCCAACGCGTCATGCCATAATGGATACAAGAGCTGCTTCTACCGCAAGCTGACCGATCTCGACTGCGCGGACTACAAGCTGGAGTTCACCGGCCAGCCCCTCTTCGACCCCGCCACGGTCTACAAGAAAAAGTAAGGCGGCGCCGTTCTCGCGGACTCGAAACGCAAACGCCCCGGACGCTTCGGCGCCCGGGGCGTTTTTTGGACGAATCCGGATCGGAGCGGATTCGCAGCCGGTCCTTCGGCAAGGCGTCGCGCTCAGCGCAGGTCGGAGGGCGACCAGCTGTCGCGCCAACGGATCTCGGGCTTGCCGTCGGAGGTGAATTCGATCGGCAGCCAAAGGTAGCGAGAATCGGGCAGGTCGTCCTTGATCCAGCGGTCGGCCATGAAGACATAGGCGTCTTTCTTTCCGACGATCGGCAGCACGTAGGTGCTCTGGCCGTGAAAGGTGATATCGGCGCGGTCTCCGAGACAGGGGTTGCCCAGCTCCGTCCAGGGACCCCAGATCGAGTCGGCCACCGCGCTGCGCGCCGCGTTCGGTTCCCAGGCCGTGCAGCCGGAGGCGATGAGGTAATATTTGCCTTTCCGTTTGAATACGGCGGGCGCCTCCATCGAGCGCCCTTCGAAAACACGGACGTATTTTCCGGTCGTCTTCAGGTAGTCCTCCGTGAGCTCGGAGATGTGCATCGTCGGGTTGTCCTCCGAAGCGGCGAAAAGGTAGGCCTTGCCGTCGTCGTCCACGAAGACCGTGAGGTCGCGCACCATCTGGCCCCGCTCGAAATCGCGCACGAGGGCGCTGGTTTTGTCCGCCTTCTGCGCCTCCGTGACGTTGACCGGCCACTGCTTCACATGCGGCCGGGCGCTGCCGAGATAAGTGAAGGCGCCCGCAGGGGAGTCGGAGACCGCCACGCCGTAGCGGGCCGCCGCGTAGTTTAGGCTGTCGCTGTGGAACCACATCACGAACTTCTTCGTCTTCGCGTTGTAGATCACCTTGGGGCGCTCGAGCACGAGTTTCGGGTCGAGATCGCTTCCCGGCCGCGCGGGCAGCACGTTGCCCTCGTATTTCCACTTCAACAGATCCTTCGACGAGTAGCATGAAACGCCGACGACGTCGACGCGGGTGCCGCCCCAGCTGGCGTTGACCTCGGGAAGGTAGGTTTTCCCGTCCTTGATTTCACCATACCAGTAGTAGGTGCCTTCGTGATACAGCAGGCCACCCCCATGGGCGTTGATCCGCTTGCCGGCCTCGTCGAGCCATGCCTCGCCGGAGCGGATATCCGTGACAGGCGACCGGGCGAAAGCGGCGGGGACAGACATAAGCAGAAGAGCGGCGACGAGCCGCAGAGGGTTGGGGAAGCGCATCGCGCGGACCTTTTAAAACGATCCCGGCCGTGGCAACTCCGGCCTAGGTTTAGCGATCTACCCCTTTTCGCTTTGAGCGTATATCGCGACCACGCCGGCCCGCTTTCCGGAGAGCCCGGCCGGACGCCTTGAAACGCGCAAGCCCCCTAATATCCCAGACAAGCAAAAGCACGACGAGCGCAGAATCCGCCCACATTCAAGCCGCCCTAACTGGTGATCTATTTGGCCGCCGCCACCGCCGCGTCCATCTTCAGCCGACGCAGGGTGGATCGCCAACTTTCCGCGCTCGGGCTACCAGACGATTACCTCCGACACCGGAAACAAGCGCCCCTGGTCCAGAATCTCGCCATGATTCTCTTCATGTCGAGGCTCCTGTTCTCCACCTTCCGGACCTTCTCCCAACCCAACGTGAACGTGTGACCTCGGCCCGCGGCTCGGGCGGTTTGCGAAATCGCAGGCGGCTCCGAAGCGCCTGACCGGACGCCAGGATAAAACGCTTGGCCGGACGCCGCGAGCGCACCCAATGACGTCATGCCGGATTGGTTTTACCGAACCGTCGCGCGTCGCGCCCTCTTCACCCTGTCCGAACGGCAGGGTCGCGCGCTGGCGCTCGGGGTGATCGGCATGCTCGGCCGCGTTGGCGCGGGCCGCGCCGTCATCGACTTTCTTGGCCACATGGCCCCCGATCCACGACTGCGGATACACGTGGCGGGCATCGCGTTTCCCTCTCGCATCGGTCTTGGCTGGCGCGTCGACCCGGAAACACGCGCCACCGCGGGCCTCGCACGCTTCGGCGTGGGATGCATCGAGCTTTCCGCCCTGGGCGCACAAGGAGTCGAGCGCGCCGCCGGCGAGACGCTTGCCGACGAAACCTCGGCGCTTTCGCGCTCGGCCGTGGGTTCTATCAAGGCGGTCTCTTCGCCACGGACCGATCCGCCGATTCCACTTCTTCGTCGCATTCGCGATCCGCAAGGACGCGAGCTTGTCGAACTTCGCCCGGGTGTGATCCTTCCCGTTTACGCATGGGACGACGCGCCGGCCACCGCCGACACGCGTCAAGGCGTCGTCTTGCAAGTGGGCCGCCGTCTCTCCGCGACCGCATGGAAAGTCCCCGCATCGCCTCCCGCCGGACTATCCGAGCGGGTCAAAATCTGGCGTGAAACGCTTCCCTCGGGCGCGCCCTTGATCGTCGCTGGCGGCGTCGCCGGGCCGGAGCATGCCGTGTCCTTGGTCTCCGCCGGAGCCGACCTCGTGCTCGTCGACGCCGGGCTCGTCTTCCATGGCCCGGGCCTTGTGAAGCGCTGCAACGAAGCCTTGCTCGCAAGCGGCCTCGTCCCCCCCGTCGCGGACCTCGATGTGGCGGCGCGTGACGTCGCTCTTTTCCGTCACGCCTGGCCTTGGGCCGTCGGACTTGGGGCCGCTTTGTTTCTTGGCGGAATGGCGGTCCTCGCTCTCGCCTTTGATCGCGTGCTTTTGCCCTACGACGAGCACTACCTTGGGATCAGCGCGGACGCGCTGCGTCTGGGCTCGCCCAAGCTCTTCGCGTTCATGGCGCATGATCGCGGCACCTTGGCGGGCACGATGCTTGGGCTGGGTTGGTTCTACGCCATGCTCGGTCGGCAGGGTGTCCGCCGTGCGACGCACGGCGCCAAAAGCGCGGTCGTGGCGTCGGCGCTGTCCGGTTTCGCGAGCTTCTTTGCGTTTTTCAGCTTCGGCTACTTCGACACCTTGCACGCTTTCGTGGCGGTGGTGCTGTTTCAACTCACCACCCAAATAATGGCCGGTGCCGCGGGGCCCGAGCGTGCGGAGACGCGGCTGATCGACGTCGAGGACGCCGCATGGAGGCGCGCCCAGTGGGGACAACTCGTCTGGCTGCTGCACGCCGCGGGCCTGCTCGTCGCGGGCGCGGTGATTCTCGGCATAGGGATGAGCTCGGTTTTTGTAAGCGAGGACCTCGCCTTTCTCTGCATCACGCCGGAACAAGCGTCCCGGCTTGGACCCCGACTGACCGGCGTCGTGGCCCATGATCGCGCGACGCTAGGCGGCATGCTTCTGGCTTCGGGCGTGGCGATGTCGCTGACGACGCTCTGGTGCCATCACCGTGGCGCGGCCTGGGTCTGGCGGGGAATCCTCGGTCTGGGGCTGCCTGCTTACGCGGCCGCCCTGGGCGTTCACTTTTGGGTGGGTTATGTCGATTGGCGGCACCTCGTGCCGGCATTCGCCGGGCTGACGCTTTGGCTCGTCGGACTCGGGCTAAGCCACGCCTATCTCAACACAAAACCAGTCCCCGCGCGGCCGCGTTAGCGCCCGCCCGCGGCAAGCAGCGCCAAGGCCCCGGCCAGCGGAGCCATTCGACCGTTTGCGACAAGCTGCTCGATCTCGAGTCGGCGAAGTTTCACCGACGAGGCTTCATAAAAATCCGTGCGCAGGTGCTCCTCGATCAAGGCGTGCATCCACGCCACGGCCTGCTCGCGGCGCCGACGCGCGATCGATCCCGTGCGCTCGCCGGTGGTGAAAAACTGCCCGAGCGTGGTCCACACGTCGGCGACGCCTTCGCCGGTCCGCGCGGAGGCGGTCTGCACCGTCGTTTGCCAGCCCTCGGTCGCGTGGCGCAGGTAGTGAAGCACGCGCTTCATCTCGGCGAGCGCGGCCTTGCAACGCGCGATGTTCTCGCCGTCCGCCTTGTTGATCACGAGCAGGTCGGCCATCTCGATCACGCCCTTCTTGATGCCCTGCATCTCGTCGCCCGCGCCGGCGATGAGCAACACGACGAAGGCGTCGACCATCGCGCGCACCGCGACCTCGTTTTGCCCCACCCCGACCGTCTCCACGAGCACGACGTCGTAGCCCGCCGCCTCGCAGACGAGGATGGCCTCGCGGGTTTTTCGCGTCACGCCGCCGAGCGAGCCGCCCGAGGGCGATGGGCGGATAAACGCGTTGGGATGGCGACCGAGTTTCTCCATGCGCACCTTGTCGCCGAGAATGCTGCCGCCGGTGACCGCGCTCGAGGGGTCTATCGCGAGCACGGCAACGCGATGGCCTTGCTCGGCGAGTTGGAGACCGAAGGCCTCGATGAAAGTGCTTTTGCCCGCGCCGGGGATTCCGGTCAGGCCGATGCGACGTGCCTTGCCCGTGTGCGGCATGAGCGCCGCGAGGACCTCCTGCGCCTGTTTTTGGTGAGCCGGGGCGTTGCTCTCCACGAGCGTGATGGCGCGGCCGATGATGCTCGTGTCGCGGGCGAGCACGCCGCGCACGTAGTCCTCTGTTGAAAGCGCCGGGCGGCGGCGTATCGGCGCGGCCACGACGCTCGCGCCGGAGGGCCGGACGCCCTGCATCACCCAGGTCGCGAAGGCCGGATCGGAAGCGCAGCCTTCGGGCACCCAATCGGGGCGCGGTTGCGGACAGCCGTCGTGAAGAGCGTGGGCGTGGTCGGGCATGGTCTGGCTTTTGATGGCGGGCGCGGCGAGGTCCGCCGCTTGGAGGAAACGATGGACGCAATAAGGGCGCGGACAAGCCGCGCCCTTACGAATGACGGACGGTTAAGCCGCGACCGGCTCGCCGAGGCGCTCGATCAGGAGCTCGAGCGTGCGCAGGGTGGACTTCGTGATGACCGTGCCGGGGCCGAAGATGGCCGCGGCGCCGTTCTTGAGCAGGAAGCCGTAGTCCTGGGCCGGGATGACGCCGCCGCAGACGATCATGATGTCCTCGCGGCCGAGCGCCTTGAGGGCGTCGCGCAGCGCGGGCAGCAGGGTCTTGTGGCCGGCGGCGAGGGAGCTCATCGCCACGCAGTGGACGTCGTTCTCCACCGCCTGGCGGGCGGCTTCCTCGGGGGTCTGGAAGAGCGGCCCGATGTCGATGTCGAAGCCGAGGTCGGCCATCGCGGTGGCGACTACCTTGGCGCCGCGGTCGTGTCCGTCCTGGCCGAGCTTGGCGATGAGGAGACGCGGACGGCGGCCTTCGAGGGCCTCGAACTTCTTCACGAGATCGCGGATGCGCTCGACGTTCTTGTCCTGGCCGAACTCCTGGCGATAGACGCCGCTGATAGAGCGGATCTGCGCGGAGTAGCGACCGAAGATAACTTCGCACGCGTCGCTGATCTCGCCGAGCGTGGCACGGGCCTGCGCGGCGGTGACGGCGAGGGCGAGCAGGTTGCCCTGGCCGGTGCGGGCGCACTCGGTGAGGGCGGCGAGCGCGGCCCTGACCGCGGACTCGTCGCGCTTGGCGCGGAGCTCCTTGAGGCGCTTGATCTGCGACTCGCGGACCGCGGTGTTGTCGACCTCGAGAATGTCGAGCGGGGCTTCCTGCTCGAGGCGGTATTTGTTGAGGCCCACGATGGTCTCGCGGCCGGAATCGATGCGGGCCTGGCGGCGCGCGGCGGCCTCCTCGATGCGAAGCTTCGGGATGCCGGCCTCGATCGCCTTGGTCATGCCGCCCATCTTCTCCACCTCGTCGAGGTGGACGCGGACTTTCTTGATGAGCTCGTTGGTGAGATACTCGACGTAGTAGCTGCCGCCCCAGGGATCGACGACGTTGCAGATGCCCGTCTCCTGCTGGAGGTGGAGCTGGGTGTTGCGCGCGATGCGGGCCGAGAAGTCGGTCGGCAGCGCGATGGCCTCGTCGAGCGCGTTGGTGTGCAACGACTGGGTGTGGCCGGTCGCGGCGGCGAGCGCCTCGAGGCAGGTGCGGGCGACGTTGTTGAACGGATCCTGCTCGGTGAGAGACCAGCCCGAGGTCTGCGAGTGCGTGCGCAGGGCGCGCGACTTCGGGTTCTTCGGATCGAAGCGGCCGACGATCTCGGACCAGAGCGTGCGGCCGGCGCGCATCTTCGCGACTTCCATGAAGAAGTTTTTTCCGATGGCCCAGAAGAACGATAGGCGCGGCGCGAAGGCGTCGACCGAGAGGCCTGCGGCGACACCGGTCTTCAGATACTCGAGGCCGTCGGCGAGCGTGTAGGCGAGCTCGAGGTCGGCGGTGGCGCCGGCCTCCTGCATGTGGTAACCCGAGATCGAGATGCTGTTGAACTTGGGCATCTCCTTCGAGGTGTAGGCGAAGATGTCCGCGATTATCTTCATCGAGGGCGTGGGCGGATAGATGTAGGTGTTCCGCACCATGAACTCCTTGAGGATGTCGTTCTGGATCGTGCCCGCGAGGTCGGTGAGCTTGGCGCCCTGCTCGAGCGCGGCGCTGATGTAGAAGGCCATCACCGGCAGCACGGCGCCGTTCATGGTCATCGAGACCGAGACCTTGTCGAGCGGGATGCTGTCAAAGAGGACCTTCATGTCCTCGATCGAGTCGATGGCGACGCCGGCCTTGCCGACGTCGCCTACGACGCGCGGGTGGTCGCTGTCATAGCCGCGGTGGGTCGCGAGGTCGAAGGCGACCGAGAGGCCCGCCTGGCCGGCGGCAAGGTTGCGCTTGTAGAAGGCGTTGGACTCCTCGGCGGTGGAGAAGCCGGCATACTGGCGCACCGTCCAGGGCTTCTGGACATACATCGTGGCGTAGGGGCCGCGCGTGAAGGGCGCGTGGCCGGGCATGGTGTCGAGCGCGGCGGGCGCGGGCAGATCGGCCGCGGTGAAGGATGCCTTCAACGGAATCTGCTCGTAGTTTTCCGGGAGCTCGGCGGAGGGCGGAGCAGAGGGCGCGGCGGTGGCGGGAACGGGAATCTCGTCGTAGCCGAGCTTGGTGAAGTCGGGAGAGGGAACGTTGTTCATGTTTTGGGTTCCTGTGGGTTCCTTTAGAGGGCTCCGATTTTCTTGAGGAGGTTCGCGAGCGTCTCTTCAACCGGAGCGCGGAGGTGGATGAAGAGGTCGAAGCCGTCGGCGGTGAACGCGTCCAGCACGGCCTTGTCGGCGGGCAAGCCGGCGAGCACCACGGAGACGGCGGGCTTGGCGGCCTTCAGCGTCTTGGCGAAGGCGGGCGCGAGTTCGGGATAGGTTTCGTCGGTCGAGCAAAGGACCGCGACCTCGGCGCCGGATTCGGCGGCGGCCTTCGCGGCCTCCTCGGCGCTCGTGAAGGTCTGCTTGGCGACCATCTCGAAACCTCCCGGGGCGAAAAAGCCGGTCGAGAAATCGGCGCGGGCCTTGTGCTGGATGACGGGCCCCATCTTCGCGAGGAAGACGCGCGGGCGTTTGCCGGTGCGCTTCGAGTAGTCGACGCTCGCGTCGCGCATTTTTTCAAAGGCGGCGGAGGCGCGGAAGCAGACCGCGGGCTCGATCCGTTCGGCCGACCAGGCGCCGGTGACGGGGCGCTTGGCGAGCGGGGCGAGCGGGGTCTCCTTCAGATTCGGGAAGAGATTCGTTCCAATGACGCCAAGGCGGCGGGTGCCGACGGCCTGGGCCTTATCCTTGGCGGCCGCCGCGGCGGCCTTCTGCGGCAGACCCGCGCGAAGGGCGGCGGCGAAACCGCCCACGGCCTCGAACTGCTGGAACTGCGCCCACGCGAGACGGGCGAGCTCGTCGGTGAGGCTCTCGACGCACCAGGATCCGCCGGCGGGATCGGCCGGCGCGGTGGCGCCGAACTCCTCGGCCAGGAGGGCGTGGACGTTGCGCGCGATGCGACGCGAGAAGGAGTCGCCGCCGCCGATGCCGTCGAGGGAGTCGAACGGCGCGACATGCAGAGAATCCACGCCACCGAGGACGGCGGAGAAGGCCTCGGTGGTGGCGCGCAGCATGTTCACGTGGGCGTCGAGGCGGGTCTTGTCCCAGCGGGTGGTGGCGGCGTTGACCGCGGCCAGAGCGGCGAGCTCGGCCTTGCCGCCGAGGGCGACGACGGCGCGGACGAGGAGCGGGCGCCAGGCGCGAAACTTGGCGGTCTCCATGAAAAACTGCGGACCGGCCCCGAAGGTGATCCGCAGGCGCGGCACGATGATCTCGATCGGCACCCCGCGGTCGCGGAGGGCGCGGACGTATTCCACGACCGAGGCCAGCGCGCAGGCGAGCTCCAGGACGGCTCCGCCTCCGGCCTCCGCCCATAGGCGGGCGTCGACGCCCACCGTGCGCAGCGACGGGGATACCACGGAGGAGCGCTTGGTCCAGGCCGCTAGGGCCTCGTAGGCGGCGGGCAGGGAAGCGGGAAGCGAACCGGCGGCGGCCCAGACATTGAGCGGATCGGCGGTGAGCGAGCCGCGAAGCGCGGAGCCGTCGACGCCACGGAGCGCGGCGAGCGTGATGAAGTGCCCGGAGACCTTGGTCGCGTCGACGCCGGCGTTGATGTGCACCGGGATCGCGGCGAGATCGACGTCCTTCAGCGCGGTTTCCAATACGCCGGCGGCCTCCAGGGGAAGCCCCTCGGGACGCGCCGGGCTGTCCATGCGGAGCACGGCGGCGTTCTGCCCGCCCATCAGGTCCTCGCGAAGCTTGGCGTTGAATTCCTCCGCGGTGGCGGCGGCGATCTCCTGCGCCACCTCCCAGGAGCCCGACGCGTATCCTCCCGCGCGGACTCCGCGCAGGAAGGGCGCCTCGCCGGGGGCCTTAGCCAGCGCGGCGAGGTGCGCCTCGCGGCCGGCCAGATCGGCGCGGGTATAGAGCGGCTTGAGCGTGATGCCTTCGAAGGTCTTCGTGAGAAGCTTCTTTTCGAAGGACGCGCCTTTGAGCTCGGCCTCGACGGTCTTGCGCCAAGTGGCGAGCGCCGACTCCAGCGCCTCCGCCTCGGGCAGGGTTGTGTGTGCGGTTTTTGACATGGTGAGGGAATTGGGGCCGGAGCCTGATGCCCCGGTAGTGCCGTTGATAATACGCGAAGCGTTCCCGGACGGCTGCGCGGATTTTGTGCAAGAAGCGCGGGTCTTTAACCAAAGCCCGCGAAGCCGGCCTGGGCGTCTTCGCGTATTTTGTCGCCCGTCGACACCGACATTTCCCCGCCATGATCACTCGCATCGACCACCTCGGCATCGCGGTCCGCTCCATCGAAGCCACGCTGCCCTACTACGAAAAGGCCCTCGGCCTCAAATGCGCGCACCGCGAGGAGGTCCCCTCCCAGGGCGTTCGCACCGCCTTCCTCGACGTCGGCGAGGTCCATCTGGAGCTCCTCGAGCCGATGTCCCCCGAAAGTCCCGTGGCCAAGTTCATCGAGAAGAACGGCGAAGGCGTCCACCACATCGCTTTCGCCACGACCGACATCGCCGGCCAGCTCAAACAGGCCTCCGGCGCCGGCGTCCGGTTGATCCACGAGGTGCCTTTCGAGGGAGCCGCCGGCAAGCTCGTCGCTTTCCTCCACCCGAAGTCGAGCTTCGGAGTGCTAACCGAGTTCTGCGCCCCCAAGGCCTGAACCCCTCGCCGCCGGCAACACACCACTCACCACACCACCCCTTAAAGCCATGCCTATCGCACCCGAACTCCTGCAGAAGCTCGCCGAGCGGCGCCAGGCCGCCATGCTCGGCGGCGGCGCCGAAAAGCTCGCCGAACGCAAAAAGAAGGGCCTCACCAGCGCGCGCGAGCGCCTCGAGATCCTCTTCCAGCCGGGCACCTTCATGGAGTTCGGCCTCCATGCCCAGCACGACTGCCACCACTTCGGCCTCGAGGACAAGCCGATGCCCTGCGACGGCGTCATCACCGGCGTCGGATATATCGACGGCCGCCCCGTGGCCGCCTTCGCCCAGGACTTCACCGTCGGCGGCGGAGCGGTCGGCCGCATCCACGCGCAGAAGATCTGCCAGTTGATGGAATACGCCCAGCAGTCCGGCATTCCGGTCATCGGGGTAAACGACTCCGGCGGCGCCCGCATCCAGGAGGGCGACGACTCGCTCTCCGGCTACGGCCAGGTCTTTTTCCACAACGTCCTTCTCTCCGGCGTCGTGCCGCAGATCTCGGTCATCGCCGGCCCCTGCGCCGGCGGCGCGGCCTACTCGCCCGCCCTCACCGACTTCATCATCATGACGAAGAAAAACTCGCAGATGTTCATCTGCGGGCCCGACGTCATCAAGGCCGCCACCGGCGCCACCGTCACGATGGACGAGGTCGGCAGCGCCGCGGCCCACGCCAGCGTCAGCGGCAACATCCACTTCGTCGCCGAGGACGCCCCCGGCGCCCTCGCCCTCGCGCAGCGCCTGCTCACCTTCCTGCCGGCCAACAACGTGATGGACCCTCCGCACCGCCCGGTGCCGAACCTCACGCTGGACCGCGATCCCGGCATGAACGATCTCGTCCCGGCCGACCCGAAGGCGCCGCTCGACGTCTACCAGGTCATCAATCGTCTCGTCGACAACGCCGACTTCCTCGAGGTCCAGCGCGACTGGGCACGCAACATCGTCGTAGGCTTCGCCCGGATACAGGGCCTCGTGGTCGGCATCGTCGCCAATCAGCCCATGGTCAAGGCCGGCACGCTCGACATCGATTCCTCCGACAAGGGCGCGCGTTTCATCCGCTTCTGCAACTGCTTCAACATCCCGCTCGTCACCCTGGTCGACATCCCCGGCTTCATGCCCGGCCTAGCCCAGGAGCGCGGCGGCATCATCCGCCACGGTGCCAAGATGCTCTTCGCCTACGCCGCGGCCACCGTGCCGAAGATCACCGTGATCATGCGCAAGAGCTACGGCGGCGCCTACCTCGCCATGTGCTCGAAGGACATGGGCGCGGACCTCGTCTACGCCTGGCCCTGCGCCGAGATCGCCGTCATGGGCGCCGAGGGCGCGGTCAACGTGCTTTTCAAGCGCGAGATCGCCGCCGCCGAGGACCCCAAGAAGAAGGCCGCCGAGCTCGCCGCGGACTACCGCGAGAAGTTCGCCTCCCCCTACGAGGCCGCGAGCAAGGGCATGATCACCGACGTGATCGAGCCCGCCGAGACCCGCGCCATCGTCGCCCTCGGACTGCGCAACACGCTCTCGAAGCGGGAGACCCGCCCGCCCAAGAAGCACGGCAACATCCCGCTCTGATTCCGTCTCGGCGCCGCCTTCACGACCGACATCGTCCGACATGCCCTACGCACTCATGCTTCCCCTCGCGGCCGTCGCCGAGCCCATCCAGGCCGGACGGCCGCTTTTCGGCCACCTCGGCCTCGCGGTCGCGGCGGTGCTGGTCGCGATCACGGCGCTTCTCGTCTTCGTGGCCCTGCTCGGACGCTGGCTCGCCGCCACGCACCCGGCTCCGGCGCCCGTTCCGGTGGTCGTCGCGAATGTCGGCTCACCCGCCTCCGTCCGCCGTCTCGCTCCCGACGTGGGAGCGGATGTCGCGCCTGAAGCGGTGCCTGTCATCCTTGCCGCGATCGCCGAAATGTTCGGCGGCCACGCCCGCGTCGCCTCCATCCGTCGCTCCGTCGCGACTCCGATCCGCGTGCCCTCGATCGAAGCCCTGATGCAGGAATGGTCGCACGAAGGTCGTCGCCAGATTTACTCCTCCCATAAGGTCCGCTAATTTCACCGAACCATCCCCCGCTTCCCACATGAAAAAACTCCGCGTTACCGTCGAAGGTAAGGTCTACGAAGTGCTCGTCGAGTTGCTCGACGATGCAGGCTCCCCCGCCGCGCCCGCCCCCGTGGCCTC
>JACCEC011311349.1_pt1 | contig 63020 bp, 130 predicted proteins | sample 7450121 | NCBI WGS metagenome assembly JACCEC01 (sample SAMN15323455, study PRJNA562643) | freshwater metagenome | isolation source: river surface water | place: USA:Blue River Watershed | collected 2017-08-18
ATATGACTGAGGAAGAATTCAAAAATAAACTTGGTCATGATTTATTTGAGTTGATGAGAACCAAAGAATGAAAAAGATACCAATGTTAGAAAAGTTTGCCGCACAAAGTCTTGTTGAATACGACGGTGAGTTGATATTCAGCAAAGAAAAGTTCGCCGAGTTGATTGTTCGGGAATGTTGCCAAAAACTTGAAGATGACGGCATGGTCGAAGTGGCGATAGAAATGAAACAGCATTTCGGAGTTGATGGTATGTCCATGGAAGATAAAAAGACCCTAATCAAAGAATTATTAGGAGTGAATAAATAAGAGTTATTGCTGTATGAAGCAAAGAGAAACAGGTCTTGGACGCGAGTTCGAATCTCGCCATCTCCACCTAAATGTATTGAGGTATATTTAGGTGGGGATGAAAATGGTTTCGACAGGGCAAAGAGTATTGAAGTGGACAGCACGGGAATGTGAAACCCGTTAGGATTGGGGTAACCCGGTCGAAGAAGCAAAACAAGTAACTGCAAACGATTCACGTTTCGCATTAGCTGCCTAAACTCAGCTTAGGGTAGGAAATACCTCGTAACAGAAATAACCAAAAAGGCTACTTCGGTAGCCTTTTTTCTTGACAATACAATCTAATTTCTATATAATTATTGCTGTGACTAAATGTCATATCTAAAAGGAAATAAAAATATGAAGAAAATCTTAATCGCAACAGCAGTGGTATTGGCCGCTACAGCAGCTTCTGCATTAGAAGTAGGAATCACTCAAACTCGTGACTACTCTACTACAGCCGAAGTCGACTGTGGGTTCGTTATTGGACCTAGCACTTGCCCTAAGCAAAACCGTAACGGTGTTGGTCTAACTGTTGGCGAGAAGTTCGGTCGTGTTGGCATCACCGCTGGCTTCGAGCGTTTCACTACAGGCACTAACGATCAAGATCGTTTAAGCCTTGTTGCTGGTTACGATGTTGCCAAAATTGGCGCAGTCACTGTTACACCGAAAGTTGGTGTTGCACATCTTAACAACCAGTCCGGCGCAGATGGCTACGCAATGACTGTTGGTGTTGGTGCAAGTGTTCCTGTAACCAAGCAGGTTAGCCTAACCGCCGATGTTGCTCGTCAATACGGTCAAGACCGTGTTCAGGCGTTTGACGGCAACCGTGCTACCATTGGCGTTCGATATTCTTTTTAATTTCTATTAAATAGAATAAACAAAGGCTGCATTAGCAGCCTTTTTTATTGGCGGAACTGACCAAATATTATTTGTAACACTTATAGATTACTATTGGCATATCTGTTAAAGTTAGCACAGCATTAAATCTAATGCTACTTTTCATAAACATAGGATTCAAATGAAAAATCTACTGACATCTTTATTAATCTCAGTTCTTGCTATTTCTGTTCACGCCACTGAATACACACCTGAAAATAAAACTATAAAAGTAGTTATCCCGCAAAGTTCGACCAGCGGCCTAGGTGTTGTATATCTTCACTTAGAAGATTATGCAAGAAGACAGAACATAACTATGGTACCTGTATTCAAGCCAGGCGCCAATGGTAAGATAGGCATAGACTATGCTGGCAAAGAAAAAAACGACGGAAACACTTTGTTGTTTTCCACAATAAGCGATTACATTGAAAACCAATCAGATAACAAGTTTGATGAAGTATCTATGGTCACAACGACTGAACTTGTTCTAGTATCAAGTAAAAAAAGTAAAATCAAAACAATCGCTGATATAGCAAAACAAGAAAAAGAAAATCCCGGAAAGTTAACGTGGTCATATGTAACCTCTGCCCAGTTAGCATTAATTAACAGCGTTGCAGAAGCAAATGATCTAGGTCTCGATAAACTTTACAAAATAAAATTTTCAGGGCCAGCGGCAAGTCAATCTCTAACCGGCGTCGTTACAGGAGATATAGATCTAACTTTCATGTTAACCAGTAGCTTAGAATCCATGGCTGACAAGTTAACAATAGTGGATATCGACGAAAAAACAAAACAGAAAATGGAGTCTAGAAAAAATGCAACAGCATTGTTCTTACCAAAAAATTCTAATCCTGCCGCTAACAAATTTTGGAATAATTTTGTTAAAGGCTTTTTAAACGATATCAAATCAAAAACCACCACCGTTAAAGGGGTCGATGAACCCGGGCCAAATCAGTTGAAACAAACACTGGTCAACTGGAGAATATGATGGCAAAATATGAACTCATCGCCGCAGGCCCAACAGCAGCCCGGCCGATTTTGCCGACCATTACCGACAAACATAGAACGGATCTTAATAAATTTCATAAGACTTTCACACCGCATGGCTTCAATCGTAACCCCAGCTTAGAATCTTTTTTAAATAGGTTAAATTTAATAAAAAGTTACGAAGACATTCCTGAAGTAATTAATGTTTCTTATGCAAACTTAATTGTCAGAAATCTGGACTTTAAAGAAACAATTGATATAATTAAATTATCTACAAATCTTGCAGCATCCAGGTTTGGCAGAAAATCTAAAGAAATTGTAATCACAGGATTTAGTGCCATCGATATAAGTGAAGACATTCAAAAACAATTAATATCTGCAGGGTTTCGGGGCTGTAAACTTTCTCCTTTAGTCAGTGGCTTTGAGGCAGCAGCCGAAGCACATTCCAGTTGGAATAAAGATCATGATCATTGGAGCCCGCTCTTTACTTCGGGAAAAATAATAACTCCTTGTTCCGAACCTTTGAAAATATCCTTAACATACAGACAGCAACAGATTGCAAACCTAATAACAAAATATGGAATGACCAATAGACAAATAGCCGACCGACTAAATCTCAGCGACAGCACGGTTAAGATGCATATAGGTTTGATACTTAAAAAATATGGAGTCCAGCACAGGACCCAATTGATGCTGTCTATGCAAGAAAAATGGTAATATGACATAGACCTAGGTCTAGGTGCAATTTTTATACAAACTTCTAAATATTTTTACAGAACTAATACTTTTATGTATCTAATGCAAAAAAATTACATTACAAAGTCTTAGTGCTATTAAGTAAACATATACAGGAGAAGTATAATGGTTAGTAAAAACAAAATAATTGCTTTCAGACATGGCATCGTCGATTACTTAGAAGGTAAAGGAATTACTGAAAAAGATTTCGAAGACTGGCCAGTTGAAATGATATTCTGCGAGTCCTTTAAGGAACTCAGCACTATGTTATCCAAGGAACCGGTGCTGATTATAGCATCTAACGACTTGATTAGAAAACACGGCACATTGGAGGAGTTTCTATTAATGACTGAAACATTGATCAAGTTCAACGGCGGCGACAAAAAGCCAGCTATCGGAATAGATTTTGATAAAGAAACCACTGTCAGTGAAATCAAGACCATACATAAGAATTCTATCAATTTGTTTCCTAGTTTAGTGTCATACGGTCTTGAAGAAACTAAAAAAGCAGTAGAGGTATTCTTAAAGACAGGCAAGTCTTATCCAAAAGATTTAATCGAGAAGTTGTCAGGGAACAAAGAAAAGCCCAAGTTCAAAGACGTCCATTTAACCGGACGACAGAAACAAGTTTACGAACTAATTGCCAATAGAGGCCTTAGCAATAAACAAATTGCACAGGTATTAAAAATTAGCGAAAGCACTGTGAAGATTCATGTCAGTGCTGTCATGAGAGCATTATGTGTAAGAAACAGAACTCAATTAGCACTGACAAAGTAAATTACATTATCCACCAGTTTCCTGCTCTAAACACGCAGGAAACACATTGATAGGGAACACCTATCACGTAGTTATTTTTGCCGTCAATTTTTTGTCCGGTTTGTGGCTGAATGGTAATCTTACCGCTGCCCTGCCCGTATTCGTCTTTGATAGAATACACACGGCCCTCTACGCCTGTAGGCAACGTCACAGTGATAGCACTGGCGCTGCTAACACCTATATATTCGTCGGTAAGTGTTGCTGTGTAATTGGAAGTTATTCCGGTTACATTGATGAGGTCAGCACCATAACTACTGATTGTAATATCTCCGGTACTCTGACTGATAGTGATGCCCGATCCTGCTACCAGACTTAGAACGCCAGTATTTTTTACAGTAAAGGAAGCATCGGGTCCAGATGTTACTGGTGCAATGATGCTAATACCTGCATCAGCTGTGGCCACAACACTGGTAATAACTCGATTGCCACTATCCTGTAGTTCGCCGGCTTCTACCTTATTAAAAATTACATCAGCACTGTGGCTGACATCTTGTTCTAGACTGACGACCCCGTCACTGACGTTGATAAAGTTTCCTACTTTAACAACACCGTAGTCTACTACTGATGTTGGTTGACTCAAATACGACATGTTTTATCCTTTATATAATATGCCACTCAAATCCTCTATATATTAAATGAACGCTTTCATAAGGAACACTTAACACAAATGTTGGGGCATCATCTATCAATGATCCATCTAAAGTTTTAACAGTTACTTTTCTGTTGCCCATAGGTGGCCCCATTTCTGCTTTTATAACGATTTGATGACCATTTGATATATCCACGGGAAGTGATATAGTAACCGGTCCAATACTATCAACGCCAATATAGCAATCATCAGCCTCACATTCATAATCTTCTCCTACTAAAATGGTGTTGCAGCCAGATGACGAACCATTTACACTTATTACACCGTCTGGCGTAACATTAATCCCTTCTCCTATTTGCACAACACCTAAGGATGTTGAAGTAGCAATCGCAGCGTCCAAGACCACAGGCACAATGCCCGCGGGTTGCACTACAGTGGAAGAAGGGGTTTGTTTTAAGGCAACACCTGCGATTACTACTTGCGGTGGTCTATTGTAGGCCATATTAAATCAATATCCACTGAGCTCCGTCGAACACCATGGTCAATGAACCGTACGGTGCATTGATGGTTGCAGTTGCAGCGCCGTCAATGGTATCGGGCCCTGTCGGTGTAATAGTGATAGGCGTTGCGGGTGCTGCAAGACCTAGTCCGTCTTTAATGGTAAAGACCTGACCTAACACACCTGCTGGCAAATTAACTGCCACAGCCACTGGTCCAGGAACTTGAACACTGATTACTTCATCAGTAACGGCACTGACTGTAACAGGTGTTGCCACTGCCACTCTGACTGCTAAGGCAGTTACACCGCTTGAACTGATAGTAACTACATTGGCACCGGTGCCAGTTGTAGGTGTTACTGTGATACCTGCTCCGGCAAGTATGGTTGTTGGGTTATTGGTATACGACATTTTACTTCCTTATAATGCTTTTACTAATGTGGCTAAAAAATTAGCACTGTTTGTAGCAGGCCTTGTAGGCCCTGCTTGTGTTCCTACCGCTGTCAATCTCATGTTTGCTATAGGCGAGGACCACACAACTCTTACCACCTGCCCAGCAGTGAGTTGCACTAAGAACGATCTATTGATGATGGTTCTATTACCACCACCGGCAATTGTTGTTATACTGTTACTATTAGGCAAGTTAACTCCGTCAACTTCTACCCAAATGTCAATGTCACCGCCACCGCCTGTGGTAATCTCTGCCTGAACTTCGTAGGTAATGGTGTAGACACCGGCCTTGTTAAAAGTAATGTCGGTTCCGCTGACAGTGATCTCATTACTCAGTGTTGTATTCGGAAAACTTATTAAGTTAGCGGTATTGATTACCGGATTAGTTTCATTAGCACTGCTGTAAAATTTTCCATAATAGGAATCTCCTGGTATGCCGCTGGCACTGACTATTCCATCTACAACAGTTAAATTGGCGCCCACTCGCATGACGCCGTAGTCTGCGGTCGAGGCAAGAGGTTCTTTATAGCCCATTTAGACTATACTCCATTCAGAGCCATTGAATATGAAGGTTAAACTTCCATAAGGTGTATTAATAGTGGCAGTTGCGCCATCTACGGTTTGTGCTGTGCCTTGCACAATGATAGGGTCGGCGACCGAAGCATTTCCGCTACAGTCTTTGACTATGTAAACTGTACCGAGAATGCCAGTAGGTAAAGTGATGGTTACAGTACCTGCATGATCAACACAAAGGAAATAGTCAGTGTCAAGTGCAGTGTATTCATCTGTTGTTACTTCTGTCACTGGTACTAGTCCGGGCGTACCTGGAGGTCCTGGCGGCCCAGGCGGACCAGGAGGACCTGGTGGGCCCTCTGGTCCTATGCGAACAGAGTAATTAACAACATCAGAATCGTTACAGGACCCCCAAGGTGTAAAAGGAACTAATGGGGGAGGAACCATAGGTAAAGGAGCCCACGGTCCTATTGGTCTGATTGTTTGTCTTTGCTCCATTGCAGCCTTAGCAATTATCTAATGTTTGTGTTAGTATTTGCTGGGTTTGCAGTTAGAGTGCCACTACCTACGTTGATTGCTTCGTTGGTAGAACGGATCTGCTGACCTAGGCCCCAGATCATGTTATATAACTGGCCATACTGCGCCTGTTGTTGTTGCTGTTGTTGCATCATGTTGATGTTGTTAGTTGTAGTAACTTCAACACCACGAGCACGTTCAGCATTGTCAAAGCGGCTCTGAAGAGCAATAACTGCGGCATTAGCGTCTGTTAGTTGACGATTTAGCATTGCTTCGTATTGTTGTGTTAACAATGCACGAGTCTTGTCACCGTCGTTTTGAATGTCTTGAGACAATGCATAACGATTTTCCATGACCTGTTGTTGAACACCGTTTAACTGCTGTGCTATAACCATAGTGCCGGCATTAACTGCTTCTTTGGTGCTGTCGATACGTGTAGCTAAAGAACCTGTTTGAGCATTTAACTGACCAGTTAGACCGATTGTTTGATTTGCTTGACTGGCTTCCATTGCCGCTGTGCTTACTGCTACAGCCTTGTCAACTGCCCCGATAGACTGCATCAGAGACATGTTTGCTTGAACTTGCTCTGGGGGACTACGAAGAACTGCGCCTGCTGCCGCATTACCGTCTGTACCAAATAAGTTACCATTGTTTCGTAGTAGTGCTCCTAGAATTAGACCACCAATTAGTCCGCCTCCGCCTAAGCCTCCGCCTAGAAAATCACCACCACCTGTGCTTGTGCTTACATCCATTTTAAAACTCTCCTAATATTAGTTTTTGAGATTTCGATCTCTCATAATTACTTAGACGTGTTTCTGCAATCTAATATAAAACACAAGTAGGACTAATGCTTGAGTATATCGTTAATAACTGCTTTACTCTGTAAGTAGTTGTATTAGCAAGAGCTTATAGAGAGGAATAATTATGGAACCCATTCTATACAAAAAGAAGATAACAACGATTGTTAATGAATACTACAAAATTTTAGACAATCTTATGCATGAGGATGTATATAAAACATCGCCCGAAGTCTATACAGATGATGAAACATTAGGTTCTTATCCGCCTGGACAATCTCCTCAGTTTGACAGTAATACATTCAGAGAATCAGTTAAAGCCTATTTTGATTCTTATGCTAAAAAAATGGAAGATTTGATATTAGCATCTAATGCATCAGAAGATGAGTTGAGCGCTGCCGAAGAAAACCTGTTCAGGGATATGTGGACCATTGGAACACTAATGAGACCTTTTTATTCCGCAGAATTTTCCGAAAAACTAACGCATCAATTTAGAACTTTTGCTTTACTTGAAATTCAAATAATTTCTTTCATTAGATCAGGCTGGGACATAAAAACATGGACAGACAGAATCAGTACCTTTACCTTGAATGATTTAGGAAACATGTTATCTTCGTATAACAACAATTACAACAGAGAACAAGTCAGAGACTATTGGATGACAATTACAGATTCTTGGCTAGATGCTATGAAAGCAAGGGCTGCTAAAGACACTACTAAGTTCAATGAAAGTATTGGTATAGCAAATCGAACTATAAAAGACTTTGCTGTCTATTTGGCCGACGGCGTTATAAACCACAAAGCCGGAATGTTCTTACCACTATCACCTGTATAAGATGAATAATTTTTCAATTAACTATTACCCTGTGGTTCGTGATCCGGGGGATCACAGGGATTTTCTTTACGAGAAAAAAGACAACGAACTTAAAGAACAAGTTGACTTGAGAGAATATTCTGGAAAGGTTCGAAACCAAGCACACCTTAGAAGTTGCAGCAGCGAGGCGCTGATTAGTGCCTATGAAATATTATTAAAAAAAGAATACCCGGAAAAATATACAGATCTGAGTTCGTTATTTGTATATCACAATGCCAGATTATATGAGAGCAGACGACCGTTAGTTGATTCGGGAGTATATATACGAGACGCTATAAGAGCAGTCAAACATTTTGGTATATGTGCCGAAAGCGTTTGGCCTTATAACGCTTCGTATTTTTCTGCCAATCCAACAGAAAGTAGTTATGAAGATGCCAAAAAAAGAACCATTGGCAGTTACTATAAGTGCAGAGATTTCGAAGACATATTAGATGCGTTGAATAACGATGTTCCTGTAGTTACTGCTATAAGAACTTATTCTAATTTTAACCTATTGGGTTGGAATGGATCTTCTGAATTACTTTTGCCATCTGATAGAGACCTGCTGACCGGCGGCCATTCTGTAGCCTTAGTCGGTTATGACAGAAAAAAAGAAAAACTAATAGCCAAAAACAGTTTTGGCCCGTTATGGGGAGACAAAGGCTATTTTTATATTCCTTTTGAATACGTCGAACGAGGTTTCATGGACAGTTGGATCTTTGAAATTAAACTACTAGACTAATTTTACCAAAAGACCTGTAAAAGTCATTATATACTAGTATAATTGTGGGTGTAGAGCACTAAGTAATATACAATGTGCTCTGCAAAGTGCTCTACTAGGAAAAGGAAAAATGGCTGGTTGTTTTACGTGTCTAAACTGCGGAAAAGTGAATCCGATAAAAGGACATAGTTACTCTAACAAATACTGTAATAATAGCTGTCAACAGCAACACCGTTCTAGACTTCTTGTTAAAGAATGGAAAGAACATGAAGGCGAAACAGCTTGGAGACAAGTTCCGGATTATGTTAAGAAATATCTAATCCAAGAACGAGGACATAGTTGTGAAGAGTGCGGCAATGTAACTCACAATCATCAACCTATTCCTTTGTTAGTAGATTATAAAGATGGCAATAGTCATAACAATGCAGAGAAAAATTTGGAATTGATTTGCCCCAATTGCAAGTCACAAAAATAATTCATTTTTAACTTAAGGAGAACATAAATGAAAACAGTAGGCGATAAACTAACAGCTTTTGCAGTAACTGGTGTTAAGCCAGGTGCTCTAACACCAGATAATGCGTTCGAAACCATTACTGAAGAAAGTTTTCAAGGCAAGTGGAAAGTCATTGTATTCTATCCTAAGGACTTTACTTTCGTATGTCCTACAGAGATTGTTGCGTATGACAAGCTGGTTAATGATTTTTCTGACCGCGATGCTGTTCTACTAACAGGTAGCACAGACAACGAGTTCTGCAAACTAGCATGGCGCGGTGCCCATGAAGATCTAAAGAAGACCAACAGCTGGATGTTTGCTGATGTTGCTCGCGGTGAACTAAGTCTTGCCGAACAACTAGGTGTATTCTACGCACCGGCCGGCGCTGCTCTACGTGCTACATTCATCGTTGACCCAGACAACGTTATCCAACACGTTACAGTAAACAACTTAGACGTTGGTCGTAGCCCAGACGAAACTCTGCGTATTCTTGACGCACTACAAACTGGCGAACTATGCCCTTGCAACCGTGCTATCGGCGGTGAGACACTATAAGGATAGACCATGACCGGCAAAGAACTTGAGAAGAAAATTAGGCAGTATCATTATCGTCTTGAGTTGCTACGAAGCATAGCGCCGGTCATTATTATCACTCTACAGTGTGTGATACTGTATAAAATATTTTGGGGGTAATACTATGAACTTTCGCGAATATTTTGATTATCTCAAGAGGGAGCATTGCCCCTCTTGCCGAGGCAAGTAATGTTAGAAACCATTTGTGATACATTAGTAGAAGCATACAGGCGTAATTGGATTACCAGTCGTGATGGCAATGTAAGTATTCGTCATCACGACAGGAATCACTTTTACATCACACCTAGTGGTGTGCGTAAGCAAACACTACAACCTGACCAGTTTAAGAAGATTGGTATTTCTCCGAGTGGAATGCTATGGCAAGATTTGCCATATACTGACATCAGTGCCAATCTAAAGCCTAGTGGAGAAATTCCCTTACACTTTGGTCTACAGAAAAAACTAGGACAGCATAGCAATGAAGTAAGAGTGGTAGTGCATCTACATCCTACTTATTGTGTTGCTGCTATGCATCGTGGTATTGAACTCAGCAATCTAGCTAATGAGTTTCCGGAACTGAGCCGCTATACCAAAGTAGCCCCTAATGTAGGAGATGTTCCTCCAATCAGTCAAGAACTTGCAGACCAATGTTTTGAAAAGCTAGAACTTGACGACTTGGGTAATATTGCCTACGACATTGTAGGCATTAAGGGACATGGCGTAGTTGCTATAGACACTAGTCCGTGGCGTGCCTTTGAGCATATCGAACGATTAGAACATATTTGTCAAATCGTATTAGCATCAGGGAAATATTAAATGTTAGAACTAATTTGGGCATTGGGTGCCATTGTATTAATTGATGTAGTATTGGGTGGTGAGAATGCCCTGGTCATTGCTATGGCCAGTAGGAACCTCCCTGTGCATCTAAGAAAGAAAGCCTTACTATGGGGAACATTTGGTGCAGTCGCTGTGAGGTTCGCCTGTGTAGCAGCACTAACTTATTTGTTAATGATCCCAGGGCTTAGACTAATAGGCGGTATTGCGTTACTGTATATTGCCTACACATTAGTCAAGCCAGGCCATGATGAGCATAAAGAAGTAAATGCAGCCACAAGTTTCTGGGGCGCTATGGGAACCATTGTTTGGGCAGATGCAGTAATGGGCTTAGACAATGCACTAGCAATCGCAGGTGCAGCAGGCGGCAATTGGTGGTTGATTATCTTTGGTCTATTACTAAGTGTTCCAATAATCTTATTTGGCAGCACAGTGGTAGCTAAGATTATGGAGCGTTGGCCTAAGACTATTTGGGTTGGTGCAAGTGTGTTAGTGGTCGTTGCCATACAGATGATGCTCAACGAACCTTTTGTTAAAGAAGCGTTTTTAAATTATGCTTGAATGTTTAATTATTGGCGACAGTATTGCTGTTGGAACAGCAATGGTTCGTAAAGAATGTGTAAGCTATGCAAAAGGTGGTTGGAATAGTTGGCAGTGGAACAAAGACTATCTGTCAAAAGCCTCAGCTCAGCCAGCACAAACTATAATCATCAGCCTTGGTGCTAATGATCATAAAGGTGTAAAGACTGAACAAGAACTGCGTAAAATGAGAGCTAATGTTAAGGCTGATAGAGTATTCTGGATAGATCCAGGAAAAGATCGTAAGCCAGTGCCGCATGATGCTATTGTTCGTATTGCACAGGAATATGGGGATACTATATTACCACGACCTAAAGATCATATGAGCGCCGACGGAGTTCATCCTACAGGACGAGGATATAAAATTTTAGGGGAGATGGCACGATAATGCAAGTAAGAGTAAAAGAAAATCCAGAAGATTTTGGTAAGTGCGGCTGTGGTCGTAGCCCAACAGGCTACTGTAACGGCTGGCACGGCCTAACTGAAGAACAGTACCAAGAGGAACTCGAACAGTATGAGGCAAGTTTATTTGATGATGGAGACGCAGCATGACAGCATGGGTAGATGCATTAAAGGAACAGAGTATTCCTGATTATGCCAAAGATACAAGATTAAATTTAGATGCGGTAATCAAACGCAGTAGCTTACCAATCGAAGAAGCAGAAGCTGTTGCATTGGCGGCGGCATTCGCTACAGGTAACAGTAAGCTATGGACATGGGTGCATAGCCAGTTGGCCAACAGAGTAGAAGCTGATGCTGCCTTGACAGCCGCAAGTTTGATGGCCATGAACAATTCATGGTATCCTTATGTAGAAATGGCAGATGATCCACAACTAGAAGGATTACCTGCACAGCTTCGTATGAATGCCATTAGCACACATGGCGGCACAACTAAAGGCAGATTTGAAGCCTACAGTCTTGCTGCCAGCATTGTTGGCAAGTGTCACTTCTGTGTTAAATCTCACTATGATACATTGAAGAAAGAGGGTTATAGTGTAGAGCAGCTAAGAGACATTGGCAGAATTGCCAGCGTGATTAATGCAGTAAGCAAGGTTTTGGCAAATTAATGTTCCAATGAATATTCATATTTGTTTGGATAACATTGCTACGGAACCGTGGTTGGTGAGTCTGAAGAAAGCACTGCCTGATGCAACAGCATCAGTCTGGGAGCCAGGCTCTCCTCCCGCCGATTACGCCGTTGTGTGGAATCCTCCTCAGCAATTTATCGACGAACAGCCCAACTTGAAGGCAATGTTTAGTATTGGTGCAGGTGTAGACTCTTTACTACAACTTAATCTGCCTAAAGATCTTTGTATAGTTCGATTGGAGGATGCTGGCATGTCTGTGCAAATGGCCGAATATGTATGCCATGCAGTAATCGGATATTTTAGGGACTTCAAACATTACGATACTAGCAAACAAAAAGCCAAGTGGTCCTATCGCAAGACAAAAGATCGCAAGGATTTTGCAGTTGGTGTCATGGGTCTAGGCACTTTAGGCCTGCGAGTGGTAAAAACTCTTCAGATGTTTGAATACCCTGTTAATGGATATAGTCGCACGCCGCACCAAATACCGGGTGTTAACTGTTTTAGTGGTCAACAGGGATTCAAAGAGTTTCTTAACAACACTAAAGTTTTGGTTAACTTACTGCCGCTTACGGCAGAAACAGAATATATATTGAATCGCGATACGTTATCACAGCTACAACCAGAAAGCTATGTGATCAATGTGGCCAGAGGTAAACATCTAGTAGACCAAGACTTGATAGACCTAATTGACAGCGGCCATATATCTGGTGCTACATTGGATGTGTTCGCTACTGAGCCATTGCCGCCTTTGCATCAATTTTGGCAGCATCCTAAAATAACAGTAACACCGCATACCGCAGCAAGAACTCTTAGAGAAGAGACCGTTACACAAATTGCCAATAAAATTCTTAGTCTACAACAAGGTAACTCGATTACCGGCCGAGTTGACCTTCAAAGAGGATATTGAACAGATTGCGGCAAACAAATATTAGGAAATAGACAGTTAGTAATATATAATAGCGTATGCGTCACTAGGCGTATATGCTATTTTTTTAACACAGAGAAAGAGAGACTATTATGACAAACGGATATGAAATTCGCCTTGAGCTACTAAAGATGGCTAAGGAAATGCTAGAACAAGATTGGCATGCACAGCGTGATGCGGTCATGACCGACTATAACACACGAGTTGGTTTTGCACATGCTAGAGCGGAAAGTGCAGGTTTTCAAAACACTGACCTTCCTGCCACACCAACCTTCCGACCTTTTCCTACAGAGTCGGAAATTATTGCCAAGGCAAAGACCCTAAACGAGTTTATTAACCAAAAAGCATAATTGGTAAAATAGACCAACGAAACGGTAAGATGCACTATTGCTCTTACCGTTTTTTTATGTAATAATACTCATACGTTGTTAATTAACAGCGACGACTTAAAGGAAATTAACATGACAAAATCTAGTAAACTACTAACAGCTCTACGTAAGGGCGAAGAACTAACCGCTGCTCAAATCAGCCAGCGTTTCGGTATCAAGAATCCTCGTGCTACCGTTAGCGATCTACGCTACCAAGGCTTTGCTATCTATGCTAACCAGCATTGCGATACCAAAGGCCGTGAAACAACTAAGTATCGTCTAGGCACTCCTAGCCGTGAAGTTGTAGCTGCTGGCTACAAGGCTTTGGCAATGGGTCTAGTTTAATACTAGGTAATCGGCGTTAAATAAAAAGGACACAGAGATGTGTCCTTTTTTCATGAGTGCATATGGATCTTCTGTCAGAGGTAAGGACTGTTAAAGATTTCCCTAGTCCAGGTATTAACTTTTTTGATGTAACTAGTATTTTAGAAAAACCAATGGTATTTTCTCAGTCGGTTACTCGGATGCAAAAAATAGCTGCCAGGTACGACATCGAAAGTATTGTTGCTATTGATGCTCGCGGATTTATTTGGGCCAGTGCAGTGGCAGACAGGTTAAAGTGTCCATTGTATATTGCACGTAAACCAGGTAAGCTACCTGGTGAAGTAGTAACCAAAGAATACAAAACAGAATACAGCACAGCCAGTTTAAGTATGATCAAGGAGCATGATATCAAAGGACCAGTCTTGGTTGTTGACGATATTCTGGCCACTGGCGGGACGCTGAATGCAGTCGGCGGACTTTTAACGGATTATTGGAATATAGATCCAAAGAACCAAATACATTGTGTATTGATTGAATTGGGATTTTTGCCAGGACGAAGTATATTAGAACAAACAGGCTTTATTGTTGAAAGCCTGGTTATAGCTTGATACCCATACGTAGTTTTTTCCGATCATTACTGGATCTACAAAAATTCATTGGACAAGCAAATGCACTATCAGGTGCTTGCCAATTTTCATCAAAAACATTACCCATGTCTCGGCCGCCGCAGTCGCTGCCGGATGCAAAACCTTTGTGGCTTATATAAATGTCGTCGACACCGGCATAGCAGCCTAGTCCAGTATAACTTGGAGAATCGTCCAACGGCGGTTTGGAAAAATCTATATATACAGGTGGTGGTGGCGGTGGCGCCGGTGGTTCTACGTAATCATCTGGTCGGCCTAATATACGATTGATATCAACCGAACTATAACCTGCCCAAAAAGGGCCACCTTTGCCGTCGTCGTATAAAATCTTCTCCCGAGCGTCTATACCTTGTTGGCAAAGGGATTCGACTTTTTCTCTATCTTCAAATATTTGTCCGGGATTTAATGGCACAATAACAGTAAAGCTCTTTTGATTCTCTTGACAAAAATCTATTATAAAATTTAATACGCTCTCGTTTTGCCATTTATGGTGAGTCAGCCTATAATGATCTACATACTCGGCAGTTTCTATAAAGTTAAACCAAGAGTTCATACCACTGGTATCTAATCTCAGCATGCTGGGTTTCTCTTTAATTTTTCTCAATACTAGATTCAACCCTGAAAAATTAAGAGGCTCGCCTCCGCCAATTACCCACTTGATGTATTCGGCATGTTTGTATCTACTAATTTGTAATTTCTCTACAACAGTAAGATATTCATCTACAGTTCTTTTATTTGTACCTGCACGATACTTGGTGGGACAAAACTCACAACCTGCATCACATTGATCTGTTAGGTGCCAATATACCTTTGCTTCGGGGATTTTATTCATAGTATAGGTATTTATCAACCCGTTTTTCTTGACTTTTCTGCTCATTAAAGTGTATTATAACCCATTAAAAAGTATTATAAAAGAAACACTATCCTGCTATAAATAAATGACATGGCATTTTTACTATTTTTCATCGCCGTTGTATTAAGTGGTATTGCAGCTTACTACAGCGTTATAGGTTTAATTGCAGTTTTCAGCGCCGCCGCTATTCCGGTAGCTATTATGGGTGGTAGCTTAGAAGCGGCTAAACTTGTTGTGGCCAGTTGGCTATATAGATACTGGAAGGTAATACCTACCTTAATGAGAATCTACTTTACATCGGCATTGCTGATTCTCATGTTGATTACCAGTATGGGTATCTTTGGTTTCTTGAGTAAAGCTCACAGCGACCAGAGTTTGGTTAGCGGAGATGTTCTTGCTAAAATATCAGTTTATGATGAAAAGATTAAAACAGAGCGAGACAATATCGAAGCAGCCCGTGCAGCCTTAACGCAAATGGACGCACAAGTCAATGAGCGTCTATCTAGAAGCAACAACGAACAAGGCGCAGAACGTGCCATTCAAATTCGTCGTCAACAACAGGCTGAGAGAACCAAACTACAAAAGGAAATTGCCACTGCTCAAACCAACATTAGCAAGTTGCAGGCCGAACGTGCTCCTATTGCTGCCGAGGTTCGTAAAGTAGAAGCAGAAGTTGGTCCGATCAAGTATATCGCCGCATTAATATATGGCGACAATCCAGACACTAATTTGTTAGAACGTGCTGTTCGTTGGCTAATTATATTACTAATTACCGTATTTGATCCTTTGGCAGTTCTAATGTTGATTGCCGCCAGTTTGACACGCCTGAAAGAAAAAGAGTTAAAAGAAGCCAGTATCCCCAAGGAGGAAATCAATGATACGAAAGATAAAATTGTATCTGACCAAGTTGTCGTGCCGATGGCTACTACAGCAACAGAACAGCAAGACGCACCGACAGATAATAGAACAGAAACTGGGTCCGATACTGATAACACAGCCTCAGTGGAAGCAGTGGGATCAGTAGAAGAAAAACCTCATCATCCCGATACACATCCTTATCTAAGTCAGGGATTCAAATATCCAGAAGGTTGGACTCATACACCTCCACTAGTGGCTCAACCAGAATCCGAACCTACTCCTAAAAAAAAGACTAGAAAGAGTAAGAAGTCTCTTGCAGAAAATAAAAATTTAGTTAATAATACTGTTAAGGAAATTACAGAACCGGTAGTAGAAGATAAATCATTAGAACAAGGTGTTATAGGAAAACCAATAACCGTTGACACCGAAGTTCAAAAGATGATTGATAACAATGATCAACAAGGACTAGAACAAGTTTATAAAAAAATTGTTAAAGAACTAGCCAAGAAAAACAGAAGCAAATCTACCCACTGGGGACCTATCAAAAACAAAAATGGATGAACAGAATTATTACATAACGCCTCCTACAATCTTCTTACCAGAAGAAGGACTAAGAATCACAGTAATAGGCACAGACGAAAACTGGACAGAAATTCTCAGTGACGATCTAGAAGAAACATTCCCAACAGTTCCAATGACATTTTACCATTTAGATAATGCCACAGCCGACAATTGGCAATGGCTATACTATATGGTAGACAGCAGTGATCTTATTATGGTCAATGTTGGTAAATGTCGCCCAATCGAAATGAATTTGGCATTCTTAGCCAATCAAGGCAATCGGGTTTGGTTCTATGTGGACAAAGAAGAAGTTGACTTAGACGTCAGAATGTTGTTAAATAGCGTTAATGCAAATGTGTTTAATAACAGCGAGCAACTTCATGCAATGCTTAGAAATTTTGTTGGCGAATGACTGATAAAAACAAACCATTATTACGTTGTTCGTTTTGCGATAAAAGCCAAAACGAAGTTAAAAAACTTGTAGCCGGATCTAGCGGATACATCTGTGATGAGTGTATTGTTCTTTGTAACGATGTTATCAAAGACGAAGCAGTGACAGTTTCGACTAAAGGTAAACTGCCTAGCCCTAAAGAAATTTTCCAACACTTGGATCAATATGTTATCGGGCAAGACTATCCAAAACTGGCATTAAGCGTGGCCGTTTACAATCACTACAAGCGACTGTTTAACAAAACAGAAGTTGAAATTGAAAAAAGCAATGTTCTATTAATCGGCCCTACTGGTTCAGGTAAAACCCTGTTGGCCAAAAGTATTGCTAAATTCCTAGACGTTCCATTTGCTATCACAGATGCTACCAGCTTAACTGAAGCAGGCTATGTAGGCGAGGACGTAGAAAACGTAATCCATAAACTATACCAAGCAGCAGACAATAATATTGAACGCTGCGAACAAGGTATTATCTATATCGACGAGATTGATAAAAAAGGACGTAAGAGTGAAGGCACTAGTATCACTCGAGACGTCAGCGGTGAAGGTGTTCAGCAGGCCCTGCTAAAAATTATTGAAGGTACAGAATGTCGTGTGCCACAAAGCGGCGGAAGAAAACATCCCGGCGGCGAAATGCTGACCATTAACACCAAAAACATTCTATTCATTCTAGGCGGCGCATTCGTAGGCCTGGATGAAATTATCAATAAACGAGTTAATAACAAATCTACTATTGGTTTTGCCGGCGACCCTGAAAAGAAAAAAGCCAAGCTAAACCAAGTCATGCACGAAGATGTAATCAAATGGGGTATTATTCCTGAACTAGCAGGACGTATGCCAAATATAGCAGTATTAGAAGAACTCACAGAAGATCAAGTAGTCCGAGCAATGATTGAGCCAAAGAATAGTATCATTGGTCAGTATCAAGCATTGTTTAAAATGGACGGAATTGATTTAGAAATTGAACCAGCAGCATGTCTTGCTATTGCAAGAAAATGTTTATCAATGAAGTTAGGCGCCCGTGGCCTTAGAGCAGAGCTGGAATCAGTGCTCTTAAAAACGCAGTTTGTCTTGCCGGACTTGGCTAACGAGAACGTAGTCAAGGTTACAATAACTGAAGAAACAGTAACTGAAGGCAAGGAACCACTACTAGTATATGGCAATAAACGAAAGAAGACAAGAGAACAGAGTTCTGTCTAATAGAGAAATTCGCGCCCGCGAAGTTCGACTGATTAATTCAGATGGTAACAATATGGGCGTATTGCCCTATTTTAAAGCTCTTAATATGGCCGAAGATCAAGGGCTAGATCTGATACTTATTAACGGCAGCGTCAATCCTCCTGTTTGCAAAATAGGAGATGTAGGCAAGTATAAATATGAGATGCAGAAACGTCAGCGAGAGCTTGACAAAAAGAATAGAGAGAATCGGGTAGAAATTAAAGAAGTCCAACTTCGTCCTGGTATTGATAAACATGATTTGGATGTGAAAATTAAACACATCAAAGAATGGTTAACTGATGGAGACAAGGTAAAAATTGTTATCAAGTTCAGAGGTCGTGAAATGGCCAATACCGCACAAGGTGTAACTATCATTGATAACATTCTTAATCAGGTGCCAATGGCAAAGCTAGAAGGAAATAGCGAACTGCAAGGCAATCGAATGACTGCAACATTATTTCAAGGTAAGACCAAATGAGCAAGAAACAAGGTCCTTTAATGGGAAGTAAAGTTATCGTTCAAAACGATAACTTTGAAAAAGCCTTAAGGCTTTTTAAGAAAAAGATTGCCGAGAGCGGCAAACTGATCGAACTCAAAGAAAAAGAGTTCTATGAAAAGCCCAGCGTAACTCGTCGTAAGACGAAGAATCAACAGGTACGCAGAGCACAACGCAAGCGTGAATCAGAAGCATTGCCTAAAAAGCTATATTAAAATGAACAACGACGTTAAAATTAATGTCAGAGAATTTCAGTGGGACGACACTATGAGTTCGACTGGTATTGTTGCAGAAGAAATATCAACAGTTGATATGAGTGTTATAGATTTATCTTCATCCGTTGATACTATAACAATAACCGGAGCAGTTGGCAGCAGCTCTTATAATTGGAGCAGTGGATCTACAGTTACCTTCACTGATCCCTACGAAGAACTAACCAAGCGGTTAGAAAAAGTAGAAGCTATCATTGCCGAAGAAAAGGCAATCAGGGACAATAACCCTGCTGTCAAAAATGCCTACGACGAATATCGCCTATTATTGGTATTGGCTAAACAGCATACCAATAATCCATTGACAGAAGAATAATTATCTTGTATAAATATACTTGTAAGACGCCATTAGGGTTTTACACAGGGCAATAGCCCAAACGTTCTTGCTTAATAAAGGAGAATACAATGAACGCATTAACACGATTTGACACAACAGCTCTTCAGCAATTGAATCGAGCACTTATTGGTTTCGACCGTCTACTATCTACAAACGGTATTACAAACCAAACTTATCCTCCCTACAACGTTATCAAAAAAGATGACGACCACTACGAGCTAGAAATTGCAGTAGCAGGTTTTACTCTAAGTGAAATCGATGTAGAGGTGGATAAGAATCAACTTATTATCCGTGGCGAACGTAAGCGTGAAGAAGACGCTGATGTAGAATATCTACATCGCGGCCTTGCATATCGCAGCTTTGAAAAGAGTCTTACACTAGGCGAATACATGCAGGTAGGCACAGCATCTATTAAGGATGGTGTTCTACGCATTGCTATTACTAGAGTTGTTCCAGAAGCTCTAAAGCCTCGTAAGATTCAAGTTCTAGGCACCGACAATTAATACTGTCGTTAATGGGGAGCAATCGCTCCCCATGATAAATATTATTGAAAGATAAAAATGAGCGTAATGGCAGAAACAAGTCAATCAACTAAGCAAGAAGTGGTTATTAAAAAACCCAGCATGTATAAGGTAGTTTTCAATAACGACGATGCTACCCCAGCAGACTTTGTAGTTGAATTACTCAAAGTGGTGTTTCACCATGACGATACTAGTGCCCAGCATGTTACCATGGAAATTCATGAACAGGGCAAAGGCGTAGCAGGAATTTACACATTTGAAGTTGCCGAGCAAAAGCACAACGAAGCTACCTACATTGCTCGTAGCAACGGACACCCCCTGAACATTAACCTAGAGTCCGAATAATGGATACTAGAGTTCAAGAAACACTGGATATTCTCCAGGAAGAATGTGCTGAAGTTATCGTAGAAGTCAGCAAGTGCCGCAGATTTGGTCTAGACAGCCTGCACTATAAAACAGGACAAGCACACAGTGAAATGCTGACTAATGAGATTGGCGATGTATTAGCTATGATAGATATATTGCTGGACCAGGGCATTTTGGATCAAAATAAACTAGATCTAGCCAAACAAGCTAAAAAAGACAAACTCAAACTGTGGTCAAATATTTTTAGCACTAATACCTAAAAAATACTGCACTGCAACATAAATACATCAGTAGAAACTATATTAGTGTTTCTACTGATACCAAGACAAAATCAAGGAAAATTTATGTTGAAATTCTTACAAAGAATCTTTAAGTTTGACACACGATCCGAACTAGATCGTTGGATTACCAGCAAACAACCACAAAGTGCAGGAGATATCGATCATCTCATGAAGCAATGGGGCTACAAATCTCAAGGAACATGGCTATGAAATTTATCGAAAAAGTTAAAAAATTCTTTTTAGACTATGCCGAATATCGCCAGAAAGTTCTAAAAAATCGTGCCTATCATTGGTACTAAATCATGCACACTGTTCGCAGAGTATTGCCCTATGAATACTCAAAATATCGTAAACATTTAAAGTCTTTAGACCTGGAAAGCAGAGTCCTTAGATTTGGCTTTGCCATCAAAGATGAAGTTATTGATAATCTCTGCGATGGATTTGAAAAGGATCCGTCACAGCATATTCTGTTCTGTGTAGAAGATACCAACCTAGACTTTATAGGCGTAGGACACATCGCTTTACCGGGCGAAATGGAACTGGCTTTCAGCGTTCTTAAAGAATATCGAAAACAAGGTATAGGTGATGCCCTTATACAAAGAGCAGTAAGATATTGCAGAACCCGCGGGATACTCAAAGGACAAATGGTTTGCCTTAGCACAAACACTGCCATTAAAAAACTCTGTGTAAAAAACGGAATTAAGATGGTCAACGATCATGGCGAAACATATGGCACTATAGAATTAAGCCCAGCTGATTTCCCAACCATTATTGAAGAGCAAGCCTCTGTTCATGCGGCCGCCACTGACTATTTCATTAAACGAGCAGTTAATTTCTTGACTTTGCCCGCAAAATAAAAGCATACTATTGATATCCTAATATGCTACTAAATACGAAAGTAGTAGGAGGTCAATTATGCCAAAGACTAAGCGTAAAATTGAACGAACTAAACTGTTTAGAATGGTACAACAGTTCGATGAATTTGACTGCAAATTCAGGCCTACTATTGCTGACTGTCGCGAAGTATTTCGTAATATCAACAGACAGGTTTTTAACAACGAACTTAAGATGCCTGCTTTCAGACTTGTTTACTCGGGTGCGTTCTGGGGCGAGTGCAGAGGCGATCTTGATGACTACAGTAAATGCACAATCAAAATAAACAAAAGCTTCTTATCCAAGAGGTTGTTTGTCTACACCCTGGCACACGAAATGGTTCATCAATGGGAATGGTTGGTCAACGAAAACATGACACATGGTCCGCAGTTCTTCTTATGGCGAGATGAACTGGCAAAGTTTGGCATCATACTCAGCAGAAAATACAGAATCAAGCACTACAGACTAGATTAAGAGGAACTAATGATTTTAGGAATCGGAACAGATATAACATCTGTTGAGAGATTTAATAACAGCCGGCAGCACATGGATAGAATGGCTGCTAGAATACTAACTGATTTTGAGTTAGAAGAATATCGCAAAATATCTGACCGCCAGGCTAATTTTTTAGCCAAGCGTTGGGCTGTCAAGGAAGCAATCGCCAAAGCATTTGGCACTGGCATAGCAGGCGATACTCGATTCAAAAGCATAGAGCTGAGACATAATATTCATACCGGTGCTCCGTTGGTCTACTTCTACAATAACTTAAAAAACTCTGTGGAAACTTTGAATGCCCGTTGCCATGTATCCCTCAGTGACGAAGGCGATACAGTTGTGGCCTTTGCTGTCTTAGAATATAATACTAAAGTATGAGCCAGTATCTAGTGTTAGTTTAATTGACACAAAATCTGGCCTATTATATACTATGTCTACCGTGTGAAGGCAAGTGCTTTAGCAAGGGGGACTAGCAGAACTCAGACCCACTGCTCAGTCTTAAACAACAAATTACTGTGCCCCTTATCCAATCATGAGTACCAAACAAACTCTTTCAGCTGTAATCTACGACAAACGAGGCAGGGTGTTGAGCGTGGGACATAACTCCTACGTCAAGACGCACCCCTTGCAGGCTGAACATGCTCGTAAGGTTGGCATGGAGGATAAAGTCTTTCTGCATGCCGAAGTCCATGCTATTGTTCGCTGTAAGGACTTGGATCGAGCCTATAAAATCTTCATCAGCAGGCGGAATAAAAAGGGTAAACCTTTGTATGCAAAACCCTGCCCTGTATGCGAAAGTGCTATAAAAGCAGCTGGCATAGAAGTAATAGAATATACTTAAACCAATTAATTGACACAAATTGGGCATTATGGTATAATAATACTATGATGAAACGTAAAGCACGAAGCGACCGCAATCACGCAATCTACGTGATTACCAATGTCAACACCCAAGAACAATATATCGGTGTTACTGTCTGCTCGGGCAACCTGCGTAAGGCACTGAAAGTTCGCATCCAGAAGCACGTTCGTCGTGCTGTGACCGAGAACAAAGACTGGGCCCTGTGCCGTAGCATCCGCGAGCACGGTGTTGATGCTTTTACCTATGGTTTAGTTGAAACTGTTCGCGGCAAGGCAAAGGCTCACGCTCGTGAACGTGAACTTACCCGAGTTTATAACCCTGTTCTGAATACCCTGTAAGGAGATCGACATGTCTGGTGCTTTTTTCTACATTGAATACATGGACGGCAAGGTCACCGAAGTTGAGTTCAAGACTCCTGCAATGGCCAAGAAAGCCTATGCACTGTATAATCGTGAACCCGAAGATAATGCCAAAGGTTGGGGCTGGGACACCAAATACGAAGCTCCTACTCTGGCTCAACAAATCCGTGCAAGGAAGGTAGCACAATGAAACGCAAACCATTTAGAAAAGGCTATTACGCACGTTGGCGTGAGATTATGGCCGAATACGGATTTCCGCTGAACACTGTGCTCTGCGGTAAAATGGTCAATGGTCGTTATATTTTCACACACAGGACAGGATTTAAAAAATGACTGCACTTGTTAATTTACTCATTGTTATGATGCCCATTATTGTCATGGGCTTGGCAATCATTGTCAAGGATGGATTCTAAAATGAACGAACGAATTAAAGAACTTGCAGAACAGGCCGAAGACGATGTTATTGCCGATCACCGAGGCGATGAATTCCACAAAGCATATACTCAAAGGTTCGCCGAGTTGATTGTTAGGGAATGTTGCGATGTATTGCAGACTGAAACTATCAAGCATGACGGGTACGGATACAATCAGGGTTTCCTTCATAAAAAGATTAAGGAACATTTTGGGGTTGAATGAATTTGACACAAATTCGTTTTGGTAATATAATACATATATTGTTAAACAAAAGAGGACTTGTAAATGGCAACTCGTAGCACTATCGCCCTGGAATATGCAGATGGTACCGTTGAGCAAATCTACTGCCACTGGGACGGCTATCTGGATCACAATGGTCGCATCCTGCAAGAACACTACATTGATCCTTTCAAGGTTCGCAACCTGATGGACCTGGGCGATGTCTCCAGCCTGGGCAAAGACATCATGCCTGAACCCTATCGCGAGCACACCTTCAACAAACCCCAAGAAGGCGTCACTGTGTTCTACGGTCGTGACCGCGGCGAGACTGGTGTTGGTTCACGCAAGTTCAAGGACTATGCAGACTATCGCAAGAACAGCCAAGGCGAAGAATACAATTACATCCTGCGTCAAGTTGATGGCAAGGCTGTGTGGTTCGTCGAGTTCTACGGCGAGTTTGATGGTCCGCTGGTCAATGCATTTGAATTTGAAGCTCACGAATAAAGTAGGCAGCAAATGATTACAGGAGTTCGTTGGTATACAAGCCGCACCTGTGTAGGCATTGTGCAGATCGTCCAAGAACATCAAAAGGATGAGTACCGTCAAACTGGTGTAGCAGATTTCAAATACTACATTGGCACAGGCTGGGGCGAGGACGAAAAGACTGACACAACCTATATCGCAGAACACGGCGCACCTTTTGATCAGGTAGCAGGTGATGCACTTTTTGGAGTAATTAAATGAGCAAGATGAGTGAACTAGCATACGACATTGAGCAACTGTATATTGATGGCTTGGATGCCAAACAAATTAGCCGAGAGCTGGACTGTCCCCTACAAATTGTAGAAGACTGGATTCAAGGCAACGGGCTTGGTTCTTTTTCTCTTAAAGACGAACTGAGCCCGTATGCAACTGTTAACTCTTAAATGCAATACGAAAAGCGTTATAACGAAGAAGGCCAGGTAGCTGTATTAATCAGCCCTGGCTTCGGCGCCGGCTGGAGCACCTGGGCTGGAGAACATGCAGAAGCTGTGATCTTTGACAGTCGTCTAGTAGACTATGTTTTAGTAAACGGTAATAAAGGCCTAGGCGAATACGCTGAATCTTTGGGCTATGAAAACTACAAAGGTGGCGCCGATGACGTTGAAGTAATTTGGCTTGAACCCGGGACTCGTTTTGTTATTGAAGAATACGATGGAAGCGAAAGCATCCGCACATTCGAAGATTTGTGTTATATTGCCTAAGGAATAAAAATGTCTGGATATCAAAGTGTATTGAGTTTGCGTAGACTAGAAGCAGATCTTGATAGTCTGGGCCTTATGCTGTGCAATCCTAAACACGGCGGCTGGAACGGAGATGAATACAGTGATCGTGCCGGTGTCAAGCCTAAAGACGAAAATGCTCTGCCCATTTACAATCGTGATGCAGAACTGTTTACTGGCACACTAGAGCAAATTCGTGTTTGGCTGATTGGCGTTCGTTGGGCACGTGATTACGATATGATGCTACGCCTCTCAGATGAAAAAAAGCGCACCAAGAAAGAAGACGATTATCGCCATCGTGAAATGTTGCGTAAACTAGCACACGACCACGCTAATGTAAAAGAGGACGCATAATGACTGACAAAGAAAAACCCTTCAATGAGCTAACAGCTGAAGATTGTGAAGAGCTCGAAATTGTCTTCGCACCTGGTGCCTTTGACAACTTCGAAGGAACACAAGAAGAACTCGATGCGTTCATTGCAGAAATTACTCGCGTAATTAAAAGCGGGGAGATTCTGGAACGCAGCCGGCCTGTGGATCTTGACACGATGAGTGACGACGAAGCCTTTGCACTGGCCAGGGCCCTGGGCATTGATCCCGAAACAGGTGAAGACGTTGATCGCACAAGGAAACTGCAATGAACTATAAATTCCTTGCCATGTGGGACTGCAATGGTCTAGAGTGTCTATTTGACATTACAGATCTAGAGCATGACGCTATGATCTCGGGTTTGAAAAATGAACCCATCAAGACTCCGTTTAATCTCACAATGATGATGATGCGGGCAAGGTATAATAGTCAACGAAGCTACGAGATCTATATCTTTGAAACTACAGACATAGACTATGACGCTGTAAAAAATTATTTCGAAGATAGTCCGCAATTTATTGTCGACTTGATTAGGCAAAAAGGCAATAAGATCTATAGTGATTACAATAAACGAGAAAAGGTTATTTCATGAGCTACAAAACAATTTATACCGAAGTAGAAGTTGACGTTGATCTGTCTGAATTTGACACAGACGATCTCATTGAGGAACTAGAAAGTCGCGGACTTGACTATAATACAAATGGCGTCGATGGCGACGACATGCGAGCTCTGCTAGAACGTATCTGGTTGAATCGTCGTCAAGGACAAGACTATCAGCGGGAACTGGATCAGCTGATCTACGGTGTATTGGGTAAGGTTATTTAAACATGATTAAGATCAGCTTCTCTATCATAAATCCATGGAGCGATAAGTTTGACGCCGGCCATTCTTGGTATGGCAAGCTGACAAAAAACAAGGCATGGGAAGTTCAATTCTATCGCAGTAATACCATCGCCGAAGCACTGGCAGAACTTACACATCGCCAGGATCATGCAGGCCTCGGCCTTGAACTAGGACTACTGAGTTTTAATTTAACCTTCAAACTTTACGATTCTAGACATTGGAATTACGCAACTAAGTCTTGGGAAACTTACGATGACAAAGAAAATTTACTATGAAAAACAAGGACGAAAATATGTTCCAGTCGCAGAATACGACAACGATTTTCTGGATAGTTTTACGAAGGGTAATCATCTCGTCATGTGTTATCCTGGGGGCACTAGTCGCCGCTTCAATATTGATCCTGCTTATGCACCCTTGATCGCAGCCGGCCGGGTCGCCGAAGATGTCATGTGCAAGGCAATGCTCAAGGCCAGTGAACTGAAACCTAGCAAACAGCCTATCACAGAAGAGCAAAAGGCAGCATGGCAACATTTGGCCAAAACATTTGGTCAAGAAATGTATACGCTACAAGGTACCAGTGTTAGGGATATTGTCGAAGCTGGCGTCCAAGCCATGCAGGACGAAGCCAACAAACTAATGGAACATTCTAGCGTTCGCGAAGCCTACGAGCATTTCTTATTCGTGGCTGCACTGGTTAAAGATGAAAATAAAAAGCAATAAAAAATCCCCCCGGGTTCTTCTAGAGTTTGACGAGTTCTACTCTATAGAAGAACCTGTTCGTGCGGATGTAATTGATGTTATTGCTCAAGAATTCGGCGCTAGACGCATGGCCTATAATATGTGGGAATTTGAGAATCGTAAAAAGGCCGAAGAGTTTGTTTTTATCTATAGATTGAAATATGCAAATCAAAGTTAAGAAAACAGACAAGCGCCACACTGGTTATCTTGCGTTCAAATACTACGTGGAGATCAAAACCAAAGAATGGGGTGAATATAACCTGGTCATGGAAAAGTTTTTTGAGATTCGGCAATGGTGCTGGGAAACTTGGGGACCCAGCAGGGAAGTTGATCAGTATACTAACATCGAAGGTGCATGGACTGCGGATCAAAACCTTTCTTGGTCTTGGATCAATGATCAACATCGTGCCAGGATTTATCTTGGTACAAAAGATGAAGCTGCCTTTTTTACCTTAAAGTGGGCATGATATATCCCGAACTGCCATATAAAGTATTTGTCAAATTAGCCACTACGGATACAGATGATATCGATCAATGGTGTTATGAACACTTTGGTGAGCAAGGCCACAAATGGGACAGCTATTTTGCGGATGACAGTCCCTACAACTATGATCAGTATTTTATTTTTGCAGAGCATAATGATGCAGTATTGTTTTCACTGAAATGGCTATAAATGTTTATTCATACATACGAACAAGAGAAGGATTGGAGAGACCCCGACACTAATTGGCTCGTTGCAGCATTTGAAACACCCAGGCAAAATCGTCCTGAGATTACTAGATGGTGTTATCAAACCTTTGGTCCACCTGGCATGAATCATCTCACACACCAAATTCGTTGGAAAGATAGTATTCAATACGGCGAAGTGTATTTTAGTAATCAAGAAGATCTAACCATGTTTGTTTTGAGGTGGTCATAATGGACGATCGACAGCATAAAGTAAAAATACATTTAAAAACAAGAGACATTTGGGATCTTGAAAGTCGTCTAATCGAAATCAATGAACTAAGGACATGGCTTGATCAACTAACAGAGTGGCAACCTGATATGTATGAGCTGAGATTTCATAGTTCGGGCGCTAGAGTCGTTGCCTGGTTTGCTGATGAACAGCATGCTCTTATGTGTGCATTAAAATACTCATGAACTTAAAACTTGGTCCTGTTAAGTTAAATAGAAGCATCGGTTGGAACATAGCAAGGCAAACCATGAAAATTACACAGGTGATCGAAAACGGCTGCGACTGCTACCCGTGGCGCGAAGTATACGCATGGTTTCCCGTTAAGACCATCTCAGGTAAAATAATTTGGATGGATCGGGTCTTTAAAAGAAAAGTTTGGTTGGTCTGGGGATCTAGTTTTCATATGGAACCTGAAGTTGAATACGCTACGCTATTTGAAATATTAACAGACGACGAAGCTAGATATCATGAATAAATGGCAAAAAGATTTTTGGGCAGCAGTGGCAGGAAGTGATCCGAAAGAAATGAAAATTATAATGAACGGCCGACAAATTGGTAAAAGCGTAATGGCACAGATGTGGAACCAAAAAATGGAAGAATCTGAAACGCTATATTGCCAGGTAATCACCCAAGCAAAAGTTGACAATATACAGTTCTATACTATACAATGTAGCAAGCCAATTGCTGATTGGATAAGACAACAGCCCAGAGAAAACATACAATGGTATCAGCACATTGACCAAAATTGGTATATAGATAGGACTATGTTTGATATTGATGAAGAATTTTATATGATGTTAAAACTGAGGTGGGGATGTTAAAAGTCGTATTGACAAATTTTACTATTAGCGATATTTTAGACACAGTAGACGGTCTTAGAAAAGAGGGCTATAAACAAGGAGTTGATTTTGACTTCTCTTATCACCCTGAAAAATTTGAAGGAAACAATTCTTTCGCAGGAAAAATTCAAGAAAGATCTTTAGAGTTTACTTTTTACGACGAACAACTAGGATTACTTTTTAAACTAAAGCAGGGCCAATGAAAATTACCAGTAAAACAGCAACAGCAGTATTTGAGTGGTTGAATACGCAAAAAATAAAATATCAGATTGATCCGTTTATGTCCGATCCTATTCACGGCAAATACTGTTTAACTTTTTCCGACAAACAAGAAGAACTGATGACGAGATTGCGTTGGGGTATAGCCTAAATAAAAATGATGCTGAAAAAATTAATTTTATTTGTGCTATGCATGCCCGCTGTGTTATGGGCGCAGACTAGTTATGGTCTGGTAAACTTTTCTACCATGGAATATGAACACGAACGTAATGTTAACGAAGTTCGTAGCATTGCCAGTATCACCAAACTGTTTACAGCCAAAACAGTAATAGACAGCGATGTGTCGTTGTCCGAGAGGATTAAAGTTCAAGGCAAGAGCTCTGGTCGCTTTGCTCGTGGCATTATGATTGAACGTTATGAATTGCTACGTGCCATGCTGATGAGCAGCGATAACTTGGCAGCAGAAAGTCTAGCACACGCACACCCTGGCGGCTATGATAAATTTCTACAGGATGCCGCAGACAATATCAGTAATATGAATCTACGTGATACTGCTATTGTAGACAGCACTGGATTACTAGCTGGTAATCGTAGCAGTGTTAATGATCTAAAAGAATTTTTGTTTGTGCTGAGAAGGTATGTGATTATTCAACAACTTAGCAGTGAAAAATTTTATACCTACGAATATCGTCGTGGCAAGAGAACTATCAAGGTAAATCTCAAAAACACCAATCCACAGATGTGGACCTATGACAACATCATCCTAACCAAAACTGGCTATACATCTGCCGCAGGACGTTGCTTGGCCATGCTGGTAGAAAAGAACGGCGAACTATATGCAGTAGTCAGTTTAGGCAATAAGTCGTTAGTTCAACGCAGTAAAAATATCACAGATCTAATGAATGAAATCGGTGAGCGGTAAAGGATATCCTGTTCGCATAGGTTGGAATGCAGGTGCCGGCGAAGGCACAGGCTGGAACGAAATCTGCATTAGAGTTTTAGAAACGTTTGGTCTCCCGGGCGATAAATATACTACTGAAGTATCAAGTCAGAATATGATTTTTTACTTTAAGGAACCCGAGGATGCGTTAATGGCAATGTTAACGCTAGGAGACAATGGCGGTTGTGATACCTCTTAATCGTTGGAACTTACCTTTAGTTGAAAGACAATGTGAAGATTTAGGTCTTGAACTGGAGGAAGATTTTGACTTCATGTGGACCGAAGGAATAGATTCGGGCTGGGGCATCGTATTCAACGATGTTGGCATCGCCGCACTATGGGCACTGAAATACAGCCACCTTAACCTTTAATTGACACAAACTGATCCTTTTGCTATTATAACTATACCAACTCAGCAGAAAGGAGCAGAAAATGCCCAGAATCAACAAACCCGCTGTCCAAGCCTTTAAAGTTGAACTGACTGAATATGAACGTGGTTGGGGGCAGAAGCACTGGGACACTTGGTACTTCGATAATGAAGCAGAAGCCCGCCAGGCCGCAATCGACTATAATCTCAAGCACAACAACCTGAAAGAAGCACCTGATTGGTATGTGCGAGCAGACTATGTAGGGCCAGTCCGATAATTGACACAAATTGGTTTTGGTTTTATAATACATAAATCGTAAACAAAACGGAGGTCCTATGGGCTATCGTGTAATTGGTAAGACAGAAGACATCATGCAGGGCTATGGTCCTCGCAAAGGTCTGGAAGGTCCTTTCTACTACGATGGCCGCATCCTGTATTATGATCCAAAAGCAGGACAGTATTGGGACCCACGAACTGACTTCTACGTAGAAAGCGACGAGCTGGCTGCTATCATGCGTCTTGCCGGCGATTAATTGACACAAAATTGGTTTGGTAATATAATACTTGTATTGTAAACAAAACGGAGCAGACAATGCGTACCAAGACTATTGTTGAAGGTTTCAAGAACAGCCAGAAGTTTCGTTTTATCCTTACTGCACAGAGCGGCGAAGATGTGGGCATGGTTATCACTGTCCAGCAAATGAGCGACACCTTTGCTACCAGTGATGCTCGCGCCGCAGTTTGGAACGCCCTGATTAAACTGAGTCACTTGCGATATGTGGCTAAGAAAGATCGTCAGCCCTTACCCACTGGTTTGGTTACTGATGCACAGGGTTTCCGTCAAGTGCAGGTTGATCTCCATTAATTGGCACAAATTGGTTTCGGTGTTATAATTAATACATCGCAACAAGGAGCAGACAATGGAATACGCAATCGGATACGTGGCAATCATCTTCGTCCTGCAGGCTTTCGTGGCAGTCCGCAATCCGCACACCGATGCTCGCACCCTGCTGGTGGCCACCCTGTTCTGGCCCTTTATCCTCTTCTTGGTCATCTGCTCCTTTGGTCTGGACGCCATTGGCTGGGACTTCGATGTTGCTCGCCGTCCTAAGATCGTTGGCTTCCGTAAGCCTACGAACCCTCGTGCTAAAGGCTACGCCCTAACACTGCTGGGCTTTGAGTTCCAACTCTACAAGATGGTGAAGTGATGCTGTATATTGTCACAGCCTTTAATGCCGCTATTGCTCTTGGGCTCCTGTGGTTGCTGGTCTTTCGTTGCAAATAAGGAAACACGATGAACATCTACACCGTCCGCGACAACCTGATCCGCACTATCGAAGGCAAAGAAAAGCACTTAGACAGTTTGAATAGTGTGTTGGCAGGCCACCATCTTACCGCCACTGAACGGACTGTTTGTGCGACCACAGCAAAGTTCCTGGAAGTAAATTTGGACGAACTCCGTAAGATTCTTAAGGATGTGACAATCTGTTGTAATCAAGCCACAGAGCAAAGATGGCTTGAAAATCCTGATCGTAGCGGCGGCCAGTTTACTCAGGACGAGATTAACCAATATTGACACAAATTGGTTTTGGCGTTATAATTGATACATAGCGTAACAAAACAGGAGTTCGAAATGTCCGACAAACTGCTCAAGCGTTTTCAAGATCAAATCGGTATGTGCCAATCTGGCCTGGACAAATTTGCCGCAGAATTTGCCAAGGATCCTGCCTACGCACTGAGCTGGGGTACGGGCGCTTTTGAAAAGGCCGCCAAGCTCAGGGTGCTTCAGCAAATTGCGGCCGCCCTGGCAGATGGCCACGGTAACCTGGACAACATTCGTTCTACCCTGACAGACCGTGTCATGCACCGTGCCAAGTATCCGCCGCAGAGCACTAGCCCGACCAGCAACCTGATTGAACAATACGAACTGGCCGCTTGCGCCGAAATCCTTTCCGACCTCGAATACATCACTGAATAAGGACTAAATCATGGCTACCATTCAAGAAGTCAACAGCTCTATCATGTTTGGCGACTTTACCAACGAACAGCTGGAAAGCATTATTTGTGCCATCAAGTTCCGCAGGGCCCAGATGACCAAGGATGCCAAGCGTTCGTTTACAGTGGGTAGCCAGGTAAAGTTTTATAACTCTAAACGTGGTATGACCTGCTCCGGCCAAGTGACTAAGGTGGCTATCAAATACATTACAGTTAGCACTCCACAGGGCCTGTGGAAGGTTCCTGCTAACATGCTCGAATCTGCTTAATTGACACAAATTGGTTTTGGGCTTATAATACATACATAGCATAACAAAACAGGAGAACGCAATGGGTTTCGAAGCAGTGGTTCTGGACAAGGTTGCAAAGATTGTCAAACGTGATAATGCCGCTGATTTTTTCTGTGGTACGCTGAGCGTGATCTGCACCCAAGCAGAAGCCAAGAAAATCCTGCAGAAACTGAACAAGGACTATGACAACAAGGTCCAACTCAGCAAAGACGGCTCCTACGGTTATCTGTTCGACTTCGTGGCTTAATTGACACAAATTGGTTTTGGGCTTATAATACATACATAGCGTAACAAAACAGGAGTTGAAATGTCTAAGCAAGATTGGCTCGTTAGTGTTTACAAGGCAGACAAGCGATGCAAGACTGGCGAACGTTTCGTCGCCAAGTATCCGTTCCGTGGCATGGATCGTGAAGCTGTTGGTCGCGAACTGTTGGAACTGAGTGCGGCACTGTATCCTATGCGTGATGGCTGGCGTTTCGAAGTAGAACCTGCTACTAAGACAGTCAAGAATCTTATGACAGGCGAGGATGTTGAAATCGCCAGCGACACTCCTTGGTGTTGCAATCCTGCCAGCGAAACCTACTGGAGCATGTAATATGAACTGCAATCCTACACTGACTGCCAAAGAATTTACCACTGTGCATAACGGTCTCTGCGACATTGACAGTGCAATTCGTCGTCTCGAAGATGTGATTAATCCTGAGCTGTATAAAAAGTTGGCTCACGGTCTTGATCAAGTTCGCAAAGGCCTTAAAGGTGCCTACGAGCAGGATGATCGTGCATTTAACGACAAGTCTGCACACTACAGTCAAGTCCAAGAAGAACTGGGCCTGCGAGCAGTTTGGAGCGAGTATGATGTTGACAACATGAGTGATCGTCATCCCTTTGAAGGTGCTGACCGTGTAGTCTACAAAGACCATTGGGGCGGCAAGCCTGTGAGTTGCAGTATCAATGGCTTGACCTGGGCCGCATTGTATGTTGCCGCAGATGCTTGCATCCGTGATAGCGGTGATAACCATCATGTGTTTATTGAGCAGTTCAAGCCCGCCAAGGACGACCCCCGCACACTAATTCTTTCTACAGGTAGCTAATATGGAATGGTTTGGCTTTTGGATTTTTGCATCGGTGGTTTTTGTCTGCGATACTTGGTTGTTTACTAAAGGATACAACAGTATCTTTTGGACTTGGAAAACCAAAGAAGAACAACAGTTGAGAGAACAGGTTTTAAACAGTGAACAGTGATAAAATATTCTACAGGAAGCTAAAATGAAACTTCGCGAATTGATGACAGAATATATCTTGTTTGCTTTCGACGAGCAAGAACTTATGCAAAAGTTTCAGATCACGGAAGATGAACTGGCTGACATGTCAGACATTGACCTACTGGAAATTTACGATCAAACTCTACTAACCCCCGTAAAGGAATAATCATGGGACTGGATATGTACCTAAATGCCAAGCGTTACCTTTGGCATAGTGAAGATGAACTGGCTGGAAAAATTTCTAGCGAATTTCCCGAATTGGGCGACGCCCGGATCAAGGAAATCACAGCAGAAGTCATGTATTGGCGCAAGAGCAATGCCATCCACAAATGGTTCGTGGATAATGTCCAGGGCGGTGAAGACGATTGCGGCAACTACGAAGTTGGTCGCGAGCAACTGCAAAAGCTAGTGGAGGTCATTGACGAAGTGTTGTCAAACCGTAAGCTGGCAGAAACTCTGCTGCCTCCACAATCAGGCTTCTTCTTTGGCAGCACCAATCTAGACGATTGGTATTGGGAAGACCTTAAACGCACCCGAGATCAACTGTCGGCACTACTTTCCAAGAAAATGGAAGGCTGGTATTTCGAATATCATTCTAGTTGGTAATATGGAAATCTTTCGTTGGCTTCGCTGGCAGTGGCGTCAGTTTGAAACTTGGCAAAAGTGCTACATCTTCGGTGCTTTCTTTGTGGGAGCAGGAATTGTAGCACCTGCACCCTACCACAAGTATCTACTGACTATTCCTCTTGTCATGTTGCTGGCCTGGACACTCAAGTGGTGGATCTGGGATCAAGCTAAAGAAAGCTGGAACAAATATAAAAAACAAAGAGATACTCTTTTCGATACGATCCGTGGCGACAAGGAGTAAAATCATGAGCAACCAATTTAAATACGAATACCATGCTACGATTTTTCTTCAAAAAGACCGCCTTGCCACAGGACAAGGACACTCCTCATACAGAGTATAGAGATCCATACCTTGAACAGGTAGTGGAAGAACTTCTCTTGCAGTTAGATGCAGAATCTGTTAAACTTAAAAAACAACAACAAACTGAAAAGGAAATTAAATGAGTCTAGTCCCAATGGTGCTTGAACGCACAGGTAACAGCGAACGAGCAATGGATCTTTATTCACGCCTTATGCGTGATCGAGTAATCCTGTTGGAAGGCGAAGTTGAAGATCGCATGGCTAACCTGATTGTTGCCCAACTGCTATTTCTCGAAAGCGAAGATGCAGACCGCGACATTACTATGTTCATCAACAGTCCCGGCGGCAGTGTCAGTTCTGGCTTGGCTATCTACGATACTATGAACTTTATCAAGCCTGATGTTGCTACCTATGTAGTGGGTCAAGCCTGTAGCATGGGGTCATTTCTAGCACAAGCAGGTGCCCGAGGCAAGCGTTTTGTTCTACCTGAGAGCCGCACAATGATTCACCGTGTTAGCAGTGGAACTCCTGGTACTCGTGGAAGTGTGCATGTTCAGGATCTACAGTTCGAAGATGCCCGCAGGGCCTTCGAAGAGAGCAAGCGCATCAATGAACGTCTAACTCAGCTGTATGTCAAACATAACAGCAAAGGCAAGACTTATGATCAACTGTTTACTGACATGAAGTTTGATACCTTCCTTAGTGCTCAGGAAGCAGTTGAATATGGATTGGCTGACCAAGTAATCGAGAAACGATAATGGAAAACTTTGATCTGTGGAGTTTTATAGGTTATTTCCTACTAGGCTGGACCGCAATGAAATTGGTACAGATCTATTTGGAATATAAGAATCAAGTATTAGCGGAAGAAGTTGAGCAACTGCAAAAGCGTATTGAGGATCGTTTCATCCAAGTTGACATCGAAAAGCATGGCGAAGTGTTCTATCTATTTGAAAAGAAAACTGGACGCTTCATTGCTCAAGGTACCAATATGGAACAGCTCAAAGCACACTGCGATTCTCGTTTCAAAAACAAAGTGGTTTTTGCCAACGACGACGAACTCAAATCGGCAGGTTTAATCTAATTTAGATGTTGACAGCCCATCTGAATCTCTGTTATAATCAGGCTGTGTTTCACTTAAACTAAGGTAACTTAAAAATGAATGGTATGACTTGGACTGTAACCTGTGGTAAGTTTCGCAAAACTTTCCTCGATTTCCAATCGGCTAAGGCCGAGGCAGAAAAAGAAAGCTGGCTGCAAGACCGTGCCGCAGAAATCAAAACCAACATGGGCAAGGTCAAACGTGTCCGTGTTCGTCAACCCGAAAAACAGTAATGGGCTATCGCAAGGACTGGGACATGAATGTCTTAAGACATTCTCTGTGGGCCATGGGTCACGAGTGTTCCAGTCCTCGCAACGATGGCTTTACTGCCTTTGAAATTAAAAAAGAGCTATTAGAGCTAAAATTTCTAATAGACGATATGCTGGACAATGCTCCTAAATTTGCCGGCGAAGAAGATATATATCATCAACGTATGATTGACAAGCTAAAATGAGCTACTCAGAAGAACAGTATGACGCTTTTGAAAAGCGTATGCATGAAACTTATCCTGCAATGTTTGCCAATCCCTACGGGGGTTTTGCCATTGGTGCAGGTTGGTGGCCGATTATAGAAACTCTTTGCAGACAAATTCAGCATCACATCGACTGGGCAAATGGTACCAGAGAACGCCTACTCAAAGATAATCCATACAATAGTCGAATCCCAGAAGCAGTGCCGCAAGTAACTGTAAGCCAAATTAAGGAAAAGTTTGGCGGACTGCGTTTCTACTATGACGGCGGGGACGACATGATCGACGGTATGGTGCGTATGGCGGAAGCCTGGGCAGATTCCAGTTGTGAAGAATGCGGTAAGCCTGGAACAAGACGTAGCGGCGGCTGGATTAGGACTCTTTGCGATGAACACGAAGCAGAGCGTCAAAAACAAATGAAAAAGAGGTTTGGCGATGAGACTGATCTGTGACGACTATAATCAAGTCTATGTTTGGGTAGAAGATTCAGACGAAAACATAGAACTTAGTCCACATTTTGATTACGAAGAAGATGCACTGGAATGGCGTGATCGGATGATACAGTTATTAAAAGATTGACACAAACACCACAGCGGTATATAATAGCAACATGAAAATCAAAGTCGTATCAGATCTACATTTAGAATTCTCGGACGTCAACATCACTAACGATGAGGGTTGCGATGTCCTGATCCTATCTGGCGACATCATGGTTGCTGAGGATCTGCATAATCATCCACACATGGATTACAATCCGTATACTTCCGGTGCTCTTGCTGATCTGGGTCGCAGGCAAGCTACGGCTCTTCGTTTCCGCGATTTCCTGAAGCGTGTCAGTTTTCAGTTTCCGCACGTTGTTTATGTAGCTGGTAATCATGAGTTCTATCATGGCAAGTTTATTGCCAGCATCCAACATCTTCGTGACGAGTGTGCCAAGTATCCCAACATCTACTTCATGGAAAATGACTGTCGAGTCATCGACGATGTCTTATTCGTTGGTGCTACTCTGTGGACAGACATGAACCGCGGAGACCCTCTGACCCTGCATGCAGTCACTGATCTTATGAATGATTTTAGAATCATTCGTCATGACGGACACGGTTACACCAAACTGCGTCCTGCACATGCACTCGACAGGCATCGCAGATCTTTGGGCTACATTAAAGAAGTTCTTGGGCAAAATGCCGATAGGCGTTGTGTAGTGGCCACACACATGGCACCTAGTTTCCAAAGTATCTCCGAGAAGTATGCAGATCAGTCACTGATGAATGGTGCTTACGCCAGCGATTTATCCGAGTTTATTCTGGATCATCCGCAGATTAAACTCTGGACACACGGTCATGTTCATAACGTAAATGACTACATGATCGGAGACACACGGGTTGTTAGCAATCCACGTGGTTACGAAGGCTACGAGCCTGACAGCGGATGGAACCCTAGAATTGTATTGGAAGTTTAACATGATTACTCTTAAAGAATTTTTGGAAGTCGTTGACTATCAGATCACCGAAGGTTGGCAGTATCAATGGGCCTGCTGGGGCGACAATGCCTATGCACTAGATCATCATGATCCTGATCGTAGTGTAAACAGTTTTACTATTATCTTTGATAAAAAGAATAAGACTGTCTACTCTGTAGAAGCACACGACTATCAAAACGACCGTAGCTATCGTCTGCTAAATCCTCTGTTCGCCCAGGCCTATCATGACGAATGTAAAGAAAAGGGTGTGCCCGACATGGCGTGGGATGATGTTCCTTATACTGATCTCGAAGTAGCGGAAGATTGGTTGAACAAGGCCCAGGCCATCTTCGACGGAGATGAGTATGATACTCGGGTAAGTGTACCGGTAGACTTTACAGACGAAGAACTGCTGAAGTATATGAAACTGGCACACGAACGTGATATCACTTTCAACCAGCTGATAGAAGAAGCTCTGCGTAATGCTATCGAAGAAGCTAAACGCGATCCGGCCGGCTTTAAAGCACGGGCAGAGGCTTTTGCCAATAATTGACACAAATTGGTTTCGGTGCTATACTAGCTCATAGGAGTAAATAAATGGAAGCACTTCGCGAAACTACAGTTTGGAAAGACACGCCTAGTCAGCCTAATCACATCTATCTGTTTGACGGCACTAAGGCAGTGGCCTACATCAAGTTTGGCAAAGGCGAACCTTTTTACTTCAGCAAGCCCCTGGCTATTGATCGCCGCGGCAGAAAGTTTGTCAAGGCAGACTCTAAACTGTTCAAGATCAAAGTAAAAAGCAGCCTTGTAGAAGTTCGAGGCAGTAAGGGCAACAGCTATTGGATTGATCCCGAAGCCAAGACCTGCACCTGCCCTGGCTTTACTTTTCGAGGTGCCTGTAAACATGTCAAGGAAGTTGAAAATGCTTAAACGAATTCTTGTTGTTGGTGCTCTGGTAGCCCTGACCGGCTGTGCTACACATCAGCAGGCCAATACCGCAGTAGGCGCCGGGGTAGGTGCTGTAGTGGGACATGCCATTGGCGGTAATGGTGGCGCAGTAGTTGGCGCAGTAGTTGGCTCTACTATTGGTAGTCAACAACCTGTTTATGCTCCGCCGGTATACAGTTACCCGCAGCCTGTTTATATTATTCCGGATCGTCGTGCTCAGTGTCAAATCTACAATGAGCGGATTTATAACTGCGGGCGACTTTACGATCCCATTCACAGGAATCGATGCTGGAATAGCGAAACCCATAACTACAATCGCTGTCTGTACCAATAATTGACACAAAATCCCGTTTCCTATATAATAGAAATATCGTAAACGAAACGGGGTTTTTATGTATCGCAATGCTTATGCTTTTCGCACTCAAAAGCAGACTGTGAAAAAAGCTCATACCCAATATCACATCTCGGACGCCTGGGCCGCTGTAGCCTATGCGGATCGTGTCAACGAAGGTCAATATGTCAATGACCGCACTTATTTCCAACCCGGCGAAACTGTAAAAGCCCACAACAAGACTCTGGCTCAGCAGGCCCTGGAGCGTCCCGAACTTATCTCCGATGCGGACCGTGAAATGGCTGCTACACTGGCTGGTCACTTTGCTGGACTCCTGTTCCGCACTATCAAAGGCAATACCCCCGCCCCTAACTCATTGGCAGCTGGTCCTAGCTTTATGGATACCATTGCCAACATTGTAGCAATGAAAGAAGTAGGCCGATATGAAGTGGCCTGCATGGCCTGCCTGCCCAACACTTATCGCAAGGACCTGGAAAAGGAAAAGCGAGCAGAGAAGATGTTTGAGCTCAGTGCCCGTAGCGAATACCTAGGCACCGAAGGTAGTAAGCAAGAAGTTCAAGTTCGTGTTCTGGAAACTTTCTACAGCCAAAAATATGAGAGCCTGATTGTCACGGCTGTGCGTGGCACTGACATTGTCAAGTTCTTTACCAGCAAGGATGTGGCAGAATTTCCTAAGAACCAAGACATCCTTATCAAAGGCAGTGTTAAACATGCCACAGTGAACGACCGCACCGGCGGCAAAGAAACTTGGCTTACCCGTGTCAAGGTTGTTAAATGAACACTCGAGTAGAACCCTGGCCTTATCATCACAGCCACAGGGGCGATGTTTATAGAGTTCGCACTATATCTGAATGGAATGAAATCACTCACTGGATGCGTAAAAATGATGTAGACTACTTGCATGAGTTTTCCAGCCCACAAGGATACGGGTTTAGTGTTAGTAAAAAAGGTCCTGGTTATTTGATGTTTAAGTTAAAATGGAGTTGATATGATTCGTGTAATTTTTCTATTTGTAATTTTGGCAGTCTTGGCCTATTTTGGAATCAAGGCCGCTGAAAAAATGTCCGGAAAGCAGTTTGTTAAATTGACTAAAATTCTAGGATATGGTATAATTAGTGCTACACTAGCAATGGTGCTAATGTTTGTTTTGGTTGAACTTTTTTAAGGATTTACTATGAAGCGTTTTGCTACTCTCTCCCTGATTGCCGCGGCTGTTCTGGCTACCGGTTGCACCCGTATTGAAACTGGCGAAGTTGGTGTTCGTGTTGGCTTTGACAAACAGGTCAAGCAAGGTGAACTAGAGCCCGGCACGTTTAACCAGGTTATCATCGGTGACGTTCTTACTTTCCCCTACAAGGATGTCAACGTGTCTATTGAGAACATGATGCCTGTGGCCAAAGACAACAGCACAATGAAAGATATCGATGCTGTGATCGTCTACAACATCAACAAGAATCAAGCCGCTGAACTGTATAGTTCTAAAAATCGTAGCTTCCACGCAGAGCACAAAGGTGATGTGTATCTGATGTATAACTATGTGGTCCAAAATGCTCGTAATGCTATCTACAAGGCTGCTCGTAAGTATGAAGCACTTGACATGGCAGACAATCGCACCGAGATGGAGAACATGATCAAGGAAGAAATCACCAAGAACCTTGCTGAAGAAAAGCTGGATGGTAGTATCACTATCACACAGGTTATGATTCGTAATATCACTCCTGCTGATAGTGTGGTAGCCAGTGCCAACGAACTGGTTCGTAGCAAGAACGAACTCAAGCAGAAAGAAATCGAAGTCAAGACTGCCGAAGCAGAAGCACGCCGTATGGCTGCACTGGCCAACAACAGTGCCAGCTCTATCGCGTTTATGAATGCTCAAGCTGCTCTTAACATCAGTGAAGGTATTAAGAACGGCAAGGTGCAGACCATTGTTGTGCCCAGCAACATGACCAGCCTGATGCTGCCTAAGTAATATGATTCCTTACACGGATTATGAATGCCGATTAGCATTAGACGAACTCTATCGTGGAGATAAAGTTGTAATTCCAAGTAGTATGGAACATGCTGAGTTTATGATCCGTGTGGCACAGTCTTATATTGACCAACATCATGAAAAAATGCTGAATACTTTGTCAAAGGATCACAAATGAGTCTTGTTCTATATTTGGTATATGTGTTCGGTGCTTTTTCATTGTATATGCTTTGGGTGTTAGGGCTCACGGCTTTTGTTGAAGTCATTGTGCCATGGTTAGGGCTTGTGTTAGTAATTTTTGCACCGTTAGTCTGGATAGCTAATCGTCGGGAGTCAAAATGAACGAACGAATTAAAGAACTTGTTAAACGGGCCGGCGGACATATTTCTATGCGAAATTTAGCAAGTAATCCCGTTCAACATATAGAATCTGTAGAGTTGTGGGATGACAGGATTGAAAAGTTTGCCGAGTTGATTGTCAAGGAATGTTGCGATGTATTGCAGACCGAAACTATCAGGCATGACGGGTACGGATACAATCAGGGTTTCCTTCATAAAAAAGTTAAAGAACATTTCGGAGTTGAAGAATGAAACAGCAGGGATTTACTCTCATTGAAATGATGGTTGCTATTGTGATTGGTCTTACTGTTCTGCTAATGATTGCAGGCGTAGTAGGAGGAGCGAGTTCCGGAAACAACATCAGTTGGGGCATCAACGGCATGACCGAAAGCCGTTGTATCGAAGGCTATAAGTTTGTTATTGGTGAGCACGGCCAGCCCCGTCAAATCCTAGACGAGTTTGGCAAAGGTGTTCGTTGTGAAAACCCTAATGTCGGCAAGCCCGGCAGTTTTGGTAAAATGTAAAAGGAACAACTATGCCAAATTGGTGCGACAATACGCTGATTCTATCCCATCCGGATAAGAACATGATTAAACGTGCAGTAAAGGCTTTTAATAAAGGAGGCCTTCTACATGAATTTATTCCAGTGCCCAAAGCACTATCTGAAACCATAGCAGGATCTTATGGAGATGACGATAAGCAAGCAGCCCTAGAAGCCGCCATGGCTTATAATCGTGCTACCTACGGTTATAGCAATTGGTATGATTTTTGTGTAGGCGAATGGGGCACCAAATGGGATGTAGGCGGCAACGGCGGAAGTGTAAACAAAGTAGACGATACTTGTATTGTCCTGCACTTCGAAAGTGCATGGGCACCTCCCACACAAGCCTATTACAAATTAATTGAGCTAGGTTTTGATGTAGATGCCAAATACTATGAACCCGGTGCTGCCTATGTTGGTTGGTTCTTTGATGGTACGGATGAAAACTACGACCTATCAGAAATGACAGCAGATCAAGTAGACGCAGAGATTCCACAAGAGCTCAACGAAGAATTTGCTATCTCAGAACGTATGCGTGAATACGAAAACGAGGAAGAAGAATGAAAATTGGAACCAGTCTTGGTAAGTGTGTTAAAAGTCTACTAGACGGCGATGTCGCCTACGACGATGTTTTGTTTATCGTATCTAACACTCGCGGCCCAGATGAAGAAAAACTAAAGGAAATTATCGGCGAATATTACTATGGTTATGCCACTGCAAATCCTGCTTACGATTTGTCTAAGTATACCCTTGAACAAGCCGAAGAAGTAACTCTGCATCTGTTCCGTGACGGTAAATTATTCCAACCCCGGCTGCATATTAAAGGCTGGGGCAATGCTCACGGCCTAAAAGATACTTGGTACGATATCGTGCCCAGCATTGGCACTAGCGAAGCTGCCAAAAATGCTTGGGATGCCTATGTGATGATGAGCAAGCTGAGCCAATAATTGTGCTTCAATATAGGAACATTATAGTCAAAGTCCCCCGAGGTACTGCAGGCTGGCAATGGGGTCGTAATCAATGGCAAGAATGGTGTGCAGTAAATTGCCGCGGAAATTACGAAGTAGTTGCCTATAACAATACAGAAATTACCGGCGGCTTTGATTTAGAATCCGATGCCATGATGTTTGTGTTGAAGTGGTCATGAACTATTACTACGAAGTAGCAGACGCTTGCGTCAATGAAATGGGCGGCAAGTATTTTGTTGTATATGATAAGTCAGGCGATTCGATGATGGCAGGCGGCGTTAAGCTAACACAAGTCAGTGAAAGAATATGGAAAGAGTCACCCACTGATGTTAGTTTTTTAAAGAATAGGTTCAGTCGTAACTGGCCTGTCGATCCTGTTGATGCCGAAGAGTTTTTTATGATCAAACTAAAGTGCAAACCTGTTGCAGGAGTGTTGCGGTAACTATGAATTATAATACTCTATCAGATAAAGAATTATTAAACTATTTAGATCTATACAGCGACGATCCCGTGGTTCGCCGCCTGTTAAAGATCCTGGAAGAAGGAAGTCTCACGCAAGAGCTTATTGATACAGGCATGAATCCTGCAGACATGACGTTTGAACATGACTGGCAGCATCTGTCCCCGGGTGATTACATTGAGCAGCTTCGTCGAGATATAGAATACTATATCGACGAACGAGACGAGATGGAACAAGAAAAAGATCGGCTAGAACGAGAAGTGAACAGGCTGTCTACTATTAGCCTTGTTAACTTTATCGCAGACGTTCATCACAAACTGGAAGTGTCGCAGATGGAACGAGATAGGGCAAATAGACAGGCAGAACAAGAGCGTGTGCTTCGCAAAGAAGCAGAGAAGAAGTTTGAGTTCTGGGATAAGATTAATCACGGTATCAAATGAACTACGAATGGATTGGGTGGTGTCAAGAAGACAACCACGATAAAGTTTGGGGTGTTATCGTTCTAGAACGAGACATCAACAAGTATGTCTACAACCCCGATCATAAAATCTGTGTATTCTGGGGCCGACGCGGCAAAAAGCTACAGACAAAAGTCAGCACAGAATCACAAAGAAATATCAATAAGCTGATCAACAGTAAAAGCAAAAAAGGCTACTCTGCTATCAACATGGAGAATTTGAACAAGGTATACCCTGAGTTTCAACATGATCTTCACCAAACAGCGTTCTGGGCCTCTCTACAAGCATGATTAAACTGCTGGGTAAGCTGCCGCTAAATCCTGTTATTGCACTCAGCGGTGGTGTAGACAGTATGGCTGTGGCTGATTTTGTCAGTCGTAGCAGAAGTGTGCAATGTGCGTTCTTTCATCACGGTACCGGGGTTAGCGATATTGCAGCCAAGGTTGTCAGAGAATACTGTGCTCAACGTGGCTGGCCATTGTTTGAAGGACGCATCGTCAATGAACGTCCCGATGATATCAGTCCCGAAGAACATTGGCGTAATGAACGCTATCGTTGGCTTGATAGTCTCATGCTAGACGTTATTACAGCACACCACTTGGATGATTGTGTAGAGACTTATCTGTGGAGCACAATGCATGGCACTGCCAAGGTTATTCCTTATCGTCGTAATCGTGTTACTAGGCCTTTTCTTCTTAGCAAGAAACAAGACTTGGTAAACTGGGCATGGGACAATGATGTTCCGTGGATCGATGACCATACTAATAATGACACTAAGTATATGAGAAACTATGTGCGACATAACATTGTGCCGCATGCCTTGCAAGTCAACCCAGGATTGCATCGAGTGGTGGCAAGAAAAGTTGAAGAAAAATTTACCGAATACACGTCTTAAATAAACTAAAGTATGATAGTTCATGAAATACACGATTTGTCAAATGAATATGCAGTAGAGCTTTTAAAGAGTGGATTTTCTGCAATAACTGATGAACGTTTAATAAAAAACTATCATCCGGAGTATGCAAACGAGAATTCGAACATTTTTTTTATTTTGGAAAAAGGGCGTTACAAGCAAGGTAAGGGTAAATATTACGTTGTCGAAGATCAAGGAAAATATGTTTGCAGTGCAGGCTGGAACCAATACCAAGATGAAAAAACAGCTCTTGCATTAACCAGGATGTATACCGCTCCAGAATATAGAGGAAACTATTTTGTAGAAAAATACATATTGAGTAGAAGTTTAAAAGAAACAGAAGGTTACGAAAATGTTTGGCTAACTGTGAATGAGTATAACAAGACAATATATTCATGGTTTGTCAGAGCATATGAAGGAAAAACAACAGCATTGTTTAATGATTGGCCAGATACATATAAATTATTTTACCCGATTGGTAAAAAAATGATTTACAATACCAGCCAGTATGTAATGGAATTAAGGAAAGAGAGTTAAAATGAACAACGACAAGAAAATGGAATTGCTAAAAGAAGGATTGCAGGCAATTTCAGCTAACGGAAAAGTAAACGTAGAATCAATTACAGGATCTACATCTTTATCATCCTTGGGATTAGATTCTTTAGACATCGTCGAACTACTGATGTATTATGAAGAAAAAACAGGAAAGACCATTCCCGATCCTTCCAAAGATACCAAGACCGTAGACGATCTTCTAAAACTATTACCAGAAAATGTTTGAAAATATATCTAAGTCTATTTGGTTGTGTTTTGTCCCATTCATGACCTTATCCGTTATAGCTATCGCTCTATTGCTAGATGGAACAATTAGTCCATACTATCTAATAGTAACTGCTATTATGTGGACATTAATTTCTGGACTAGGCGTTGCAGTCGGTTACCACAGAGTGTTTAGTCATCGAACTCACACGTTACCTGTTTGGAAAGAAAATATATTGTTATTCTTTGCCGCACTGGCCGGTCAAGGCAGCAGTATTTTCTGGGTAGCAGTTCACAGAGGATATCATCATCCACATGCAGATACTGAGCAAGACCTGCACAGCCCAGTTACAAAAAGTCTATGGGTGAGTTTTTTCGGTTGGACTATGATCGAAAGAGCTCGGGAAATCAGTATGAAATACAGTATAGACTTAATTAGAAAACCTAATCATGTATGGTTTAATGATCATGTTTTTAAGATATTGTGGCTAGTGCCTATTGCAGTAGCATTGTTTGATTGGAAACTCAGTCTTGTAGGCTTTTGCCTTGCTACGGGCCTTGGTCTGTTACAGGATAACCTAGTAAATATTTTTGGCCACAAAAAGGGTTTCATTGGTTATAGAAATTTTGAAATCAATGATCACAGTCAGAATAATCTGTGGTTAGGTTACTTCGGCTGGGGACAAGGTTGGCACAACAATCACCATGCTCAACCTGCTAAGTATGATTTTGGTTCTGGAACCAGCGGTAAGTGGTGGGAATTTGATCCCTGCAGACTGTGGCTTTGGTTCCTTGGAAAACCTAACCCCTCTGCAGGTTTAAAAAATTAATCTGCTTGTCTAGTTAAGAAAAATTTGCGAATCTTTTGTGCGCCGAAAGATTCCTGCATACTGCGCTCAATAACCTCTGGGTCAAATGTCTTGCAACTAAAAACGTCCAAGTATATTTGACCCAGACCATCTACAAAGTGCGCCACAATACTACTGGTTACAATTACCTGAACTACAGTAAATCCTGCTTTATCAGGAAACTCGGCAGCAGTATATTCTATACGCGGCTCGCCAATCGGCTTCATATCAATATCTTTTACCAGTTTGCGAATCCAGCGATCTACGTTATCGTAATCAGACATTAGTTTGGCATCGCAGCCACCGCAGTCTGCTATAAAATGATAACCCCAATATTCCATGTTATTCCTATAATATTACAAAGGACATAGTTGTCTTTTGCTAGCGTTTATTTATTCGTAGGTAATAACATTTTTACTTAGGTCTATGCCGTGCTTACTTTGATACTTGCATCTAGTATTCATTGAACCGTAGACAAAAGTGTCGCCTATTCTTTTAAGTCTTTCAGGATCTCGTTTGACTCCTTCTAAGTTTGTTCTGGCCATGGCCTCGTTGAGTCTGTCCATGATCCAGTAATCAAATCCTAAGAAATAGAAATGTTCATCACTGTCATTAACGAATTCGTGCATTTCCTTGTGCGGTTGAAATTGAAAGAATGATCCTTGTTTAACTGGCGCAGCTTGGCCAGAAATATTAATTTTGACCTTATCTTCCATGTTAGGACTGACGATAAAAATATTTCTTACTATATGTCGATGATATTCAAAGTCGTCCACGTGGGGAAGTAGTTTGCGTCCAGGAGGAAGATCCCATACACACATTCTTCCCAGCGGGCCCTTGTTTTGTGTTATCTGTCTTACAGTTTTGCAAAAATTAATGGCCGCCGGAAAACTTTCATTCCAACCATCTTGTTCTTGACTGTGCAATACCATGTTGGGAAAATGATAATAGTTGAGATTTCCGTTTAAGAATTTCATGTAAGCCTGCTCAAAAACTTGATGTTTAGGAACGTCGGATGGCCAGCGTTCCTCGTCAATTTTGGGATGCCAGTATTCATTAACACCGATATCGTCGACAATTTCTTTGTGTATAATTTTTGCTTGTTCCAAAAACCAGCCTGCTTCTTCGGTTACTATCCTCATGATATTGTGATCTCCTCTATGTGTATTTACTATTATGGAATAATAAATATCAAATATGAACAACTTTCTAAAACTCAAATTACCTGCGAATCCTGTAAAGGATATGAAGATTATTGAAACTGTAAAGATACAAGGTGGCTACAATTTAGCCTATCCTGATCAGATACTCACAGACGAAATGTTTTCCATTTTTAAAGAATGGGGATTACGTCCTAAATTCATTAGCTTGTTTGGAAGAAATGATCACGATGGAAAAATGGATACCAGGATGATACATACAGACATTGCACTAGACAAAGAAGGCCAATGGAAAAAATTGTTGTTTGGCATAAACTGGGAAATTACAGGACATCATAATATTTTTAGTTGGTGGGACATGAGTCGATTGCCTGAGATCTGGCCAAGTCCCGAAGAAGTTCTTCCTAAAAAATATGATTATCTCAATGGCATACATTATGTAAAAAGGCTCAACTTAGGAGTCCCTGAAGGTGCTGTGAAAATACAGGAAGTTCTATTAGATGCGCCGACACTGGTAAGAACAGATCTTCCGCATGCAACAGTATACAAAGCTACTCCTGATACTAGTCACAATCGAGTAGGCATTAGCGTTAGATTCTTCGAAGATGATTTTTCATCCTGGGAAGATGTTTACAAGTTCTTTGAAAAGTATTCCATCAATGAATGATTTTTATAACCTAGAGGGCCTTGTGCCCATGGATAGCTTCCCATGGGAAGAAGTAAAACTTGGCATTGCCAGGTCCTTTAAAAACGCCAGCATATTTTACGGGCACGACAGTTTAAATTCTAAGAATTTAACACAAGAGCAATACGCATGGTATCGAGCTATATCAAATAAAGAAAAATTAAAAGGTTTAGATATCCTGTTAACAGCAGCTACTACCTGGAATGATGCATGGTATAAACTAGGCGTAAGTAGCCATTGGTCCCCAACAAACAATTTTAGACATTTTCCGTCTCTGCAAAAATGGATACAGGATTCTAACATATTTAAAGAAACTGGCAGACAAATAATTTTCATACAAATGCAGGAATCGAACACCCCCGAACATGTAGATCAAAATTTTGATGCTATTCCTGCGGAATACAAAAGAGTCCCTGAATTTCTGTGGATAACAGAGCAAGGAGGAAAGAAATTATTTGTAAATAATGTTGAAACAGGAAACGTAGTTTGGTTCAACAGTTTCAAACCTCATTATACTGCACCTGCCTCTGGGCTAAGATGGAGTCTGAGAATAGATGGATATTTTACAGACGAATTTAAAAATAAACTAAAAATATGAATGTAATTTTAATTACGGGTCTTTATGATCTGATTCCTAGCAGAAGTCTTGGCGCTTATTTGCTAAGACACAAAGTAGAACAAAGAGGTTATACCTGTCAGGTAATCGATCACTGCCAAGAGTTCGAAGGGGAAGAACTATTTTCTTATATAGAACATTTCATTGATGATACAACAGTATGTGTGGGTTTAAGCACAACATTCTGGCGTGACGTTGAACAACGAATTTGGAAGAATGACACGGGCCTGCCACCTAACATTTATACTGCAACAACAAAGCTCAAAGAAAAATACCCCAACATCAAATTGATTCTCGGCGGCGCAAACATACGCAACGTAGGCAGTCATATAGAACATGTGGATGCATTAGTCGTAGGAGAAGCAGAAGACCTTTTCCCCGAATTACTTGATCATTGGACAAAGGGCACAGAAGAGCCGCCTGTAAAATACAATGCTGTCACTGGAAAGCCTTATTATAATCAATGCATTAATAAAACACACGATATAGCAACGTGTGATTTCCAATGGAGCGACAGGGACGCTATTGTATGGGGAGAGCCGTTGCCGTTGGAAACTGCCCGCGGCTGTATCTTTAAGTGTAGATTTTGCAGTTACCCACATCTAGGCAAGAAAAAATTAGACTATCTAAAGCCCACATCATCCATCAAAGAACAAATGGAAAGAAATTATAAAAAGTGGGGAGTTAGACATTACATAATGTTAGACGACACTTTTAATGACAGTGAGCAGAAAATAGACGAGTTTTTAGCCATGACTAAAACCTTAGATTTTAAAATAGGTTATGTGGCGTATATCAGAGCTGACTTGTTACACAGGTTCGAAGGCATGGCAGAAAAACTACAAGAGTCTGGATTGTCATCCTGCTTCTTTGGTTTAGAAAGTCTGCATCCTGTGGCTAGCCAAGCAGTGGGCAAAGGCTGGAGCGGTAAGAATGCTAGGGAATATATACCACATTTAATACACAACATATGGAAAGATCGGGTTAATGTAACCACTGGCTTTATTGCAGGCCTGCCAGGAGAGGATGCCAATAGCCTACTTGATACGCTTAAATGGGTCAATGACAACGATATCATGACCTTTTGGTTAGGATTGGGTATTAGCAGTCCAGAAACTCTAGTCTCAAGAAGTCTTGACGGTGTTGCATTTACTAGCGAATTCGAAAGAAATGCTCATCAGTATGGTTACAAATTTGACGACAAGGGCTGGTGGTACAACGATTTATGGACCAGCAAGTCTGCAGAAAAATTTGCCAATGAAAAGTTAAATCCTAATAGAAAAAATAAAAGATTAAGCTGCTGGGTTCATATACAGTTGATGTCATTTGGTTATACGGAAGAAGAAGTTTGGCAGTTAGCAAACTCTGGCAAGCGCCATTTAGAAGTCCTGTTGGAAGATGATTTCAAAAACAGAAAAAAAATCTATATGAAAGAATATAAGAAAAAACTATTAGAACTATGAACGTTATCTTCCTAAATTCTGTTTATTCAATTTTGCCGCAGAGATCTATCGGCCCTTACCTCTTAAAACATTATTTGAAAAAAAGAGGATACACCAGCCAGGTCATTGATTTCTGTCAGGACTTTGCGGCAGAAGAGTTATTGACTTATATAGAAAAGTTCATGACTTCGGAAACCATCTGCTTGGCCGTCAGCAGCACTTTTTGGTACGATGAAACAAACTACTATTATACCTACGACACCGGGGTACCTTATAATATATACAACTGTTTAAAATTATTCAAAGAAAAATATCCCAACATAAAAGTCTTGCTAGGCGGCGCACACAGCAGCTATATTAAAAAGAGAATAGAACATATCGATGCTGTTTTTATTGGAGAGTCAGAGGACACATTACCCGAGGTCTTGGACTATTGGTCTAAGAATGCACAACAGCCGCATTATACTGTTAATCCTATAACAGAAAAAATTACCTATAAAGACCCTATTAGAAAAACACATAATATTGAAACCTGCGATTTCCAATGGGAAGACAGTGACTGTGTTCTATGGGGAGAAACACTGCCGTTAGAAACATCCAGGGGATGCATTTTCAAATGTAGATTCTGTGCATATCCTCATCTGGGAAAATCTAAATTTGATTATTTAAAGTCTAATGAAAAAATTAAAGAGCACTTGATAAACAACAAAACAAAGTATGGTGTTACTAGATATGTTATGTTAGATGATACTTTTAATGACAGCGAATTTAAAATCGACGGATTCCTGGATCTAACACGCAGTTTAGATTTCAGCATAGAGTATTCTGCCTACATACGTGCAGATCTAGTTCAAAGAATAAATGGGTCAGCGGAAAAGCTATTTGAAACAGGACTACGTGGGGCTTTCTTTGGCTTGGAAAGCGTCCACCCTTTGGCCAGCCAAATAGTAGGTAAAGGTTGGAGCGGCAGAGATGGGAAAGAATATATACCTAAGTTAGTTAACGAGATATGGAATTCCAAAGTCCAGACCATATCAGGACTTATTGTGGGCCTACCTGGAGAAAGCAAACAAGATTTAATTTCTACGCTGAACTGGGTAAACCATCATAATCTCAATGTCATATTCTTCCCTTTACAAGTGACCAACAACCTAGGGGACCGCCCTTTCACTAGCGAGTTTGAACGGGACGCAAAAAAGTATAATTTTAATTTTGATGCAGACGGTAGATGGTATAACGAGACATGGAGTAGACAAACTGCTATAGAATTTGCCAACGAATTAAACAATCTAAGAAAAGTAAACACATTGGCATCTTTTAACTATTCTATCATAAAAAGTTTAGGCTTCGGTGATAACGATGTATTAAACAAGCCACGTTCAGCTGTAATAGAAAATAATCATAAATTCATAACTCAACGAAACCTTTTCGTGCAGGCCTACAAAGACAAATTATCAGCACTATGAAATATACAAAACTTACCGGACTATCAGAATTAATACCCAGTCTGAAAATGGCTATGGAGAAAGAAATCCTTGATAGAGGAGAAGCCAACGTGATTGAAAAAACAATCGGTTTCTTAGAAATGCCCAGACGTATTTTAGAAAGTCATTTGGTCCCGTTAGGATTTCCTGGGATACGTAGCTGTATATTGTTCAGCAGGCCTGCAGGAGCTGAACAAGAAATTCATGTAGATTGCAGTTCTTCTGATCAGATAGAATTAATAAATTGTGCTATTAATATTCCTATAGAAAACTGTCATGATAGTCATATGGTTTGGTACGACGGCAACTATAATTGTTCTACCAAAGAATATCTAGGTAAAGATAACGTAAAAAGAAAATATGTGACTTTAGACTGGCAAGGCCCGCCCGTAGAATTAGAACGAACCATAATAGATGCACCTACGCTGGTAAAAGTATCAGCCCCTCACAAAGTAACAACCACTGACAAACATAGAAAGTTGCTGACTTTTAGATTTAATAGGAATCCCAGTTACGAGGAAATTTCTCTATTGTTTAAGAAAAATCTATTGATTGCCTGAGTAAGCCTAATCGAAGCATCCATACAACCGGCGTTTGGTACAAGACTTCCTTTAATGCGGGGAGTAACACTGATGGCAATCCTTGGATTATCAACACCGCCAGTATTCATTGAAACGCTGTGCGGTATGCCAGCATTAACTACATACAAGCCTTTCATATCGACTTGATCGTATAGTTGGCAATCCTCTTCGTTGAATTTTAGATATTTCGTCTGCACTGAAGTTTCTAACCTATTTGCATCAGTAACAGGTTTAATGGGGCGCCACCATTTCATTATATTGTTTTCGCCGCCGATAATATAGTTAATTTTGGCAAAGCCCGGCACTATTTTGTGACCGTCTGTGTGTATGAATGCATCCATATCTTTACCTACGCCAGGCCTATAAAATATTTCTGCATGTTTAACTTCTAATCCTGCCAGGTCTAGTAGATTTCTAAAATCCTGTTCTAGTCTATCTTCTGGCAATCTATAGTGTGCGAATTTTGTAAAATCAGGTTTGTGTGGATAAAGGTCTTTTACAGTTTCCATGCTGGTAGGCAATATATCCATGGGCAGTTTATAATAAGAAAAGACCTGTGTAGTGTCAAAGAAACTTAAATCGTTGTCCGTCATTCTAAGAAATCCTTAAGGATATTAACAGCATCGTCCCATAACAGCTTGCCCTGTGTATTTTTATTCTTAAGCATAAAACTATAACAGAGTCTCACTGTGTCTAAGTTTTCGACACTGTGCAGCATGCCTGCATTAACCAGCGCAGGCCTTGAAATGTTTTCTTCCACTACTAAATCGCATTCTTCTTTTGGCGCCCACAAATATCCTGTGCCTACAACTGTTGTGAGATTTCTATATTTGTAGCCATTTTTAATACGCCACCAGGCCATGGTACTCGAACCAGCATTGACTACAAAATTTATTTTTACATGATCATCAAATGTGAGACCATCTACATGTAGTGAATTGGGATAATTGTAGCCGGGATATTTTCTGAAAACTTCGCTGAATCCCACAGTCAGGTTAAGAGAATTAAGCCACGACTCAAGAGGAACAATTTGTTCTCTGGGATATGTTGCATGATCTTTGCCTTTGAAATCAGGCTCGTTAAAAGTCATTTCAAATGGCAACTTAATATATCTAAAACAACGTTGTTCCATATTATAATCCAAACATTTCGGGATAAAACTCTTTCTTGACGTCTAATATAGCAACTATTCTTGGTATATTTACACCCTTGTCATGATAATAAACGCCATGTCTTAGATGTGCGTCATCAAAAGCAAATGCAGAATCTGGTCCTTCTTCCCAGGCCTTTTTTTCGCCTTCGATGTCAAAATGGAATCCGGGGTTAGTTTGAAGACAAATATGAACCCTGAAATATCTTGTGTGTATGCCTTTGTGTGGTGTTATTGTTGCACCCGGATAAGCAATATTAAAAAACATCTGCTCTAGTTGATGGTCAAACTTGTTGACAAAATCTACCCAGGGTCCTGTCACTTCAGGACTGACACGTCTATAATTGTGCCTGTATTCTTCTTCAGGCCTCCAATTCATTATTCTTTGCTCGTCCGCGTCTAAAGCAATCTTGGCATTTTTTAGGCCTGCGCTTAATATTTTACCTTTGTATAAATCTGTAACTCCGTCAGAAAATTTATATCCTGGTTTATGGCTAACAATTTTGCTTTGTGCTATGTTTTCGTAGAAATCTCTTTTCAAAGCATCGTAGTTATCACGTATATGGTCCATTATAGGACTGTTAAATTTTTTAAAGTATTTGTATTCCATATTAATCCTTAGCTAGCCAAAAACTCAGATGACATCTAGTCTGTTGCGATCTTGGTTGATACCAGCCAACTCCTACACTGGCCACGGCATGCATGTAATCTTTGGTGAACATTTCGTAAACTTGTCCGTCAGCAGGAACGTAATGTCCAACAAATGTCATGGGCTGTTTTGCTTCTTCGGGGTCAAATCCAACTTCCCATTTAAATTGTTTTTCGGAGAATACCAGTATATGGCCGGGATTAGTCCATAGGGGTATGTGATATCTATTCTCGACAGGATTATCTTTGTGCCAGTATAGGCCTTGATGACTGCCATCTACACCCCTGTTCTGGCAGCGTATTCTAATAGCATGCTGAAATTTTTCCTGCATGAACTTATGCAGTTCTTCTATTATTGTGCCACGGAATATAGGAGCAAGGTCACTTAAATCCCTGTCAGACATCTTGGGCTTACTGGCATTTTCGATAGTTAATTTTTTATCAGTGGGGATGTTTCCTCTTTTACCGCTGCCAGCAAATAATTGCGAAGCAGTGTCTGTGAACTCCGACAAGTTAGTCGTTATGTTCATGTCCCCATTGGTTATTTTTAAAGGATTTGGTGCGTTACGATCATGATGTAAAGACTTGTCAGCAAAATCTCCATTTGTAGTCTTTAACTCCATGGTAGATTTCCAGCGATCAAAGTCCAGATTGCAGGAGCTCATTGCTGCTTTCATTACCCTGGCTATTTCAATTACATCCCAACGTCCCAGGTCTTCGTGTATTTTATAAAATTTATCCATACTGTCTCCAGCAAGTATTTATGGTTAGGAAACTTTTTATTCCCATTATACGAAAGTATTATAAATATACATTATGCCAACACCATACGAATTGCGATTCAGACGAGAATCCGTCAAACAACCAGAGAACATACAAACCAACGACTTCATTGAAGGTTTGTTTAGACGCAGATCTATTAGAGCTTTTGATCCAAATAGAAAAATAAGCGAAGAGCAGATGAAGTATTTAATAGCTGCGGCGCAGTGTTCTCCCAGCAGTAGCGGCTCAGGTGATTGGAGTGTGATAGCACTATCTACACCAGAAGAAAAACAAAGATTCAAAGAGGCTGCTGGTCCGGTGTTAAATCGAGGCGACGATCTTAATAGCAAGGTCTATGATGACTGTAGTGTATACCTAATTTGGGTCATGGACAACTATAAAATACAAGCAGGTGTTGAAATAGTTGCTGACAAACAAATAGACAGAAGACTTTTAAATCTTGTCCATACACGCAGAAATTTTCAACTGGAACAACCTGCTTTGCAACAATTAAACTGGGACGGGGAAGGTAGATTGTTTGATCCCGATCATCATTGTCGTCATTTGGATCAGAGTTATTATGGGTTCAGAGCTTTGACAGATGCTACCATAGCAGCACAGACTTTTTCACTGTGTGCAGAAAGCATCGGCTTGGCCACATTGTATATGGGCAGTTTGGCGCATTGTAGCGTTCGTGGTTTTAAAGAGGTATTGAAACTTCCTCAAAGAACTTATCCTGTATTTGGAATGGCAGTGGGCTATGAAATTCCAGAAGGTACTGATCCCAATGGCAGGCCACGTGAACAAAGGTATATGGATTGGTTTAAACAAGATCCCAACAGAAAACTAAAACCAATTCAACCACAGGAAATAGTCTATTATCAAGGACACTATAAAAAAGAATTGGTAAAGCCATTTCTGCATGAATACAATAAAACAGTCGAAGACTTCTCTGTTAACGTAGTTGGAAGAATAAGCGACTATGTAACCAGTCGTGCAACCTGTAGAGCTCATAAATGCGAAGATCATATTGGATTGATGCGCCACTTGGGTAACAAGTTTGAATAAAAAACCTTAGAAATACTTCACTAAATATCTTTCATCAGTGAGGTATATCTAATGAATTTTTCCAAGGCGTACGAAATAATAGGCGAAACTTCTGCAGAATTATTGCAAGCAGTTAATGAGGAAATTAAAAAACTTAACGACGACGATTTTAACTATCAGGATTATGATAGCAGAACAAAAGAAAAAAGTTGGTTAAGATTAGATTTCATGACCCAGCCAGACGATGAAAAATTTATCCCTCTTTATCTGGCAATGAAAAATGTCGTTGACGACCTGGCCCTAAAATACTCCCTAGATCCTGTTACATCTTTCAGTCTATCTATGTTAAAACCTTTACAGGTCTTAGAAGAACATACAGATGGTAGATTTAAGCATCGAATAACAAATAGATATCTGGTACCTTTATCAGACAGCAATAAAAATTACAACTACGGCTATATCAATGGGGAAAAAATAATATACAAACTAGAGCTGGGCAAAATCTATAGAATTAACAATGCCATCATACACAGCGCAGTAAATGAAGAAAATGCCGAAAGATACAACATTCTAATAGATACATTTGAGCAACGCCTCCAGGAGAAATTTAGAAGATTCAATGACATCATGACACCGCTGAGCAGAGAAGGTTACCAGTTCAGCAAAGCTCGTGGATCAGATAACAAACACGATCGTTTCCTTCACAAGTTTGCTAAGAAATAATATGAACTTCAATTTACCATATAAAAAGATTGGCCCAGCACCTTTAGAAATACTAGAAGGTATAGAAGATCGTGTCGTTGCATTTGAAAAAACAGGTGCTTACAATTTTAAGTTCGGTGACTGGCGTAGAATTGACAGTTACTATAATCCAGACAATCATCAATTAGAAGATATTGTTGGACCAGAAATTGTCAATCATGCAATGTCTTTTTTTCCTAAGGAAGTATTGTTTGGCTGGAGTCTAAGCTATATGCCAGGAAAATCAAATGTTGTCGATCACGTTGACAGAATGCTATTTCATAGATTTGCCAAAAGAATAATTATTCCTATTACTAAAAAGAGCGATGTTTTAAATTGGCACTACTCTAAGGACAAGCTGACCAGAAGATTTTATTTCTTTGAATATGGAAATATCTATCGTCTTAATACAGCACTTACGCATGGATTAGTAAATTCTGGTCCAGAGCCCAGACGTGCAATATATTTAGATGTAATGGAAAAAAGACTCTACGAAAAATTCAAATCACACCCAGATATACTCAAAGTAATATTAGTTGATGCAACAGGAGAAAGACATGTATTTTAAAGGATTAGTTGAACACTACGGAACTTTACCAAAATATTTTATAGAAGATATACTGCAACACAGCAGCCAATTTAATTTTAATCCCGGAAAAAGAAACATCATGGGGCAAAAAAATCTACTGATGGCTGGGCACCATATGGGTCCTGAGTTAGCTGCCAGCATGGGTTTTCTATTAAATTACATATCTTCTCAGAATTTTGAAATATTAAAAGATAAAGTCATCTACGAAAAAACTCTAGTTAAGCCCGGTGCAGAAATTGACGGTTACGATTTTCCTACTAATAGATATCTTAACAGAGTAGGGGAGTCTATCTTCGTTCCACTAAGTGGTTCTACTATAATTAAATGCCACGAATTCCCCAATGGATCAGGTATTATGTCAGTGGGAAATATCTATAGAGTTAATACCAGATGTGTTGCCGAATTCGAAGCCAATAATGATGTTACAGTTGCAGTCTTTACCTTCGTTGATTTTGACATGTATAAGTATCTAATGCCCCACGATTTCCATGGAACTTTCCCACGTCGTTATGACGAGAACATGAACCATGAGCCAGGAACATTAATATCGGAAGAAGAAAGCGCAGAAAGAAATGCATACTGAACGCTTGATATCCAATGCTGGGACTCCCCTTCATTACGGAATTACTGTCTACGTAGACAGCTACGAAGAGGCCATGAGCATACCCAAGGAACAGCTAGACGAATGGGTTTACAAAGATAAGCTGCTGGTTGTAAAAGGCATGAAGGGCTTGACAAAGCCACAGTTCTGGGATTTTTCTAATAGATTCGGCGCCGGAGGCTGGGCCGAGCCTGATTATAATGTAGGTAAAGAAGACAGAATGCCCTTGGGTGATGGCACTGACAGGGTCTATGCTCACTACAGTAATTACGGAAAAACTGCTGCGGCCATTGGAGATGCGGACATGAGCTGGCACGTGGATATACCATTGTGGCCAAGTCATAAAGCACCATTGCGTAGTTTCTATGCTATCAGCATACCAGACAATAGATTCGGTATAACTCGTTTTGCTGACCGTGCCTGGGGATATCGCAACATGTCACCTGAAGAACAAGCCGAAGCTGAACACTGGAAGCTACTATATCAAAGTTGGTACGAGCCCGGCACACACTTGACACTGTTGCCGGTTGTTGCCGAAAGTCCTTATGATGGTGAAAAATATCTACAATTTACCAGCTTTAGTAACAGCGGAAAGAAATACAGTCACTATTGGCACGGCTTTAAAATACACGGATGGATCATCGGTGCCCACAGAGATGATGTTCCTTATAATGCAGATTATGTCAGCTACCTGCATGAAAAAACTATACAAGACGAAAATATATTTGATCTAGTATGGGAAGAAGAAACCTTTGCAATTTGGAATAACGTGCATATGATACATTCTAGAACTGCTCTCAACAGTAGTCAACAGACTAAGACCAGAGAATTCTATAGAATGAATATTTTTAATACCTGGCAGAAATGATAGACTACGGTTACGGCACCAACAACAATCCCACTAGAACTTCGCCCCTGGATATATTAAATTTAATTTTTCCAGGAAACGCAAACGTTAACACCACCTTTAAGGACGCTTGTGTCGACAGGGCCCGTGCTATCATACATTATTTTCCTGGCATAGAATTTTCTCTGTCAGGAGGAATTTGGAGTCATATAAGTTATATGAGTTTCGTTGAAGCGGGCTATAAACCTCCAGTAAAAATTATTCAATTGCCCAGGGAAATAAATCAACTTGACATGGAAGCAGCACAGTCCCTGGCCAAATATGCGGGCAGTGACGTTGAAATTATTAATGCTCCGCTGAAAGATGAAATCCTAGACTCTTATATTGACATAGCCAAAAAATATCAAACCTATAATTTTTCAGACGCATTGATGGCCAGATTTTCAGAATTAAATGGAAATAATATTTTTATAGCAGATCATATTACGATCAAGCGAAACATAGAACCTGGGTGGAGATTCGTTGTCGATGAAGGCAGCGATTTTTATTGGCATAGATTTAATTACGCTAATAAACACAAAATAATCAAATCTTTTTTCACGGGCTCTGCTGATATAATCTATCAGTTTTTTAATCTACCCACAGTTAAAAATATAGTGTCAGATGGTATACCACACAAACTCACTACAAATACCAGTCTGAAACAAATATTCGAAGAAGCTGGCTGGGACTTACCAGAAAGACTGTCATTGAGATATACCTATAGCGACGCCCTGCCAGAATTCTCCAGATTAATGAATCGCAGAATCACACAAAAAACTGGCTTTAAGAAGAGATATATTACGATACCGTATGATAAATTATTAAAAAGTTTGACCGGCGAAAGTTATAGATGCAGTTTCGTATAAGAAAATTAAACTTCGATGATTTGTCTATTATCGAGGATATGGCGAATAAAAAGTTTGATGTTACCAACACCAGTTCAATAATCTTCCAGGATGTTGAATCTAAGCAAGTATTCAGACACTTTGTTCTGCCTGACAATATAGCAGGCAGTGCTAGATTCTTGTCATTTGGTTGTTTTGATGAAAAAGACCGATTGCAGGGTATCATTGGAATTCGATGCATAGAAGAACGTCCCGCGTGGCTGTTGAGTTTCATAGTAACTGCCAGCGATTGTTCTCCAATGGTTGGACTCAGGATAATATTAAATTTACTAAACCATGCAGTAGCTCATCAGGAACAACAGGGTTATTTCCAATGGTTTGTTTCCAGCAAGGCAGAAAAATTTCATGCTTGGCAAAAATTATTCTCCGGGCTCAGAAAAAGATATCATCATTATGTATATGCACAGGTCCCCGCCGGCGAATTGCCCAAATGGCTGAGCACCATGGAATTAACTGGTAATAAAACATTTCCTTACGATATAAATATCAGCATGTATATACGCAAGGATCTTTGTACCAATGCAGACGATCCAAATATCCTGGACAGCGACATAGAATTTTTATAATGAATCTCAAAACTATTATTGTCACACCCGATAATTGGGTGCTGGGCTCAAGTGACATCAAAGATGTTCTTATATGGTCAATGAAAGACAAGCCCTGGCTAAATCTAAGAACCTACGATATCGAAGATAATCCACGAATGCCTTACCAAATTAAATCAAACAGCTGGGTAAAAGTTGAAATAACAAACAATCTTGCTCCAATGGAAGTCAGGATGGAAGCACTGCTGATCAATGCCAGGATTGCCATGTTCACTGACCTGCATATTAGATTGAGACTAAACATAGAAAATCAAGGGCTGTCGGATGCTAATTCAAACATCTTAGATTTCTTTAACTATCTAGGCGCACGTGGATTAGTCGAGTCAGAATTTTTACCAGAAAGCAAGATAAATTTTGAAAATAAAATCAGACTCCTGCAGGACATATACAATATAAGAGACGCTGCAATAAAAATTATTCTATCTGCAAAAAATAAAGAAGATTTTGCTGCTGCCAAGACAGAAATTGAAAGACTTTTCTTTACAAATATATTACTATGAATTTAGTTTACTACCATCCTATTGCCATCAAAAACAAGCAGCCGTTTCAGAAAGTTATCAATCCCTTGATTTCTGTCTTAGACAGGACTAAAAGAGTCTGGCCCAAATATGATTACCTAAATCTATTTCCCATGCCAGAAAAATTCTCTAAAAAAGATTTCCATGAAATTGCCTGTGCAAGAATACGCGAACTAACTGATCATGACCTTCAAGTAAAACTGTTATGGAGCGGCGGCATTGACAGCACTTATATTGCCTGCTTGATGATTGATCTGGGCATCATGGATCGTCTGTTAGAAGAAAATAGATTACAGATCGGACTTAATGCCGACAGCATTAAAGAAAATCCTGTATTCTTTGAACGCTTCTTAAAGAAGTATCTTAGCGTAACAGTTCAGTCGGATGTTATTTTAAAAAATCCCAAAGAAAATGAAGTAATTATCACAGGAGAGATGGCAGACAATCTGGTGGGCAGTCTCACAATGAAAACCTGTGTGGACTATTATAATGATTTTTCTGTTATACATGAGTCATGGAAAAACAGAGGCATGTCTTGGCTGTCTAGAAATTTATCCACAGAAGAAAAGCCCATGCTCTACGATTTCATTGAGGAAACAGTAGCCGGTAGTCCAGTTAATCTAATGACTTCGCACGATCTCTTTTGGTATTTGAATTTTAATTTCAAATGGCAAGCAGTGAATTTCCGCATTGTAAGTCATGCGGTCAATGAGCAAGTAGGAAATCAATTGATTAAAAATCTAGGTCATTTCTTTAACACGCAAGAATTCCAGGAATGGAGCCTAACAGAAGGTCACTATTTCGAAGGGTCCAGTTGGTCTGACTATAAATCGGTAATGAAGAAGTATATCTATCAAGTTAACGGTGATGCAGACTACTTCAAGTATAAAACAAAGTTTCCCAGCTTGCCAGCTCTGCTACGATATAAAGATACTTTTGATTTTATCTATAAAGACGGAGATTCTTATCTTTTTAGAAAACAGGAAATTCAATGAACTTTGGAATCGACAACGGTAAATTTTACATCGAGCACACATCGTGTAATCGTCGACCAGGAACACTAAGAGAAGAATCTGATCGCCGTGCTAGAGAAATCTATACTGAAAACTCTAAAATCGCACTATGTCTGAGCAGCGGCCTGGACAGCCAGATTGCACTGCATAGTTTTAAAAGCCAAGGCATTCCCATTGAATGCTTCTTCCTTCGTATGGGCGGATTCAATGAAAACGAATATGAAAACTTAAAAGTCTTGGAAAAGAAGTATGGCTTTGCTGCTGAAGTTATAGACATCAACCCCAACGAAATTAAAGAAGAGCTGTTAGCACTAACTGTTGAATTAGATGCACATGCCAATCATTGCCTACAGTATAAGTTTGTAAGTCAGTTGCCGCAAGATCATGCTGTGATTCAAGTTCTACACGATCCATGGATCATGACCAACAGACAGAAAGAAAAGCATTTTGTGTTTCATGGCTACTATGATCCCGAAATTGCACGTTATAGAGCACTCTGCCACGTTGATCGTTCTGCACCTATTGTTATGTTTGGCGACAGTAGCGAATACTTTTTAAGCAGCATCAACGATGAACTATTTCATCACTTCTTAAAAAGCTGGGTCTATTACGACGGTAACGGACTCATGCAATACGGTTCAAAGCTACACGACGTTCTTCGTTACGAATACTATATTAAGCCCATGCTGTATTCAAAACACTGGGCAGATGACCTAATATACTTCCCCAAGTTCAGCGGCTATGAAAACATAGACTGGCTGTATAAGCAGTCTCGTAGTATAAGAAAAGAAAAAATGGCTTTTGTCGAATGGAGTGAACTCATACAGTTTTTCCTATCAGGTCCTGGAAAAACAAAACGCTGGTATGAAGTCAACATGGATACTTCTAAATAATCTGGCAAAACTCTGCTAGAAAAAATTTGACATAAATTCATATATACACTACAATAAGAACTGTTAAATAATTAACTGCCTCTATAGCTCAATTGGTTAGAGCAGCGGACTCATAATCCGTTGGTTGGGGGTTCGAGTCCCTCTGGAGGCACCAGAATGCTCGAG
>JACCEC012294678.1_pt1 | contig 62341 bp, 64 predicted proteins | sample 7450121 | NCBI WGS metagenome assembly JACCEC01 (sample SAMN15323455, study PRJNA562643) | freshwater metagenome | isolation source: river surface water | place: USA:Blue River Watershed | collected 2017-08-18
GCGATGGCCGCCAATAGTTTCATCATGCCGCCCAAGGGCATCCAGCGGGGCGATGCCGCTGCCGCCATTGCCGCTGCTCCCCATCGGGTCAAGGGCAGTGTGCGCACCGGTCAGCAAGAACAGTTCTACCTCGAAGGTCAGATCACCTACGCCGTGCCGCGCGAAGACGGACAACTGACGCTGTATTGCTCGACCCAGCACCCCGACGGCAACCAGCGTGAGGCTGCCGCCGCCCTGAATCTCACCACCAACGACGTCGAAGTCATTTGTCGGCGCATGGGCGGGGGGTTTGGCGGCAAGGAAGGCAATGCCAGCATCTTCAGCCAAAGCGCCGCCTTGGCCGCGCACAAACTCAAAAAACCCGTCAAGTTGCGCGTCAACCGCGACGACGACATGACCATCACCGGCAAGCGTCACGATTTCCGCATCGACTACGACGTGGGCTTTGACGCCAATGGCCGGATTTTGGGCGCCGACATCACCCTGATGTCGCGTTGCGGTTACAGCACCGACTACTCCGGCCCTGTCAACGACCGCGCTTGTCTGCACATCGACAACTGTTACCACATCCCGGCCCTTCAACTCATCAGCCACCGCTGCAAGACCCACACCCAAAGCGCCACCGCTTTCCGTGGGTTTGGCGGCCCGCAGGGCATGTTCGGCATTGAAAGCGTGATCGAGGACATCGCCGACACCCTGGGCAAAGACCCCCTCGAAGTCCGCAAACTCAACCTGTATCAAGATCCCGCCCGCAGCGGCAATCCGGACACCATGACCACCCAGTACAACCAGCTCATTGAAGACTGGGTGGGTGACAAGGTCATCGATCAGGTCGAGGCACAAGCCCAATACGGCCAGCGCCGCGCCCAGGTGCAGGCTTTCAATGCCCAAAATGCCCGTCGCAAGCGCGGTTTGGCCTTGGTGCCGCTCAAATTCGGCATCAGCTTCACCGCCACCCACCTCAACCAGGGCGGTGCGTTGCTCGTCATCTACATGGATGGCTCAGTCAGCCTCAACCATGGCGGGACTGAGATGGGCCAAGGCCTGAACACCAAAATGGCCCAGGTTTGTGCCGACGGCCTGGGCATCAGCGTCGACAAAGTGCGCGTCACCGCCACCGACTCCCAAAAAGTGCCCAATGCCTCGGCCACCTCGGCCTCCAGCGGGGCCGACATCAACGGCGCAGCCGTGATGAATGCCACCGCCCAAATGCGCGAACGGCTCAAGCCCGTGGCCGCCCGACTTCTGGGTTGTGATGCCGAAGCCGTGACCTTCGCCGACAACGCGGCGCACGGTGCGGGCAAAACGGTTGCCTGGGCTGACCTGACCAAACAGGCGTGGCTCGATCGGGTCGGCCTGTCGGTCACCGGCTTTTACATGACGCCCGAAATCAAGTACGACTTCACCACCCTCAATGGCCGCGCTTTCTACTATTACTGCTACGGTGCGGCGGTGTCGGAAGTCGAAATCGACACCTACACCGGTGAGTGGTGGTTGCGTGCGGTCGACATCGTTCACGATGTCGGCCAAAGCATCAACCCGGCCATCGACCGGGGCCAGATCGAAGGGGCCTATGTGCAGGGCATGGGCTGGCTCACCATGGAAGAGTGCATTTGGGACAAAAAGGGCAAGTTGCTCACCCATGGTCCCAGCACCTACAAAATCCCGGTGGCCGGCGACATCCCCGAGCACTTCAATGTCAGCCTGTTTGACAACCAGAACCTCAAACCCACCCCGTTCCGTTCCAAGGCCACCGGCGAGCCGCCGCTGATGCTCGCGCTCTCCAGTTTCTTTGCCCTGCGCGATGCCGTGGGTGCGGCAGGCGGTCACCGCGGCGTGGTCAGCCTGGACGCTCCGGCCACGCCCGAGCGGATTTTGTTGGCCTGTGAGCGCGCCAAAGCCACAGCCTCATCGCATTGACGCCGCAAGCCCGAAAACTGCAACAGGCCCTGGCCTTGGGGCCGGTGGAGCTGGTCACCGTCGATCGGGTGCAGGGGTCGGGGCCGCGCGAGCCCGGGGCCTGGATGGCGGTCACGCCTGATGCTGTCATCAACACCATCGGTGGCGGTCACCTCGAGTTTCAGGCCATCGCCCAAGCCCGTGAGCGGCTGGCACAAAACGACTCGGACCGCTTACCGTTACAGGTTGTGCGCTTTGCCCTCGGTCCGGCACTGGGCCAATGCTGCGGGGGCGTGGTTCACCTGAAATTCGAAACCCTGCGGGCCGACCACCCCCAAGTGGCGTCTTTGCTGGCGACAAAGGGCCAACCGCTGGCATTGTTCGGCGGCGGTCACGTGGGGCGTGCCATCGTCGAGGTCATGTCCCGATTGCCTTATGCGGTGCGCTGGATCGACAGCCGCGATGAAATTTTTCCGGATCCCTTGCCCCCCGGGGTTGAGGCCGAGCATTCCGACCCGGTGCAAGACGCCGTCGCCGACTTGCTCCCGGGCAGCGCGGTGCTGATCATGAGTTTCAGCCACGCCGAAGACCTCGACATCGTCGCCGCTTGCCTCAAACGCCAACGGCAGCAACACGATCTGCCCTACGTGGGCCTGATCGGCAGCGCCACCAAATGGGCCACCTTCCGCCACCGCCTGCAAGAACGCGGTTACACCGAAACCGAACTGGCCCACATCACCTGCCCCATCGGCATCCCCGGCATCGAGGGCAAACAACCCGAAGTCATCGCCATCGCCGTCGCCGCCCAACTCCTCCAACATTAATTGGGGTCAGACCCCAATTTCTGCGCTGTGGCAAAAAAGCAACCATTAATTGGGGTCAGACCCCAATTAATGAGACCCCAATTAATGCAGGAAGGCTCGGAGGGCGGCGAGGGTTTCTTCGGGCGATTCGTTCATTTGGTGGTGGCCCATCGGCACCGTCACCACTTGGTGCACCTTGCCATGCTCACGCGCCGCAGCCACTAGCGACTGTGCCGCCTTGGCGGGCGTCATCTGGTCCTGGGCGCCCAGCACGAACAGCACAGGGCAGGTTAATTCGGACATGGCTTGCAGACCGTTGGTGTACTGGTCGCAGGCGACAAAGCCACGGTGAAACACATTCACCCGCGCGTTGGATCGCAGGACCCGGCGATTCAGGGCCAGGCTGGCGCCGTAGACCCAGGTGCCGGGGCCCAAGGCCGAGGGCGGGGCGGCCAGTGTGGCGCGTGAAAACACGTTGATCATGCGCATGGCTTTTTCGGGGTCGTTGAGGCTGGCGTCGATCAGGGCCGGCGACACCTTCATGGGGAAAGCGGTGCCCACCAGCACCGCATGGCTGATGCGGTCTTTGAGCCGTGCCGATGCTTCCAGGGCAATCAGCGAGCCCCAACTGTGACCCACCAAAGCCGCCCGCTCGATGCCGGCGGCGTCCAGCAAGCGGCTGACAAAATCAGCCGCTTCTTCGACGCTGGCAGGGGCCTCGCCACCGCTCTTGCAGTGGCCGGGCAGGTCGATGGCCAGCACGTTCCAGCCGTGGTGCGCCAGGTAACGGCTTTGCAAAATCCAGACGCTGTGGTCATTGAGCACGCCGTGGATGAAGACGGCAAAGGGCTGGCCGGCCACATGGGCGCGGCCGCCGGTGTAGGCATAGGTGGGGGAGCCTTGGACGTCGATGATCATGATCAGGCTCCCGCTTTCTCGGCGGCACGCAGGGCGCGCTTGAGGTCGTCGATCAGGTCGTCAGGGTCCTCCAGGCCGATGGACAAACGAATGGTGCCCGGTCCGATGCCGGCGCCGGCCAGTGCTTCGTCGCTCATGCGGAAGTGGGTGGTGCTGGCCGGGTGTATGACCAAAGATCCGCGGTCACCCACATTGGCCAGGTGGCTGAAAATCTTCAGCGCCTCGATGAAGGCACGACCTTGGGCACGGCTGCCTTGAATGTCAAAGCTGAAGACCGATCCAGCCCCGCGCGGCCCGAAGCGCAAGATGCGCTGGGCCAAGGCGTGCGAGGGATGGGATTCGAGCAAGGGGTGGCCCACGCGTGAAACCATCGGCTGGCCGGCCAGGAATTGCACCACTTTTTCGGTGTTGGCCATGTGCCGTTCCATGCGCAAGGGCAGGGTTTCGATCCCCTGCAAAATCAGCCAGGCGGTGTGCGGGCTCATGCAGGCGCCAAAGTCGCGCAAGCCCTCGCGGCGGGCGCGCAACAAAAAGGCGCCGACGGTGGACTCTTCGCTGAACACCATGCCGTGAAATCCTGCGTAGGCTTGTGTGAGCTCCGGAAACTGGCCCGAGGCTTCCCAGTCAAAGCTGCCGCCATCGACCAGCACACCGCCGATCACCGTGCCGTGCCCGCTGAGAAACTTGGTGGCCGAGTGGTAGACCAGGTCGGCACCGAGGGACAGCGGTTGGATCAAATAGGGTGAAGTGAGGGTCGAGTCGACCAGCAGCGGGACTCGCGCTTCGTGGGCGATCCGGGCCACGGTGGGGATGTCCAGCACGTCCAGCCCGGGGTTGCCGACGGTTTCGCCAAACAGCAAGCGGGTGTTGGGGCGAATCGCGGCACGCCAGCCGTCGATGTCTGCCGGTTGGACAAAGGTGGTCTCAATCCCGAAACGTCGCAGGGTGTAGTGCAACAGGTTTTGTGAGCCCCCGTAGAGGGCGGTTGAGGCCACGATGTGTGAGCCCGCGCCCATCAGGGTGGCCACGGCCAGGTGCAAGGCGGCTTGTCCGCTGGCGGTGGCAATGGCCCCGATCCCGCCCTCGAGCGCCGCCACACGCTGTTCGAGCACCGCATTGGTGGGGTTGCTGATGCGGCTGTACACATGGCCTGCGCGCTCGAGGTTGAATAGCGCCGCAGCGTGGTCGCTGGATTCGAACACGAACGAGGTCGTCAGGTGGATGGGTACGGCGCGCGCGCCTGTGACCGGATCGGGTTGTGCGCCAGCGTGCAGGGCCAGGGTATCGAAGTGCGGGTCGGCGTATCCTGACATGGTTGTATCCTTCGCGAAAGCATGTTGGGCTATATTGTGTCTCACCCCTACTTCCAAAGCCATCATGCAAGTCAGCGATATTTTGCGCGTCAAGGGACACACGCTCTACACCGTCAGCCCTGAACAACCTTTGATGGATGCGGTGCATGCCATGTCAGAAAAAGACATCGGCTCGCTGGTGGTCATGGATCATGGGCGACTGGTGGGCATGCTCACCTTTCGCGAGGTGATTCAGGAGCTGGTGCGCGACCAGGGCAGCCTGGGCTCGACGCCAGTCCGTGCGGCCATGGTCAAAGACCCGCTGCTGTGCACCCCTGACACCGATCTGGATGCGGTGCGTCGCATGATGCTGGAGCAGCACGCCCGATACATGCCCGTGATGGATGGCGCGGTGTTGATGGGCGTGATCAGTTTTTACGATGTGGCCAAGACCGTGGTCGACAGTCAGAATTTCGAGAACAAGATGCTGAAGGCCTACATCCGGGACTGGCCGCAGGGTCAATCGGGCGATCCATCCTGAGACAGCCTTTGGACTGGGTGAATCAGCTGCACGCGCAGTCCCTGCCGACGGGCCTGCTCACCCCATGTCTGCGACAGGGGGTCGTCGGCCCACAACATCAGGCCATGCAAACCTAACGCTTGACAGGCCAGGATCGGGTCGGCGTGTGGCGTCAGCCCAGGCCACAACACTGTTTCCAGACCCTGCTGTCGCCAGCGCCCGAGCCACTGCCAATAAGCCTGAGTGTGTTCCGCAGTGACGGGGCATGCCAGCCAGGTGCTGGAGGCCGGGGCAAGAATGTGCATGGATTCAAAAAATGACTTTTGGTGACGATTCTCATCATGACAGAAAGTGTCGAAGTTCGCCACTATCTTTGAAGTCGTGCCAGCATCGAAGCCCTTTGCCAAAGAAACCCAGCGTCAGGAGTTTGCCCGCCGCTTGCGGGACGAACTCAGCCGAACTGGCCGTGAGGCCAGCCCGGTGGCTTTGGCGCGGGAAATCAACTTGCACTTGCGCCCTGCGGAGCGAGTCCACGCCAGCAGTTGCCGCAAGTGGTTGCACGCGCAGGCGATTCCGACTCAGGAGAAGTTACAGGTGCTTGCCAATCTGTTGCAAGTCAGCCCCGCCTGGCTGCGTTTTGGTCAAGTGCGCGAGTTGCAAGAGAGCGGGCCATCCATGTCTGCATTGAGTGCCGAGGAATTGGCGGTGCTCGATGTATGGCGTCGTCTGGGAGCCAGCCAGCGCCGGGCGGTGCGTCTGCTGATGGGGCAAATGCTCAAGTCGGCCGCTTGAAACCGGCTCACGCCATGGGCTTGGCATGTTGGATAATGCCCACATGAGTGGAAATACCCTGGGCAAGTTGTTTGCCATGACCAATTTCGGCGAATCGCACGGGCCAGCCATCGGCTGTGTGATCGATGGTTGCCCCCCTGGCTTGGCTTTGTCAGAAGCCGATATTCAGCCCGATCTCGATCGCCGCCGTCCGGGCACCAGCCGGCATGTGACCCAGCGCAACGAGCCCGACCAGGTGCAAATTTTGTCCGGGGTGTACCAAGGTAAAACCACCGGTACGCCGATTGCCCTGCTGATTCCCAACACCGATCAGCGCAGCAAAGATTACGGCAACCTGGTCGAGACTTTTCGACCTGGTCATGCCGATTACACCTACACCCAAAAATACGGCTTGCGTGATCCGCGTGGCGGCGGGCGTTCATCGGCTCGCCTGACGGCACCTGTGGTGGCGGCTGGTGCGGTGGCCAAGAAGTGGTTGTCACAGCACCGGGGCATCCGGTTTTGGGGTTGCATGACCCAGTTGGGCGAGTTGGAGATCCCGTTTGAATCCTGGGAACACGTGCCGAACAACCCATTTTTTGCACCGGTAGCCGATGTATCCCGATACGAAGCCTACATGGACGCCCTGCGCAAATCGGGGGACTCTTGCGGCGCCCGCATTCGGGTGGTGGCCCAGGGCATGCCGGTGGGGCTGGGTCAACCTCTGTATGACAAACTCGATGCCGACATCGCTTACGCGATGATGGGGCTGAATGCGGTCAAAGGCGTCGAGATCGGTGCCGGTTTTGCCAGCGTGGCGCAACGCGGAAGCGTGCATGGCGATCCGCTGACGCCGCAGGGTTTCATCGGCAATCATGCCGGCGGTGTGTTGGGTGGCATCAGCACCGGACAAGACCTGGAGGTGAGCATCGCCATCAAGCCCACCAGTTCGATCCTGACGCCGCGCCCCAGCATTGACAGCCTGGGTCAGACCACTGAGGTGGTGACCAAAGGTCGGCACGACCCCTGTGTGGGCATCCGGGCGACCCCGATCGCCGAGGCCCTGCTGGCTTTGGTGGTCATGGATCATGTCCTGCAGCACCGTGCCCAGTGTGGCGATGTGGTGCCTCCTTTGACGCCCATCGACGCCCAACGCCGCGCAGGCTGAAACGGCAATGTCTGGCCAGGTGCACAGCGAGAGAACGGCAGTTTCGCGTCGCATGCTGGTGCCCTTCGCCGCCATGTCGGCGAGTTACTTTGCCCACATTGGTTTCTTCAACCCTTATTTATCGCTGTGGCTCAAGGACTTGGGTTACAGCGTGGGTGTGATCGGGGTGTTGGTGTCTTTGCAGGCCTTCACCCGCCTGTATTCGCCATACGCCTGGGGTTGGATCAGCGATCGCACAGGGCACCGTGTGCTGCTGTTGCGACTCAGCGCCGGCCTGGCCTTGTTGTTTTCTTTCGGCCTGGCTTGGCATGGCGGGTTGCTGTGGCTGGTGGCGGTGCTTTTGCTGATGTTCACTCACACCAGTTCGATGATGCCCATGAGCGAAGCCGCGATGGCGCAACTGGTCAGCCACGGCGGGGCGTTGGATGTGCGTCGTTATGGCCGGATCCGCCTTTGGGGTTCGTTGGGTTTTTTGGTCACGGTGCTGGCGGCAGGCTGGTGGTTCGATCATCGTGGCATGGGTGACTTTCCTGCCTGGACCTGGGTGTCCTTGCTGCTGGTCAACATCAGCGTCTGGTTGATGCCGCTGGTGCGTGAGCCGCATTCGGGGCACGAGCCGCAGCCTCCGATCCTGGCCGAACTCAAGCGCCCGCACAACCGCTGGTTCTTTTTCACCATGTTCTTTCATGTGTTGGCCCACATCGCGATCTATTCTTTTTATTCCTTGTATCTGGACAGCCTGGGTTATTCGAAGGCGGCCATCGGAGCCCTGTGGGCGCTCTCAGTGGCTTTGGAGGTGTTGGGCTTTCTCACCCAGGGGCGCTGGTTGCACCTGCTCAAACCCGCCCAATGGATCTGGGTCTGTGCCTGGGTGCTGTTGTTGCGCATGGGGTTGATTGCTGCCGGCGCTGAATCGGCCTGGGTGCTGGTGCTCGCCCAACTCTTGCATGCGGTCACATTTGCCATTCATCACACGGTGTGCATTTCGTGGCTGTCGCAGCATTTTCCAGCCCGATTGCGTGGACGCGGTCAGGCCTTGTATTCGATCATCGGCTATGGGGCGACGGGTTTTTTGGGCGCTTTGGGCGGTGGCTTGGTCAGTGAGCACCTGGGCTTGGGGGCGGTGTTCTGGTTGGCTGTGCCGGTGGCCGCTTGTGCCGTGGCTGGGGCTTGGCAATTGGGGCGCACGCAACGCCCGCTCTGATCAACGCAACTGATCTTGGGGGCGGAAGGTGATCACCATCGGGCATGGGATGCGCCCATCGATGTCACGAGGCAATTTGGCGGTTTTTAAAACGGCTTTTTGGACCGCTTCATCCCAACCCTCGACCCCGCTCTTTTTAACCAGTTTCACGCCCACAATGGTTCCCTCGGGTGCGCATTGCACTTCGACCTCAGCCTGAGGGTTGCCTGCCACCTGCTCGATGAAGGTGATGTTGGGCAAAATCGCCCCCCGCACTTTGCCGGCATAACTCGCCGACGGGCCACTGGTTTGGGCTGCTTTGCCACTGCTGCCCGGGGCGCCTGTGGCATCGGCCATGCCCATGACGCGCTTGAGTTGCTCCTGGCGCAAGGCTTCGCGTTTTTTCTCCTCGGCCTTTTCTTTCTTGTCTTGCTCGGCCTTTTCACGCAGTTGTTTTTCTTTCAGCTCTTTGTCTTGCTGGATTTTGTCCTTGCGCTCTTTCTCGGCTTTTTTCCTGGCCTCTTCCTGGGCCTTGAGCTTTTCTTCTTTTTCTTTCTCGGCCTTCTTTTTCTTTTCGATGGACAGGTCAGCGTCTTTGCTGGGTTGCGGTTGGGTCACCGGCTTGGGCACCGGTTTGGGCACCGGTTTGGGTTCGGGCTTGGGTTCGGGCTTGGGTTCGGGCTTGGGTTCTGATTTGGGTTGGGGTTCAGGCGCGCGTTCGGGTTGTGGGGGGGGCTCCAGGGTGTCGCCTTTGGGGGCCGCCATCTGGGGCAGGGCAGACCACAATTCGGCCTCGATGCCGACGCTCTGGTCGCGATTCCAGGCGATGCCCCAGGTCAGGGCGAGCAACAGCAAGCCATGGATGCACAGAGCCAGCACCAACGAACGGGCCCCACCCGGTGCCACGGGCGGGGCAAATTCGAGGTGGGCGGTACGGCTCATGGGGGGCCTCAGGACGCGAGTTTGACGGCCAGTCCCACGCGTTGCACGCCGGCGCGTTGCAGACTGTCCATGACCTTGACCACGGTTTCGTATGCGATGGTGCGATCGGCGCTGATGATGACGGGTGTTTGCGCGTCACCGCCTTGCAGTTGCAGGGCTTGCTGGGCGACATTCTCGAGAGTGGCCGAGGCCACGCTGTCAGTGCCCTTGGACCCGGTGGCACGGGCGCGGATTTCAATCTGGCTGTCTTTGCTGATTTCGATGGTGATCACCCGGTCGGGGGCCGAGGCCGCTTTGCCGACGCTGGGGATGTCGATCACGCTGGGGGTGATGAGCGGAGCGGTGACCATGAAAATGATCAGCAAGACCAGCATCACATCGATGAACGGCACCATGTTGATGTCGTTCATGGTGCGGCGGCGGCTTCCTTTGCGAGTGGCGATGGCGGCCATGTCGGACTCCGGGTCTGGCTCAATGGCCTGAAGTCGATTGCACCGCCAGATTGCGTTGCAAGATGTTGGAGAATTCTTCGATGAAGGTCTCGAGCTTGATCGACACCCGGTCGATGTCGCGTGCGAAGCGGTTGTAGGCCAACACCGCCGGGATGGCCGCAAACAGGCCGATGGCGGTGGCCACCAGGGCTTCGGCAATGCCGGGAGCGACTTTGGCCAGGGTGACTTGTTGCAAATCGGCCAAGCCAGTGAAAGCATGCATGATGCCCCAGACGGTCCCGAACAAACCGACATACGGTGAAACCGATCCGACCGATGCCAGCCAAGAGAGGCTGGACTCAACTTCATCCATCTCACGGTGGAAGCTCGCACGCATGGCGCGGCGTGCGCCTTCCATCAGAGCCTGCGGATCGCTGATGCGTCGTTCGCGAAGCTTTTGGTGTTCGCGCATGCCACTGGCAAAAATGCGCTCCATGGGGCCCGCCAATTTGGCGTTTTGGCTGGCGGCAGCGAACAATTCATTGAGCGATTTGCCAGACCAGAAATCACGCTCGAAGTCGTCGTTGAGGCGATTGACCTTTTTCAGGGCAAAGATTTTGCGAAAGATCGCTGTCCAGCTGGCGATGGACACGCCAAGAAGCAGCACCACCACGATTTTGACCACCCAACTGGCGTGAATGAATAGGTTGACGATGTTCAGGTCTTGGCTCATGTCAGTCGGTCCAGGATGGAGGTTGGAATTCTGTGCGGTTGCAAGGTTTGGGCATGGACCCATCCGATGCGAATTTGACCTTCGCACAGCAGGGTGTCAGCTCCGCCTGCAGGATCGCGTCGCCAGGCCTGTTGCGCAATCACCAAGCTGGCTCGTCCGGGCTGGGCCAGTCTGGCGGTGACGCACAGGGCATCGTCGAGCACCGCAGGGCGATGGTACTTGAGTTGCGTCTCGCTGACCACAAACATGCCACCGGTTTGGGTGCGCAAGGCGTGTTGCTCGATGCCCAGGCTGCGCAACCATTCGGTGCGGGCGCGCTCAAAAAATTTCAGATAGTTCGCATAAAAGACAATCCCGCCTGCGTCGGTGTCTTCCCAATAGACGCGCACCGGCCACTCAAAACTCATGCGCTCTCCCATAACCGGCGCAAGCGATCTGCCGCTTCGATCAGTTGATCCATGCCACTGGCGGTTGAAAATCGGATGTGGCGATCGTTGTCATGCAGGCCAAAGTCACGACCCGGGGTGGCGGCCACGCCGGCGCGTTCCATCAGGGCAAAAGCCAATTCCCAACTGCCCTTCAGACCCAATCGTTGGCACAGTGCCGTGGCATCGGCCCAAGCGTAAAAAGCGCCATCGGGCATGACCGGGACGCGCAAACCGGCCTGAGCCAGCGCCGGGACAAAGAAGTCGCGCCGAGCCCGAAACGCCGCCCTGCGCTCTTCATACAGTGCAAGGCTGGCCGGTTCAAAACAGGCCAGAGCCGCATGCTGAGCCACGGTGCTGGCGCAAATGTAGAGGTTTTGCGTCAAGCGCTCGATGACATCGACCAGGGCGTCGGGCACCACCAGCCAGCCCAGACGCCAGCCGGTCATGCTGAAGTATTTGGAAAAGCTGTTGATGCTGATGACCTGGTCGTCGTGGGTCAAAGCGCTTTGACCATAAGCTGAATCAAAACTCAGCCCCAGATAGATCTCATCGACCAGGGTGATGCCCCCGTGATGCCGCACGACCTGATGTATGCGCGCCAATTCGGACGCGGCCAGCGAGGTGCCGGTGGGGTTGGAGGGGGAGGCCAGCAGCACGCCACGGGTGTTCTTGCCCCAATGCTGCTGCACCTGGTCGGCGCTGAGCTGATAGCGCTGAGCCGCATCGCAGGGCAGCATGACCGCCCGGCCATCGCAGGCCTGAACGAACTGCCGGTTGCACGGATAGCTCGGGTCGGGCATCAGGATTTCATCGCCCGCCTCAATCAACGCCAGACAAGCCAACTGCAAGGCTGCCGATGCGCCGGCCGTGATGACGATGCGCCGCGCCGGGATTTGCAAGCCAAAGCGCTCGTCATACCATCCGCTCAGTCTTTCGCGCAGGTCATCCAGCCCCAAAGCCGGCAGGTATTGGGTGCGGCCATCGCGCAAAGCTCTTTCGGCGGCTTCCACCACCAGGGGTGCGGCGGTGAAGTCGGGCTCGCCGATGTTGAGGGTGAGCATGGGGGGGCGTGCCGGATCGGAGGCCTGTGCCAGGGCCCGGGCCTTTTTCGCAACCTCCATGACATGGAACGGTTCGATGCGAAGGGCTCTTTGGGCAATGCGCATGACCACTTCAGCGCTCTTGGGCCGTTTCTTGCGGGCGCAATTGCAGCGCCAGAGCATGCAACACGGCATTCACATATTTGTGCCCGTCGGTGCCGCCAAACTGTTTGGCCAGTTCAATGCATTCATTCAGGGTGACACGCCAGGGCACGTCGATGCAGTGCTTGAATTCGTAGGCACCCATCCACATGATGGCGCGTTCGATCGGTGAAATTTCAGCCATCGGGCGGTCGAGCAGGGGGGCCATCAGGGCGTCGAGTTCTGTCGCCTGTTCGGCGCAACCCCTCAGCAAGGCGTCATAGTGCAAGGAATCGGCTTTGTTGAAACCCACCAGATCGCGCGTGAAAGCATCGATTTGGGTCAGGGGTTGCTGACCGACCAAGACCTGATAGAGCCCCTGCAAGGCAAACTCGCGCGAGCGGCTGCGCGCATTGCGCACCGGCTTGCGGGCGGCAGCGGGACTGCTCATGCCTGCGCCTCGAGCAAGCGCGCCATTTCCACCGCGACCCGTGCGGCATCGCGGCCCTTGTCGTGTTGGCGGGCGATCGCCTGGGCTTCGTTCTCGGTGGTCAGGATGGCGTTGGCGATCGGAACATGGAAATCCAGTCCGACGCGGGTCACGCCAGCGCCGGATTCGTTGGCTACCAGCTCAAAGTGATAGGTTTCGCCGCGGATGATGCAGCCCAAAGCCACCAAGGCCTGAAAGGGCGGTTCTTCCTGTTGGGCCAAGGCTTGCAGAGCCAACGGGACTTCCAGGGCGCCCGGCACCGTGACATGAACAATGTCGTCGGCGTGCACCCCCATGGCCTGCAATTCATCGGTGCAGGCTTGGAGCAAAGCGCCGGTGATGGCTTCATTGAAGCGGGCTTGCACGATGCCAATGCGCAGGCCTTTGCCGTTGAGGGTGGTGGGGGTATGGGTGGGGGTAAACATCGATCACTCCTGGGCCACGTGGCCCTCGATTTCAAGGCCATAACCCACCATGCTGGGTAATCGACGCGGACTGCCCAGCAGCTTCATGCGATGCACCCCGCAGTCGCGCAAAATTTGGGCCCCAACGCCATAACTGCGCAAATCCATGGTGCCGCGTTCGGGGGCGTGTGAAGCCCTGGCGGTGCCTTCAAACTGGGCCAGCAGTTGAGCCGCGCTTTCGCCGCAATTGAGGAGCACGACGACGCCACAGTCTTGGCGGGCGATGTGAGCCAGGGCAGCATCCAGGCTCCACGAATGCATCGGTCGCCCCACCTCCAGGGCGTCGAGCACGGACAGGGGTTCGTGGACCCGGACCGGAACGACTTGGTGGCTGGCCGGCTGGCCCTTGATCAGGGCTAAATGGATGCCCTGGCTGGGCAAGTCGCGGTAGGCTTGGGCGACAAATTCGCCGTAAGCGGTCATCAGCGGCCGGGAGCCGACTTTTTGGACCAGGGATTCGGTGCGGCTCCGGTAGGCAATGAGATCGGCGATGGTGCCGATTTTCAGGCCGTGTTCAGCGGCGAAGGCTTGCAGATCGGGCAGGCGAGCCATGGTGCCATCGTCTTTCATGATCTCGCAAATCACGGCGGCAGGGGTGCACCCGGCCATGCCGGCCAGGTCGCATCCGGCTTCGGTGTGACCTGCCCGCATGAGTACGCCACCGTCGACGGCTTGCAAGGGGAATACATGCCCGGGTTGAACCAAATCGCTGGGCTTGGTTTGGGGGGCCACCGCCACCTGAATCGTGCGGGCCCGGTCGGCGGCAGAGATGCCCGTGGTGACGCCTTCGGCGGCTTCGATGGAAACGGTGAAAGCGGTGCTGTAAACGGTGCCGTTGCGCGCTGCCATGGGGGGCAGGTTGAGGTACTGGCAGCGTTCACGGGTGAGGGTCAGGCAAATCAGGCCACGGCCAAAGCGGGCCATGAAGTTGATCGCCTCGGGGGTGACGTGTTGCGCCGCCATGACCAGGTCACCTTCATTCTCCCGGTCTTCTTCGTCGACCAAAATGACCATGCGGCCGGCCCGGATGTCGGCGATGATGTCTTCCACCTTGGAGATGGGCACGGGACTGGCGGTGTTCATGCTGGGGCTTTCAGGTTCAAGCCGGCGCTGAGCATGCGCTCAACATAGCGGGCGACGGTGTCGATCTCGAGGTTGACCTGAGCGCCGGGGTGGAGTTCATGCAAAGCGGTGTGGGTGACGGTGTGCGGAATCAGGTTGATGCTGATCTCGCAACCCCGCTCGTTGTCCTGAACTTGGTTGACCGTCAGACTCACGCCATTGACTGTGACCGAGCCTTTGTAGGCCAGATATCGGGCCAGATCGGCAGGGGCTTGAATGCGCAGTTCCCAACTCTCACCCAGCGGGGCAAAGTGGCTGACTTGACCCATCCCGTCGATGTGACCCGACACAATGTGCCCCCCCAGGCGGTCGTTGGCGCGCAGGGCTTTTTCGAGGTTGATGGCCCCCGGCCGATCCAGGCCACGGGTGCGGGCCAGGGATTCGGCAGAGATGTCGATGCAAAACTGCTGTGTTGCCAAGTCGATTTGGGTGACGGTCATGCAAGCGCCATTGAGGGCGATGCTGTCGCCCAAACCCACATCGTCCAGATACCCGTCAGGGGCCTGCACCGTGAGGCGCTTGCCGTGATCCAAAGAGCGACCCAGGTCGTGGACGGCGACGATGCGCCCCACGCCGGTGATGATTCCGGTGAACATGGTCGTATTGTAGCCCTCAGGCTCGCCGGGCGATCAGTCTGAGGTCGGAACCCACTTTGGCATGGTCCAGCCATTCGAACCCGTGGGCCTGGTCCAGGTGTTCATACGGGCCCAACTGGGACATGCCTCGACCCTGACCGAGCATTTTGGGGGCCAAATAAATCAACAATTCATCCACCAACCCGGTTTTGAGCAAGGACCCATTGAGTTTGTGTCCGGCTTCGACATGCAACTCATTGATGCCACGTTGTCCCAAATCGGACAAAAGGGCGACCAGGTCGACCTTGCCCGAGGGGTCGGGCAAGCGTTTGACTTGCGCCCCCAAGCCAGAGAGTTTGATCATGGCGGTTTCGTCATCGCTGGCGCCATAGATCCAAACCGGTCGGCGGGGTTGCCAAAGCCGCGCCTGCGGGGGTGTTTCCCAACGGGAGTCGACCAGCACCAGGGTCGGCTGGCGCGGGGTCTGCAGCGCACGCACATCCAGCAAAGGGTCGTCTTCGATCACTGTGCCTTGGCCAGTGAGCACTGCGCAGGCCCTGGCGCGCCAGGCGTGTCCGTCGGCCCGGGCAGCTTCGCCGGTGATCCACTGGCTGACGCCATTGTTCAAGGCGGTTTGGCCGTCGATCGAAGCGGCGATTTTGAGCCGCACCCACGGCCGACCCAGCGTCATGCGCTGAAAGAAACCGAGGTTGAGTTCGCGCGCCTGCTCAGCCAACAAGCCGACATCCACTTGCACGCCGTGGGCGCGCAAATGGGCGATGCCCGCGCCACTGACCAAGGGGTTGGGGTCGGTGACCGCCACCACCACGCGGGTGATGCCGGCCTGGGTCAAAGCCAGGCAACAGGGGCCGGTGCGCCCCTGGTGGGCACACGGTTCCAAGGTGACGTACGCCGTGGCACCCTCCACGCCATGGCCTTGACGGTTGGCGTCTTGCAAGGCCATCACCTCGGCGTGTGCCTGGCCGGCGGCCTGGGTGTGCCCTTGTCCCAGCACCCGCCCCTGGGCGTCGCTGATCACACAGCCCACGCGCGGGTTCGGTGAGGTCAGGTGCATGGCCTGTGCCGCCAGCCCGAGGGCTTGCTGCATCAGGGTTGCGTCCAATTCGTCTTGCGTCATGGGTGGATTATCGGCGATGACCCGGGCGCGACCGTCTACCAGCAGGAGGCGACCCCGCCTTCGGCGCCCCGTTGCCCCAGACCGTTGAGCCACAGGGTGCCGCAGGGGTCATGGGCCTGGCGTCCCAGTGGAGTGGCGCGCAACACATAAGCACCCGCATCCCGGGTGACGGTCAGTTGATAGCTCAGGCCTGGCGCCGGCGCAGCCAGGTCACTGACAACGGCCGGAAAACTGCCCGACCCGGTGGCCTCGTTCTCGATCCACCAACTGGCCTGGGCCAGCGCGCTGCGTGCCAGGGCCCTTTGCTGCTGGTGCCAGGCACCAGCTTGCCAGGCGTTGGCGAACAGCGTCAGGACGGCCATCATGGACACCGCCAGCAAACATTCGATCAGGCTGAAACCGCGCGTGCTCATGGCATCACCTCGCGCCAACTCAGCCAGTGGCCCGATCCGGTTGCCGGGATGAACCAGACGGCTTGCACCACGGTCGCCTGCGCCGGATCCATGCCCTGAATCCAGGCCGTGATACGCCACAGAATGCCCTGCGGGCTGGAGGTCGATTCCAGCCAACACCAGATGGTCGATCCCGGCAAGGTTGGCCAATCTTCAGGGGCAGAACCGTGGGCGCTGATCCCAGCGCATGAGCCTGCTGAACTCAAGGCGTTGGCCCATGTCTTGCGGGCCAATGCGGCATCGCCCAGCCAGGCACAGCGACCGTCCTGGCAGCCGCTGGCGGGGGCTGAGCGCACGCTCCAGGCGCCGGCCTGTGCCGACCGCACCATGGCTTCGGCGGCGGCCAGGGCTTGAGAGTGCCAGCGTCGATGGGCCAGGCTTTTTTGTGCCGTAGCCAGCATCAAGTTCTGGCTCAATTGGGCGCTGGCCAGCAAGGCACAAGCGCAAAGGACCGCCAGCATGGATCCACCCTGTTGTTTCATGGCGATTCGACCCGAAGCGCCCAAACTCGCGTCCAAACCCGCCACAGCCGGCCCTGGTCTTTCAGGGGCTGGTCGTGGCAGTCCAGGGGCGGGGCGGGGCGTACCGTCACCCCGCCGATGCTGTCCAGAGTCAGGCACATGCGCACGCCCAAGGCGATGGTTCCCGCGTCGAGGGTGTCGGCGGGGTGCCATTGCCAGCGGGCATTCACACCATCGCCGCTGCGCCAGGCCAGCCAGACTTGCCAGTCCCTGACCTGTTCAACCCATGTTTGCCAGCGGGCGGAGGTTTGTGCCAGGTCTTTGCATTTCAGTTGGCCCTCGATCCAGCTGAATTGATCGCGCAATTCGGCTGGCGCATGCGCGGCGTCTTTGGCCCAAACCCGAGTGTTTTGGCAATTGGGGTAGAGCGCCGGTGGGTCATGCACGGCTCGCGCATGCACCCAGGTCGGGCCAGCACCTGCCGGCAAGGCCACATAGGCTGGACCAGGCTCCCAGTGTTGCCCGGTCCAGGTCAATGGCCGTGAGCCGGCCTGACGACTGAGGCGGCTGAGCAAGCGGTGCAGGAAGGACGTTCTGTTTTGCAATTCTTGCCAGGCGTCAAGCTGGTTTTGCCCGATCTGGTGTGCCCCCCAGACTTGCAACACCATGGCCCAGATGGCCAGGCCGAGCACCAAGCCCAACAGCACGTCGATGTGCCCCAGACCTTGCTGGGTGTTGCGTGCTGATCTCATGGCCACCCCAGGGCCACACTGCAATACCAATTGGCGGGGCACGGCAGGTTGTTCACAGGCAGGGTGCGACTGGCTTGCCCGGTCTGTGGCCAACGGATGGCCACCACCCAGATGCGCGAGTCAGCCATCCAGGGGGCCAATAAGGTTTGTGCTCCGGGCATGTCGCGGTACAAGCGCATCTGCCAATCCGCCATCAGGCTATCGCGCCACTGAGTGAGGTCGCAGGCCGTGCTGACGCAAGGACTGGCGCTCAGGTTTTGTTCCCAGCCGATGGCGACGGGCGGCACCCCCGGGGCCAGACGCAGGCGCTCGAACAGATCGCTTTGCCACTCGATGGCCTGTGCCTGACGCCAGACCAGGCGGTGGGCCGACAAGGTGGCGCGGGCCTGCAACATCAGGGCGATGCCCGTCATGGACCAAAGCCCCAGAGCCAGCAAAGCGTCCAGCATCGCCCACCCCCGGTGCTGGCGTGAGGTGTTCAATCGCTGCATGCTTCCCCCTGAACCCGGCGCAAGCGTCCCAAAACATTCAGGCACAAGGTCTGAGGCACCAGACCCGGTGCCAGCGTGGACTGGAACAAGACGCTGGCACCCCCTCCCAGAGTTTCGCCCCAGGCATCCACACGCCAGCCATCGGCAGGCTTAAAACTGACGTTCAGGCCGACGGGCAGGGGCGAGGCCTGAAACACTTGGCCTTGATCCAGGGTCACCCATTGCCATCCGCAATTCAGGCTGTTGCCGGTGGTTTGGCGGGGGCAAGGGGCGATGGCCTGGAGTCGCAGCGCCTGAGCGGCGCGCAACGCATGCCAACGCGCCCACTGCCAATCGGCTTCGAATTGAGCCCTGGCTTGCAAAATGGCCGAGCGTCCTCGCAGGGCACTCAGCGTGGGGATGGCGCTGACCAGCAAGGCCGTCAGCACGGCCAAACTGGCCAAGGCTTCAAACAAAGTCAGGCCGTGGCTGCGGGGGTGGACGAGGCAGGGTGCGTGCATGCGCCCATGTTGCGCCGAGCCGGCAGGCCATTCAATAGGCACGAGGCCGTGAACTGTGCACGCTGTCCAGCCTCAGCGGCGGACTTCGTCGACCAAAGTCTTGAACTCGTCGATGTCTTCAAAACTGCGGTAAACGCTGGCGAAGCGGACATAGGCCACCTTGTCCAATTTGCGCAGTTCACGCATCACCATTTCGCCGATGCGGGTCGAGGCGATTTCACGCTGGGCTTGAGCCAGCAACTTCTCTTCGATGCGCTCAATCGCAGAGTCCACCTGCTCGGTGCTGACCGGCCGCTTGCGCAGAGCCAGGTTCATGCTGGCGCGCAACTTGGCGCGCTCGTATTCGATCCGTCGCCCATCCTTCTTGACGATGGCGGGGAAGTTGACCTCGGGCTTTTCGTAAGTGGTGAAGCGCTTTTCACAGGCCGTGCACTGACGGCGCCGACGGATGGTGTCGCCTTCCTCCGCCAAGCGGGTTTCCATGACCTGGGTTTCGAGGTGGCTGCAAAAAGGGCACTTCACCGCTTCACCTGCCCGTTCAGCGATACACCGGAAAGCGCGAGGTCAGGGCATTGACTTTGGCGCGCACGGCTTCGATGTGGGCCGCATCACGCGGCCGGTCCAGCACATCGGCAATCAGGTGAGCCGTGGCGCGAGCCTCCTCGTCCTTGAAGCCGCGGGTCGTCATGGCCGGTGTGCCTACGCGGATTCCGCTGGTGACCATGGGCTTTTCCGGGTCGTTGGGGATGGCGTTTTTGTTGATCGTCATGTGGGCTTGGCCCAGCACGGCCTCGGCTTCTTTGCCCGTGATGCCTTTGGCCCGCAGGTCAACCAACATGACATGGCTTTCGGTGCGGCCGCTGACGATGCGCAGGCCACGCTGGCTCAGGGTTTCGGCCACGATTTGGGCGTTGCGGATCACTTGCTGCTGGTAGGTCTTGAAATCGGGGCTCAGGGCCTCTTTGAAGGCCACCGCCTTGGCCGCGATCACGTGCATCAGCGGTCCCCCCTGAAGCCCCGGGAAGATGGCACTGTTGATGGCTTTTTCGTGCTCGGCTTTCATCAGAATGATGCCGCCGCGCGGGCCGCGCAAGCTTTTGTGGGTGGTCGAGGTGACCACGTCAGCGTGTGGCACCGGGTTGGGATAAACCCCGGCGGCGATCAGCCCGGCATAGTGGGCCATGTCAACCATGAAAATCGCGCCGATGTCTTTGGCCACGCGGGCAAAGCGGGCCCAGTCGATGCGCAAACTGTAAGCCGATGCGCCAGCGATGATCATTTTGGGGCGCGTTTCATGCGCCTTTTTTTCCATCGCGTCGTAGTCAATTTCTTCTTGGGCATTCAGGCCGTAGGACACCACGTTGAACCATTTGCCCGACATGTTCAGGGGCATGCCATGGGTCAGATGCCCGCCTTCGGCCAAGCTCATGCCCATGATCGTGTCGCCCGGCTTGAGAAAAGCCAGAAACACCGCTTCGTTGGCCGACGCCCCGCAATGGGGCTGCACATTGGCGGCATCGGCGCCAAAGAGCTGTTTGACCCGCTCAATGGCCAATTGTTCGGCGACATCGACATTTTCACAGCCGCCGTAATAGCGTTTGCCGGGATAGCCCTCGGCGTATTTGTTGGTCAGTTGTGAACCTTGTGCCGCCATCACGGCGGGTGAGGCGTAATTTTCGCTGGCGATCAGTTCGATGTGGTGCTCCTGTCGGGCATTTTCGGCCAGGATGGCAGACCACAGTTCGGGGTCGGTGTGTTGAACCAGTTGTTGACGATCGTACATGTTGGCAGTCCTTCGTATCGTTGCAATGACCCGGCGCAAGCCAGGCTTCCAGGCTGCCCAGGCGATCGGCTCGAGACCCAAACGGGTCAACGCGCTCCATCGTGGTCTTGCCTTGGGGCGGTCCACGTTGGCACCCTGAGGGGGTGCCTATCGCCAGTCACGCGTCTGGCTTATTTTAGAACAGGTCGGGGGCGACAGGGCTGTGGCTGGCTTCAGCCTCCCCGTTCATCGAGGGTGAAGGTGGGTCACACCGCCGATGGCCACCACACCCGGCGCAGGGTGAATTCGGGCTTGATGCGGATCTTGGTGGCGAAAGTCTGGATCAACCCGACGGAGGAACCCCGATTTTTGTCAGCAAGAGGAATTAAAATACCAGAGTGAACCAACAAGCCAACTCCAATCTACAAGCTCTGGATCTCGCCACAGGCGGGGCCTTTAGCGCCTCCACCTCGGGTGAGCGTGCAGCCCGCGTCCGCGCCTGGCTGGCCTCCGAGCCTGACCCTGAATTGATGGCCTCCGTCTATCGCGAACTCAGTTCGCGCGACAAGGGGGCGGCCAAAGCGTTGCGCGAGAAGCTTGACGACCTCAAGCGCGAACGCCACCAGGCCGAATTGGTCGACGAATGGATGCAAAAAGGCGAGGCCTTGCGAGTGTCTCCCAAAATGGCTTTGTCACAGGCACTGGCTTGGCAACGCGATGCCGCCAAAGCTGGAGCGCCCCTTTCGCGCGAACCCCTGGCCGGCCTGAAGCAAGCCCTCAATGAACGCATCCGCCTGATTGAAGAGTTGCAGCACCACGCCCAGGTGTTGCGTGAGTCTGCCGTTTTACTGGGGCAACGATCCGAAATTCTGGCCACCAAGTCCTGGCACGAAGCCTTGTCGCAGCGCGATGTGTTGGGTCAGGATGTGGCCCGCTGGCTGGCCGAGTGTGAGCAAATCACCCATAACCCTGAATGGCCTTGCGTCGACCCCAGATTTCCGCCTGCATTGCAAGCCAACGCACAGCAGGTCAAAGCAGTCTACGAGGCCTTCAGTGCCGCAGTGGATGCAGCGGTCGGCGCGTCAGCCGATTCGCAGCAGGCCCTGCCACCGGTGCCCGCTTGGGCGGCCGAAATTCGAGCCGTGCGCGAGCGAGCTGCTGGCAGTGTGTCTGACGCAGCTCCTGCAGCCCCCGCCAAGCCCCGCGTCGACCCGGCTCTTCGGGCGCTGGCCGTCGAGGCCGTGCAACCCTTGCTGAAAAAATTGGAACAAGAATTGGCCGAAGGCCATGGCAAAGCGAGTGCCGGTGCCGCCAACGCTTTGCGCCAAGCCCTGCGCGAGCATGCTTCTGTGTTGCCTGAGCGCGTCGAGCACCAGATCCAATCGGCTCTGGCTGCTGCCAACGAACTCGAGGGCTGGCAGCGCTGGCGCGCCGATCAATTGCGGGCCGAGTTGGTGGCCAAGGCGGAGGCCCTTTTCAAGCCTGCATCAGCGCCGACAGACGGCGCGCCGGCAACCGATCCCCAACCTGCTTTGGGGGGGCGAAAAATGCAAGAGGCCCTGCGCGAACTGCGCGAACAATGGAAGCAAACGGATCAGGGCGGCATGCCCAACCATGCGCTCTGGAAGCGCTTCGATCAGGCTTGCAACAAGGCCTACAAGGTGGTCGAAGTCTGGCACGAAAAAGTCCGCGCTGAAAGCACCCAGCATCGGGAGGCACGGCTGCAATTGATCACCGAGGTGCAGACTTGGGCAACCCAGCATGCACAAGGCCCCGACTGGAAAGCCGTGGCTCGCCAATTGGCTCAATTTGCCGAGCGTTGGCGCGAGGCGGGCCATGTCAGCGAAAAAGTTTTTGCCGAGTTGCAACCTCTCTGGAAAGCGGCCTATCAGGCGGCGCACACCCCTTTGGATGCCGCCCACCAACAGGCCATGGTTCGGCGTCAGGCGCTGATCGACGAGGCGACTCGGTTGGCTCAGCAACCAGGTTTGCCCATCGACCAGATCAAGGCCTTGCAGCAGCGTTGGCAGGCCGAGTCGCATGCCATCGCGTTGGATCGGCGCACCGAACAGAAGCTTTGGGATGCCTTCCGGGCACCTATTGACGCCATGTTTGAGCGCAAAACTCAAGAGCGCTCCAAATCAGCAGCTGCTCTCAGCGCACACGATCGTGCCGTGATGGATGCAGCGAAGGCGCTGGAAGCCGCTTGCAAGGCAGGTGATGCGGCCGCCATCCGCGCCGCCACTCAGGCCTTGCAAGAAGCCGGTCGTGGTCAGCTCGCCGCGCCCGCCGAGCCGGCACCCGTGCCCCAGCCCCAGGAGCCACCTGCTGACGCCCCCGAATCAGCGGCGACCGCACCCGATGCCCCCACCGATGGTGCGGCGGCATCGTCTCCATCACCCGCACCGATTCCCGTGGCGGTGGCACGCAAGGTGGTGGCTGTGCGTGGGGACGACCGTCCTGGCATGAAAAAGGCCGAACCTGCCGCAGCCAACAAAGGCCTGCGCAAGGGCGCACCGGGCCGCCCCGAACGCAGCGATCGGTTTGAGCGCAACGACCGTGGTCCGCGCAGCGATCGCCCGGAATCCCCCCGTGCCCCGCGTCTGGGCGACGCGGCTTTCCGAGCCATGCGACAGGCTCAAGACCTGGCCGATCAGACCCTGCGCAAATTGGCGGTTCAGGCCCATGGCGAGGTACTGACCCAGCTCATGCAGGCCTGGAAAGATCGCGATGCCCAACCGCTGCCTGCTGCACGCGAGTTGGGGCATCAGGTCAACGCCGCACAACGCCAAGCTTGGGCCACGGCCCTGACGCGCACACCCTCAGGGACGCCAGATGAGGCCTTGCTGCGACTGGAAATCGCCGCCGAAGTGCCCACGCCGGCGGCTCACCTCGACGCGCGACGCGCACTTCAACTGACGCTTTTGACAAAGCGTCACCAGGCCACGCCACGCGAAACCTGGGCTGACGATGTCGAGCAGGTCTTGGGCAGTGACCACGACGCAGAAGCAGCCCGCCGCTTGCAAGCGGTGCTCAAAGTTTTTCTGCGTTGATGCGTTGCCAGCCTTGCTGCCAGCGCAGCACCTGGGCCCGGGGTGGTCGTGCGTCCAGGCACCAATCGCTCAGGACCGTGCGGGTCAACCCCTGGCCCAGATCGTGATCAGCAGGGCGGTGCGTGTGGCCATGGATGAGTCGGGTGGCCGCTGCGTTCATCAGGGCTTGACGCGCTGCTGAGCCGTCGACATCGGCCCCAACGCTCATGGTTTGCTGTCGGGCCTGGCTTTGGACCCGCATGTCCCGGGCCAGCGACAGTCGCTGGGCAAGCGGACGGGCTAAGAAAGCTTCCTGCCATGAGGGGGCTCGAACCTGCCTGCGGAAGGCCAGATAGTCGTGGTCTTGCAGACACATGGCGTCACCATGGCTGAGCAAACAGGTTTCATGGGCCAATTGGAGGCGGCAAGGATCGGCCAAGGTGACCATCCCTGCTGCCTCCGCGAAGGCGTGGCCGGTCAGGAAATCGCGGTTACCCGGGATCCAAAACAAGTGCAGACGTCGTGCGGTTTGCGCCAAGACCTCCACACATTGTTGCTCCCAGGCACCCAGCGGGTCATGCAAGATATCGTCACCCACCCAGACTTCAAACAGATCGCCCAACACGAACAAAGCCTGTGCGGGGGTGTTTCGCAAGTGGCGCTCAAAGGCCAGCCAGGTCGCGGGTTCACCGGCCTGCAAGTGCAGGTCGGAGACCAGGTCGATGCATGCCCATTGCCGTCCATCGACCGATGACGGCAAGGGCATCGACCCGTTCATGGGGAGTTAGAGGGCCACAGCCTTTTCAATGACGACGGGCTCTTGGGGCACATCGTCATGAAAGCCATGGCGGCCCGTTTTGACGCCGCGAATCTGATCCACGACCTCGGTGCCGGCGATCACTTTGCCAAAGACCGCATAGCCCCAACCTTGCATCGAGGGCGCAGTGTGGTTGAGAAAGCCGTTGTCGGACACGTTGATGAAGAACTGAGCCGTGGCCGAATGGGGATCTTGGGTGCGCGCCATGGCGATGGTGTAGCAATCGTTTTTGAGCCCATTGTTGGCTTCGTTTTCAATCGGTTCGCCAGTGGGCTTTTGCTTCATTTGGGCATCAAAACCGCCACCCTGGATCATGAAGCCGTCGATCACCCGGTGGAAGACAGTTTGGTCGTAGTGACCTTGAGCCACGTAGTCCAGAAAATTGGCCACCGTTTTAGGGGCCTTGTCGGCATGGAGTTCGAGGGTGATCACGCCGTGGCCCTGGACGTGCAATTCAACTTGAGGATGGCTCATGGTGTCAGAATGGTTGCTGTTTGAATGATGACCGGCGTGCGGGGCACATCGGAACGGAAAAACCCGGCGGGCCCGGTGGGCACGGATTTGATCTTGTTGACCACCTCCATTCCCGCGACGACCTGTCCAAAGACAGTGTAGCCAAATGACTGCGCGCTGGGGTCGAGAAAGGCATTGTCCTTCACATTGATAAAGAATTGTGCCGTGGCGGAATGGGGGTCGTTGGTGCGTGCCATGGCAATGGTGCCCACGGTGTTGCGCTGACCCCCACGCTCCAGCGCCTGGCGACCCTCATGGGTCACGGGGGCGCGGGTGGGGCGTTCGCGCAATTGCAAGTCGTAGCCGCCGCCCTGGATCATGAAGCCATCGATCACTCGATGGAAAACAGTGCCGTCGTAATGTTTGTCCCGCACATATTGCAAAAAGTTGGCGACAGTTTGCGGCGCAGCGCGAGCGTTCAGCTCGAGCACGATGTCCCCCTGATTGGTGGACAGTTTCACGCGGGGCTGATCCGCAGGGTTGGGGCTTTGTGCGGCGGCCCAACTCCAACTGGCAGCCGCCAGGATCAAAAGGATGCGTCGAAGGGACATCAAGGAGTTCATTGCGGTTGGGGCAGAGGGGGGAGGGCGTTGATTTTTTGTTTCAGCGCAGGCCGGGCCCAGCCCGACTGCAACGATTTTTCATACCAGCGGCGGGCTTGCCATTGCAAAACGTCACCCATGTTCTCCATGGCTTCGGCATAACCTGAATCCATGCGCAAGGCCATTTGGAATGCCGCCTGCGCCTCGTCCATCCGGCCCATGCGCAATAACAAGACACCGAGGTTGTTGTGAGGTTCAGGCAGCTCCGGGTGATCTTGTGTCAAGGCTTGGTAGTGATGAAATGCGGCTTGCATCTGGCCGGTTTTGTCCAGAGCCAGAGCGTACCAAAAGCGCATTTGCGGATCGCGGGGCCGATCGGTCAGGGCCTTTTGGCTGAGCTCCAGCACTTGCTGAAAACGCTCTTGTTTGAGTTCGCGCTCGACATCGGCGTGCCGCACGCCCGACTGCGCATGCGCACAAGCCAAAAAAAGCCAAAGGCTGGCCGCCACACAGCATGTGGTGGCGATCCGGCAAGGGTTGTGACGGAGGTGCGCAAAGGGCATCATGGCTATACTATGTGCATTGTAGTCCAGCCCTGCCTCTCAGGGTCTCATCGACTGCCCATTCCTGTACACCACCTTCATGTCGCTACGCATACACAACACGCTGACGCGTGAACTGGAGCCTTTTACGCCGCTGGAGCCTGGCCATGTGCGCATGTATGTGTGCGGCATGACTGTCTACGATTTTTGTCACCTGGGTCACGCCCGCTCCATGATCGCCTTCGATGTGGTGCAGCGCTGGCTCAAGGCCAGCGGCTATCGGGTGACCTATGTGCGCAATGTCACCGACATCGACGACAAGATCATCCAGCGCGCCGTGGCCAACGGCGAGCCCATTCGTGCCCTGACCACGCGAATGATCGAGGCTTTGCACCAGGATGCCGACGCCTTGGGCATCGAGCGCCCCACCATGGAGCCTCGCGCCACCGATCATGTGCCGCAAATGCTCGACCTCATTGGGCAACTCGAACAAAAGGGGCTGGCCTACCGCTCGGCTCAAGGCGACGTCAATTTTTCGGTGCGCAGGTTTCAGGGCTATGGCAAGTTGTCGGGCAAGTCGCTCGATGAACTCCATGCTGGCGAGCGCGTGGCGGTCGAGTCCGGAAAAAACGACCCTCTGGATTTTGTTTTATGGAAGTCGGCCAAGCCGGATGAGCCCGATGAGGTGAAGTGGGCCTCTCCCTATGGCCCCGGGCGCCCCGGCTGGCACATTGAATGTTCGGCCATGAGTTGTCAGTTGTTGGGCACCACGTTTGACATCCATGGTGGCGGGGCCGATCTGCAATTTCCCCATCACGAAAATGAAATCGCGCAAAGCGAAGGCGCCAGCGGTCAAGCCTTGGCCCGCTATTGGATGCACAACGGTTTCATCAATGTGGACAACGAAAAAATGTCCAAGAGTCTGGGCAATTTCTTCACCATCCGCGATGTTTTGCAACGCTACGATGCCGAGACCATCCGCTTTTTCGTGGTGCGCAGCCATTACCGCAGCCCCCTGAACTACAGCGATGTCCACCTGGATGACGCCCGATCGGCCCTCAAACGCCTCTACACCGCTTTGCAGGCAGTGCCGCCAGCCGGTTTGCCAACCCCCGATTGGACGCAAGGGCACGCCGCCCGTTTTGCCAAAGCCATGAACGAAGATTTCGGCTCGCCCGAGGCGGTGGCGGTCCTCTTCGATTTGGCTTCTGAAGTCAACCGCAGCCAAGACCCCCGATTGGCCGGTTTGCTGCGCGCACTCGGTGGAGTTCTGGGTTTGCTGCAGCAGGATCCCACGGCCTATTTGCAGGCAGGTGCAGCTCTGGGTGATGACGTCATCGCCCAACTCATTGCCCGGCGTCAGTCTGCCAAAGCCGCCAAAAATTTTGCCGAAGCCGATCGGATTCGCAATGACCTGCTGGCGCAAGGCGTAGTCCTCAAGGACAGTGCCTCGGGCACCACTTGGGAGCGCGCATGAATGCCGTCGCTGCCCCCATGATGGAAGCCTTCCCCGTGTATTGGGACGACGCTTGCCAACACCTGATGAAAAAAGACCGGGTCATGCGCAAGCTGATCCCGATGTTCGGCGACGCCCGTTTGGTCACGCGCGGCGACGCCTTTGTCACGTTGTCACGGAGCATCGTCGGCCAGCAAATCTCGGTCAAGGCGGCGCAAAGCGTGTGGGATCGCTTCGCTGCGCTGACCCGTCGCATCACGCCGGCCAACGTGCTGAAAATGAACATCGACCAAATGCGGGCTGCCGGCCTGTCGGCCCGCAAGGTCGAGTACCTGGTTGATCTCGCCCTGCATTTTCAGGATGGCAAACTCAGCCTCAAAAACTGGCCCGAAATGGGCGATGAGGACATCATCGGCGAATTGGTGGCCGTGCGCGGCATTGGCCGCTGGACAGCAGAAATGTTCCTTATTTTTCACCTGATGCGACCCAATGTGTTGCCCCTGGATGACGTCGGCCTGATCAATGGCATCAGCAAAAATTATTTTTCAGGGGACACCGTCAGCCGCAGCGATGCCCGCGAGGTCGCTGCGGCTTGGGATCCTTATTGCAGTGTGGCCACTTGGTATATTTGGCGCTCGCTCGACCCTTTGCCTGTGACTTACTGAACCGGAGAACCCCTGTGGCCAAGAAAACTTTCCTGGATTTTGAGCAACCCATCGCCGAGCTCGAGGCCAAGATTGAAGAACTGCGCTATGTCCAAAGTGAATCGGCGGTTGACATTTCGCAAGAAATCGAGCAACTGTCCAAGAAAAGTCAGCAACTCACCAAAGACATCTACAGTGATCTGACTCCCTGGCAAATCACCAAGATCGCACGCCATCCTGAGCGACCCTACACGCTGGACTACATCCAGGACATCTTCACCGACTTCGTCGAGATGCACGGCGATCGGCATTTTGCCGACGACCTCAGCATCGTCGGCGGCCTGGCCCGCTTCAATGGCATGCCCTGTATGGTGTTGGGTCACCAAAAAGGCCGCGATACCAAGGAGCGAGCCGCACGCAACTTCGGCATGAGCCGCCCCGAGGGTTACCGCAAGGCCTTGCGCCTGATGAAGACCGCCGAAAAATTCAAGTTGCCCGTCTTCACCTTCGTCGACACGCCCGGTGCCTATCCCGGCATCGATGCCGAAGAGCGAAGCCAGTCCGAGGCGATCGGTCGCAACATCTACGAGATGGCCCAACTCGAAGTCCCGATCATCTCCACCATCATCGGCGAAGGCGGTTCGGGCGGCGCTTTGGCCATCAGTGTCGCCGACCAAGTGCTCATGCTGCAGTACTCGGTCTACTCGGTCATCAGTCCCGAAGGGTGCGCCTCGATTTTGTGGAAAACCTCCGAGCGTGCTGCCGATGCGGCCGAAGCCCTGGGCATCACGGCCCATCGCCTCAAAGCCCTGGGTTTGGTCGACAAGATCGTCAACGAGCCTGTTGGCGGAGCCCATCGCGACCCCAAACAAATGGCCACCGCCCTCAAGCGCGGCCTCAACGACGCCTGGCGCCAGGTCAGCGACCTCAAACCCCGTGAATTGCTCGAGCGCCGTTACGATCGCTTGCAGAGCTATGGCCGATTCTCGGACACCAAAGCTGCCGCCTGAAACCACCGCCCTGACCGTCAACGACTGGGCGCCACAAGGACCCTTTGCGGTAGCGCTGAGTGCCGGGGCTGACTCGGTGGCCCTGCTGTGGGCCTGTGTGTCGCGGTGGCCCGAGTGGACTCGGGCGATCCACATCAATCACGGTCTGCAACTTGCGGCCACGGATTTCGAATGGCATGTGCGTCACTTGTGCCAGCGCTGGGGTGTTCCTCTGGCAGTTCGGGATGTTCAGGCCCGGCATCGCGCTGGCCAAAGCCCCGAAGAAGCCGCTCGATCGGCCCGTTACCGGGCGCTGGCCGAATCAGCCCGGACAGATTTCGGGACTCCTTTGACGGCTGTGTTGCTCGCTCAACATGCCGATGATCAGGCCGAAAGCGTCATGCTGGCCTGGTCGCGCGGCGCAGGTTTGGCGGGCCTGGCCGCCATGCCTTTGCGCATCGAGCGCCACGGGGTGTGGTTCGTCCGACCCTGGTTGGATGTGCCAGCTTCTTCACTGCGACTTGCTCTCAGGCAAGCAGGCATTCCCTGGGTCGAAGACCCCAGCAACGGGTCGGACGCTTACACCCGAAACCGCATCCGGCACCAGGTCTTGCCCGTGTTGGAGCAAGCTTTGCCAGGGAGCCGGGGTACCTTGGTGCGCACTGCCCGCCACGCAGCCCAAGCCTTGCGCTTGCTGGCCGATTTGGCCGAGCTTGATGCTGGGCAAATCGGATCACCTCCCCGCATCCAGGCTTTGCGCGCGCTGCCCAGTCACCGGCAAGCCAATGTGCTTCGGCATTGGCTGGCTGGTTTGGGCACCCAGGCCCAGGCCGCCCAATTGTCGGAATTGCTGCGCCAGGTCGAAGCTTGCTCCACCCGGGGGCACCACATTCAACTCCGTGTGGGTCATGGGCATGTGGTGCGCCAGGGGGAGGTCTTGGCTTGGTTACAATCAAAGGTTTGATCCCCGATCGAACCAAACCTTATGTCTCTCATCGTTCATAAATACGGCGGCACATCGATGGGCTCGACCGAGCGCATCCGCAATGTGGCCAAAAGGGTCGCCAAATGGGCGCGCGCCGGACACCACATGGTGGTGGTGCCCAGCGCCATGAGCGGCGAAACCAATCGCTTGCTCGGTTTGGCCAAAGAATTGGCCCCCAGCCAGGCGCAGTCGGCCTACTTCCGCGAACTCGACATGCTGGCCGCCACCGGCGAGCAAGCCTCCAGCGCTCTATTGGCCATTGCCTTGCAAGCCGAGGGAATGCCCGCAGTCAGTTATTCCGGCTGGCAAGTGCCCATTAAAACCGACGACGCCTACACCAAGGCCCGCATCGAATCGATCGACGACACCCGTGTGCGTGCCGATCTGCAAGCCGGTCGGGTGGTCATCATCACCGGTTTTCAGGGCATTGATCCGGGCGGCAACATCACCACCCTGGGACGTGGCGGCTCGGACACCTCAGCCGTGGCTGTTGCGGCCGCCCTCAAAGCCGATGAGTGCCTGATTTACACCGATGTCGACGGCGTTTACACCACCGATCCCCGTGTGGTGCCCGAGGCCCGGCGCTTGCGCACCGTCAGTTTTGAAGAAATGCTCGAGATGGCTTCTCTGGGCTCGAAAGTGCTGCAAATCCGCTCGGTTGAATTTGCCGGCAAATACAAAGTGCCCCTGCGCGTGTTGTCCAGCTTCACCCCTTGGGACATCGACCTGAACGAAGAAGCCGCTTCCGGCACCCTGATCACCTTTGAGGAAGACGAACACATGGAAAAAGCCATCGTTTCCGGCATTGCCTTCAACCGCGACGAAGCCAAAATTTCGATCATCGGCGTGCCCGACAAGCCGGGTATCGCTTACCAAATTCTGGGGGCCGTGGCCGACGCCAACATCGAAGTCGACATGATCATCCAGAACATCTCCAAAGATGGCAAAACTGACTTCAGCTTCACGGTCCATCGCAACGACCATGCCCGTGCCCTGGATCTGCTCAAGGACAAGGTGTTGCCGGCGCTGGGCGCTGCCGGCATGGAAGCCGACACCAAAATCTGTAAGGTTTCCATTGTCGGCATCGGCATGCGCAGCCATGTGGGTGTGGCCAGCAAAATGTTCCGATCCTTGAGTGAAGAGGGCATCAACATCCAGATGATCTCGACCTCGGAGATCAAAACCTCGGTCGTCATCGACGAAAAATACATGGAATTGGCGGTGCGGGCCCTGCACAAGGCCTTCGACCTGGATCAGGCCAGCGCCTGAAGGTTGCCCGGGTCCCGATCTGCCTGACTTGAGGCATAATACGACCCGTGCTGGAGACGTGACCGAGAGGCCGAAGGTGCTCCCCTGCTAAGGGAGTATGCGGTGAAGAGCTGCATCGAGGGTTCGAATCCCTCCGTCTCCGCCAGCACATGACCCGGCTCTTCCCGGCTCTTCCCCATTAAGGCTGGCTCTTCCCCATTAACGGGGGATGGGCACTCACTGGCTCTTCCGCATTAACGGGGGATGGGCACTCACTCAACACGATGAATTCAGCATGACAAGTGTTCCAAGTTGGGGTGAAACCTTGCGCTTGCTGGTGGAGTTGGCTGCCACCACCGCATTTGCGCTTTCAGGCGTCATGAAAGCGGCAGAAAAGCGGCTCGACGCTGTGGGCGTTTGTGTGGTGGGCTTTCTGGCCGCCTTTGGTGGCGGCACCCTGCGAGACGTTTTGCTGGACAAGCGGCCTTTCTTTTGGGTTCAGAACATCGAAGTCCTGTGGGGTGTTCTGTTGCTGTGCGTTTTGGCCATGTTCTTTTTGCGCCATCGCCATTTTGATCTCACCAGCAAAGCCATCGAATGGCCCGATGCCTTGGGTCTGGGGTTGTTTGCGGCCACGGGCGTGCACCAAACCCTGTTGCTCGGATTGCCTCCCGTAGTGGCTGTCCTCATGGGCGTCATGACTGGCGTGTTTGGCGGTGTGCTGCGCGATATCGTTTGCAACGAAATACCGTCCGCATTTCATGACCATCGGCCCTACGCGGTATGCGCCTTTTTGGGGGGCTGGATCTATGTGGCCTTGTGGCAGATCCAGGCGCCTGAATGGGTGAATTGGGTGACCTGTGTGGGGATCACTGCGGGTCTGCGCGGATTGGCGCTTTGGCGGAACTGGCAATTGCCAGCGTGGCGCAACTGAGCTCAGGCCCATATGGATTTCGCCGCATCGCCCGCAGATCGCCAGTGATGCCGACCCTATCGTGTGCCACGTTTCGCAGTTGGGGTCGAAGTCGATCACGGTAGCGAAAAGATCCACAGCTTGTTGCCTGACATGACGGGCAACATTGTCAATGTTACCCCTCAGAGTCATTTCATTGCTGCCAAGTTGTCAGCAACACGCCATCCGAGCACCTTGGCAAGCTAGTTGAATTCACCCCTTGCATCATCGCCCCCCTTCACCCACCAGGGCATAAGGGGCCCAAAAAGTGGGGTGTTTGAATGCGGGTGTGTTCATGGTGTCGAGGATGGCCAACCGCAAAGCCTGGGCCCGCCTGATTTGCGGGTTATCTTTGTAGGCCGCCATGGTTTTGGTCGTCAGGTTCATGGCGCTGACTGTTTCAACCGCCCAATGGGTGACCAGCAGGCTGCGTCCACCAGCGTAGAAAAACCCTCTCGCCAAACCACTGAGGGCTTCTTCGGCTTTCCCGTCAGCGCCTGCGGTGTTGCAAGCTGACAGCACCACCCAGTCGGCATTGAGTCGCAGACCCAAAACGTCCTCCAGGGTCAACAACGGAGAGTCTTGGGGATTGGACGTGGCCGCCATGGCCAATGCGGGCTGATTCAACTGGGGCAGGTCACCTGCGAGCAAGCCATGGGTGGCAAAGACCACCACGCGTTTTTTAGCCATCTGTCCTGAAGCGCTGTGTTTCAGCACAGAAGTCCGGGTGGCTTCAGGGCCTAACACCACATCTTGTCGGGGATCAGCTTGGAGAATGCGGGCCAGTTGCATCACTTCGTCTCGCGTCTCTGGCAGGGGTGGAATTTTGCTGTATGCGAGGTAAGCGGATTCATCCAAAATGGACTTTGAAGCTCCTCCAATGGTTCGGGCCACTGCAATGGCTCGAACGGTGTTCGCTTGGGACACCGTGGCGGCAGTTTTGGGGTCGAAACTGGGGTCGCCCCAAGCCACCAAGGGCTCGCTGGCCGTGACTTTGTCGTTGAGTTTGCGCAACGAGAGCCAGCCATTGGCCGAGGGCACCTGGCTGATGGCGATGTCCCGAATCAGCCAAGAGGGATTGGCGGCATCGGAGTGGCGCGGCAAGACGGCAAAAGGCAATCGAGCGAGTTGACCCGATGTGGAGACGATCAGATGTTGGCCGGCGCCGATTTCTTGTTCAAAAGGGGCAATCAGGGCGCGATAAATCTGATGTGCCGTCAGGTGGTCAAACGCAGGTGCCTGGGGACCCAGTTCGGCCACATCCAAGGTGCTCCGAATGCGATTGACCTTCGACTGCAAGTCTTTGTCTGACAAGTCGGCCACATGAAATTTGGAGAGGCCTTGAGCATTGATGGCCCAGACATACGTTTTGTGCTCCATCGGTATGACAGCCAGGAAGACTTCATCCTTTTGCAATTGGCGCGCCAGGTCCTGAGTGCTCGGTGGCTTGGGTTGGATCAGCTGGAAATACTCTGGGTAGGTCTTTTGAATTTGTGCTTTGTAGGTGCGACGCTCTTGCTCGATTTCTGACAGTCGGGCGCGCATCTGCGCCAACACTTGCGGGGTGCGTGTTTTTTCATCGGCCGTGTCTTGTCCCGTGATGTATTGCGTCAATGAAGCAATTTCGTTGCGGGCGTCTTGTTCTTTGCGGATGATGTCCGACAGGCCGGGTTCCGAGACCCCTGCGCGCACTGCGGCTTCAGCCAGAGCTTGCTGGACTTTGGACACGTTGAGTTGCTGGGCGATTTGAAAAATGAGCTCAGCGTCTTCGCTTTGTTGATCGGGCGTCTCGATCAAAAACTGCAGGTGGCTCTGCATCACATGTCGCTTGATTTTTTGCTCAATGGCTGATTCTGCGTAGTCACCCGTCAAAGACTCGGGTGCCGTCATGCCGAGCACGGCCTCGTGAAATGCCACACGTGCTTCGCCATGTTGACCATTTTTCCAGAGCGCCGTCGCCAGCAGGCCGCGATTGATGGCGGTGAAGAAATGTCGTTCACCGAAATGCTCCATGTTCCAACGCAGTTGCGCTTGTAAAACGGCCAGGGCTTTCTCCGTCGCTCCGTTTTGGAGGTAGGTGTAGCCCCTCAGGAGCCGCTGATCTTGTCGACCGGTATGGGAGCCAGCATGGCCCGCTACGGCCTGGTCCATTTGTTCAAACACGCTCAACGCTTCGGTCCAGCGGTCCAAGCCGATCAAGGCCGTCGAGAGCGGGATCTGCGTCCTGCTCCAGGCCGTCGAGCCTTTGGCGAAGCCCTGCTTGCCCACGATATCAGCGCTCAAGCGGGCAAACTTCAGGGCTTCATCAAACCGGCCGACGATGCTGTAAAAATGGGAGACGCGGTTGTAAAAACCGTGCATGCTGTTGTCGGGAAAACCAAAATCCTTGGTGCGTTGATAGGCTTCTCGCATGGCCCATTCCGCGTCGGCATAAAGCCCTGCGGCAGCTTGGTGTGCCGCCAAAGCCCCGTAGGCAAAGAGCATCATGCCTTGTGACCACATCTTGGCGTTTTCTGACGGCGACATGGTCATCAAGCGGGACAGTTGGCTGGCTTTCTCAACGGCCATCTTGGCCGACTCGATCCCTTCTTTCCACCGCCCGGTGCGCATCAGGAATTGCGACCTGGTGAGGAACAATTCAACCTCGGCCCGGGCAATCCAAAACACCGCATCTCCTCGACGCGGCAAGTTGCGCATCTCACTTTGAAAAATTTGCTGCGATTCAGTCAACAACTTGTTCGCTTGCGACAAATTGTTGTCTTCCATGTGGTAACGGGCCAATTGCACGCGCAAACGAACCTGGGTGGGGGGCCATCGTTGCTCTTGCAGCAATTCCTGGCCGAGTTGATAGGCCTCCGCGCGCTGCGATGTATCCCCCAAAAGAGTGAACAAGCCCCATTTCCCCTCCAGCGGATCGATCTTCATCCATGCCCGCAAGATGGCTTCACGGGCGACCATGTCTCCCAGTTTGAAAGCCGCCAGATCTTTTTGCCGGTATTGATTGATCTGGGCTGAAAAAAGCAGCTTTTCATCGATGGGCGCATCCAAGATGGCCCGCAATTGGGTGCGTTCTTGCTCGCTGATCTGAACGCCGGCTTGATCCAGTGCTTGCGACCACGCCCCTGTGAAGAGCCCGAAAACACCGATCAAGACCCAGAGACAACAACGCATCCAACGTACAACCATCCCGACCTCACACTGCAAAGGGGGCGTCTGCTACAAGACAGGGCAAGGGTTTCGCTCAGATTCGAAGGTGAGGACTGCCCGTTTCTCAACCTCATCCTGAGCGATGCCGACCCGCGAGGGGAAGCCTGCTCTTACAGATTCTATCAGTGCACCTTTTGCTGGCTTTGGCGGTGCCATGGGGTTGAGCAACCATGGCATTCACGGTGCCCTCCATTCAGACGGGTACGGTGTAATTCAGGGCTGAGCGACCGCCGTCGATGGTGATGATTTCTCCGGTGATGTAGCTGGATGCTGGACTGGCCAAAAAGGCCACCACCCGAGCCACTTCCATCGGATCGCCCAAGCGTTTCATGGGGGTGCGGCTGAGGATTTTCTGCCGCGCCGTCTCACTGGTGAGCACGGCTTGTTGCGCCAACTCGGTGGCGATGGTGCCTGGAGCCACAGCATTCACCCTGATGTGGTCATCGGCCAGCGCCAGCGCCATGGCGCGGGTGAGTTGGTTCAGGCCCCCTTTGCTGATGTTGTACGACGCGATCTCAGGAATGGCCACGACGGCATTGACCGAGCTCATGTGGACGATGGCGCCACCGCCAGTGGTTTTCATGGCGCGAGCCACGGCTTGGCCCACCAGAAAAGCGCCGCGCAGGTTCACGCGCAATACCGCATCAAAATCAGCCTCGGTCACTTCCAGGAAGGGCGCAGCCCTAAAGATCCCGGCGTTGTTGACCAGCACATCGATTCGGCCGTGCAAATTCAAAGCCGATTGCACCATGGTCTGTACTTGGCTTGACTCGCCCACATCGCAGGCGATGAAGTCGGCTCGCGCGCCCGATTGCCGCAACCGTGTTTCCATGGCCGAACCAGCCTGGGCATTGACATCGACCAACACCACCCGGGCCCCTTCTTGGGCCATCAGCTGAGCACAAGCAGCGCCGATGCCTTGTGCGGCCCCGGTGATCAGGCACACCTGATCCTCCAAACCAAACGAAATCGAGCTCATATTCATCCCTTGCAGAAATTGGGGTCAGACCCCAATTTCAACCGAACTTCTGCAGTCTGGAAATTGGGGTCTGACCCCAATTTCTGCGCTTGGGATTCCCATGTTTCATGATCGGCGCGAGGGTGGATCTTTGGGCTCGTTCAGGATGGGGAAGTGGGCTCTGGGTTGGCGCAGGAAGCCAATATTCAGGCCTTTTGCACCACGATCAACACAATGCCCCACGGCCAGTGTCAGCAGCCATGCTCCAAGCAAAAAGACACTCGCTGCTTCAACAGTCTGCGGACGCAGCCATTCCCACATCGCGCTGCTGAAGATGATCACCGCAAAATGGCTGACGAAAATCGCGTAAGTGCCATCTCCTGCACGTTGCAGGGCGGGTACCCAAGCCTGATCGGTAGGGGCGCGCCGTTGCCCCCAAAGCCATAACACCCCGGCAGTCAGCAAGGCGCAAATCGGTCTGGGTCGAGGATCCCAGAGGATGTCCAGCAGCAACAAAGCGATGGTCAAAACCAGCCAGCCACGCGCGGCTGGGTGCGCCTGACACCAAGCCACCAATGCGCCCAACCCGTAGGCCGAGAAAAAATAGATCGCCCACATGTCAAGCCATGGCTGTCGGCTGAACTCATGGAGCGAGGCCAGGGTCAGCACCGAGAGCAGGAACGACATGACCTGGATGCTCAAGCGCTGTGAGTAAAAGCGAGTGATCTTGTGAAAAAGCAGAAACAAAGCAAACAGCTGAATGTCGATAGCGACGTACCACACGCCAGCCGATATGGCGGGTAGCCCCAGCACATCTTGCAACAAGAATAAATGAGCCAGAAATAAGCCCGGGCTCGGCAGGGGTGAGACCCATTCAGCCCCCTCCAGATGGTGTCCAACGGCCCAGGTGATCAACACCACCAAGGCCAGGGAAATGGCCAGTGGGGGCATGAGGCGCCCATAGCGCTGTACGACGCCACTCCAGAAGCGATCAGGCGGGTGCCGCCTGATGGAGAGAGCGGCCAGATACCCCCCGATCACCAAAAAGGGTTGAACGGCCAGGCGACCGTGATCATCCAGCCAGCCCACCCAGGTCGGCCATTGGGTCGCCAGGACTTGGGCCATGGGTGAATAGATCACGAAGTGATGCAACACGATCACTTGCGCAGACAGCACTTTGATCAGGTCAATGACCCCAGAGCGGTTCAAGATCCAACTCTGCTTTCTTCATGGGCTTGGGTGTTTGAGTGCAATGCACAGAGGCAGGAAGACGCCCGGCATTGAAGCCGAAACTCCTTGAAAACCCTCATTGCAACGCTCCTTCACACATATTTACATTACTTTAACCGATATCAAACAGAGGATCGGTCACGCCTCAACTCTCGGCATGACCGGATTCATAAACGGACGCTTGACGCTGTCAAGACTGGAGACGATATGAACATGCGCCTGCCCAATTTGGCTCCATCGGGAGTCTGGATAGAAGCGGTGAATACAAAAAAAGTATCGCATGTTCATGCGGGCATGATGGATCTCCTAAGTCGCTGTGGACTCGATTTGAGTCCACAGTTTTGTCAAAGAACTGATCGCCGGGGCCATTATTTACAAGTGAGTTTGCCCCAAGCCGTTTTCGAGGCATGGTTCGGTAATTTCGAAACTTTGAATTTCTGCATGCCGCAGGCTGCCCCTGTTCGTGACGAGTCACAGATGATCATCCGTGAGATTGTGATGACCATTTTGGCCTCCCCCGTTCCCATGATTTTTCGCGACATCATGCAGTTTGAATCGCACCTGCGAGTACGCTGCAACATTGTCAGGGCAGCAAAAAAGACCGCTCTTTCGTTTGAAACCACGACAGCGGAGCGCCCGGAGGCCTTTTGGCAAGCCAAAGAGGGACGAGGTTATGTATTGCGCCAAGGGGTGAGCTTGGAGGACGCCATCCTGGCCGCTACCCAGCCTGAGATCACTGGCAAGATGTACGGCTTTTCTTGTTACCGTGCCACAGAGTATGTCTTGTTATTGGGGATTGCCCAAGAGGCCAAGTGTGTAGCACCCCATTATCTGGAAGACATGGAGCGCCAGTGTCGTGAAGAAGTGTTGCGTTCGGATCCCTTCCACCTGACTTATGCGTGTGAATACGGTTCGGTTGAGCAACCCTTGCCGCCCTTTTACTATGTGCCGGGTGACCGGGTTTGGTTCAAAAACCCTGACAGCCACTCCTCAGATGTCACCGGTTACGAGGGGTCTTGGGTTTTCTACCTCGGACAAGGCCTGTTTTCCAATTTCTGGAAACGCGATCAACCGTTTGATTTGCTGACCAAATGCTTGGAAATTTATCATTGGCGAGATGCAGTTTCTCGAGATCACGATGGAAACATGGTGATGGATGAGGGTTTGGTGGAGCAGTTCGTGTTTCAAAGCCGACGCGATCCGGTCGCGATGTCACGAATATTGAACAAGATGATGGCTTATCGCGATCCAGGTGGTGTTTATGCCAACGGCGGTTGCATAGACTCGACACGAGAAATTCCTCGCCCTGACCTGTTTTAAGCGCCCAGTTGCAGTTGGCCATGCGCCATTCAGTCAGGTATCCCTATGGGGCAAAGTGGAGCAATTGATCGGTCTGCTTTAGGCTTTTCGATCGATCACGTCCTGCGGTGCGGCATCGACCGCGACCCACTCCCACTGGCTCAGATCTGGTGCAGCGTCGGTACTGTTGCCGACTCCGACGCTGGGTACCACCAGGGCGCTGAGTTTCCGACCCCACAAACAACCGGTATCCAGACAGGCCAGGTTAGGCCGGCACAGACCTCCCACCGTCGACCAATGGCCAAAGACCACCGGGATCGACTCGGTTTGACGTCCTGGCACATCGAACCAGGCCAAATGACCCGCCGGGGCTCCGGCCAGTCCTTCTTTGGTGCGGAATTCCATCACGCCTTCTGGCGTGCAAAAGCGCAACCGGGTCAGGGCGTTGACGATCACCCGCAGTCTGGCCGCGCCCGTCCAATCGTCCTGCCAATGTGCCGGCGAGTTGCCAAACATCTGATGCAGAAAATCATGCCGCCCAGGACCTTGCAACACCGATTCGACCTCTTGCGCCAGTTGCAGGGTTTGCTCAAGGCTCCAAGAGGGCAAGACCCCGGCATGGACCAACAGGCAGCCGGATTCAAATTTGGTCAAGGGCCTGTGAGCCAGCCAGTCCATCCAGGTTTTGGCTTGAGGCAGATCAAACAGATGCCTGGCGGTGTCGCCGGATTGGAGTGACTTGGCGCCGTGGTAGGCGGCCAGGACAAAAAGGTCATGGTTACCCAGCAGACATTCGGCGCTGGATCCCAACGCCATCAGTCGGTCGAGCACCCCCGCATTGTCCGGCCCCCGATTGATCAGGTCGCCCAATATCACCAACCGATCACGACTGGGGGAAAACCCCAGTTTTTCGAGCAAATGCCCCAAAGAGGCATTACAGCCTTGCAAATCCCCGATCCAATATGTCGCCATGGGACAATTGTCCGCCAAACTCTTCAGGAACGCCCAACGTGGATTTATTGCTGATCGTCATGCTGACGCTGATCAATGGTCTTTTTGCCTTGTCTGAAATGGCGCTGTCTGCCAGCCGGCGAGTGCGCTTGATCGCATTGCAAGAGGCGGGTGACGAGCGTGCGGGTGCTGCTTTGCGTTTGATGGATCGACCCACCCAATTTTTGTCCACGATCCAGATCGGCATCACCTCCATTGGCGTCCTCAACGGCATTGTGGGAGAAGCCGCCTTCAGCGATGACTTGGCCGAGATTCTGGTCAGTCTGGGACTTGGAGCGAGCTGGGCTGAAGTATGGGCCACTGCACTGGTGGTGGGCCTGATCACTGTGACGACCATCGTGTTTGGCGAGTTGGTACCCAAAAGAATCGCACAACTCTATCCCGAAGCGGTCGCTCGCTGGGTTGCTCCGACCATGGAAAAACTGGCTTGGCTGACCCGCCCTTTGGTCGGCCTGCTCAGCCTGATGACCAGCGCAACGTTGAAGTTGCTCGGTGTGAATGTTTCGTCAGCGCTTTCGGTCACCGAGGAAGAAATCCGTGCCAGCTTGAGCGAGGGGGTAGACGCCGGGGTGATTGAGCAGCAAGAGCATCAAATGGTGCGCAATGTCTTTCATCTGGACGACCGGCCCCTGTCCTCGCTCATGGTTCCGCGCACGGACATCAGTTGGCTGGCGCATGATGTCACGGTGTCTCAGGCGTTGCAGCAATTGCGGCAACGCCCTGCCCATTCCTGGTATCCGGTTTGCAGAGGCGGACTCGATGAGGTGTTGGGTTTGGTCAGCCTGGCTGATTTATTGCAACAAGACGATGACACCCTGGCCCTGGAGCAACTGTCCCAACCCGCCACATTCATTCCCGAGACTTTGAGTGGGCTGGACTTGCTCGAACAGTTTCGCCGCCCAAGCGCCCAGAGCCACGGACAAGCCAGCGCCCGTCTGGTGCTGGTGGTCGATGAATATGGCGTGGTGCAAGGCCTGATGACCCCGCGTGATTTGCTCGAGGCCATCACGGGCGAATGGGTGGGAGGGGTGACCGATGAGCAAGCTTGGGCCACCCGAGAACCCGATGGTTCCTGGAGCCTCGATGGCGCCATGCCCATCGTTGAATTCAAGGCTCAGTTAAAGATCGAACAAGCGCTGCCTGACGAGGGCAAAGACCGTTACAACACCGTGGCGGGCCTGTTCATGCTGCTTTTGGGGCGCTTGCCCGATCTGGGAGAACGAGTGGATTGTCCGGGCTGGAGCCTGGAAGTGACGGCCCTGGACGGTCGTCGGATCGACCGCTTGCGGGCGACCTCAACCCAACGGGCTGACACCGATCAAAGACAGATGCCCGCCACCTAAAGCCAACCAGAACCAAGCTGCCGTCCCCGCTGCGACCGACACAAGCGTACCCAGATTCAGCCAAGGCCCGGTGGAGCCCATCATGCCCACCATCTGCGAGCGATCCTCCTGGCGTGCTGCCCGATAGATCAGCACCGACCAAATCAGGAATGTGCCGAACATCAACACATCGGCGACATGTCCGTTGGAGAGCAGATGGGCCAAGGCCCAGATCTTCACGCTGAGGGTCATGGGGTGGCGCAATTTGCTCCGAATGCCGTTGCCGGGGACATAAGCCGCCACCAGCATGACCGTCGCTGGCCACATCAGGGTGGCACTGAGGTGTCTGAGCGCAAGGGGGGGCTGCCAGAGCTCCAGGGGCATCTGCTTGGATTCAGGGTAGCCTTGCACGATCAGCACAAAACCCAGCAAGGACACCAACGCGCAGGCCGCCTTGAAGCGCAAACTGCCCCAGCGGCTCAGTTGCCGGTAGCGCCACTGGGGAGCCAGCAGGCGCAAGGAATGAACGCCCAAAAAAATCAGCAATCCCAACGCCAGTGTGACCATGAGGCAGGTGTCCTTCAGTCAAAAACACATCGACTCTACCCTCAAACCGAGCCGATGCCTAGGGGAGCCTCCCTAGGGGCTCGCCATGGGGTGCATCAACCTTTCATACCAACGCATGACCCAAGTGCAGGCGAATCCGGTTTTTCAGATAGGTGCCATCCCGGGTGGGCAACTGCCTGGGCAGGTCGACTTGCTGGATGTGAACCTGCGCGAACAACAGCCCTTGACGGGCCTGAATGTCCTGCGCCAGGGTCTGGGTCTCTGAGATTTGAAACACTTCCCGCGACCGGGCAATGCCGCAAGCCTTGGCCACTTCGACCAGGCGCGTGCCCAGGCTGGTGTGACTGCGCTGCATGCCGGTCTCGCCAAAATGACCGTTGTCCAGCACCACCACGGACAGATTCAAAGGATTTTGGGCGGCAGCCGTGGCCAGAGCACCCATGCCCATCAACTGTTCGCCATCGCCAGTGATCACCAGCACGGGGCGCCGGGGTTGCGCCAAGGCCAGACCCAGGCCCAGGGGCAGGGCACCGCCCATGGCGCCCCAAAGGTAAAAATAGCGGTCGGTGTCGCCGCTGGCATACACATCGTAGGTGGGTGAGCCCAGGCCGGTCACCACCAGGGCGTCCGGAGTTTGAGCCAGCAATTTCGCCACGAATTCGCGCCGGTCGATGGTGCCCAAGGCGGTGGGGGCGTTGGAGTGGGGTGTGTTCATGGTCATGCTCCCGATCACTTGGCGATCCATTTTTTACGGCCAATCAGCCTTTGCGACAACAACAAGGCGACTTGCTGACCGCCTTCAAAGGCGGCATCGAGCGCAGCGCCGATCAGGTCTTCCACTTCGTCGGGGTCGTTGGCCCGCATGACCTTGAACCCCATCAACTCCAGGGCGGCTGGCGTGGCTTCACCCATCGGGCACTGCCAATTGTTGAACTCGGCATATTCGCCACGCATGGTGACCAGGGTCAGAAACGGAATCCGGCAACTTTGTAACAAAGAAAACATGTTGATGCAGTTGCCTACGCCACTGCTTTGCATCAGCAACACTGCGCGCTCCCCCCCGAGCCAGGCACCGGTGGCCAGCGCCACACCTTCCTCTTCGGTGGTCAGGACGATGTCGCGCATTTGTTCATCGGCCTGAACCCGGCGAATCACATGGGCGTGACCGGCGTCGGGCACGTAGGCCACTTGGCGCACACCAGCCTGTTTGAGGCTTTGAAAGATGCTTTCCTGCCAGGCAGGTGCTGGGCTGACCACTTCGGACATGCCGGACTCCTTTTCGGTGATGATCGTTTGATTATGAACTTTGTCACCTGGGGTCACCATCACCCCGGCGACATCGTGGCATGATGGAGCTTTAACCAGGAGACGGACATGGCCAAAGCCTTTTGGGTGACCACTTATCAGTCGATTCACAACGCCGATGCGCTGGCGGCCTACGCCCAGTTGGCCGGGCCGGCGATCACCGCTGCCGGCGGGCGCTTTGTCGTGCGGGGCATGCCTGCACTGACCAAAGAGCAGGGGCTGATGCAGCGCGTGGTGGTCATTGAGTTTGACAGCATTGCCGCCGCTGAAGCCGCCTATAACAGCCCCGGCTACCAAGAGGCTTTGAGCAAACTCACGCCCGGCGCAGTGGTGCGTGACATGCGGTTTGTCGAGGGCCTTTGACCCGCAGGGCCATTTTTTGCAGCGCCGTCATCGCAGGAGTTTCCATCATGAATGCCCACCTATTGACTCGCCGTCATGCCCTGGTTCTGGCCGCCGCAGCGGCCTGGCCGGCGCTGGGACAGGCCCAAGCCAGTGCCGCGCCGATCAAGCTGATCGTCCCGTTCACCCCGGGCACTGGCATCGACATCGTGGCCCGGCAACTGGGGCCCAAACTGTCGCAAAAACTGAACCGACCGGTGGTGGTCGAGAACCGTATCGGTGCGTCAGGCAGCATCGGAACCGAGGCGGTGGTTCGATCGGCGCCGGATGGCAACACCCTGCTGGTCAGCGTCAATACTCTGGTGATGAACCGCGCCCTCAGCCCCAATTTGCCCTTTGATCCACTGAAAGACCTGAGCCCCATCGCCCTGACCAGTTGGGGTGAACTGATTCTGGTGACCCATCCCAAAACCGGCTGGAAAACCGCCAAAGACTTGGTGCAGGCCGCCAAGGCCGCCCCGGGGCGGATCAATTACGCCTCGCCCGGGGTGGGCACGCCGCATCATATGTCGATGGAGTTGTTCAAAAGCACTGCGCAAGTGTTCATCACCCACATCCCCTATCGGGGCACTGCACCCGCCGTGACCGACATCCTGGGCGGTCAGGTGGATGTCATGTTCCTGCCGATCCACGTCGCGCTGACCCATGTCAAGACGGGGCGACTGGTGGCCTTGGCCATTGGCAGCGAGCGTCGTCACCCGCTCATGCCTGATTTGCCGACTGTGACCGAAACCGGGTTGGGGCAGGTCAATGTGGCGATGTGGTTTGGCATCTTTGGACCCAGGGGTTTGGCGCCTGACTTGATCAACAGCCTCAACCGCGACATCAACCAGATCCTGGCCAGCGAAGACGTCAAAACAGCGTTTTCCACGCAGGGCATGGACCCGGCCACTTCGACGCCCGTCGAATTTGCCCGATTGGTCGAGCGCGATGCCGACAAGTGGGCCCGATTGGTCAAGGTTCAGGGCATCAAAGCCGAGTGAACCCTGAAGCCCGGGGCGGCATCACACGCCTTCGAAGGGGCGGCTGATGTCCACGGTCCAGGGGTTGTAGGGATAGAGCCAATTGTTGCGCGAAGCTGCGATGTTGCGGTCTTTGAAGGCTTGCTTCATCTGTGCGGCATCGGCAATGTGATAGAGCTCGCCCATCTCGGTCGATTCATGGACCACCCTGGCGGCACGCGGGGCACGATGACGTTGGTAAACACCCAGCCGTTCATGCAGCGGCAGACCCAAGGCCAAGGCACGGCTCAAGATGGCCGCGTCTTCGATCGCCATGGCCGCGCCCTGCGCCATGTAGGGCAGGGTGGCGTGTACCGAGTCACCCAGCAGCGCAACGCGTGGGGTACACCAGGTCATCACCGGTTGGCGATTGTTCAGGGCCCAACGGAAACACTGATCCTTGTCGGCAGCCTCGATCGGGGCCCGAACCATCGGGTGCCAGCCCTCGTAGTCGGCACTCAACTCACTCCAGGGCTTGCGAGCGGTCCACGACTCCTCCTCCCAGGGGCGCTCTACGCAGCCGACAAAGTTCAAGACTTCGCCACCGCGCATGTAATACATCACCGCATGATTTTTCGGGCCGCACCAAATGGTCGAGGCCAGAGGGGGGCGCAAGGCCGGGTCGATGCGCTGGATCGGAATGGCCAGTCGCCAGGCCACCTGTCCGGTGAAAACCGGCGGGGTGTCATCGACCACGTGTCGGCGCACCACCGATTTGATGCCGTCTGAGCCCACCAACAATTCAGCCCGGACCGACGTGCCGTCTTCGAAATCCACACAGGCCTCGTGCGCCGATTCGCTCACCTGGCGGGCGCGCTTGCCCAGCACCAAAGCCTGCGGGTCAAGTTTCAAAACCGCCTGCATCAACCCATGATGCAGGTCGACCCGATGGATTTGGTAATAAGGGTGGCCATGGCGCTTTTCGTGCTCCGAGCCCAGCACAATCTGGTGCAGCAGCTCACCGCTGTCAAAGCGCAAAAACTGAAACGATTCGGGCTTGACGGCATGCCGCTCCAGCGTGTCTTTCAGACCCAACGTGTACAACACCTTGACGGCATTGGCGCTCATTTGGACCGCTGCACCGATTTCGCTGACTTCGGCGGCTTGCTCGTACACCCGCACCCGATGTCCTTGTTGCAGCAGGCACGCGGCAGCGGCCAGGCCACCAATGCCAGCACCGACCAAAGCAATATCCATGAATAACCTCGAGTCAAACCGTCTGATTTAACGGCACAATCAATGGGAGCAGTTTATCCCAGCCGCTCTCAGGCCGTGTCCCCATGCTGCCTTGACCCGGTTATAGAATTCATTCACCACACAGGAGAACAGCATGATTACAAAACGTCGTCTGTGGGTGGCCGCCTTGTGCGCCACCTTGGTCAGCCCCTTGGCCGCATGGGCACAGGAGACTTTCAAAATCGGGCTCATTTTGCCCATGACCGGTCCCTTTGCTTCGACCGGCAAGCAGATCGAAGCGGCCACCAAGCTCTATGTGGCTCAAAACGGCAATACGATCGCGGGCAAGAAAGTGGAGTTGATTTTCAAGGACGACACGGGGGCGCCCGACGTCACCAAGCGCATCGCCCAGGAGTTGGTGGTCAATGACAAAGTCAGCGTGCTGGCTGGCTTTGGCCTCACGCCGCTGGCCTTGGCCACGGCCCCCATCGCCACCCAATCCAAGACACCTTTGGTGGTCATGGCGGCGGCCACATCAAGCATCACCGAGGCCTCGCCGTTTGTCATTCGCACCAGCTTTGCACTGCCTCAAGCGGCCGTGGCCATGGGGGATTGGGCGGCGCAAAACGGCATCAAAAAAGCCGTCACCCTGGTGGCTGATTACGGTCCCGGCATCGATGCCGAAAAGTTCTTCAAAGACCGCTTGTTGCTCAATGGGGGCCAAGTGATCGATACCTTGCGTGTCCCGATGCGCAACCCGGATTTCGCACCTTTCTTGCAAAAGGTCCGAGACCTCAAGCCCGATGCTGTCTATGTCTTTGTTCCCTCGGGGGTGGGTGCCGCTCTGATGAAGCAGTTTTCTGAACGTGGCCTCGACAGAGCCGGCATCCGCTTGATTGGTACCGGCGACATCACCGACGACGACATCCTCAATGGCATGGGCGATGTGGCGTTGGGTGTGGTCACCTCGCACCACTACTCGGCTTCGCACAATTCGCCACTCAACAAAAAATTTGTAGAGGCCTTCAGCAAAGCCAATCCGGGCATGCGACCCAATTTCATGGCAGTCGGGGGTTACGACGGGATGCGGGTCATTTATGAGGCGGCCAAAGCGACCCGAGGAGCAGGTGGCCAAGCGTTGCTGGACGCCATGAAAGGACAAATTTTTGAGAGCCCTCGTGGACCGATGTTCATCGACGCCCAAACCCGCGATGTCGTTCACAACATCTACATCCGCAAAGTCGAAAAAGTCAATGGCCAACTCTATAACCAGGAGTTCGTCACCATCAAAGACGTCAAAGATCCGGGCAAATCCAAGTGAAGCATGCCCTGATTCTGGTTCCGGGCCTGATGTGCGATGCCACGGCCTGGCAACCCGTCTTGCCTGCCTTGTCAGAGTTGGCCGACTGCCATGTGGTGGATCACGGTGCGGCCGATACCCTGCCGTTGATGGCTCAGCAGATTTTGGATCGCGCTCCGGCGCGATTTGCCTTGGCTGGGCACTCCATGGGGGGGCGGGTCGCTTTGGAGGTCATGCGACTCGCGGCCGAGCGGGTCACCCATTTGGGTCTTTTGGACACGGGGCACCTGCCCATGGCTGCGGGTGAGGCGGGGGCGACCGAACGCCAGCAGCGCATGGCCTTGGTCGACCTGGCTCAAACCCGAGGGGTGCGCGCCATGGCCATTGCCTGGGTGCAAGGCATGCTGGCCCCCGATCGACTGCAAGATACCGCCTTGATCAACGACATCCTGGACATGTTTGAACGCCGCAGCGTTGATGTGTTCCAGCGTCAGGTGAATGCGCTTTTGAAGCGCCCGGATGCCTCCGACGTCTTGCGCCAAGTCGAATGTCCGACGCTGGTCTTGTGTGGCGAGCTCGATGCCTGGGCGCCGCCCTCGCAGCACCAGGCCATGGCCGATCTGATTCCCCATCACCCGGCGGTCGATGTGCTGGCAGGCTGTGGCCACATGGTCATGCAAGAGCAGCCCGATGCGGTCATCGCATGCATGCGACGCTGGTTGACGGTGTAACGGAGCGCCCCTGTGTTGACCCTGCTTTTCGACGGCGTGGCCTACGGGATGCTGCTGTTCATTCTGGCGGTGGGGCTGTCGGTCACCATGGGCTTGATGAATTTCATCAACCTGGCCCATGGCGCTTTTGCCATGGCTGGCGGCTACCTGACACTGATGTTGATGCAGCGCCTGGATGTGCCATTCTTGTGGTGCCTGCCCTTGGCATTCGCGGTGCCGGCGATGCTTGGAGCGGCTTTGGAAGTCGCGCTCTACCGACCCATGTACCGCAAGCCCCACCTGGATCAGGTTCTGTTTTCGATCGGCTTGGCGTTCATGGCCGTGGCCATGGTCGATTACTTCATGGGCTCGCAGCAGCAGATCATGCAATTGCCCGACTGGTTGCGCGGTCGCACCGAGTGGTTCGAGGGCGCTTTGGGCATGGGGCATTACCGGCTGTTCATCATCGTCGTGTGCGCTTTGTTGACCTTGTTGTTGCAGTCGGTTTTGTCTTTCACCCGGTTTGGCAGCCAACTGCGCGCCAGCGTGGATGACCCCCGTGTCGCACGCGGCCTGGGAATCCCGGTCAACCGGATTTTTGCCCTCACCTTTGCTGCGGGGTCCGGCCTGGCCGGCTTAGGGGGAGCCTTGTCCGCCGAGGTGCTGGGCATGGATCCGACTTTTCCCCTGAAATTCATGGTGTATTTCCTGATCGTGGTCGCAGTCGGGGGCACCTCGTCCATCACCGGTCCCTTGCTGGCCGCTTTGCTGCTCGGGGTGGCCGATGTCATGGGCAAGTACCATGTCCCCAAATTGGGCGCGTTCATTGTGTACGCCTTGATGATCGCATTGCTCATCTGGCGACCCAACGGCTTGTTTGTCCGCCACAAGGGGGCGCGATGAATCTGCCGACACGGACTCGAAACCAGTTGTTGGCGCAAGCGTCCTGGCGCTGGCCTGAGTGGGCCTTTTGGCCGTTGGCACTGGCCGCACCATGGCTCATGCCCGGGCATGCCCTGCTCATCAACGAAATGGCCATCGCTGCGCTGTTTGCTGTCTCGCTGGATCTGGTCTTGGGCTACGCTGGCATCGTCACCCTGGGGCATGCCGCCTTTTTGGGCATGGGTTCTTATGCCGCCGCTTTGTTTGCCAAATTCATTCATCCCGATCCTTTATGGGGTTTGCTGGTCGGGATCATGGCGGCCACTTTGCTGGGTGCCGTTTGCTCACTCACCATTTTGCGCGGCTCGGATTTGACCCGGCTCATGGTGACTTTGGGCGTGACTTTGTTGCTGTTGGAGTTGGCCAACAAATTCGACGGTCTCACCGGTGGCTCGGATGGTTTGCAAGGCGTGGTGATGGGGCCATTGCTGGGACGGTTCGAATTTGATCTGCGTGGACAAACTGCGGCCACCTACTCTTTGCTGGTGCTGGCCATTTTGTTTTTGCTGGCCCGTCGCTGCGTTCACTCTCCCTGGGGGCATGCCCTGATGGCGGTCCGCGACAACCCCTTGCGCGCAGCGGCCATCGGCATTTCTGTTCCTGCCCACCTCAGCGCCGCCTACACCCTGGCGGCAGGCCTGGCGGGGGCTGCAGGCGCTTTGTTGGCGCAGACCACCGGCTTTGCCTCGATCGATGTGTTTGCCCTCGAGCGCTCTGCCGATGTGGTGTTGATGCTGGTCATCGGCGGCACCGGTTGGCTGTATGGCGGCATCGTTGGTGCTGTGGTGTTCAAGTTGTTGCACGACAGCATCTCCAGCATCACCCCGCAGTATTGGACCTTCTGGATGGGACTCTTTTTGGTCGCTCTGATGCTGTGGGGTCGGGAGCGCATGTCCATCGCCTACTGGCTCAAGCCCAAGCAGGAGGGCTCATGAGCACGCCCGTGTTGCAGGCCCGGGGCCTGGTCAAGCGTTTTGACGGCATTGTGGCCACCGATCATGTCGATCTGACTCTGTTCCGGGGGGCTCGACATGCCCTGATCGGCCCCAATGGCGCCGGCAAAACCACCCTGATCAACTTGCTGACGGGGGTACTCAGTCCGTCTGCAGGCAGCATCCGCCTGATGGGCCGTGACCTGGCGCACTTGCCCCCGCACGCCCGGGTGGCTCAGGGTTTGGTGAGAACCTTCCAGATCAATCAGTTGTTTGCCAGCATGTCGCCGCTGCAAACACTGGCATTGACGGTGTCGCAGCGCATGGGGTTGGGTCGACGCTGGTGGTCCACCCTGGGTGACGAAGTGGCCGTGGCCGAGCAGTGTGCGCATTGGCTGGAACTGTTTCGCTTGGACGGGGTGAAGGATCGCAACACGTCTGAATTGCCCTATGGTCAACGCCGCTTGCTCGAGTTGGCCATCGCCTTGGCCTGTCAGCCGCAGGTCTTGTTGCTCGACGAGCCCATGGCAGGCGTTCCGGTCGGTGAGCGCACCGAATTGTTACAGACGTTGGCGCAGTTGCCCTCCGAGGTGACGGTGTTGCTGATCGAGCACGACATGGATCTGGTGTTCGAGTTTGCCCAGCGCATCACGGTGATGGTCAACGGAGCCGTTTTGGTCGAGGGAACACCCACCGAAATTGCCAGTGATCCCCGCGTCAAGGCGGTCTATCTGGGGCAGGGCGAGGGCGTCACATGAAAGAGTTGCTGCGCATCGACAACCTGTCAGCGGGATACGGCGACGCGATCGTACTCAACGACATCTGCCTCAGCCTGGGGCAGGGGCAGACCATGGCTCTGTTGGGGCGCAACGGGGTAGGCAAAACCACCCTCATCGACACCTTGGCAGGGGCCACCCGCATGCGCGCGGGAACCATCACCCTTGACGGCGTGGCCTTGCACCGTTTGCCTTCCCACGCCAGGGCTGCGGCGGGCATCGGTTGGGTGCCCCAGGAGCGCAATATTTTCAAATCGCTGACGGTCGACGAAAACCTGACTGCGGTTTGCCGGCCAGGCCCTTGGACCCCCCAACGCGCATACGATTTGTTTCCCCGCTTGGCCGAACGCAAACGCAATCTGGGCACCCAATTATCGGGGGGTGAGCAACAAATGCTGGCCATGGCCCGAGCTTTGGTGCTGAACCCCAAATTGCTGTTGCTTGACGAACCCCTGGAGGGCTTGGCACCGATCATCGTCGAAGAGATCTTGACCGCCATCCAGCTCGTCACCCGCGAAGAAGGCATGTCGGTGATGTTGGTCGAACAACACCCCCAGACCATTTTGGCCATCAGCCATCAGGCCGTGGTGCTCAACCATGGCAGCGTGGTCCATGCGAGCAGCGCACAGGTGTTGCGCGACCAACCCGATTTGCTCCATCAATTGCTGGGCGTTGCCCAGCACGCCAATCCCTGAGGAGAACAGCGATGTTCATCAAAAACACCTGGTACGTGGCCTGTACGTTGAAAGAGTTGCAAGATGGGGGTGACCGCCCTTTGGGACGCACCATCTGCAACGAAAAAATGGCCTTTTTCATCGGCGCCGAAGGACAAGTGGCGGCGGTGGAGGATTTTTGCCCGCACCGGGGCGCACCGATGTCGCTCGGCCAGGTCTGCAACGGCCATTTGCGTTGCGGCTACCACGGTTTGGTCATGAGCGCGCAGGGGCAGGTGGTCGAGATGCCCAACCAGCGCGTGCGCGGTTTTCCGGCCGTCAAGGCGTTTCCGGTATGCCAGCGCCATGGCTTTGTCTGGGTCTGGCCCGGCGACCCTGCGCAGGCTGATCCGGCATTGCTGCCCCACTTCGAGTTCTTTGATCATCCGGATTGGGCTTATGGCGGCGGCCTGTATCACGTCAAAGCCGACTACCGGCTGATGATCGACAACCTGATGGACCTGACCCACGAGACCTATGTCCATGCCAACAGCATTGGCCAGCGGGAAGTCGACGAAACCCCCTGCGAGACCCGCGTCGATGGCGACCAGGTGGTGACCCAACGCCACATGACAGGCATTCAGGCCCCGCCGTTTTGGCAAATGGCCATGCAAGCCCAGGGCCTGGATCCGCAGGCCTTGGTCGATCGCTGGCAAATCTGTCGCTTCAGCCCGCCCAGCCACGTCATGATCGATGTCGGCGTGGCCTTGGCCGGGCAGGGCGGTTTTCATGCGCCTGCCGAGGTCAAGGCCTACAGTGTGGTGGTCGACTTCATCACCCCCGAAACCGAAACTTCGCATTGGTACCACTGGGGCATGGCCCGCAATTTCAAAGCCCAAGACGCTGAGCTGACCGAAAAAATCCGCACCGGTCAAGGCAAAATTTTTGCGGAAGATCTGATCATGCTCGAGCAACAACAAAGCAACATCAGCCGTTGGCCCGAGCGCAAATTGTTGATGCTCAACATCGATGCCGGCGGGGTGCAATCGCGTCGCGTCATCGATCGCTGGCTGGCGCACGAACAAGGAGAAAACGCATGAGTGACATGGAAGCCCCTCCCAAGGGTTCGTTTGAAGTGGTGCTGGCCCAAAGCCAGACCCGCGTGTGGGTCAAACCCGGCGAAACCATCTTGCAGGCTTTGCAATTTGCCGGGGTGGAAACCCCTTACTCGTGTGGCGAGGGGGTGTGCGGCACCTGCCAGACCCGGGTCATCGAGGGTGAGCCCGATCATTGGGACATGTACCTCACCCCCGAAGAGCAGGAAAAAGGCGACTGCATGATGATCTGCATCTCGCGCAGCAAATCCGACCGGTTGGTGCTGGATTTGTGATCAACCTGGCATGGGCGCATCAGGCTCTCCCTCATTGACCGATCGGATCTCAAATTTCATGAAGCTCATCCCTGTATCGATTGTCTTTCTTTCCCTTTGGGTTCATTCGGCCAACTGGGCTCAAGGAGCCTACCCGACCAAGCCCGTTCGCATCGTGGTGCCCTTCACGCCGGGCGGCAGCAGCGACATCCTGGCGCGGGCGGTGGGACAAGAACTGTCCAAGACCCTGGGGCAAAGTTTTGTGATCGAAAACGTGCCCGGTGCCGGGGGCAGTTTAGGCGCTGAAAAAGTGGCCAAAAGTGCCGCCGACGGCTACACCTTGCTCATGGGGCACATCGGCACTTTGGCGGTCAATCCCAGCCTGTACCCCAATCTGCCTTACCAGCCCCTGAGGGATTTTGTGCCTGTGGCTTGGGTGGCACGTGTGCCCAATGTGCTGGTGGTCAACAAGAACGTGCCGGCACAAACCCTGAAAGAACTGATCGCTTTGGCCAAGTCGCGCCCGGGGCATTTGAATTACAGCAGCGGGGGCAACGGCAGCGCAGCACACATGGCGACCGAATACTTCAAGATGCAAACGGGTACTTCGATGGTGCACATCCCTTACCGGGGTGCGGCGCCTGCGGTGTCAGACGTGATCGCCGGACAGGTTCAGTTGATTTTTACCGGGGCACCCGCACTCATGGGGCACATCCGAAGCGGGCAGCTGCGTGCGTTGGCGGTTTCAAGCCCGAAACGGATGGACGTGTTGCCCGATGTGCCCACCGTGGCCGAGGCTGCTGGCGTCAAAGGGTTTGAAGCCGACCAATGGTATGGCCTGGTGGCCCCCGCCGGCACCCCGCGCGATGTGGTGCAAAAACTCAACCGGCATGTCAATGAGGCACTGGCCACCGAAGCCCTTCGAACCCGATTGAACTCCGAAGGGGCCGTCGCCACGCCCACCACTCCTGAAGCATTCGGGCAACTCATTGCATCGGACATCGAGCGCTGGCGCCCGGTGATCACCTCGGGCCGGGTGAAGGCAGACTGAATCAATCACCGGAAAACAAAAAACCCGCCTTGTTAGCGGTGCTAAGTGCCTTTGTTTTATTGGTGCCGGAAAGAGGAATCGAACCCCCGACCTTCTCATTACGAATGAGCTGCTCTACCGACTGAGCTATTCCGGCTAAGGCTTGCAATTATAGCGTTGCACGCGGGCTGTATGCCGCCTGAAAGGGGCGACAGGTCGGGCTCAGCCCTGGTGATACGCCGTGACCCGTTCGACTTCGTTTTTCGAGCCCAGGATCACACTGACGCGCTCGTGCAACTGGCCGGGTTGAATGTCCAGGATGCGCTGTCGGCCATTGGTGGCGGCACCACCGGCTTGCTCCACCAGCCAACTCATGGGGTTGGCCTCGTACATCAGGCGCAATTTGCCCGGCTTGTTGGGTTCGCGCTTGTCCCACGGGTACATGAACACGCCGCCCCGGGTCAGGATGCGGTGCACATCGGCCACCATGGAGGCGATCCAGCGCATGTTGAAGTCTTTGCCACGCACGCCTTCCTTGCCCTGCAGGCACTCGTCAATGTAGCGCCGCACCGGCTCGTCCCAATGGCGCATGTTGCTCATGTTGATGGCGAATTCTTTGGTGTCGACGGGAATCTGAACATTCTCTTGTGTGAGCACAAAAGAGCCTTGTTCGCGATCCAGGGTGAACATGGCCACGCCATCGCCCACAGTCAAAACCAGGGTGGTCTGAGGGCCGTACACACAATACCCAGCGGCTACTTGTTGCTTGCCCGCTTGCAGAAAATCTTCTTCGCTCACGCCTTGGGTGCCGTCGGCTTTTTTCAGCACGCTGAAGATGGTGCCGATGCTGACATTGACGTCGATGTTGCTCGATCCGTCGAGCGGATCAAACAGCAACAGGTACTCGCCCTGGGGGTAGCGATTGGGCACCAGATAGATGCTGTCCATTTCTTCCGAAGCCATGGCAGCCAGGTGGCCGCCCCATTCATTGGCTTCGATCAGGACTTCGTTGGCGATGATATCGAGCTTTTTTTGCACCTCGCCCTGGACGTTTTCACTGCCGGCACTGCCCAGCACCCCGCCCAAAGCCCCTTTGTTGACCGCATGGCTGATGCTTTTGCAAGCCCGGGCCACGACTTCGAGCAAAAGCCGCAACTCGGGTGGAATTTTGCCTTTGGCCCGTTGCTGCTCAACCAGATAACGTGACAATGAAACGCTCATGGTGTTTACTCCGAGAGGGCACGCGAGACCACCTCGCGCACGTCAGGACTGAGATCGGTTTTGGCGGCGACGCGGGCAATGGCCTCGCGGGCGGCGCTGCGGTAGGGTTCGGCCAGTTTGCGCCAACGATCCAGGGCGCGAGCCAGGCGGGCTGCAACCTGCGGGTTGAAGGCGTCGATCTCGATGACTTTTTCAGCCCACAACACATAGCCCGAAGCGTCGGCGCGATGAAAGCCGGCCGGGTTGGCGTTGCAGTAGCTGAAAATCAGGCTGCGCGCCCGATTCGGATTTTTAATCTCGAAATCCGGATGCATCATCAATTGCCGCACTTTGGGCAACACATCGCCTTGGCGATCGCAGGCGCCCGCTTGCAAGGCAAACCATTTGTCGATCACCAGCGCTTCGTGGCGGTACAGGGCATAAAAGCGGGCCAGTGCTTGCTCGGCCAGCGCACTGCCCGATTGCACCAGGGCCGTCAGGGCGTTAAAGCGGTCGGTCATGTTGCCGGCGTCTTTAAAGGCTTGCAGGGTTTTGCCTTGCCAGACCTCATCGCGTTCGGCCACAGCAGCCAGACACAGCATGTTCAAGGCCAAGCCAGCCAGCGCGCGCCGGCCACTTTGTTGGGCATCGGGCGCGTAGGCCCCCAGGTGGCGATGCGATTCCCAGGCCCAGACCCAGTCTTCGCGCAGGGTTTGCGCCAACTGCAGCCGCAGGCTTTCGCGCGCCGCATGAACACTTTGCGGATCCACCGATTCCAGGTGTTCCCCCATGTAAGTCTCGCTGGGCAACGTCAGCACCAATTCCTTGAAAGCCGGATCGAGCCCGGGGTGCCGCAAGACCTGGCGCAACGCCTCGGTCAACTCCTCGCCCAGTTGAGGGGGGCGTTGCGCCTGCAAGGCGTTGACGGCAACATCCAGGCAAAGGCGCTGAGCCGCTTCCCAACGGTTAAAAGGGTCGCTGTCGTGTGCCAACAGGGTCAGCAGTTCATGCCGTTGGTAGGGGTAGTGCAGGGTCACGGGAGCGCTGAATTCGCGCAACAAAGAAGGAACCGGGGGCGAGTCGATGCCCTCAAAGGCCCAACTCTGCTCGGTGTCGGTCAGCACCTTCAGGGTGGTCGGAGCCAGCACTTGGCCATCGGCTGACAACAGACCGAGTTGCAAGGGGATCACAAAGGGCGATTTTTCGCCCTGCCCTGGGGTGGGGGCGCAGAACTGCCGCACCGTCAGGGTGTAGCGGCGTTGCTCGGCGTCGTAGACGCCCCAGACCTTGATCGCAGGTGTGCCCGCCTGGCTGTACCAACGTTTAAAGGCTTCAAGATGAACCTGCAGCGGCGAGCCCGGGTTGGCGTCGGCCATGGCCTGGGCGAAATCGTCACAGGTCACGGCCTGACCGTCGTGGCGCGCGAAATACAGCTTCATGCCGGCGGCAAAGCCGTCGCGACCCACCAGGGTCTGCATCATGCGCACCACTTCCGCGCCTTTTTCGTAAATGGTAACGGTGTAAAAGTTGTTGATTTCCAGGTAGCTGTCGGGGCGCACCGGATGAGCCATCGGGCCGGCGTCCTCGGCAAACTGGACATTGCGCAGCAGTCGAACATCTTCAATGCGCTTGACGGCTCGCGCCGAGGGACTGCCCGACATGTCCTGGCTGAATTCCTGGTCGCGGAACACGGTCAAGCCTTCTTTCAGCGACAACTGGAACCAATCGCGACAAGTCACGCGGTTGCCCGTCCAATTGTGAAAGTACTCGTGCGCGACCACGCTCTCGACGTTGCCAAAATCGACGTCGGTGGCCGTCGCCGGGTTGGCCAACACAAACTTGGTGTTGAAGATGTTCAGGCCCTTGTTTTCCATCGCCCCCATGTTGAAGTCGCTGGTGGCCACAATCATGAAGCGTTCGAGATCGAGGCTGAGGCCAAAGCGCGCTTCGTCCCAGGCGATGCTGTGCATCAGCGATTGCATGGCGTGCTCGGTTTTGTCCAGATCACCGGCACGGACATAAATTTGCAGCAAATGCTCGCTGCCACTGCGGGCGCTGATGCGCTGCTCACGGCACACCAGCCGGCCTGCCACCAGGGCAAACAAATAGCACGGTTTGCGGTGCGGGTCGACCCAGCGCGCGAAGTGACGGCCATCGTCGAGCACACCCGAGTCGACCAAATTGCCGTTACTGAGCAACACCGGGTAGGCTTGTCGGTCGGCACGCAGGGTGACGCTGTACAGCGCCATGATGTCGGGGCGATCGAGGAAATACGTGATGCGCCGGAAGCCCTCGGCTTCGCACTGGGTGAAGAAGGTATCCTGGCTGACATACAGCCCACTGAGCGTGGTGTTTTTGAGCGGGTTGCAGGTGGTGAAAATCTCCAGCTCGAAAGGCTCGTGACCTTCGGGCAATTTTTCCAGCACCAACTGGCCCTGGTCCATTTTGAACGATGTTCCCTCGCCATTGACCATCACGCGGGCCAAGTTGAGGTCTTCGCCATCCAGGCGCAGGGCCTGTGGAGCAGCATCGGGGTTGCGCCGCACCCGCATGCGGTTGAGCACGCGGGTTTTGGCGGGGTCGAGATCAAACGTCAGGTCAACGCTGTCGATGAAAAATGCCGAAGCTTGATAGTCAAGCCTTTTCACCAATTGGCCTTGGGGTTCACGCATGAGGGTCTCCGGACGGGCTTTAGACGCCCTGTTTCAATGAGGCTTCGATGAAGGCATCCAGGTCGCCATCGAGCACTTTTTGGGTGTTGGAAATTTCAACGTTGGTGCGCAGGTCCTTGATGCGACTTTGGTCCAGCACGTACGAGCGGATCTGGTGTCCCCAGCCCACATCGGTTTTGGTATCTTCAAGCTTTTGTTGTGCTTCCATGCGCTTGCGCATCTCGAAGTCGTACAGCCTGGAGCGCAGCCGGCGCCACGCCACATCGCGGTTGCTGTGCTGGCTGCGACTGTCCTGGCATTGCACCACGATGCCGGTCGGCACATGGGTCAGGCGGACTGCCGAGTCGGTTTTGTTGATGTGCTGGCCGCCAGCCCCGCTGGCGCGATAGGTGTCGACCCGCACATCAGCCGGGTTGATGTCGATTTCGATCGAGTCATCGATTTCGGGGTACACAAACACCGAGGCAAACGAGGTGTGGCGGCCACCCGAGGAGTCAAAAGGTGATTTGCGCACCAGCCGATGCACACCCGTTTCGGTGCGCAGCAAGCCATACGCGTATTCGCCTTCGATCTTGATGGTGGCGCTTTTGATGCCCGCCACATCGCCAGCGGTTTCGTCCTCGACAGTGGCTTTAAAGCTCTTGCGTTCTGCGTATTTCAGATACTGGCGCAACAACATCTGCGCCCAGTCACAGGCCTCGGTGCCGCCGGCGCCGGCTTGCAAATCGACGAAGCAATTGCTGGGATCCGCCGGCTGATTGAACATGCGGCGGAATTCCAGCTTTTCGATCTCGGTTTGGATGCGTGCGGTGTCCTCTTCGAGAGTAACCAAGCCGGCCTCGTCCTGGTCGGCCTTGCTCATCTCGAACAATTCGAGGTCATCGGCGATTTCGCCCCCCAGACGCTGTAACACCAGCACCACTTCATCGAGGGTTTTTTTCTCTTTGCCCAATTCCTGGGCTTTTTTCGGGTCGTTCCAGACCGCCGGGTCTTCCAGGGCGGCTGTGACGGTTCTCAGGCGTTCAGACTTGGCATCGAAGTCAAAGATACCTCCGTAAATCCTGAGCCCTGAGGCCCAGGTCGTTTAACGTGCTGCCAATGAGGTTGATGCGTTCAGCGTCCATGCGTGTTCCAGGTTTTCTTCAAATAACCCGGTATTTTCGCACGCCACAGCTTGTGCTTGCGCCAAACCCTTGAGAACATCACCCACCACGACGATGGCAGGGCTGCTCAAGCCCTCGCGCAGAACCATGGCGGCCAAATCCGACAGCACCGTGACGGCATGGCGTTGTTGCGGCAAGGTGGCGTTTTGGATCACCGCCACCGGGGTGTCGTCCGCCAGGCCCTGGCGCAAGCCTTGCTCGATCGCCGGCAGTTCGCGCACGCCCATGTAGATCACCAAGGTCAAATGCAGCTGGGAGGCAGCTTGCGCCACAGCCCCCCAGTTGGTGGCCAGGGCTCCGGCTTGGGCGTGCCCGGTCAGCAAAACCACCCCTTGGGCATGCTGGCGATGCGTCAAGGGCACCCCCAGGCTGCTGACACCGGCCAAGCCGGCGGTGATGCCGTTGATCACCTCCACCTCCATGCCGTGGGACCGCAGAGTCTGGACTTCCTCCCCCCCTCGACCAAAAATGAAGGGGTCCCCCCCTTTGAGTCGCACCACCCGTTCCCCGCCCTGCGCACCCCGAACCATCAGCCTTTCAATGAAGGCTTGTGGGGTTTGTTGGCAGCCGCCCCGCTTGCCCACATGGATCACCCGCGCCTGAGGGGAGGCCAAGGCCACGATGTCCGGGTTGACCAGATCGTCGACCAGCAGCAGGCTGGCCCATTCAATCGCTCGAACGGCGCGCAAGGTCAGCAAATCGGCTGCACCGGGCCCGGCGCCAACCAGTTTGACCAGGGGAGGGGTAGGAGTCAGAGACATGGCATCCTCACAAAGATTGCATCTATTGTGAGGGTCTTAATATAAAAAAAGGTTATATAGGTATGGCGCCCAGTGCCTCATCCAACGGCCAGCGCGGGCGCACATCAAAGCCGTAATCGGTGCGTGCGGCGGCCAGTTGGGCTTGCAAGCGCATGGCGGCAGCCATGGCGATCATGGCGCCGTTGTCGGTGCACAGGTGCAACTCGGGGTAATGAACCCGGATGTGGCGGCGCTGGCAGGCCTGGGTCAAGGCCTCGCGCAGCGCCCGGTTGGCACCGACGCCACCGGCCACCACCAGGCGAGTGGCACCGTTTTGCTCCAGGGCCGAGAGTGTTTTCTTCATCAACACCTCGACGATGGCGGCCTGGGTCGAAGCCGCCAGGTCGGCTTTGCGGGATTCAAGTTCGGTCCCCAGCTTGCGGGTTTGGGTGAGCACGGCTGTCTTCAGGCCGGCGAAAGAAAAATCGAGGTCGCCGCTGTGCAGCAAAGGCCGGGGCAACTTGAAGGCCAGGGGGTTGCCCTGCTCGGCCAGCCTGGACAGGGCAGGACCGCCGGGGTAGGGCAGGCCCATCAACTTGGCCGATTTATCAAATGCTTCGCCGGCGGCATCGTCGATGGTTTCGCCCAGAATCTGATAACGCCCCAATCCTTCGACCCCCATCAATTGGGTGTGCCCGCCAGAGACCAGCAGGGCGACAAAAGGGAACGCGGGCGGATCGCTGCTGAGAAAAGGCGACAACAAATGCCCTTCGAGATGATGCACCCCAAGCACGGGGCGCTGCAAAGCGGCACCCAAGGCACATGCCACGCCAGCGCCGACCAACAAGGCGCCGGCCAGACCGGGTCCTCGGGTGTAGGCCACGCAACTGAGGTCGGATTTGCGCAAACCCGCTTCGGTCAGCACCTGTTGGGTCAGGGGCAGAACACGCCGGATGTGATCGCGGCTGGCCAACTCGGGGACCACGCCGCCATAAGCCTGGTGCATGTCGATTTGGCTGTGCAGGGCGTGCGCAGCCAAGACAGGCGGGGCGGTCGAGCCGGGCTCGTAACCGACCACGGCGACGCCCGTTTCATCACACGAAGACTCGATGCCCAAAACCCATTTCATGCCTGAAGTCTAACCCGCCCAACGCAGGTGGCGGGTCAGCGGCTGATGCAATCTGGTCAACCGATGTTCAGGCTGCGGGCTTTGGAGACCGGCTGAACTTTGGCCAACGTCAGGCTGAGCACGCCGTTTTCAAATTTTGCCGTGCTGGCTTCGGGGTCAATCTCCTGGGGCAACTCGTAGACTCCGCGATACGACCGCGGAGCATCGGGCAAAGTTTCGATGCGCACCAGTTGGCCCTCGATGTCGACCTTGATCTGTTCGCGCGCCACGCCCGGCATGTCAAAGCTCAGTTCATAGGCTTTGTCGTCGGCACTGGCCGGAGCGCCGGGCTGGGTGGGGGTGCGCAAAACTTCACCCAAGAAACGCTCGAAAGCGTGCAACTGGGGGCGGCGATAAGTGGCAACGGGCGAGAACAACATGGCGGACTCCTTGGGTGGGTTTAAACTCTGCGGCTGTTCGGCCGCTCATGTCTGTCAATTGGCGCGGCTCGACTTGTTTTCAAGACCTCTATGCGACTGTATTTTTTTGTCTTTTCCCCCTTGAAAAACCTGCTCCTGGCTCTATGGCTGGGGTGTGCCTTGGGGGCGGCCGCGCAGACCCAGCCGGCTGCTGTGCGGGTGGCCCTGATCGAGGGTTTGAGCGGCCCGTTTGCCAACGCCGGTGAATCGGTCTGGCGCAACCTGGCCTGGGCCGTCGAGCGTGTCAATCAGCGCGGTGGCGTGACCTGGGGTGGCGAGCAACGCCCGCTCAAGCTCGATCGTTATGACAACAAGGGCCAGGTCGAAGAGAGCCTGGCGGTTTTGCGTGCAGCCATCGACGACGGTGCCCGGGTGATCTTGCAGGGCAACAGCTCGGCTGTGGCCTTGGCTTTGATCGACGCCATCGAGAAGCACAACCAGCGCGATCCGGCGCGCCAGGTGGTGTTTCTCAATTATTCGGCTGTTGAGCCCGCGCTGACCAATGCCCGCTGCAGTTTCTGGCATTTTCGTTTTGACGCCCACGCCGACATGCGACTGCGCGCCTTGCTCTCGGTGTTGCGCACCGACCGCGAAGTCACCCGTGCCTACCTGATCGGGCAGGATTACAGTTTTGGCCAGTCGGTGTTGCGCGAAGCCCGTCAGTTGCTCGCCGATTGGCGGCCCGACGTGGCCATCGTGGGCGATGAGTTGCACCCCCTGGGGCGGGTCAGGGATTTTTTGCCTTATGCCCAAAAAATCAAGGCCAGCGGGGCTCAGGCCGTGGTCACGGGCAACTGGGGCAATGACCTGACCTTGTTGATCAAAGCCGCCAAAGATGTCGGCTACGAAGGCAAGTTCTACACCTTTTACGGCAATGCCCTGGGTGCACCGGCTGCCATGGGCGAGGCGGGCGTGGGCCGGGTGCTGGCCGTCGCCGACTGGTTGCCCAATTTGGGCGGGGCCGATTCGGATCGCTTTGTCGAGTCCTTCCGGCAGCGCTTTCCCAAGCCCTCAGAGGACTATGTCCATGTTCGCATGCAACTGTTGATCGAAGCGCTGGCGCAGGCCATGGGCAAAGCCGGCGCCCCCAACGCCCGTGCGCTGGCCCTGGCGCTCGAGGGGGCTGACGTCAGCCTGGCTGGTCAGCGCGGCCGGATGCGGGCAGCCGACCATCAGTTTCAGCAGCCCTTGGTGGTGGGGGTCATGGATCGCCAGGGGGCGCCTGGCGTGCGGTTTGATGTCGAGGGCTCGGGCTACGGCTTCAGGGTGGTGCGCCGATTCACCGCCGAACAGGCCGAAATGCCGCACACCTGTGCCATGACTCGCCCTTGACCCGGCCTTGGGGGGGGTGGCCATGCCACCTTTGTGTTAAACTCTCAGGGTTGTTCGTGGGCAAACCACGGGCAACTTTCGCACGCCATCGGCATTTCCGGCTGATGGCGCAAGTCAAACACATCAAGGAAACAGAAATGACCGCCATCAACAAGGCCGAGGTCGTCAAGGCCAATGCGCGCAGCGCCAACGACACGGGCAGCCCCGAAGTGCAAGTCGCACTGCTGACCGCCCGCATCAATGAACTCACCCCCCACTTCA
>JACCEC010177424.1_pt1 | contig 62282 bp, 54 predicted proteins | sample 7450121 | NCBI WGS metagenome assembly JACCEC01 (sample SAMN15323455, study PRJNA562643) | freshwater metagenome | isolation source: river surface water | place: USA:Blue River Watershed | collected 2017-08-18
AAGAATGGGAGCGATTCTTGGCCCTACTTTGTTTGGGTTATTATCAGACAACGGTTTATCAATAGCTAATTTGTTCAGTGTGTTTTCATTGCCATTATTGGTAACTGGTTTAGCCGTTTATGGCTTGAAATCAAAATATTTAGCTTAAAAAAATGTCGGCTTTGAATTCTTTCAAAGCCGACATTCTAAATTATTTTGATGGAATAACAACCCGTCTGACAGAGCCGTCTTCTCCTTGACTAATCATTACAAATAGAGTACCTTTTTGTTTTCCAATATTTATTTGCCCAACATATTCTCCCGAAAAGTCTTTGATTTCTTCTTTTGCAACAATTGCACCTTTCAAATCTAATACTTTTATTGATACATCTCCTTTTTCAGGAGCATTAAAACGTATATTTAAAATTTCAACTCTTGGGTTATTCGGATATACCTCAATACCTTTGATTGTTTTAGAAGAACCTTCTAAGAAATTTTCATGAAAAGCACGGATTTCAAATTTCATATCTTTACCAGCTCTTTTCAGATGATCGCCTAATTCGTCCATCTCGGGCATATCCGGAATAAAAGGAGCATGAGGCATTCGTCTGTCTTCCCATCTCGGCATATCGCCAGGTCTTCTCCCTTTTTTTGGTTTTTTTATTATCATTACCTCTTCATCACCATTATCGTTATTATAATTAAAATGATGCTCCATACGTCTGTCGTCTTCGATTCGGAATTCTGAATTTTCATCAGTTTGAACCTCGATACGCATCATTTTTGGTTTATCTTTCGAGCCAGTAACTAAAGAATCTTTGATGTTTTCAATCAAGATATCCCTTTCTGACTTCGACATTCCTTTAGAGTCGATAATTTTTTCTTCAACAATTTTATTCCCATTCACATCTTTCTCCACACGAATACGAACTTGTTTTTTTTCTTGTGCCGTAACTAAAGTAGGAATACTTAATAAACCTAAAAGCAATGCACCTTGACTAATTTTAGCTATTACATTTTTCATAAATTTGATTTTTTATTTTTATGCAATATAACGCATAATATCCCACATAATTTTCTTAAAAAACCTTAATAAATGTTAAATAAAGCCTTTTTCAAGATTACTTTTCAATATGTTTGCCATTTCAGATGCGGGTTTATCTTGCATATCTATAATTTTAACTCGAGATTTTTCACGTTTCTCTAAGCCATGCACATAAGTTTTATCATAATATACCAAGGCAATCCGAACTGCTTCGGAAAATTCATTCTGAAACAAAGCCTCCAATGCGGCCTTGTGATGTTGTCCCCCTAATCTTTTTGCGATTCTATTCGTAGCTTCTTGTAGTTCGTCTTTTGAAAATCCAGCATATTCCTCTACTAATCTCGACACTCGTTTTTCTTTATCAACCTCTACCGCCAAGGTATTTGCGGTTCTCATTTGTAGCCAAATGCCTTCAGGAATATTACATTTACCAATATTTCGACTTTCATCCTCTACCCAAATATATTTTTTTTTATCTAATGTAGATAATGCAGCATAAAGCATATTTTCAAAATGCTCGGTCTGTGGCTGTGGATTTTGTCCTAACATTCCAAAAGAAGAGCCTTTATGATTCGCTAAACCCTCTAAATCGAGTATTTGCTCGCCAATTTTCTCAAGCTCCCATAAAATTTCAGTCTTTCCACTACCCGTTTTTCCGCCCAATACAATCAAATTTAAAGGCTGCTTGAAATAATTTAGAATATAATTCCTGAATGCCTTATATCCGCCAACCATAGTATAAGCTTTCATTCCAGCGGCACTCATTAAAGTTGCAAAGCTGCCACTTCTCATTCCCCCACGCCAACAATGTACTAAAACCTCTCCGTTTGGAGCTATTTTTTTGACTTTCTTGACAAAACCAGAAAGCTTAGGTCCTACAATATCTAAACCCAACAAAAAAGCTGACTCCTTGCCTACTTTTTTATATCGAGTACCAACTTCCGCCCGCTCAAGGTTATTGAATAGCGGAATATTTATTGCCCCTACGATATGCCCTCGTTCAAATTCTCCGGGCGATCGGACATCAATGATTGGAATTTCTGCGGCTTTTTCCAAAAAAACCTCTACACCTAGGGCTTTTACCATATTAGTTGTTCAATTGACGAAGATATAGTTGTATTGTATTTTCCAAACCATAATATAAAGCATCACAAATAAGAGCATGTCCGATGGATACTTCTAATAAATTTGGAATATTGTCTTTGAAGAATCGGAGATTTTCAAGACTTAAATCATGCCCTGCATTTAGCCCTAATCCTACTTTTTCAGCAATTTTAGCTGCTTTTATATACTTTTCTATGGCTTGTTCTCTATCTTTTAGATAATCATGGGCATAGGCTTCTGTATATAACTCCACTCTATCAGTACCTGTTTCTGCCGCTGCTTCGACCATTTCTTCATTAGCATCTACAAAAATCGACACCCGACAGCCAGCACTTTTGAAAGTACCTACTAAATCGATGAGTTGCTCCCGATGTTTGATTGTATCCCAACCAGCATTCGATGTGATAGCATTCAGAGCATCCGGTACTAAGGTCACTTGCGTAGGCTTATTTGCCAAAACCAAATCAATAAACTTTTTTTCTGTTGGATTTCCTTCAATATTAAATTCAGTACCAACAATTTCCTTCAAATCATACACATCTTGATAACGAATATGCCTTTCGTCAGGTCGGGGATGCACAGTTATACCTTCAGCACCAAATCTTTCACAATCTTTAGCAACTTGTACCACATTAGGTTGATTGCCACCTCTCGAATTTCGCAAGGTGGCAATTTTATTAATATTTACTGATAATTTTGTCATTTTGTTGTTGATTTACTCCTTAATTTTTATGTCTAAGACAATGTTCAAGTTTATTTATCTTTCAATTTAAAGGCTTTTTCAAAAATATGCTCTAATTTTGCCAAAAATAAGAAACTATTATGGAATAATACTATTCCATCCAGAAAAATCAGGCATTATGCCCATCAAGTTTCTTTTTTATTTAACACGATTTTTCACTATTAAATTTCAATAAAATGTCATTAAAATCAGAAATTGACGGACAAATAAAAGCTGCCATGTTGGCAAAAGATTCAGCCAGATTAATGGCTCTTCGAGACATCAAAAAATTGATTTTGTTGGAAGAAACTAAAGAAGGCGGTAGCGGTGAATTGAGCAAAGACGATGAGATAAAATTATTATCGAAAGCAGCCAAACAACGCAGAGATTCGGCAGATATTTATCGCCAGCAAAATCGTCCAGATTTATTAGATAAAGAAATAGCAGAATTGTCTGTTATCGAAGAGTTTTTACCTAAGCAATTATCAGAAGAAGAGCTTCGTACAAAATTAGAAGAAATTAAGGCAAGAGTTGGAGCGTCTGGTCCATCAGATATGGGTAAAATTATGGGTGTTGCTACCAAAGAATTGGCGGGTCTTGCAGAAGGGAAGGCGATTTCAGCTATGGTAAAAGCGATTTTAGCTTAATTATTATCGACGAGAGAATTGGAATTAATATCCATTTTCTCTCGTTTTTCCATCTTTTATAATTGTTATTTTTTGCTTCATTTCATAGTCAATTCGTTCACCCAAACCTATTATAAACTTTTGTTCACCTACCACTTCAAACCCCATTTTTTCATAGAATCTAACAGCTTTTTCATTGTTCGCCCAAACACCCAATCGTATTTCTTCAAAATGGTTCAATTCAGCCCATTCTCTACAAAAAGTCATTAAACGACTACCGATTTCTTCACCTTGAAAGGACTTTTCAACGTAAAACCGTTCAATTTCTAAAGCTTTACGGTTCAATGTTCCATTGTCAAAAACACCTTTTTTAAGTTTTGCATAAGCTACAATTTCATTTCTGACTTCAACTATAAAAAACTGATTATCAGGAGAATAAAAATCTTCTTTTATCATTTCATGTTGAAAATGCTGGGCAATATAACGCTCAATATTATCGGTTGAAAAATGAGAGGCATAAGTATCCCTGAAAGTCTGCTCGGCTATTTTTTGGATGGCTTCTAATTCCGTTATTTGGGGTGGTCTGAAATAATAAGTCATTATTATTGGGACTATTGTTATGAATTACAAAACAAATAAAAAGCTTTATGAAAAAAAATCTTTTTGTTATATCTTTAATAAATTTTTTTAGCCTAAACCTCTGATGAACTCAAAAAAACAAACAGAAAGACTTTATTCCCTAGATGCTTTACGGGGATTTGATATGTTTTGGATAATGGGTGGTGAAGACTTCTTTCATGCTCTAAGCAAAATTTTTCCAAATACTTTTACTCTTTGGATGGCTCAGCAACTTTCGCATGTTTCCTGGAATGGATTTCGATTTTATGACCTGATTTTCCCTCTATTTTTATTTATAGCAGGTGTTTCGACGCCTTTTTCTATTGGAAAACAAACGGAATTTCAGGTAAGCAAACAAACAATCGCTTTTAAAATTCTTAAAAGAGGTTTGATTTTAGTAATTTTAGGTATCATTTACAATAATGGATTGAACATTCAAGCTCTTTCGCATATTCGATTTCCAAGTGTTCTGGGAAGAATTGGTCTTGCTTATATTTTTGCTTGTTTGATTTTTCTTTACGCAAATAAAATTTGGCAAAAAGTTTGGTTTGTGGCTCTTTTAGTTGGCTATTACTTACTTTTGAGTTTTTTTGCTGCTCCAGGCTATGCTGCTGGCGATTTAAGCATACAAGGAAATTTTGCCTCTTGGCTCGATAGAACGATTCTTCCAGGACGTTTACATTTAGGAATACACGATCCAGAAGGGCTTGTTTCGACAATTCCAGCTATTGCAACGGGCTTATTAGGGATTTTTGTAGGCAACTTTCTAAAAGAAAATAATACTTTTACACCTTCGCAAAAATTTATTCGAATTTTGATGAGTGGTGTTTTGTTGTTGGTAATTGGGAGTATTTGGAATATTTATTTCCCAATCAATAAAAATCTTTGGACTAGTTCGTTTATGCTGTATGCTGGTGGTTGTAGTTTGATTCTTTTGAGTATTTTTTACGGAGTCATTGATATTCTTGAGTTTAAAAAATGGGCTTTTTTCTTTACCATTATTGGAATGAATTCTATCCTAATTTATTTATCTGGAGAATTTATCGATTGGGATTATACTGCTTCGAGTCTTTTTTCTTGGATTGCTCAATTAATTGGTGAACAATATCACGAACTAATCCTCATTTCAGCTATTATTTTGATTAAATGGCTTTTTTTAAGATTTTTGTATCAACAACATATTTTTTTAAGAGTTTAACCAATGAAAATATTTTCTTTTGTATTTATCTTTTTTTCTTTTTTGGCAAAAGCTTGTTTGGCAACTGAAGTACCTATGTCAGGCAATAAGCCCATCAGTCATGAATTATGGGATAATTTACTAAAAAAACATGTTGATAATCAAGGTTTTGTAGATTATGGTGGTTTTAAAAAAGATATTTCGATTCTAAAATCGTACCTAAATTTAATCCAAAATAATGCTCCCAACGAGCAATGGACTAAAGATGAGCAATTGGCATTTTGGATAAATGCTTACAATGCTTTTACAATTCAGTTGATTTTAGATTATAGCTCACATTCTCTTAAAAGTATCAAAGATATTGGAGATAAGATAAAAATACCTTTGATTAATTCGCCTTGGGACATTAAATTTATCACTATTTCTGGAAAAAAAATCGATTTGAATACCATCGAGCATGGTATCATTCGTAAAAACTTCGACGAACCACGCATTCATTTTGCTCTAGTTTGTGCTGCAAAATCTTGCCCTAAACTACGAAATGAAGCATTCGTGCCAAATAAATTGTCCCGTCAATTGGAAGAACAAGCCATAGATTTCATTAATGATTCTAATAAAAATAAAATTAATGGAAATGAGCTAAAATTATCAAGTATTTTCAATTGGTATGCGGGAGATTTTGAAGCTAAAATGCCTATCTATCAATGGATTAACAAATATGCAAAAGCAAAAACTAATCATCCCAAAAAAATCTCTTATTTAGATTATAATTGGGAATTAAACGGAAAGTTCTAATCTTTGATACCGTTTTAATCATTATTGCAATAGTTATTTTGCCATAGCATTATGGCAAAATACAGTCTTTCAGTTGTACCTCGAAAACCAACCAATCCAAATCATAATCTGCAATCAATTCGATTCGACTATCTTTTCTATAGGCAATGTATTGCAAAGAATACTCATTTCCTACGGCATTGATAAATATCCACTCCTTGCCTATTCGGAATACACCTTTCGCTCGACTCAATCCTTGAGCTTTTTCAAAAAATAGTTTCAATTTCGCTAAATCAAATATTTCTTCATTCGAAAATATCCATCCACAAGTATAAACCCCAAAACCTTTCAATAACTTCTTAACGGGGTTTCCAAGCCGAGGTACTTCTATTATCTCTTCGCTTGAATGAATATGGTGATGCGTGTGTGCATTCGGAAATAATGGATTATTGTAGTTTAGATTCACAATATCTAAATATACTATTGGAATTTCAGCTTGAGTAATTGGTAGCACAAGTATTTTTGGAGGAAATAAACCTTTCGCCCATTCGATGAATCTTTCCACTAAGCTATTCTCGGCTAAATCTGTCTTATTTACCAAAATAATATCTGCTAAGTTAATTTGGTCTTGAAAAGTTTCATGTGAACGAATATGCTCGCTAGCCCATTTTCTTGCATCTACCAGACAAATAGTAGCCCGAATTTCCAGAATATTTTTAAGATATTGATTTTGAAGCAAGTCTATAATTCCGGCAGGATGCCCCATGCCTGTAGGTTCTATCAAAATTCTATCTGGTTTTTGTTTTCTCAGCAAAGTAGTTAAAACTGTTTGCATAGGAAGATTTGATGTACAGCATATACAACCACCTGCAATTTCTTTGATTATCAACCCTTTATCTTCTTCTATTAGTGTATGGTCTATCGCAACTGCCCCAAATTCATTGATAATAATTGCCCAATTTTCAGTTTCTGGTTTTTGCGACAATAAATACTTTACTGCTGTTGTTTTTCCTACTCCTAAAAAACCCGTAATAATGTTTACCGGAATTTTCATTCGATTATGTTCAATTTATTTTAAGCTATCCGAGCGAAACTCGGATAGCTTACATATTCTTAATTATTTTTTAGTTTCCTCAAAGCCCATTTCTTCATACCATTCCTCAAATTCTTCAGGCGAGGCAGTTGGTTTCGGGTTTAAGCTTCTTCTAACACGCTTTTCAGGAGCTTTTATTTCAAGTGATTTTATTAGCTTTTCGCCATTGATTTCAAATAACAATTGATATTTTCCTGGCTTCAGATATATTTTTTTGTCATCTGCCGGTGTTAGCCTGATATCTTTTTCCTCCGATTTTTTGTTCGAATTCAAGAATTTTTCGTATGCTTCTTTTTGCGTTTCATCAATTGTTTGGTTGTAATTTAGTGTATTGAGTCCAGCTTCTGCATCCTCTTCTAGCGTTTTCAAAATTACTCCATCTTCTGTTTGTACTTTCAGAATTAATTTTCCAGCAGTTTTGACGAAATAATTAATTGGATATTTTCTTTCTTCTGGGTCACTATATTTATCAAACATTCTACCCCAATTATTATTATTATAAGTAATTGATTGTAAATCGTTTACGAATAAATTTTTAGCTAGCATTTCTGCAGTAAGAGCTTGTAGTGACTTTATATCAGCAATATAAATCGAGCGTCCATGAGTACCTACTACTAATTCATTTTCACGTGGATGAATAACCAAATCATGTATCGAAACATTGGGTAATCCAATACCATTCGCATTCATGAAAGATTTCCCTTTGTCAATCGAGATATACAAGCCATTATCAGTTCCGACATATATGATATTTTCATTTTTAGGATCTTCTTTCACTACGTTGATTGGCTCTGCTGGTAAATCTTTACCAATTTCCTCCCAAGTTTTGCCATAATCCTCTGAGCAATATAAATAAGCTTTGAAGTGGTCGTTTCGATAAGCATTCAAAGAGACATACACTCGTGACTCTTTATGATTTGATGCGGCAATACCACTAATCCAGAGATTTTTATCCATAATTTTATCAAAAGAATAGCCGCCATCTTTCGAGACATATATTAGCCCATCATCCGAACCAGTATAAATTAACCCAAAACGAATAGGCGATTCCTCAATGGTAGTTAATGTTCCAAAAGGTACATCACCTTCTTTTCCTCCTTTTGTCAAATCTGTCGAAAGTGTTTTAAAGTGGTCTCCTTTATCAAGACTTCTATGGAATTTATTTGAACCAAAATAGATAATATCTTGATTATGGCGAGATATTGTCAGCGGAGCTTCCCAATTAAAACGGAAAGGTGCTTCCCCTAATTCACGTGGAACATCTAATCTTTTTCGTTCATTGGTTGCTTTATTTATTCTGAAATAATTACCAAATTGAAAACCTGCATAGACCGTATTGTTGTCTCTCCAATCGACCTGAACCTGCATTCCATCACCTCCTAACAAAAATTTGTACCCATCGCCATTGTCAAATATTCCATAATTATAATCAAAAGCATTGGTCGATGAACCATACCAAACCCCATTATCTTGTAAACCTCCATAAACATTATAGGGTTTTGCCATATCTACCGATACATGGTAAAGCTGCCCGACTGGTATTGAATTTGCTTTAAACCAAGTTTTACCATCATCATAGGTAATATTAATTCCCCCATCATTTCCATTAATATAATGTTTTGAATCTTTTGGATTGAACCAGAGAGCATGATGGTCAGAATGAACATTTTCACGTTCTATACTTTTGAAAGATTTCCCGCCATCATCCGAGCGTAAAATCGGTACGCCTACAATTACGATTTTTTTATCGTTAGTTGGATTAACCCAAATTTGTCCGAAATAATACCCATAAGTGAAATATACGTTATCTAAATAATTCTCGTGGGTACGTTTCCAAGTTTTTCCTCCATCTTCGCTTCTATATACTTCTGCCCCACTGATTTGTGTATCAAACAAATCATCGTTACCATTATGAGTATATTGATAAATATCTTTGACGCTTACTTTTCCTTTTGTGATTTCCTCCTTCAAAGATTTAGCTGAAAATTTTTCTGGAAACCCTTCCGAATCGAGATATTCGTTAATTGAAGCATCGCTCAAAGCCAAAAACTCTTCATTGGTAAGTTTCTTTAGTATTTTTTGGCTTAACTTATTAGATTCTTCTTTTTCCTCTTTTTTAGGTCTAGCAGCTTGGTTATCCACAATTGCATACAAAATGTTGGTATTTTGTGGATAAACAGCCAACCCTATCCTTCCATTACCGTTTCCATTTGGAAATCCTGATTCCGAACCTGATATTAACTGCCAATTTTCTCCAGCATCAATACTCTTATAAATTCCTGATTCTGAGCCAGACTCAACAAAATTCCACGCTCTTCTCTGTTTATGCCACATACTTGCATACAATGTGTTCGGATTGGCTGGGTCAATTTTAACATCTATTGCTCCAGTATTTTCGTTGATATACAGCGTTTGCTTCCAAGTTTTACCTCCATCAGTAGTTTTATACATACCTCTTTCTTTATTCGGCGAGTATAAATGCCCTAAAACTGCCACCCAAGCTATATTAGCATCTGTCGGATGCAAAGCAATACGACCTATATGATGAGATTCTGACAAACCCAGATACTCCCAAGTTTTACCTCCATCATTAGATTTGTACATGCCAACGCCTGAATAAGATGAACGACTGGAGTTATTTTCTCCAGTTCCTAGCCAAATTGTTCGGGTTTGCCAATTGACAGCAATATCTCCTATCGTCATGACAGCCTCATTGTCAAATAAAGGAGAAAATGATTGTCCATTATTTACAGTGTGCCACAGTCCACCTGAAGCATAAGCCACGTAAAATTCTGCAGGATTATTTGGATTTGCATCAATATCGACCACTCTACCACTCATTACTGTCGGACCTACATTTTTGAATGTAAGATTTTTCAATAATGAGTTGGCTAATAATTTTTTTCTTTGCTCGAAACCTGATAGCCTTTCAGAGGCATTGGTTGCTATTGGCATTTCTTCCACAATAGCAGTTGGGCTGAGGTCATTTTTTTTCTTTTTTTGAGAAAAAGCTACTAAATTCACCAATAAAAGGGCGAAAATTAGGGTTATATTTTTAGTCATTTTTATAATTAAATATAATTTTAAGATTTGAGTTTAACGATAAATAGTTATTTGTTTAGATAAATCTCACCATTATTTCATTCCACAATGAGTGAGATTTTATTAAAAACCAGCAGCATGACCATCTTTTCTTGACTCCGATGCTCCGAAATACACCTTGCGTTCGGAATCATATCTAATTGCCTGATAACCACCATATTGCCCCAAAGTATAACCAACTTTATGCCCTTTTTGCATCAAAGTTCTTATAGTTTCGTAAGGAATACCAGACTCCATTGTAATCATTCCAACTCCTTCCATTGGTTCGCCGGTTGGTTCGGAAGATCCATCGTGATTCAAGCGGGGAGCATCCCCTGCTTCTTGTAAATTCATTCCAAAATCGACTACATCCATCACAATTTGCACATGCCCCATCGGTTGAAAAGCTCCACCCATCACACCGAAGCTCATATATGGCTTTCCGTCTTTGGTCATAAATGCTGGAATAATTGTTTGAAATGGACGCTTATGCGGAGCGTATGTATTATTCTCTCCTTCTTTCAAATTATATAATTCTCCTCTATCTTGAAGAATGAATCCTAAACCATCTGGCATCATACCCGATCCAAATCCACGATAATTACTTTGTATCAAAGATACCATATTTCCTTCTTTATCTGCTACTGTCAAATAAATTGTGTCCCCTTCTCTCAAAGCTGGATTTCCTGCATCATAATGAGCTGCTGCCCGATTCATATCGATTAATTTGCGTCTTTCAGCTGCGTATTCTTTTGATATGAGAGATTTTACAGGAATTTTAGCAAATTCGGGGTCAGCATAAAATTTTGCTCTATCCTCAAACACTAATTTTTTTGCTTCTGTAAATAAATGTACGTGTTCTGGGCTTCCAAAGGGAATTTTTGAGAAATCGTAGCCTTCTAAGATATTTAGCATTTGCAGTACAGCAATTCCTTGCCCATTAGGTGGCAATTCCCACACATCATATCCTCGGTAATTAGTAGAGACAGGCTCAATCCAAGTAGAAGTATGGTCTTCTAAATCTTTTGCACTCAAAAATCCGCCATTTTTTTTCATGAAAGCATCTATTGTTTGTGCGATTTCACCTTTATAGAAAGCATCTCTTCCACCTTTGGCAATTTTCTCGAGTGTATTTGCTAAATTCGGATTTTTAAAAATATCTCCTTTTTTTGGCACTTCCCCATTGGGATAATAATGTTCTTTAATGTTAGGGAATTTTCCATACGTTTTAGGCACATTTTTTAGGCTAACAGCCAATTCATCATGCACAGGAAAGCCATTTCTTCCATATCCAATCGCATGGGAAAGAATTTTCTCCATCGGGAGCTTCCCAAACTTTTTGTGTAATTCAAACCAAGCATCTACACAACCCGGAACACTTACAGGTAAAGGTCCCAAAGCTGGAATATGCGTAAGCCCTCTTTTTTTAAACTCATCTAATGTCAAAGAATAAGGAGAACGCCCCGAACCATTGAGTCCGTATAATTTCTTTGTTTTGGCATCCCACACAATTGCAAATAAATCTCCACCAATTCCATTCACATGTGGCTCAACCATTCCTTCCATAGCATTAGCAGCAATAGCCGCATCTACTGCACTTCCACCTGCCCGCAAGATTTCGATAGCAGCTTGTGTTGAAAGTGGATGAGACGTACAAGCTATTCCATTTTGGGCAATTACTTCTGAACGACCCGCCCAAGTTTTTCCAGAAATTCTATCCTGAGCATTCAGAAGATAAGATACTGATAATAAAGCAATTAATAATTTTTTTTTCATAGTTTAGTTTGTTTTTTTCATAAATATATAAATTTTCAATAGCCATTCCAACCAAAACATCCATTTATGAGTCTTTGTTTCTGAAAAGGGTAGTATGCTCAGCAAGAAACATTTGTTTCGTCGCAGGGAAAAACCATAAAAACTTGTTTTTCCCTCGACAGACTGAGTTTCGATAAATTTTAGATTTATGAACAAATATTCATTTTTCTTTTTACTTTTTTTCTTAACTGCTTGTAAAAAGCAGGAAATTTCTCCCAATAATCCGATTTTTGGGGAATGGCAATGGAAGTATTCTCAAGGAGGAATTGCGGGTTTAACAATTACTCCGACATCTGCTGGTTATAATAAAAAGATATTATTAGACTTTAAATATAAATTTGCTTTGTTTAAGAATGGGGTCCTTGAGGAATCAGGACAATTTGAGGTAGTAAAAGCTACCTCAATTTTCCAAAAAGAACCTATAGATTTTATCAAATTAAGCAATGGCAAATCTTATGTAATTAGCCAAATTTCCGAGAAAGAATTAATTTTAAGTGATAATTTCCCAGACGGATTTAGCTACTATTTTTCTAAAAACTAAACTAAACCAATACAATGAAATCCATTTTAATTTTTCTGTTTACTTTTTCGTTTCTTACATCTTGTTCAAAAAAAGAAAGTGAAATGCCACTTTTAGGCGATAATATTTCTGCTCAAAATATGATTGGAAATTGGAAACTCAAATCTTTTTCGAATAAAGCTGCCATTCCGTACGAAGTAACTTTAGAAATTAAGGAAGAAGAAGGAAAATTTGTGCTGAACGGTCGCTCGTCTGTCAATTTTTATTTTGCTGCCTTATCAGTCAATGAAAGTAATAAAACACTTAAAATTTCTGATGTTGGCAGTACTAAAATGGCAGGGACAACAGAAGCAAATCAGTTCGAGTCAAAGTATTTTCAATATTTAAGTACAGCTACCAAATATTCTTTTCAAGATAGCAATACGTTAATATTTTACATGGCAAAGCCTGCCGGCGAAACAATGATTTTTGAGAAAAAATAAAAAACGCCCGAATGTTAGCATTCGGGCGTTTTTTTATCAAATACCTGAAGTAACAACTTCAGGAGCTATTTTTTTCACCAATCCCTGTAATACTTTTCCAGGACCGCACTCCACAAACTCAGTTGCCCCATCTGCTACCATATTTTGTACCGACTGCGTCCATCTGACGGGTGCAGTTAATTGCGAAATGAGGTTTTGTTTGATAGTGTCAATATCATCAGAAGGTTGAGCATTTACATTTTGATAAATTGGGCAAATAGGCTTTGTAAACACTGTATTTGCAATTGCCTTTGCCAATTCCTCTCTTGCTGGTTCCATTAAAGGAGAGTGAAAAGCTCCTCCTACTGGTAATACCAAAGCACGTTTAGCTCCGGCAGCTTTCATTTTTTCACATGCCTCATTAACAGCCTCTATTGAACCAGAAATTACCAACTGACCTGGGCAATTATAATTTGCTGCAACTACCACACCCTCTATTGATGCACAGATTTCTTCTACTACCTCATCGGCTAAATTTAAAATCGCTGCCATTGTTGATGGATTTATTTCACAAGCTCTTTGCATTGCATCAGCTCTTTGAGATACTAGCCTCAAACCATCTTCAAAAGATAAAGCTCCTGCAGCTACTAAAGCAGAAAATTCTCCTAAAGAATGCCCTGCAACCATATCTGGCTGAAAATTTTCAATAGTTGATGCTAAAATGACAGAATGTAAAAAAATAGCAGGCTGTGTTACTTTTGTTTGTTTTAATTCCTCTTCACTTCCCTCAAACATGATTCGAGTTATCTCAAAACCCAATATATCGTTTGCTTTCAAAAATAAATTTTTCGCACTTTCAGATGATTCGAATAGGTTTTTACCCATTCCACTAAATTGAGCACCTTGACCCGGAAAAACAAATGCTTTCATGTTAAAGTATTTAGACTATGTTTTTTATTTGAATTATAAAATTATTTTGACTGTAAAGATTTTATTTCAATTTTATCATTGATAATCATTGCCAAAGAATATCTTTCTTTGATATGTTGATAATATTTTTCAGCTTCTAATTTACTTGTAAAATCCCCTACTTTAAGTTTATAACTTGGTTGGCTATAAGATAAATAAGTATTTAGCTCAGGATAGTTTTGAAATAGAAAAATTTTAGCTTCTTCCATTTCTTTTTTTCATTTCCAACATATACTTGTATTCTGAATCCAGAGGTGTACTTGATAGATTTGTTCCTGACAGACATAGAATCCAAAGCAATATCTACTTTCTGATTCACTTGTTGTGGAAATTTATAGACTTGCTCAACTTTTTTTTCTTTATAATTTTTGTTCTCAGTCGGTGTTACAATAAGTTTGGTTTCATATTTTATTCTTACTGTTTCCAAATCCTCATCATAGTTCCCAATTGTAATTGGGTTACTTTTTTGAGGTGTGACGGCACGACCGCAAGAAATGACAACAAAGGTACTAAGCCCTAATAGTAAATAGGTAATAAGTCTTTTTGGCATAGTTTCAGCACATTTTATGGTTCAGCCGATTTTACTTTGTTCAAAATTAAGAAAAATAATTTCTTACTTTTGCGAATAAACACAAAAATTAAGAGTTTTTACATATTTTTGAATGCAAATTCATTTTTTTCTTGAAAAAAGACTAATTTTCTCAAAAGTTTAACAATGAGTTTAGGCATAATTTATTCAATTCAATAATAAATACAAATCCCTTGTTATATTTCATTTTACGACCGTTTGTTTCTTTTATTTTATATTTTTTCATCAAAAACCGTTCTATTCATGGACTTTCCCACTTGCCTGAAAACGGACCGGTATTATTGGCTGTCAATCATCCAAATTCTTTCTTAGATGCCGTCATTATTGCTTGTATGCTAAAAAGGCGAGTTTGGTCGTTGGCAAGAGGCGATGTTTTTAAGAAAAAAACAGCCGGGAAAATACTTTCAAGTTTGTTCATGCTTCCCATTCATCGAATTTCGGAAGGAAGAGAAAATATGACAGAAAATGACAAAACTTTTGATAAATGCTTGGAGCTTTTCCGTATGGGAGAAATTGTATTGATTTTTTCGGAAGGTATCTGTAAAAACCAAACATCTTTACTACCTTTAAAAAAAGGAACAGCACGATTGGCTCTTTCATCATGGAAATCAGGTGTCGATTTGAAAGTTATCCCTATCGGAATTACATATAATACTTTTAATACTTTTGGTAAGATTGTTAATATTAATATGGGAGCGGCTATCGAAAAAAAGTCTTTTGATTTAGAAACAGAAGAGGCAAATTTCATCAAGCAATTTAACCATCATTTAACAACAAAAATGACATCCCTACAAGACTGGGACTTTTCAAAAAAGCTTACACTTTATTCAATTATTTATTGGATTGCCTATTTATTCCAATTTCCAATTTATATCATCGCCACAAAAATTTCCCAAAAAATTACGAAAGGCTCTGTTTTTTATGACTCCATTGTATTGGGAATTTTGATTGCCTTATTACCCATTTATTGGTTTATATTGACAATTACAAGTTACTATTTAAACTAAATTTTGCTGACTAAAAAAATTAAAACATGAACACGACAGATTTAAAAGAACTGAAAAATGTCTTATTTATAGATATCGAAACTGTTTCAGAAAAGAAACAGTTGAATGAATTAGAAGATAATTTAAAAGCTCTTTGGCTGAAAAAAGCTTCTTATTTGAAAAATGAAGAAGTTTTACCTGATGATGAGTTTTACCTCAAAAAAGCTGGTATTTATGCGGAGTTCGGCAAGATTATCTGCATCGGAATCGGCGGAGTTTTCGAAGATGAATCGGGTAATTTAGCATTAAAAGTAAAGACAATTTACAAAGATGATGAGTCAGATCTTCTGGATGAATTTAAACAAATTTTGGAGAAACATCGAGCAGGTAAAAATCTCAAACTTTGTGCACATAATGGAAAAGAATTTGACTTCCCATATATTTGTAGAAGAATGTTAATTCACGGAATAGAATTGCCAAAAATATTGAAAATAATCGGTAAAAAACCTTGGGAAGTTCCTCATCTCGATACCTTAGAATTATGGAAATTTGGTGATTATAAGCATTATACATCATTAGAGTTATTGGCAAATATTTTTGGAATACCTGACAGTAAATCAATCATGAGTGGCGAGCAAGTAAATAGTGTCTATTATGAAGAGAAGAATATTAGAAAGATTACTAAATATTGTTCGTCCGATATTATTGTATTGGCACAATTATATATGAAAATGAATAGTTTTCCGTTAATTGATGAGGAGAATATACAAATACTTGAAAGTGAATAAGTCTTTATGTTTAATTCAATATTTATTAAAAATTATATAAAAAATACCTAGCAATGAAGAAGTTTCTGATTATTTTATGGATGTGTGCCATGGGCGGAAGTATTCAAGCTCAAATCTTAAAGCCGGCAAAATGGAGTTTCAGCAGTTCTAAACCAAATGCTAAAATTGGGGAAACGATAGATATTATATTTCAGGCAAAAATAGATGATAATTGGTATATGTATTCATCTGAATTAAAAGTTGAAGGGCCTTTACCAACATCTGTGAATTTTACAAAAAACGAAATGTTTCAACCCGTAGGGAAGCTTATCGCTATAAAACCTAAAGAAAAATATGATGATATTTGGGGAGGAAAAGTTGCCTATTTTGAGCATGAAGCCAAATTTATACAAAAAGTCAAAATACTTAAAAGTAATCCAATTATTGAAGGAAAAATCGAATGTCAGACATGTACTAATAAAGATGGCAAATGTGTTCCGAACAAAGAAAAGTTTAAAATTGAAATAAAAACAAATTAATAAAAACGACAGCTCTTCAAATTGAAGAGCTTTTTTTAATATTGTGGACAAACCAACAATATGTGGATAAGTCTTAGCTTTTATCCACAATTACTATTGCGAATCAACAAACTACAATACAATGTCATCAAAAAATAATTTACGCTCATCGGGAAACATTCCGGAATTAGATAATATTTATTTGGCAGCTCAAAGGCTTTCCGGAGTTTCAGTACATACACCTTTGGTTCAGAATTTGAATTTTTCCGAGCAATTTGGAGCCAATATTTACTTCAAACGAGAAGACCTTCAGGTTGTTCGCTCTTACAAGATTAGAGGGGCTTATAATAAAATGATAAGTTTGAGTGAAGAACAAAGAAATCGAGGGGTGGTTTGTGCAAGTGCCGGAAATCATGCCCAGGGACTTGCCTATGCTTGTCGAAAAATGCAGGTAAATGGTACTATTTTTATGCCTACTACTACTCCGCAACAAAAAATCAAACAAGTTGGAATGTTTGGAAAAGAGTATATCCGCATTGAACTAGTGGGAGATACTTATGATGATGCGTTCCATGCCTCCAAAAAATTCTGCGAAGAGCAACAGGCTACTTTTGTGCATCCCTTTGACGATTTACAGGTCATTGAAGGACAAGGGACTGTGGGTCTCGAAATATTCAAAGATGCTAATTTTAAAATTGACTATTTACTTTTTGCCATCGGTGGCGGCGGCTTAGCCTCGGGAGTTTCGACTGTTTTCAAACAACTTTCCCCAAAAACAAAGTTGATTGCTATTGAGCCATTAGGTTCTCCTACGATGAAAACTGCATTAGAAAACGGAGAAGTAGTCACTTTAGAAGAAATTGATAAATTCGTTGATGGAGCTGCTGTCCGAAGAGCGGGAGATTTAACTTTCCAAGTTTGTAAAGAAAACCTGAATCACGAAATTTTATTAATTCCGGAAGGCAAGGTTTGTTCAACTATTCTTCAATTGTATAATGAGGAGGCTATTGTTGCCGAACCTGCCGGGGCTTTATCGGTTGCTGCCCTCGATTTTATTAAAGATGAAATTAAAGGTAAAAATGTGGTATGTATCATCGGTGGAGGAAATAATGATATCACCAGAACTGAAGAGATTAAAGAGCGTTCTCTCTTGTATGAAGGCTTAAAACATTATTTTATCATACGTTTTCCACAAAGAGCTGGTGCATTCAAAGAATTCCTCAACGATGTACTAAGTCCAACAGACAATATTGTTTTCTTCGAGTACTCAAAAAAAACAGCTAGAGAAAGAGGTCCTGCATTAGTAGGAATTGAACTAAAACAAAAGAGCGATTTTCAACCCCTTATTTCAAGAATGGAATCTTTCAATATTCAATTTGAGTATATCAATGATAAACCTCAGCTTTTTGAGTTTTTGATTTAGGTTATTTTATATTTAAAAAGAGATGCTTTTCGTATCTTTGTGGTCGAAAGCATCTCTATGAAGTTCATATTGAAAGAAATTATGCTTTTTTAATTACCTTATAGTCTAATTATCTCGTCAATGTATTTTATTTTCATTCTCTTAATACTAGGGTGGCTCTATCAACTACACCGTAACGCCGCCTATATCGCTGATGGAATTATCGATTATTTTATAAAATTTTTCCTTGGTTTTGTATCTATTGTTATTCCAATTGGTTTCTTTTTAGGGTATTTTGGGGGTATCAATCAAATGATAAATTGGGGGGTTGGTATAAATATTTTAGCATTTATTTACTATTTTATTTTTAAAAAAATTAGCCCTGATTCTGGATTTAATCTTATTATTTCTATAAAAAACAGCTTACAATTTACAAAAAATTGGTGGATTGGATTGAATACCTTCTATCGATTCATTTTTGCTGTATTGTTTGGCTCGGTCTTATTCACCAGTTTAGTTAATCTAATAGTAATATTCGTCACCTATCCTAACGAATGGGACAGCATGACTGGACATTTGGTGAAATGTGCGTATTACTTACAAAATGGAAAAATTAGTAGGTTAGATGGTACTACCTGGACAATCGACTATTACCCGAACTCTTTACCGACATTACAAATCTTCGGCTATTTGATATTCGGCGAAAAAGGCTTCAAGCTTATTCATTACATTTCCTATTGGGGATTTATTTTCGCTTCTTTTGGAATTGCTAAAAACATTTGTTCTGATTATACAAAATCCATATTTGTTGCCTTGTTGGCAGCTCTTCTACCAACTGCACTAATCCAGGCAACTACTACCGAAACCGATTTAGTTTTAACAGCATATTTGTCGATTTTGATATATTTTATTGCAGGATTTATTCATAAACCAAGTCAGTTGAATATCTTTTTAATAGCAATAACGGCGGGTATTTGGATGGGGCATAAAGTTACATTTATTCTTATTATGCCTTCATTATTAGTATTTTCTATGTATGTGTTCGTTGTAGCAGGAAGGAAAATACTCAGTCATCTCAAGTTGTTCTTATTTACTTTAGGTATTTCCATCGGTATTTATGTTTTACCAACAGGATATATAGGAAATATACTTCACGAAAAAACATATACATTAGGGAGTCTTTCTGCTCCGCAGGAAGTCATGAATTGGCATGGGGTTGAGAAATATACTGGTAAAGAAAAAATTCAAAATACCTTACTAAATATCGGAAGGTATGGTTCTGACTTTATTCATTTAGACGGATTAAGAAATATTTCTACTGGACAAGCCATTGATGCCGCTTTAAGGTATTATCCAGATAAAATTACACGAAAATTAGATTTAGCCCAAGATAGATTTTGGGTAGTTGCTCCTTTTGATTCAAAATTTATCTTTTTCAAAGAGCGACCTTATTGGGGAGTAATTAGTTTCGGGCTACTTTTACCGATAATTATTGGACTAATATTGAATATTTTCAGAAAAATAAAGTCTCATAAAATATACTATTTTCTTTTACTTGCTGCAGTCGTTCATTTTCTATCGCTTTGTTACTCTGCCCCGTATGACCCCATCAAGGCACGTTATTTTATGAATATGATTGTTTGGTGCTTACCAATACTTACTTTTGCCATTCGAGAAAATATGTCCTTTTTATATAAATTCTATTTGACAGCTATTGTTTTATTGATAGGTGTTAGTGCATTTTTAACTGTATCTGGGCGTTCGTTATATCCAATTTTTGGAGAACAGAATATTTTCAATTTATCCCGAATGGAACAACTTACAATCACAAGACCAGAAATTCAAAAAGCATATCAACAATTTGATGAACTTGTACCAGGCAATGCAATAGTAGCCTTGGGAACTCAACAAGAACATGAAGATTTTGAATATCCACTTTGGGGTAAAGAATTCAAGCGAAAACTCATTCCGCTCCATCCCTTCAGAAAAAATATCAAACCAATACCGACAGAAGCTGAATATTTATTTTTCTCCAAAGGTGTATTTCCTACAAAACCTGGAGATATTTTATTACAGACAACTGGAGGCACTTCGGATACACCTGTGGAAGAAAGTGAATTTTATCTAAGAATTTTGAAATCCAAATAATGACAAAAATCCCCCATAAATTGAAAACCTTAGGGATAATGCAGCCCTATTTTTTCCCATACATCGGTTATTTCCAATTGATTAACTGCGTGGATACATTTATTATTTATGATGATGTACATTTTATTAAAAAAGGATGGATTAACCGAAATAATATTTTGCAAAATGGAAATCCAAGTCTCTTTACCATTCCATTGGTAGGGGCAAGCCAAAATAAATTAATCAATGAAATCGATATTGATTCACTAGAGGCTTGGGGTGCAAAGTTTTTAAAAACGATTGAACAATCTTATAAAAAAGCCCCCTATTTCTCAATAATTTTTGAAATGATTCGGCAAATAGTAACAGGAGATTCAATCAAAATATCAACTTTAGCAACTAAAAGTATCCAAGAAACTTGTCAATATTTAGGAATTTCCACCAAAATAATAGAACATTCCTCAATTTACAACAACTCCGATTTGAAAGCTCAATTCAGAATATTAGATATTTGTAAGCAAGAACAAGCAGAGCATTACATTAACCCAATTGGGGGAATTTCGATTTATGACAAGCAGTTATTTGAAGAAAATAAAATACTCCTTAACTTTATCCGCTCAAAACCTATCGTTTATCAGCAATTCAAAGGAGACTTTGTACCTTGGCTCTCGATGATAGACATTTTGATGTTTTGCAATCCAGAAGAAATTCATCAACATTTAAATAAATTCGAACTCGTATAAAATTTTTACACTTATGGCAAAAGTAGTTGTATTTGGCACAGAACTAATTGCAGAATTAGCACATTATTACCTCACCAATGACTCCGAACACGAAATTGTAGCATTTACAGTCAATAAAGAGTTTATCAAATCCGACACATTTTGTGGCTTACCGGTTGTCCCATTTGAGGAAATTACAACATTGTTTCCAGCCAATGAATATAAGTTTTTCGCACCATTAAGTGAAAGAAAAATGAATCAGGTTCGTGCAAAAATCTATGAAGAGGTAAAGGCTTTGGGTTATTCATTTATATCATATATCAGTTCTAAAGCAACAGTACTAACCCATGAAATTGGCGAAAATTGTTTCATTTTAGAAGACAACACCATTCAACCATTCGTAAAGATTGGTAATGATGTTGTGCTTTGGAGTGGTAATCATATCGGGCATCACAGCGAAATTAAGGATCATGTTTATTTCACTTCCCATGTCGTACTATCAGGAAGATGCGTGGTAGGTGAATATAGTTTTTTTGGCGTAAATGCAACTGTCAGGGATGGATCAATTATCGGTGAAGGAACTTTAGTGGCGATGGGTTCAAATATTACAAAACCCAAAACAGAGCCTTGGAGTATTTGGAAAGGCAATCCTGCCGTAAAATCAGAAGTTTCTAGTAAAAATATTAATTTATAAAATATGGCTTGGGTTAAAAAAGGCTTAATTTACCAACCCTCAAACGAATTTGGTTGGAATAAATCTCATGCACAACTTATTTGTGCAGATACATCTTATGAGACATTTATTAGAGTTTATTATTCAACAAGAGATGAGCAAGGTAGATCTACTCCCTTGTTTATGGATTTAGATAAAAACAATCTAAGCAACATCATTTACAAACATTCAGAACCAATATTGCCTTTAGGTAATCCTGGTTTATTTGATGATTGTGGAGTGATGCCAACTTGGATTATGAATAATAATGGAGAAAAATGGCTCTATTATATTGGATGGACTGTTAGAAATACCATTCCGTATCATAATTCGATTGGCTTGGCTACTAGTAAAGATGGTATTCATTTCACAAAAATGTTTGAGGGTCCTGTATTAAATACAATTGCCACAGAACCATATTTTAATGGAACTGCTTGTGTATTGTTTGATGAAGGTATTTATAAAATTTGGTATCTAAGTTGTACAGGATGGCATCAACCCAAAGAGGGCAAATTAGAGCCTTGCTATAATATCAAATACGCCGAATCGAATGATGGGATTCATTGGAATCGCCAAGGTATCGTTGCTATCGACTTTGAGCATTTTGATGAAGGGGGTATCTCTAAAGCAAACGTCATCAAATATTCCGACCACTATAAAATGTGGTATTCTTATCGTTGTAAAGATGATTACAGAGATAATACTGAAAGAAGTTATAGAATTGGCTATGCAGAATCTAAAGACGGTATTCGTTGGACAAGAATGGATGATAAGGTAGGTATTGATATTAGTGATTCTGGGTGGGATTCGCAAATGGTTGAATATCCAATGGTATTTGATAATAATGGAACTTTGACCATGATATATAATGGAAATGGATTTGGACAATCAGGATTTGGATATGCTGTTTACGAAGATTAAAACAGTTTTTGATCAATTTGACGAGCCTTTGGTTGGAACACCAGCTATCCCCGAATCGGTCAAAGTCAGTATCTGCATGATTACCTATAATCATGCAGAGTTTGTCTCTGAATGCTTGGATAATATTCTCAAACAAAAAACTAATTTTGATTTTGAGGTAGTCATAAGCGACGACTGCTCTACAGACGCAACTGCGGATATTTTACGTGATTTTGCCATACAAAACCCTCATTTATCCAGGGTATATCTTCACCCTTTTAACCTGAGTCAAACATATAAAAAATTCACACCAGGTAAACTAAATTTTTTATATGCTTTGAGTCGATGTACAGGTGAATACATTATTTTCATTGAAGGCGATGATTATTTCTGTGACGAAAATAAATTGCAGAAGCAAGTAGAATTCTTAGATAATCATCCTGAATATTCTGCATGTTTTCATAATGCTTTGATGAAATTTGAGGATAATTCGGGTCGAAATGACCATCTAATCAATCCTGCAAATCAGAAATCAATTATATATTCGGAAGATTTTCTCGTAGAGAAAGAAACTTGGTTTATGGCAACAGCCGCTGTGATGTTTAGAAAATCTATGATAGAAAAAATGCCCTATTGGTTTGCTTTTTCGAAAAGTGGCGATATTCCGATGTATGTCATTCTGACAGAACAAGCTCCAATTGCATATATTTCTGATGTAATGAGTGTTTATCGCAGACATTTGGCGGGCTTAAGCTATACAGATCACACACATGATGCCAATTTTATTGAGAATCGTATTTTTATGTATAGTAAAATCAATGAGTTTACCCGAAAAAAATACAAACACCTTCTTCATCCAATTTTGGCGGATTATTATAAAATCTTGGCGGATTGCAAACAAAATACGAATCACTCTTGGAGAAGATTTAAAGCTATTATAATTGCTTTGTATTATCAGAAACCTAAAACAAAGCTTGAATGGAAAAATTTCATTAAATCTTTGTTTACTGCATCTGTTTATACAAAAATCATGAAAATAAAAAGATTTTTGTTTTAAGTACTTCTATTTTGGCCTATTCAATTCAAATAATTCTTTTTTCAATGAATTACCTTGAATAAATAGGCTATTTTCTTTATTTTAGTCCCAAAAATTTCTCATTTACCAAACTTTCAACCTTTTGATTAAAAAAATATTTTTTCAAATTAAGAAACATGTAATTATTTTTTTCGTTTTTACACAAATGAAAGAAAACAATTAGTTTATTATTTTTAATTTTGTAAAAAAATATTTTTGACTCAATACAAAACTACCTCAATAATGGAACAACAAATCGTCACTAACGAACCTATTGCTTACGAGAAGATTCCGACAAAAATTTTCAAAGATTCCCGAGAAGCCTCTAATGCTGTTGCACAAGAAATTGCAGCATTAATTAGAGAAAAACAACAGCAAAATCGAGTATGCATCTTAGGTTTAGCAACTGGCTCATCCCCAAAATCTGTTTATGCCGAATTAGTTCGTATGCATAAAAATGAAGGCTTAAGTTTCAAAAATGTCATTTCATTCAATTTGGATGAATATTACCCCATGGAACCCGATTCTCTTCAGAGCTATGTCAGATTCATGAAAGAGCAATTATTTGATCACGTGGATATTCCGAAAGAGAACTATTTTTTACCAGACGGTACAATCCCGGCTCATAAAATCAAGGATTTTTGCGAAGAATATGAAAGAAAAATAGAAGCTTTAGGTGGACTCGATTTTCAACTTCTTGGAATTGGGGCGAACGGGCATATCGGATTTAACGAACCAGGGTCTTTGATTAATTCTCGAACACGTTTGATGATGCTCGACCACTCAACCCGTGTAGCGGCAGCTTCCGATTTTGGGGGAAGTTTAGTAAAAGTACCTAAAAAAGCCATCACTTTGGGAGTATCTAAAATATTAAGTGCCAAAAGAGTGGTTCTTTTAGCTTGGGGAGAAAGAAAAGCTCCTGTGATTGCAGAAGCAGTAGAAGGTCGTGTAACGGAAACAATTCCTGCATCCTATCTACAAACCCACCCAAACACATTATTCGTCATCGATGAACGTGCCGCACATGAATTAACCCGTATGCGTACTCCTTGGGTAGTAGAAGATGTGGAGTGGACAAGTAAGATGATTAAAAAAGCCGTTACGAACTTGGCATTAACACTCGGAAAACCAATCTTAAAGCTCACTAATAAAGATTACAATGACAATGGTTTGAGCGATTTACTTGCAAGAAGCGGTCAAGCATACGAAATTAATATAGACGTATTTAATCAACTACAACATAGTATTTCTGGATGGCCAGGTGGAAAACCAAATGCCGACGATACCCATAGACCAGAAAGGGCTTTGCCAGCACAAAAACGAGCGATTATTTTTAGCCCTCATCCTGATGATGATATTATTTCGATGGGTGGAACATTCCAGAGGTTAGTTGACCAAGGGCATGATGTACACGTAGCTTACCAAACTTCTGGAAATATTGCAGTAGCAGATGATGAAGCAATTCGTTTTATTGATTTTGTGGTAGATTTTAATTCTAAATTTGGTATTGAAAACTTTGAAGCTCAAAAATTATTTGCCGAAGCAAAAGATTTCTTGAAGCTAAAAAAAGATAGCGATATTGATACAGACGCTGTCAAATACGTAAAAGGATTAATTAGACGAGGGGAAGCGAAGGCAACTTGCCGATTTGTGGGTATTCCTGATTCAAATGTTCATTTCTTAGATATGCCATTTTATGAAACTGGAAGAATCGAAAAGAAACCTCTAAGTTCGGATGATATAAATGTGGTTGCCAATTTAATTGAAAATGTAAAACCCCATCAGGTATATGCCGCAGGCGATTTGGCAGACCCTCACGGCACTCATAAAGTTTGTTTAGATGCTATTTTTGCTGCTATAGAAAAACTGAAGCATAATAATTTCATGAAAGATTGCTGGGTTTGGTTGTATCGTGGAGCATGGGCAGAATGGGATATCCACGAAATTGAAATGGCAGTACCAATGTCTCCTGACCAAGTATTACAAAAACGAATGGGTATTTTCAAACACCAATCTCAAAAAGACGGTGTGGTGTTTCAAGGGACAGATGCCCGTGAATTTTGGCAAAGGGCAGAAGAAAGAAATGCCGCCACAGCTCAATTGTACAACAAACTTGGCTTAGCAGAGTACGAAGCGATGGAAGCTTTTGTTCGTTGGAAATTTTAATCGTTTGGTATAAGTAAAACCCCGAAACGCATAAAATAACTATTTTCGGGGTTTTTATTAAATTAAGCATTTTTTGACAAAACACTCTTTAAAGCATCTAAAAAAGTATCAGCTTCTTTTCTGGTGATTGCTAAGCTTGGCAAAAGCCTCATTGTATGAGAGCCTGCAACTCCAGTAAATATTTTATGTTCAAAAAGTATTGCATCTCTGATTGGACCAACTGGTTTTTCAAACTCAATACCTATCATCAATCCTTTCCCTCTTAATTCTTTTATTCCAGGTATTGATTTCAGCTCTGTAAATAAGTAATCCCCTATCTTAGAGGCATTTTCTATTAATTTTTCCTTTTTAATTATGTCCAATACTGCATTGGCAGCCGCACAAGCTAGATGATTTCCTCCAAACGTAGTCCCTAACAAACCATGTTTGGCTTGGAACTTAGGAGAAATCAATACCCCGCCAATTGGGAATCCATTACCCATACCCTTGGCTGTTGTGATAATATCGGGTTTTACTCCTGAATGCTGAAATGTAAAAAACTTACCCGAACGACCATAGCCACACTGTACACTATCATGAATAAACACAGCCCCTGTTTTGTCACAAGCTTTGCGAATTGCCTTCATAAATTCATCACTTGCAACATTTATCCCTCCAACACCCTGAATTCCTTCCACGATAACTGCACAGGTTTCATTATCTATCGCTTTTTTAACAGCCTCAACATCATTAAATGGCAAAATCTGCACATGCTCATCAAAATTTATTGGTGCTTTGATAGACTTATTATCCGTAACGGCAACCGCCGCCGATGTTCTTCCATGAAAGCTCTTTGAGAAAGCTATTATTTTTTTTCTTCCATTATGAAAAGAAGCTAATTTTAGGGCATTTTCGTTAGCTTCTGCACCAGAATTAACTAAAAAAAGATAATAATCTCTTAAACCTGATAACTTTCCGAGCTTATCTGCCAGAGCTTCTTGAGACGATATTTTAACGGAATTTGAATAAAAAGCAATATTTTTTAATTGTTGAGATATTTTTCTTACATAATATGGATGCGTATGTCCTACTGATATTACAGCATGCCCACCATACAAATCTAAATATTCTTGTCCATTTTTATCCCACAAATAAGATCCCTGTGCCTTTACAGGCTCAATATCATAAAGCGGATATACATTAAAAAGCGTCATTTTGTATTATTTATTTAATTTCTATTTTAATTCACCTGCCAATTTATTAATATTTTTTTCTATAGAAGCTATCACGGTCTTTAAATTTACATCTGTAACTTTATTTTTAGCTAATTTAACTTGATTTTGTGCTTCTAAAAGATGTTTTTTTGCATTTATGCTATCTCCCGACTTCTGAAATAACCTCGCTGATTCAAAATAATAATTAGCCAACTCTTGATTAGTACGGGTATTCGGTAAAGCCCTTTCGAGCCATGCTCTTGCCTGTGCGGTATATTTTGCCTCTTTAAAAGTATTATTAAAGAAAGTTACATAATAGACCAATGCCTGTGCTTGGGTTTGTCCGTCTGCAATATTCTTTAAAAAAGCAAACGCTTTATCCTGTCCTTGCTCTCGTAACAAAGCCGGACACTCAATTTGCCAAGTAGCTCCTGAAACATATTGTCCCGCCCCTACCAGCTGCATATAATGTTTTAATTTATTTACTTTAGCTAAAGAATAATTTGAAGCATTTTTTTCATAAATTGCTTTTTGGACTAAAAAACCAAGAGCATTTTTTTCATTACCAGCATGCCCTAATTCAGCTTCATAATTTTTAGCAACGTCGATGTGATTGAGCCAATATTCTGCAAAACCATTTTCTACATCCATCAAACATTTTTTAGCAATATTCCAACTAGCTTTGCTATTGAGCTGATTTTTAGGATAAACCTTGAATAATTCATTGGCAACCAAGATATTCTTTATAGTATCTTGTTTGATTCTAAGTAGATATGATAATCCAGTTAATGTCGAAACATCTCTATTTCCTGCTTGGTATTTTTTCCAAGCCAAACCAGATTGTGCTTCAGGATTCATCGCATCTTTTGCATGTTGTATCAATTCTTGTGGAGCATTGACGGGGTCTGTATGATGTACTATTTCTTGATTTTTATCAAAGAAGAAAAACATCGGGAAGCTCGGTAAATATATATTTTTTTTATTCAAAAAAGCCACCTGCTTGGCATCACTCAAATTTAACTTATAATTAATAAAGTTTTTATTGTAGAACTTTCCTACTTCAGGATTTTTCAGTGTCGGCTCGAGAGCCATACAAATTGGGCAATTCGGGTGATAACATTCTACAAATAATAATTTATTAGTAGCTTTTGCCTTTTGAATAGCAATTTCAATACTTGGTTCAAAAGCAATACCTTGGGCAAAAGATATTTGAACAAACAAAGAAGCAAGTATCAGAATAAATAATTTTTTTTTCATATTTCTGTTGAAGATTAATTGTTAAGTTTCACAAACCCACCGTCTATCAAATAGTCGCAGCCAGTAATAAATGCTGCCTCCTCCGAACAAAGATATACCGCCAAAGAAGCAATTTCGTCAGGTTTTGCCATACGCCCGATTGGTTGTGTTTTTGCTAATTTTTCAAACATTACTTTTTCATTGCCTGGATAATTTTTCTTCAAAAAACCATCCACAAATGGCGTGTGAACACGACCTGGCGAAATACTATTGCACCGAATATTATAAGGGAGATAATCCTTTGCCACTTGTAAAGTCATTGTATAAACAGCCCCTTTTGACATCGAATAAGCAAACCTATCTGGAATACCTACGGTAGCTGCTACCGAAGCAATATTCAGAACTACCCCACCTTTGTTTTTTAAATGAGGAATAACAGCCTGAAGACAATTATATGTTCCTTTAACATTTACATGAAATACCCTATCGAAATCTTCTTCAAGTGTTGTTTCTACATTACCGATATGAGCAATTCCGGCATTATTGACCAAAATATCTATTTTATCAGTTTTTGCTATTTTATCAATTAAAGACTTTACCTCCTTTTGTTTTGAAATATCAACCTGATGAGCATACACTTCCCCACCATTGGCATTGATAAGGTCGGCTTCTCTTTCAGCTTGGTCGATATTTAATTCAAGAATGTGCACTACAGCACCTTGTTTTGCAAATTGCCTCACAATAGACAACCCGATTCCACTGGCACCGCCCGTAACAATCGCCACTTTATTATTCAAACGAAACATAAATGTAAGGATTATGAATGATGATATATAAGACCTTAAAACGCCCTAAAGTACCCTATTTTTATTATGAAAAATAACTTATTTCTAATATTTTTTTGATTTTTAAGGCTTTTTCAAACATTTTTCATCTCAAATTTACTTGTCAATTCCGTAACAAAAAATAAATTGCAATACATTTGTCAAAAATTATTCAACCGATAACGAACATCTTTCCAAATTTTGAGGCATCTACTAAAATGATGGTAGCTCAATAGAGAAATTTGTGCAATAAACATTTATCTTATTACTATTATGCATACTGTTCTGAAACTTCATGAGAAAGACAACGTAATTGTTGCCTTACAAAACCTCAAAGCAGGCGAAATTGTCAATTTTGAAGGTATCGATTACGAAATACAACACGATATTGATGCCAAACATAAATTCGTTACCGAAGATTTATCTATCGGTGATTCTGTCGTAATGTATGGGGTATTGGTGGGTAAGGCAACTCAAAATATAAAAAGAGGAGCCCAAATAACAACCTTTAATCTTAAGCATGAATCCGAAAGCTACTCTGTAGAAAAAAGACAGGCAGCTCCTACATGGAAGCCATTAAGTGTAGCTAATTGGGAGAATAAAACATTCATGGGCTACCACCGAAATGATGGCAGTGTTGGTATAAGAAACTATTGGTTGGTTGTTCCGCTCGTTTTTTGCGAAAATCGTAATATTATGATTATGAAGGATGCCTTCGAACGAGAACTTGGATACGCTCAACCAGAAATTTACAGAAATCAGGTAAGAGAGTTACTACAAGCTTATCAAAATAATAATTTAGAAGGATTAGACCAAATACAGCTTGCCAGCCCTGATAGTGAAAATATCAAAACTTCCCCGAAACACGTGTTTCAAAATGTGGATGGCATTAAATTCCTTACACACGAAACTGGCTGCGGTGGTACAAACCAAGATACCGATGCATTATGTGATTTATTTGCTGGAATGATAGTAAACCCTAATGTAGCTGGTGTCACAGTGCTAAGTCTTGGTTGTCAAAAATCTCAAATCGACTATCTAAAAGAGCAAATATTAAAAAGAAACCCAAAATTTGATAGACCTATCCTCTATTTTGATCAGCAAACCTACGGCACTGAACATAGCATGATGTCGGATGCAATTCGTGAGACATTTAAAGGAATTGTACATATCAATCAGCAAAACAGAAAACCCGCTCCCCTAAATAAGCTTACTATTGGGTTAAAATGTGGTGGCTCTGATGGGTTTTCGGGAATTTCGGCAAATCCTGCAATCGGGCATTTGTCGGATATTATGGTTAGTTTGGGTGGCACAACATTATTGGCAGAGTTCCCTGAGCTTTGTGGGGTTGAGCAAGAACTGATCAACCGCTGTACAGACACAGCAAAAGCTCAAAAATTTGCAGATTTAATGAAAGAATATGCTGAACAAGCAGCAGCTGTTGGAGCAACTTTCGATATGAATCCTTCCGTAGGAAATATCAAAGATGGGCTTATTACGGATGCTATCAAATCTGCTGGAGCTGCCAAAAAGGGAGGCAATGCTCCTATTAATGGTGTATTAAATTATACAGAACAAGCAACAGAAACTGGACTTCAACTCCTCTGTACCCCGGGAAATGATGTTTTGGCAACCACAGGTATGTCGGCATCTGGGGCAAGTATTATTTTATTTACAACAGGCTTAGGCACACCTACGGGTAATCCTATCACCCCTACCGTGAAAATTTCAACAAATAATAAATTGGCGGAAAAAATGTCTGATATCATAGATTTCAGTTCTGGAAAAATCATCACTGGAGAAGAAACTATCGAAGAAAATGCAGCCTCTTTGCTCGAATGGCTTATCGGTCTTGCCAATGGTGACTATCTTACCAAAGCAGAATTACTCGGACAAGACGACTTTATTCCTTGGAAAAGAGGAGTTAATTTATAATTATTGTTAGATAATTATGTTTTATTTCCAAAAAAAACTAAATTGTTTGCAAAAATATATAGACAATGAAAATTGGTTTTTTTGGAGCAGCACAACGAGTTACTGGTAGCAAACATTTGCTTACTACACTAAAGGGAACAAAAATTTTATTGGATTGCGGTCTTACCCAAGGTATTGGCACAACCGAGGAAAATCTACACTTTGGATTCAATCCCAAAGAGGTAGATTTTCTTATTTTAAGCCATGCCCATATTGACCATAGCGGGTTAATACCCAGATTGGTAAAAAAAGGATTTAGAGGAATAATCTATTGTACAGAAGGAACAAAAGATTTATGTGAAATAATGTTGCTCGACTCTGCACATATTCAGGAAAAGGACTTGGAAAGAGTCAATAAAAGACGAGCTAACAGAAACCAAGAGCCATACGAACTTCTCTATGATGCAGATGATGTAGCCTTGGCATTATCTCTCTTCAAAACAATCGACTATGAAACACCATTCAATATTGAAGAGGGGTTTAATGCAACTTTTTACGATGCTGGCCACCTGCTGGGTAGTGCTGGAGTTTTCATTCAATTTGAAGAATTAGGAAAAGTTAAATCTTTGTTTTTCACTGGAGATATAGGCAGACCCAACGATAAAATATTGCGTAGCCCTGTGGCATTTCCCCAATCTGATTATATAATTTGTGAATCAACTTATGGAAACAAACTCCACGAAGCTGAGCCAGATATGAAAAAACACCTTTTGGAAATTGTCTTCGAGACTTGTATTAAAAAAAGAGGTAAATTAATTATTCCCGCTTTTGCTGTGGATAGAACACAAGAACTCATATACGCACTCGATCAATTATCACATGAAGGATTACTCCCTGGATTACCAGTGTACATAGATAGCCCTCTTTCCGTAAAGGCAACGATGGTTATGAAATCAAATGAAAATTGTTTCAACCCTGAGATTCTTGAATATATCAAACACGACGGAGATGCTTTTAACTTTTCTAATCTACATTATATCACCGATGTAAATGATTCCAAAGCCTTAAATGATAGCCAAGAACCCTGTATCATTATTTCTTCCTCAGGAATGGCGGAAGCAGGACGAATTAAACATCACATTGCTAATAATATCGAAAAAAAATCTACTACTATTCTAATTGTAGGCTATTGCTCGCCAGATAGTTTGGGTGCAATTTTAAAAACTAAGCCGAAACAAGTAAGAATTTTTGGAGAAACTCACGAAGTAAAAGCAGCTATCGCCATTATGGATTCGTTTTCGGCACATGCTGATTATAGTGAAATAATCGATTACTTAAAATGCCAAAATATCGAACAAGTAAAAAAAATATTTTTGGTCCACGGAGAAATTGATAACCAAATAGTATTCAAAAAACATTTAACATCAATCGGCTTCCAAGATATTTTGATTCCCCAAAAAATGGACACCTTTGATTTATAACAACATTGATAGTTTTTGAAAGATTCATTCGTAATTTTGCGATAAATTTTAATAAATGATTTTAAAATTCGCTTAATATAATTGAGAGTCATCTCTTTTTTCAATGAAAATAGCTATTCACGGTAGAAAATTCAATATAGAATCGGCTCCTGCCATTCAACAATTATTCGATGAATTGGTTTCCAACCAAATTGAAATTCAATTGTCCGAAACTTTCAAAAGAATCCTTTTACAATCAGGTATTCACTTAAAAAAAGACTGTATATATACACAACCTAATGAAATTTTTGATGCAGATTTTGCATTCAGTTTAGGGGGGGATGGCACTTTTTTGGAAACTTTAGCTCATGTTGGGAAAAGAGAAATTCCTATTTTAGGGTTTAATTTTGGTCGATTAGGCTTTTTGGCTGCAGTTTCACAAGAAAAAATCAAACAAACCATTGCTCAATTAGTTAATCAATCTTATTCGATTGATGAGCGAACGATGATTTCTGCCGAGTCATCGACACCTTTATTTGAATTAGGCACGAATTTTGCCTTAAATGAAATTGCTATTTCTAAAACAGATACTTCTTCAATGATTGTGGTACACGCCTATATCAACGGAGAATTTCTAAATACTTATTGGGCAGATGGATTAATGGTGGCAACGGCTACCGGCTCTACCGGATATTCATTAAGCTGTGGTGGGCCATTAGTAATGCCTCATTCGGCAAATTTTATCATCACACCCATTTGTCCACATAATTTATTTGTTCGACCAATGATTGTATCAGACGATAGTATCATTTCTTTTAGAGTAGAAAGTAGGAGTAATAATTTTCTTTTATCGATGGATTCTCGAGCAAAAATTATTGGTACTGAAGAAGATACACTAATAACAGTCAAACAAGCCGATTTCAAGGCAAAAATGGTAAGAATGGACGGAGATGATTTTTTAGAAACACTTCGACAAAAGCTGAAATGGGGCATAGACGCAAGAAATTAACAATAAAACATCCCTTAAATACGTTAAATATTTTAAAGCCAAGTGCTTAATATTTTTCAAATATTATGAATTATATGAAATTATTAAAGCTAAAAAACAAGCAACTATTTTGCATTGCATTGATTTTATTCCAAATAAATAAGAGTCATGCTCAATTTAATCTCTTCACCAAAAAAGAGAAGTTAAACCAATACTCTTCTGTAGGTTTCGGAGGAGGTACTTCCAATTATTTTGGAGATTTGTCGCCATACAGATATTTTTATTATGGACTAATTTCTAGTGTGCGTTGGAATGCCACAATCAATTATACCCGTCAATTAAATCCACAATTAGCAGCACGAGTAAGTTTTACTTGGGCAAGAATTGCTGGAGATGATTATAATTATTCTCAACGTAATATAGTAAAATTCCAAAATGCTTTTTTGCGTAATTTACATTTTAGAAATGACATTAAAGAATTTACAATAAGTGCTTTATACAATATCATTCCGAACGGTAGCGGGCAACGAGGTAGAATTAGGCTTAATCCCTATATTTTCGGCGGATTTGGATTCTACGCTCATAATCCACAAGCCCGTGATGTTGTCAATACAAGTGTTGATTTCAATACGGGAGTTGCCACATTTGCTTCACTTGGAGCTTGGACAAATCTTAAAGATAAGCAAACGGCTGGCAGTAACGTTGATTATTCATTAGTAAAGCCTGTTTTTCCAATAGGTTTTGGTTTTAAATATAGAATTAATAAAAGTTTCGATTTGGGAGTAGAGGGAGGTCTTAGAATTACACCTTTTGATTATTTAGATGATGTGGGTAAAGACCCTTATATAGATCCACTTATATTAGCAGCCAATGGAAATCCTAAGAGTGCTATTTTTGCTAATCGTGTCAATGATAATTTTGCCGCAAGCACAGGAGGAAGTAGAGTGGAGCAATTTGCCCAAATTGCACGAGATACCTATTTTTATTCAGGTAATCCAAGACCAAGCGTTGATGGAGAACGCATTTGGGGATTCAATACGGGCAGTGTTCGTGGAACTGGGAAATGGGATTCCTATTTACTTGGACAAATCTCTTTGCATTATATTATCAATGCACAAGCAAAATGCCCTCCTATCAAATAATTATCTAATTAAATAATTTACTTGATGAATTTACACTTTCATACCAAGCTTGTTTTTGTTTTTTCTTTAGTCCTATGTTCTTTCATTACATTTGGACAAAAACTAGAAATTGGGACAAGCATTGGTGTTTGTCAGTACAAAGGTGATGTGATGCCTTCTTATAGAATATTTATGGCAAGACCAGGTGGAGGAGTTTTTGTTCGATATAATTTATCAAGAGCGGTTTCCGTGAAAGCCCAAGGAATCATTGGTGTTCTGCGTGGCAATGATACACATTTACGAAATGAACCTTTACATACCGCTCGACAATATAGCTTCACCAATGTTTTCAAAGATTTTGGGGTACAAGTGGAATATAATTTCCTAAATTTCAGGACAAACCAATCTCGAATTATCAGCAATTGGACACCCTATGTACTTGCGGGCGGAGGTATCAACTATTCTCAAATCAATGCAAAATATTGGTCATTCAATCCAAGTAGCCCATTTAATTCTTTCTCTACTAAATCAAATCCTAATTATCTTTCGTTGGGCGTAGGATTTAAAAAACAATGGAAACAACAATGGAATTGGGGAGTCGAGTTCGGTACAAGATGGACAAATACAGACTTTCTTGATGGTTTAGGATATTATTCAGACGGAAGCTATGCCGTCACCTCAAGTGCTACTACCGGATTTGTATCTCCTTATCTTCGACAAAAATTTAGTGTTCCGGGAACCTTATCGAAGGATATTTATTATTACACAAATTTTTCGATTAGTTATTTATTTTATAAAGTACACTGCCCAAAACGTTAACCTCAATTTTGCTTATTTTCATAATATTTTCATTTAAAGACTACAAATAATTAAATTTTTACCATAGCTAGTAGTTTTTTTTTACCTTTGCAGTCCTTTTGGTACTTTCTTATACCAGAAAATCTATAATATTTATCATAAGACGATTGATACGTGAAAGAAAATATTGACATAGGCAATTTACCCACCCATATTGCCGTTATTATGGATGGCAATGGAAGATGGGCAAAACAGCAAGGGGCGATGCGTATTTTTGGGCATCATCATGGCGTGACTTCCGTAAGAGATACAGTAGAGGGTTGTGTAGAATTAGGAATTAAATACCTAACACTTTATACTTTTTCTACAGAAAATTGGAATAGACCTAAAATAGAGGTTGAGGGCATTATGCAATTGTTGATTAAAACGATTAGTGAGGAAGTTCCGAGCTTACATAAAAATAATGTTCGATTGAAAAGTATCGGTGAAATTGATGCCCTTCCGAACTCAGCCCGAAAAAAACTATTAGATTCGATTGAGCTAACCAAAAATAATACAGGGCTTACCTTAATTTTGGCATTAAGTTATAGTGGAAAGTGGGAAATTGTGCAGGCTACCAAACGAATAGCATCTGAAGTCAAAGAAGGAAAACTTAATATTGAGGATATTTCGGAACAGAAATTTTCTGAATATTTGGCAACAGAAGATGCTCCTGATGTAGATTTAATGATTCGAACTGGAGGTGACCATCGTATCAGCAATTACCTTTTATGGCAACTAGCCTATGCCGAGTTGCATTTTTTTGATGATTTATTCTGGCCTGAATTTAGAAAAAATCATTTGTTTGAAGCAATAGAAAATTATCAGAACCGAGAAAGGCGATTCGGTAAAACAAGTGAACAAATCAAACAAAAATAATTTTTGTCTGATTATAGACCATTATTAGTTTTTTCGCCATTCGTTTTGACTGATAATTATTTTTTAGCAAAAGAGTCATTCTTGATTATTGAATATCTGTACCATGCGTATCCAAAAATTAGCTTTTTTTATTATTTTTTGTTATTCTTCGAGTGTTTTCGCTCAATTTCCTTTAGGTTTGGGGCGAAAAATCGACCAAATTAAGGAAAGTTCTATCAGCTATGAACGCCCTAAAGAGTTTACCATCTCCAAAATAAGTGTTAGTGGAATTAAGTTCCTCGATCCTAATACGCTTATTTCTGTTTCCGGTTTAAACGTCAATGATAAAATTACTATTCCCGGCGAGCGTATCAGTACTGCGATTCGACGATTGATGGAGCAAGGCATTATCGAAGATGTATCCATCAACGTCGTCAAAATCGAAAATGAAAATGTGGAGCTTGATATTCATCTTCGTGAACGCCCCAGACTTAATAAATTTGTATTCAAGGGAGTCCGAAAAGGAGAAATTGAAAGCATTAATGAAAAAGTCAAAGCCAATAAAGGAAAGGTTATTACGGATGCCCTCATTAAAAATATTCAATTAACAATCAAAAAGATTTACATAGAAAAAGGGTTTTTAAACACTTCGGTGCAGATAAAGCAAATTTCGGATACAATCAGAGCTAATAATGCTGCCTTAATTGTAACTATCGACAAAAAAAATCGTGTCAAAATTAATGATATCGAGTTCTCGGGTTTAAATGATTTTCCAGATTGGAAGGTTCTATCTAAGCTGAAAGCAACCAAGATTAAAGCACCTTTGAGAATTTTCACACCTTCTAAATTTGTTCCTAAAAAATTTGAAGAAGATAAAGAAAAGCTTATTGAATTTTATAATAAAAATGGTTATCGTGATGCTCAAATCACTACCGATTCGATTGTTTCTCAAGACGGAAATAATATCAAACTTGTAATAAAAATCAATGAAGGAACTCGATTTTATTATCGAAATATCACTTGGTCTGGTAATTATTTGAGAAAAACTGCCGATTTAGAGCGAATTTTAGGTCTAAAAAAGGGGGATGTTTACAATCCTGAAGAGTTAAATAAAAAAATCAATGGTATTCCGCAGGGAGATATTAGCTCTGCTTATATGGATGATGGATATCTTTTCTTCAGCTGTGACCCAGTAGAGGTTGCCGTGGAAGGCGATTCTATCGATATCGAAATGAGAATTCGTGAAGGGAAACAAGCAACAATCAACAGAATTATTCTCAACGGAAATACCAAAACTAGCGACCATGTCGTCATGCGTGAAATTTTGACCAAACCAGGACAAAAATTCAGTAAAACAGACTTAATCGAAACCCAACAAACCTTATCTCGTTTGGGTTATTTTGATCCTCAAAAAATCGAACCAAAGCCAATTCCACAGTCTGATGGGTCGGTAGATATTGAATATAATGTAGAAGAAAAACCAAGTGACAATATTGAACTTTCAGGTGGATGGGGTGGTTTGCAAGGTTTTGTGGGGACTTTCGGAATTGTTTTCAATAATTTTTCTGCAAGAAATGTAACCAATCTTAGCAAATGGAAACCATTACCTGCTGGAGATGGTCAACGCCTTGCTTTACGTCTTCAAGCGAGTGGACGCTTCTATCAAACCTATTCTCTTTCATTTACAGAACCTTGGTTGGGGGGTAAAAAGCCGAATTCTTTTGCGGTCAGTATTTTTCATACCTCTTCGGATAACAGAAGTTATCAAAGAGCTCTCGAACGCCAATATGGTTCTGCCTATGCTTCTATTTATGGAGGAGGAAGTATTTATTCGGGATATTTTAAAAATACCGGAGCATCAATCACTTATGGAAAACGTTTGAATTGGCCAGATCGAAACTTCAGTTTTAATGCTTCTTTGTCTTATCAGAGATATAATGTGGACAATAGTTACTTCATTCCAGGATTCCAAAAAGGAATTGCCAATGATATGTCATTAGCCCTTGTTGTTTCTAGATATAGCTTGGATAATCCTCAATTTACTCGTACAGGGTCGCAATTCTCTTTGAGTGCTACATTTAACCCTCCATATTCTTTATTTAGAGATGCCCCCGTGGTTGATAAGTATAAGTGGGTTGAAGGACATAAATGGATGTTTGACGGCGATTGGTACGCTCCAGTAGTAGGTAAATTGATTTTTCATGCCAAAGCAAATATGGGCTTTTTAGGGAAGTATAGCTCAAGTGCAGATTTCAGTCCATTCGGAAGATTCATATTAGGGGGAGCTGGTATGGGAATGCAAAATGCTTACAATGTAGGTGCAGACTTGATTGGATTAAGAGGATACGAAGAAGGAGTTGTGAGAGAACTTTCTTACGCAGAAGCTGAAAAACTAAGAACAAGTGATGGTAGTGTAACTCTTAGCCGTATGGGTGGAATTATTTACAGCAAATATGCCGCCGAACTTCGCTACCCAATCTCATTAAACCCTCAAGCGACCATTTTTGGCTTGGGCTTTGTTGAAGCTGGAAATAGCTGGGGAAGCTATAAAGATTTCAATCCTTTTAAACTTCGTCGAACTGCAGGTATTGGTGCAAGAATATTTATGCCTGCGTTTGGTATGATTGGTATTGATTTCGGAAAAGGATTCGACCCAATTCCTGGAATTTCTAATCGAGGTTTAAAAACTTTTACATTTAGTATCGGACAACAGATTCGTTAATTAGTTGATTTATCAATCATTAAAATCGCTACTTTTATATTAAAGACAGCATGTTGATTAAATTTGATATATACTTTGAATGAAAAAGATAATATTTTTACTATTTTTGGCACTTAGTAGCTTCGATACTTTTTCGCAAAAGTTCGGTTATATTGATTCTGAATTTATTACCTCCAAAATGCCCGAATACAAAAAGGCACAAGAAGAAATAGATAAATTTTCGGAAAAATGGCTTGAAGACATTCAAGGAAAATATAGCGAATTAGAGAAGTTACGCTCACAATTTCAGCAAGAGGAAATTTTATTGACCGAAGACATGAAAAATGAGCGTAAAAAAATAATCGAAGAAAAAGAAACTGAAATCAAAGAATTAAACAATAAGGTTTTTGGACTAAATGGCTTGCTTTTTTTGAAGAAAAAAGAGATAATGAAAGAAATTTTAGATGAAATTTTTAAAGCTTGCCAAAAAGTTGCCAGACAAAAACAATTAATGTTTATATTTGACAAAGCATCGGATCTTAGCATGATTTATACAGACCCCAGACATGACTATACTGACTATGTATTGGAAGCGATGGGGATTTCATTAAAGGAAGATAAAAATCAAAAATCAAAAATCAAATAACCAAAACAAAAAATAAAGTTTCAAAATGAAGACAAAAATTTTCGCCTCATTATTCATCGCTTTGATGTTTGTAGGAATGGCAAATGCTCAATCCGGAAAAATCGGATACACCAATGTTGATTATATCTTAAATAATCTTCCAGATGCAAAAGATATTGAAAACAAATTGAAAACTGAAAAAGCTCAATACGATAAACTTTTGCAAGATAAAATTACAGCTTTTCAAACAAAGTACGAAGATTATCAAAAAAATGGTGCTACTATGTCTGCTGTAATTAGAGCTGATCGTGAAAAAGAATTACAAAGTAGCCAAACAGCCATCCAAGAGTTTCAACAAAACTCAGAAACTGCTTTGCAACAAAAACAACAACAGTTATTAGCTCCAGTTCTTGACAAAATAGACAAAACTATTAAAGACGTGGCTAAAGAAAATGGATACACTTATGTATTCAATACTGATGCTGGTCCAGGAACTACCCCAATTCTATTAGTTGCTCCTGATGCTGACAATATTTCTAATTTGGTTTTTAAAAAATTAGGTGTGCCAGAACCAAAAGCTGCGGCACCAGCCGCTCCAGCTACAACTCCAGCTGCTCCAAAGAAATAATCACTTTTTTATTACAAAAAATCCTTGTCAATTAATTTTGGCGAGGATTTTTTGTTTTTAAGATATAACATACTTGTTTTTGGACAAGCGAATCATTTTTTCGGACTTCTTCATGTTTGAATTGATTTGAGTAAATAAATAGGTTCTTTAGATTTGTTTCGGATTTATCTTCTTGACAGATAGTTCCTATTTATGTTCAACTTAAAATTTTCAAACCATGAAAAAATTAGTCTTTGTATTTTTGTCGGCTATTGTTTTTATAGCTTGTAAAGAAAATTCTAAAAATGTACAATCAAATTCTGGCACGTTCACCAATTCAGGTAGTGATGTAGAACTCCTTAAAAAATTAATGAAATCTTACGAAAAAGGAGATTGGGATTCTTACAAAAGCTGTTTCAATGATTCTGCATTTTCTGCCTATAACCAATGGGCTACCGATAGTAATCTTGTTAAAGTACCTATCGATTCGGTAGTGGCTAATCATAAAAAAGGACGGGAATTACTATGGGACGGGCTGAGCGTAAATCAACCTATTTATGAAGTTATCACGGACAGTTTAGGCAATAAATATGGACACATTTGGGCGAATGTAACTGCTAAAAGTAAAAAAACAGGGAAAAACATCTCAGTACCTGTCTTTGGTTCATATAGTATAAAGAATAATAAGATTGATTGGGAATGGGGGATTTTCGACACAAAAAATCTTGAATAATATTTCGGATAACTACAACTATTGGAATACTTTTAGGGTCTATTGTTATATAACGTAACCCAAAAGTATTCCCATGAAACATTTAATTTTATTATTTTCTTCCCTAAACATCCTTGCAACATCGTGTAGTAAAGATTCAGAATTTATCCCAAATAATGATGGACTTGTGAAGAGTTCTGAAAAAAAATTCGACAAAAAGCTTTATTCTATTGGTCAATTTGAAGGACCTATGACTTGTACCGCTACATTTATTCAAACACCCAATCAGAATTTGGATTCTCCAGCTTATGTAATCACCAATGGACATTGTGTCAATTACAATTTTGAGGATAATCCTATTTACATAGATACCCCACTCGATGCAAATGTTATTTTCAAAAAGCTTTCGGATATTTCTGAAAATAATCATCTACGATATTCTTGTAAAAGAATTCTTTATTCTACTATGAAAGGAACAGATTTGGCAATAGTCGAATTGAACCATACCAATAGAGAATTAATCAATGCGGGTTTAACACCCATTCCGATTGCAGATGCGATTCCGAATAGTGGAGAGAAAATCTTTGCCTATGGGTATCCTTTAGCATTCAACCCAAATACCCTTCGAGTAAGTACGGGTATTCAAGGACAAAAATTCAATGTTGCCGAATTTATCTGGCTTTGGTTCGATTTTTACTCAAATAATATGAAGAATGTTTCTTCTGGAAGCTCAGGATCTCCGGTATTTTCATCACTTCAAAAAGGTGTTTGGGGATTAATAAATACAACTTCGACAGATGGTGTGGGAGACTGCGAGCTTGGTTCACCTTGTGAATTCACCCAAAATAAAATTCCATACACACAACCCAATACAAATTATGTATTAGATGTGACATATTTGAAACAATGTTTTAATGATAAAGGAATTTTTGATGCCAATTTACAATCTTGTAAATTAGAAAAGCCAGCAAATTTTGAAATAAACTTAGCTAATAGTGTGCGAAATTTTGGATTAAATCACGTAAAAAACGAACAACTACAACTTGTGGTGGATAATTTTATAGGGACTAAATATAAAATTGATAAATTTGAAAATTTCGACAAATCCAATATAAATAATTTTTCTTCTATATCGAAAGATACCGTTTCAATAAACTTCCCACAAACAGAAGGGTTTTATGTAATCAGCGTTATGCAAAATAATAATATGCAACAAGCTAAACATTTGACTTTTAAATTAGACTTTACAGCACCAAATCTATCACTCATCAAATTATCGCAGACAAAAACACCTGAAGGAGGATATTCTATTGAACCAATTTTTGTATATCCTGAATTAGTTCGATATCAATGGAAGACATGCAAAGATTGTAGCTGCCAAAGCGAAGATAATTATACTGATTATACAAGAATATCTAAGTACATAAATCCAGAAGAACTTCCCATGAAAGTATGTGTAAAGGGAGCAGATTTAGCAGGTAACAAAAGTTTACCTAAAGAATTTCTACTTTCTAAATAAAAAAAGGCTCTACTTGAGCCTTTTACTTTTTCCAATTACCATCGACTAATCTCCAAATATTCAATGGATTTGAACTCTTCAATTCATCAGGTAATAATTCATCTGGGAAATTTTGATAACAAATTGGACGGGTAAATCTCGTAATTGCCATTGTACCAACCGACGTGCTTCTAGCATCTGTGGTAGCGGGGAATGGGCCTCCGTGTACCATCGCATGCGAAACCTCTACGCCAGTTGGAAAGCCATTTAACAAAATTCTTCCTACTTTTTGCTCCAGAATAGTTATTAGCTCTTCATATTCTTTTAAATCTTTCTCTGTTCCATGCACCGTGGCAGTCAAATGCCCATCTAAAGATTTTGCAAAAGCGATTATTTCTTCTTTAGAGTCAGCTTCTACTACTAAGCTTGTTGGACCAAATATTTCCTCTCCCAATTCAGGATTTTCTACTAACTCTAAAGCGGTAGTTTTGAAAATGATTGGTTCTGCACTATTCAATGTTGAAGACTTCTTCCCAATTCCAATTATTGTTGCAAATTGCTTAGATTTCTCAATACCTTTTATGTAATTATCACAAATTCCGCTTGTAAGCATTGTTCCCCCTTGTACTTCTGTACTCAGATGCTCTAGTGTTTTTATAAAATTATCATTTTTTTGAATCACCAACATGCCTGGATTAGTACAAAACTGCCCTACACCCAATACAACCGAACCCAAATATTGCTGAGCTATCTCTGAAGATTTTTCTTGAGCAATATCAGGTAATACAAATACGGGATTTACACTCCCCATCTCGGCATATACCGGAATAGGTTCTTTTCGACTCATTGCCAAATCAAAAAGAGCTTTTCCGCCCTTAAATGAACCAGTAAAACCAATTGCTTTTATTTCAGGATGCTGTACCAAAGCTGTTCCAATATCATGTGCATCGTCAAATAATAAAGAGAATACACCATCGGGCATATTAGTTGCCGCTGCCGCTTTTTGAATTGCCTTACCCACTAATTCAGATGTGCCCAAATGAGCTGGATGTGCTTTAAAAATCACACAGCACCCCGCTGCTAAGGCAGAAGTAGTATCTCCTCCGGCTACCGAAAACGCCAAAGGGAAATTACTTGCACCAAATATTCCGACTACCCCCAAAGGTTTTTCAATAGAGCGTAAATCAGGACGAGGGGCAGGTTGCCTTTCGGGCAAAGCAGTATCTATTCTTGCATTAACCCATGAACCATCTCGCAATAATTGAGCAAAAAGCCTCAATTGCGAAGTTGTTCGTCCTCGTTCTCCAATAGCCCTACCCTGAGGTAATCCGGATTCACTCATATATCTTTCTATCAGTAAATCTCCTAAATTATCAATCTCATTCGCAATATCTTCTAAAAATGCAGCCTTTTCATTGCCTGATTTTTTTCGATAAATCTGAAATGCTTTTAGCCCTTTCTCGACTGCATATTGGAGTTCATCATTTGTTGCTTTATAATACAAAGGAGGCATCGTTTCTCCAGAGGCAGGATTAATTGCTTGAATCGCAACAGTTCCTTCAGAGAATGTTTCGAACCCGATAATATTTCTTCCGGTAAGGTTCATCTGATTATTTTTTTGTTTCTACTAAATTTGATAAAGTTCCTATTCCCTCAATTGTAATCCGAATTTCATCTTTTTCATGTAATGTAAAATCATCACCCGGTACGATACCTGTCCCCGTCATGAGAAAACAACCATTCGGAAAAGTAAGCTCTCGAAATAGATATGATACTAATTCTTGATGCGACCGTTTCATACGGTTTATTTGAATAGAGTCACTGAAAACAATATTTGCGTTTCTAATAATTTCAATATTGATTGTTGTTTCTGGAGAGATTGGCTTTTCAAAAATAGCAATACACGGACCAATAGCGGCACTTTTATCGTAAGTTTTTGCTTGAGGTAAATACAAAGGATTTTCACCTTCAATATCTCTCGAACTCATATCATTACCAATAGTATAACCTGCTATTTTTCCTTTAGAGTTAATGAACAGCGTAAGTTCGGGTTCGGGTACATTCCACTTTGAATCTTTTCTAATTCTAACAGCTTGACCTGATCCAGCAACTCTATGAGGAGCAGCTTTGTAAAATAGCTCTGGTCTTTCCGCATCATATACCCTATCGTAGAAATTACCTCCACCAGATTCTTTAGACTCCTCCATTCTAGCATCGCGGCTTCTTAAGTATGTCACACCGGATGCCCATACTTCTTGCGAATGAATCGGGGGTAATAATCCATTTTCAATCAGAGATTTATACTCTGCTGCACCTATCAATAATTTTGTTTCTTTCTGTAATTCTTGAAATAAATTATCTCTATTGATAAAATAATCCCAATCAATATGTCTAGATATATAATATTGGTTTTTGTACTCAATGACAAATCCTTGCTGTGTTTTATAAATTTTCATTACTCTTGTTGGTTTCAAAAATTAGGGCTACAATATTACTCACAAAAAATAGATTATTATAAAAATTTGGCTGAAATTAAGCTAAATTTTTCAATTGTAAATTTACAAGGTATTATTTTTTAATCCAAAATCTTTGGAAATTTAAAAAAAACTAAATTATATTTGTAAAATAATCAACTTCGCATAAAGCGAATATTCGCTAATAGAGAATATTATTTTGTATTTTAAAATCTATATTATTACAAGTTTACAACATACTCACCATGTCAACATTAAATAAGTTTAGTCGCACGCTCACTCAAGAAGTTCATAATCCGGCAGCAAAAGCTATGCTTTACGGTATTGGTCTCACAGAAGAAGATATGCAAAAAGCTCAAATTGGTATCGCAAGTACTGGTTATGAGGGCAACACTTGTAATATGCACTTGAATGGTCTTTCGGTACATGTAAAAAAAGGCATTCAAGAGAATGGAATGGTTGGGCTTATATTTCATACAATCGGAGTTTCTGATGGTATGACTAATGGAAACAATGGCATGAGCTACTCTCTTCCAAGTCGTGATATCATTGCAGACTCAATTGAAGACATCGTTGCTGCACAATGGTACGATGGTGTAATTGCAGTAGTTGGATGTGATAAAAATATGCCTGGGGCAATGATTGCTTTAGCTAGATTAAACAGACCTGGAATGCTTGTTTATGGCGGAACTATCCGTACAGGGCAATATAAAGGTAAAAAACTTGACATTGTTTCAGCCTTCGAAGCTTTAGGGGAAAAATTCGCAGGAACTATCTCTGATGAGGATTATGAAGGTGTTATCAAAAATGCTATACCTGGTGCAGGTGCTTGTGGTGGCATGTACACTGCCAATACAATGGCATCATCAATGGAAGCGATGGGATTAACCTTACCTAATTCATCAAGTTATCCTGCTACTCACGAAGGTAAAAAAGCAGAATGTTTAGCAATCGGTGCTGCCATGAAAAACTTATTGGAAAAAAATATTTGTCCAAGAGATATCATGACACGCAAAGCGTTTGAAAATGCAATGACAATAGTAATGGCAATGGGAGGTTCAACTAATGCTGTTCTCCATTATCTTGCTATTGCAAGCTCGGCAGGTGTACCTTTTACATTAGACGATGTACAAGCAATCTCTGATAGAACACCACTTATCGGTGATTTAAAACCATCTGGAAAATACTATATGGAGGATATGCTCGAAATTGGCGGTGTACAAGCATTAATGAAGTATTTATTAAAGAAAGGACTTATACATGGTGATTGTTTGACAATTACAGGAAAAACGGTAGCAGAAAATTTAGAAGATGTTCCTGATTTAAATTTTGAAACTCAGAAAATTATCGTTCCTTTAGAAAATCCAATCAAAGCAACTGGTCACTTGCAAGTTCTTTATGGAAATCTTGCTGAAAAAGGTTCTGTTGCCAAAATTACTGGCAAAGAAGGTGAAAAATTTGAAGGAACTGCGAAAGTTTGCGAGAGAGAAGAAGAATTGATAGAATTATTAGAAAAAGGGGAAATCAAACCAGGAAATGTTATCGTGATTCGTAACGAAGGGCCTAAAGGTGGACCGGGAATGCCTGAAATGCTTAAGCCAACTTCTGCCATTATGGGAGCTGGATTAGGTAATAGCGTTGCTATGATTACAGATGGAAGATTTTCAGGAGGAACCCACGGATTCGTTGTTGGACACATTACTCCTGAAGCATTTGAAGGAGGAACAATTGCCCTTGTCAAGGATGGTGATAAAATTACAATAGATGCCATCGACAATAAATTAACATTGCATGTTTCTGATGAAGAACTTGCACAAAGAAGAGCCGCTTGGAAACCTACTCCTTCCGAATTTACCAGAGGTGTATTGAGAAAATACATTAAAACTGTAAGCTCAGCAAGTGAGGGTTGCGTTACTGATTTATAATCCAAAATATTTGTTATCCTAAAATATCTCAATTGATAATGGGAAATTTACTTGAAATTGAAGCAAAACAAGAAGCAATAATCGATAAAGTCTCATCAAAAGATGAAAAAGTTTTTTTATCGGGTGCTCAAGCAATGATGGAATGCCTTTTGGCTGAAAATGTAGATGATATTTTCGGGTATCCTGGTGGAGCAATTATGCCTACTTATGATGCTTTATACGACTATATTGACCGAATTCACCATACTTTGGTTCGACACGAACAAGGTGCAGGACATGCCGCACAAGGATATGCCCGTTCGAGTGGTAGAACAGGCGTTTGTTTGGTAACTTCTGGACCAGGGGGAACAAACCTGATTACCCCAATCGCTGATGCAATTATCGATTGCACCCCTATGGTTTGTATCGTGGGTCAAGTGAAATCAAACTTGTTAGGAACTGATGCTTTCCAAGAAACAGACATGATAGGCGTGACAACCCCTGTTTGTAAATGGAATTACCAAATCACAGACCCTAATGAAGTTCCTGAAATCATGGCAAAAGCCTTCTTTATTGCAAAATCAGGCAAACCTGGCCCAGTTGTGATTGATTTTACTCGTGATGCTCAAGTAGCTAAGATGACCAAGCCTTTTTCTTACAAAAAAATAGAAAAAATGGTTAGCTACAATCCAAGGGTTACTCCTAAACTCGAGCAAATCGAAAAAGCAGCCGAAATAATTAATAAAGGAAAAAGACCTTATATCATCTTCGGGCATGGTGTGCTAATTTCTGATGCGGTTCCTGAACTTTTGGCTTTTGTCGAAAAAACTGATTTCCCTTGTGCAAGTACTTTGCTAGGAATTTCAGCAATGCCTAATAACCACCCAAATTATATGGGCTGGCTTGGCATGCACGGTATGTATGCCCCTAATGTAATGACAGACGAATGCGATGTGTTAATTGCAGTAGGTATGCGTTTTGACGACCGTGTGACTGGAGATGCAACAAAGTTTGCTCCAAATGCTAAAATTGTACATATTGAAATAGATCCTTCTGAGGTTGATAAAATCAAAAAAGCAGAAGCTCCCGTAATTGGTGATGCTAAAGAAGCATTAAAACTTTTATTACCATTAGTAAAAAAGGGTGATTATACCGCATGGAAAAATGAATTTAGAAAACTTGACATTTTAGAACACGAGAAAGTCACATTACGAGATTTAAAAACTGAAGGGAAAATCAAAATGGCAGAAGTTGTTGCCATGCTTTCTGACAAAACCAACGGAGAGGCTTGTATTGTGGTAGATGTGGGTCAGCATCAAATGGTATCTGCCCGTTATTATCAGTTCAAAAATCCAAATTCTTTCATTGCATCGGGTGGATTAGGCACTATGGGATTTGCCATTCCTGCGGCTTTTGGTGCGAAAGTTGGAGCACCCGATAGAGAGGTTGTTGGTATCATCGGCGATGGTTGTTTCCAAATGACCATACAAGAATTGGGGACTATTGCACAAAGTGGTTTACCAGTAAAACTAATCATTCTGAATAATAATTTCTTAGGGATGGTTCGCCAATGGCAACAATTGTTTTTCGATAATCGCTATTCATTTGTAGAACTCCAAAATCCTGATTTTATCACCATTGCGAAAGGCTTTGGAATTGAGGGGCATACTTGTAATGCTCGAGAAAATTTGAGCGATTCATTGGATACTTTACTACAATCTAAAAAAGCTTATTTATTGGAAGTAATTGTAGAAAAAGAAGAAAATGTATTCCCTATGGTTCCTGCTGGAACAAGTGTAAGTGAAATTCGTTTGGAGTAATCATAAAAATTCATGACTTTAGAAAATCTCTATCAATATATAGAAAACCAAACAAACCTTTATCTTGAAACAAAACATTGGAAGTTAAAAGTTATTTTCACTTCTCTTGTTTTGTTTTTAGTAAGTCAATTTATCTTGGCACCTGGTTCGTTTTTGTTTTTAATAAATTTCTTTAAAACATACCTCTTTTCTTCGCAGGAATTTGAGTCTTTTTCGGTAATTAAAGCGAGAACAAATGACTTGTTTGGTGTATTTATTGGAAATAAGTTTGATAGTTTTTCGCATGAACATAAATTAGTTTATCGGCTAGTTTTACCTATTTTGGCCAAATTTTCACCTTTTTCCACCGTTGGACCGTTTATTTATTTAGTTCAATTGTGTCTTGGAGGAGTCTATCTATTGGCAGTAACAAATTTAGTTCATAGAATTACAGAAAATAAAAATACAACATTTTATTTCATGCTTACTTTTGTAAGCATTTATGCTGGTAATGCGTTTCTTTGGGATGTAACTGGTTATGGGGATTTTTTTGCGTATTTTTTCCTATTTTTAAGTATATACTTCTCCAATCCTTGGGTAATTTTCATTAGTTTGACTATGGCTTTTTGGGTAGATGAACGAGCGGTTGCTAATGTATTTTTTGTATATGCGTGGTGGATAAGCATTGAAAATAGGAAAAATCAAGTTTCTGAAATCATTTATCCTAAAACAATAGGTATCGTTTTTTCTGCTGTAATTTTATATCTTATTGGACGAGTGCTTCTGAAGAATATGTATTCGCTACCTCAAGAAACCAATTATTATCAAGAATTCTCGAGTACTATTTATGAAAATATAAAATACCAAGGATTCAGACTGTGGTCTGGTTTTGAGGGCTTCGTTGGTCTATTTCTTCTGATTTTGATTAATATTTTATTACAGAAAAAATATGCCGAAACCGCTCTTTTATTATCAGCAAGTTTTGTATCAATTTTGGTAGCTTTTTTTGCACACGATGGCAACAGAGGTTTCTCGTATGCGTTGGTGTTTTTATTTATATGTTTATTACAAGGAAGCTATTACTTTACAAAGAAAGAGCTTTTATACCTAATGTTAAGTATATTTGGAATTTCTCTCTTATTCCCAATGGCAAACCATCTCAGATTACCGGGAGGTTATATGATTATGTAATTTAAATTTGTATATATTTTTGATTTTGACATTTAACCGAGATTTTCAATGACGACATATACTATTTGTGTATTTACAGAAAACAATATCGGCTTACTAAATAAGATTACGATTATCTTTACCAGAAGACGAATCAATATAGAATCCCTTACTGTTTCGGAAACAGAGCGTAAAGGTGTTTCGAGATTCACGATTGTTATTAAGCACGAAAAAAGAGAAGAAGTAGAAAAATTAGTACGACAAATTCGGAAAATAATCGAAGTTTTAGCGGTCTTCGGCTATTTGAATGAAGACATTGTTTATAATGAAATCGCTCTATTTAAAATTTCGACTCCCCTCAACGGAAAATCCGTGGATGTTGAAACAATTAATAAAGTTTACAAGGCTTGGGTTGTTTATTGGGGCTTGGATTATGTAATTATTGAAAAAACAGGAACAGAAAACGAAATTTTTGATTTTTTCAGATACATAAAACCACATGGAATTATCGAGTTTGTAAGGTCAGGAAGGGTGGCTGTAGGTAAAACACCAAAAGGATTAATAGAATATCTTCCCGAAGAAATAACAGAATGGGAGTATTATTTGTAAATTTGCACAGCAAATTCAATTTTTTATCTCTTTTTTTATAAAAATTGTATTTTTCAAGTACCAATTATAATTTTATTATAATTGCATTAAACCAAAACAAATATTTAATAAAATGGCAAAATTAAATTTCGGCGGTGTTGAAGAAGAAGTTGTAACCCGCGAAGAGTATCCTCTCGAAAAAGCAAGAGAATTCTTGAAAAACCAAACTATCGCTGTAATCGGTTATGGCGTACAAGGCCCCGGTCAAGCGATGAACATGCGTGACAATGGTTTTAATGTTATCGTTGGACAACGTCCAGGAAAAACATTTGACAAAGCCGTTGCTGATGGTTGGGTGCCGGGAAAAACGCTTTTCAACATCGAAGAAGCTTTGCAAAAAGGTACAATCATTTGTTTCTTATTATCAGATGCGGCTCAAATCGCTCTTTGGCCAACTGTGAAAAAACACCTTAAAAAAGGTAAAACTTTATATTTCTCTCATGGCTTTGGAGTAACATATAGCAAAAAAACTGGAATTAAACCTCCTAAAACTGTCGATGTTGTCTTAGTTGCACCAAAAGGTTCAGGAACTTCTCTTCGTCGTTTGTTCGTAGAAGGAAAAGGTCTTAATTCAAGCTTCGCTGTTCACCAAGATGCATCTGGCCACGCTCGTGAAACAGCCATCGCTATGGGTATTGGTGTTGGTTCTGGATACTTATTTGAAACTGATTTCTACCGTGAGGTAACTTCTGATTTAACGGGTGAGCGTGGAACTCTAATGGGTGCAATCCAAGGAATTTTCGCTGCTCAGTATGAAGTGTTACGTGAAAATGGTCACTCTCCGTCAGAGGCATTCAACGAAACTGTTGAGGAATTAACTCAATCATTAATGCCTTTAGTAGCAGAAAATGGAATGGATTGGATGTATGCAAACTGCTCTACTACTGCTCAACGTGGTGCTTTAGATTGGTGGAAGCCTTTCCATGATGCAACTAAGCCTGTATTCAAAAAATTATATAATAGTGTAAAAACGCAAAAAGAGGCTGCTCAATCTATCTCTCGCAACTCTGAGCCGGATTACCGTGAAAAATTAGAAGTTGAATTGGCTGAACTTCGTGATTCTGAAATGTGGCAAGCAGGTAAAACTGTACGTAGCTTACGTCCAGAAAGAAACTAAGTTTCATCACCATTGATTGTGAATTAAATCCAATCAATTATTCAAAGAAAACCCCTCCGATAATTTTGATTCTATATCAATTTACTCGGAGGGGTTTATTCATGAATTTGTTTTTAAGACTTATTTTCGTCTAATTTCGCTTGTATAAGTTCTTGAGTAAGTTTTGCAATTTCTTCAGCCGATTTTCCTTTAGGCTCAATAGGCGGTAAAACAGTCCAAGATACCTTCGAAAAAGACGTTAAAGGAAAAAGACCTTTATTGGGGTCAAATAGATTATTTCCCTCAATAACCAAAGGAACAACCAAAGCATCTGGAGCTTTCTTTATTAAAGCATTTAAACCTCCAGGGGCAAAAGGTTTCAAAATACCCGAACGAGACCTTGTCCCTTCTGGAAATATTACAGCCGAATAATTGTTTTCTTGAATAAATTTACTCAACTTCAATATTTCACTGATTGCTTGTTTCCCATCCTTGCGGTCAATCAATGCTGCTCCACTTTTGTGTAAATTATACGAAATACTTGGAATACCTTTGGCAAGCTCAATTTTAGAAACAAAAATTGGCTGATATTTTCTTAAAAACCAATAGATACCCGGAATATCAAATGTACTTTGGTGATTTGACACAAAAATTAAGGGACGGTTTAACGGCAGCTCAACTCGTGTATTAAAACTTGCTTTTGTACCAGTTATATACCAACCGAATACAATCAAGCCATTCAAGATAAACACAACCTGCTGCTGTGCTTTCCTACCAAATATATTATATGCAATAACTTGAAGCACATGAAAGACGGCTAAAAGCATACCAAAATAGAGCATATATAACGCTCCAAGTAAATAATCTAAGACCTTTTTCACAAATTAATTTATTTTTTCTGCAAAAATAGGCAAAATACACGTAATTTGCAGATAAATTAAGTTTACCTTTATTTATCTGGTAAAACTTATGTATTTATCGTTGATTCTAATTATTATACATTTTTATTAAATTATACCCATGGAATTATCCAACGTAAGATTAGAGGTGATGAATTTCGTCGGACAAAAAATTGATTATTTTGTTGATGAATTTTTAAAGCCTATCGACACTAATTGGCAACCAACCGACTTTTTGCCGGACTCAACCAAAGATGATTTTCTGGTACAAATCAGAGAATTACAGGAAACTGCCAAAGATTTGCCTTATGATTATATTGCGGTATTGATAGGAGATACTATCACCGAAGAAGCTCTGCCAACTTATGAATCTTGGCTTATAGATTTAGTAGGTGTCGATCAAGTGGATGCTCCAAATGGCTGGGCTAAATGGGTTCGTGCCTGGACTGCCGAAGAAAATAGACATGGAGATTTGCTTAACAAATTTCTTTATTTATCAGGAAGGGTAAATATGAGAGAAATGGAAACTTCTACTCAATATTTGATTGCTGATGGTTTTGATATCGGTACAGGAAGAGACCCATATAAAAACTTTGTCTATACTTCATTTCAGGAATTAGCTACAAATTTATCGCACAGAAATACAGCTAAGCTTGCTAAAGAATATGGCAATACACCATTAGCAAAAATGTGTGGAGTTATTGCGGCTGATGAGATGCGACATGCCAGAGCCTATAAAACTTTTATCAGCCATATTTTTGAAGTAGATCCCTCAGAAATGATGTTGGCATTTGAGTATATGATGAAAAAGAAGATTGTGATGCCCGCCCATTTTTTGAGAGAAACAGGCGTTAAAATGGGACAAACATTTGCACATTTTTCGGATGCTGCTCAAAGATTAGGCGTTTATACAACCTACGATTACATTGATATTTTAGAGTCTTTACTGAAAGATTGGAAAATCGAAAACATTCAAAATCTAAACGATGCCGGAGAAAAAGCAAGAGATTATTTGGTTGCTCTTCCTGCTCGATTGAGAAGAATTGCCGAACGAACCAAAGTTCCAAATTTGGAATACAAATTCAGTTGGATTGCTTAACAACAAAAAAGACCGTTTTAAAGCGGTCTTTTTTGTTCATTATAATTCAAAAAAAAATCTCACTTTTCAGTGAGATAATTGAAGGGAGGTAGATGGGGCTCGAACCCACGACCCTCGGATCCACAAACCGATACTCTAACCGACTGAGCTACAACCTCCATGTTTGAGAATGCAAAATTATATATATTTTTTTTATATTCAAAAAAATATTGCAATTTTATTAATTCAGTGAAAATAGCTTATCATGAACGAACGAAAATCATCATTTTTTGATACTAAAATTGAATTTTTAAAAGGAGTTGGTCCCCAAAAAGCAGAAATACTTAACAAAGAGTTATCTATCTTTACTTTTGGTGATTTGATTGAATATTATCCATTCAGACATGAAGATAGAACACAATTTCATAGAATTTGTGATATTACAGAAAATATGTCTGCGGTTCAAATCAAAGGAAGGCTTCGCTCTTGGGAAAAAGTCGGGGAAGGACACAAGGCTCGGCTTGTTGGTAATTTTACAGATGGAACAGGTTTCTTGGAGCTTACTTGGTTTCAAGGGATTAATTGGATTGAGAAAAGTTTAAGACTTCAAGGCGATTATGTCATTTATGGAAAACCCACTCTATTTGGAAATAAATGGCAAATCACCCATCCAGAAATGGAAACATTATCTGCCGAAAATGATAAAGGTGGGTATTTTCAGGCTGTTTATCCTTTAACCGAAAAGCTTAGAAAAAGATACATAGATAGCAAACAAATCAGTAAATGGATGAAAAATGTCTTAGAGGTTTCGCTCGGAAACATCAAAGAAACTTTACCATCTGGATTAACCTCAAAATTTAAACTTATCTCAAAACAAGAGGCTATCTATCATATCCATTTACCCATTAATCAAAACTCTTTGAAACAAGCCCAAAGAAGGCTAAAATTTGAAGAATTATTCTATAACCAATTCAGGTTAATCAAACAAAAACTTATAAGAAAGGTTGATTATGCTGGTCAGATTTTTGATAAAACACAGCTATTGACAGCATTTTATAATGACTATTTGCCGTTTGATTTAACTAACGCCCAAAAGAAGGTAATTCGAGAGATATTTCAAGATATGCGGTCAGGAAAGCAAATGAACCGTCTGCTTCAAGGGGATGTTGGAAGCGGCAAAACAATCGTTGCTTTTATTTCTATGTTATTGGCAATTGACAATGATGCACAAGCTTGTTTGATGGCACCGACCGAAATATTATCAGACCAACACTATAATGGTCTTAAAAAATATGCAGACCTTATGGGAATCAAAATAGCCGAACTAACAGGTTCTGTTGGAAAAAAAGCACGAAGGGCTATTGACGAAGGGCTATTAGACGGAAGTATCAAAATCATTGTTGGCACACATGCTCTTTTGGAAGACCATGTACAATTCAAAAATTTAGGACTCTGTGTTATCGATGAACAGCATAGATTTGGTGTAGCTCAAAGAGCAAAATTATGGGATAAAAATCAAAATTTCAGACCCCATATTCTGGTTATGACCGCAACGCCAATTCCCAGAACATTAGCCATGACTCTATACGGAGACTTAGATATTTCAATCATTGATGAGCTACCCAAAGGACGAAAACCTATTCAAACCATTCATAAGTATGATTCTGATAGATTACGAGTATTTGAATTTATGCGAAGCGAAATTCAAAAAGGGCGACAAGTATATGTGGTATATCCTTTGATTGAAGAAAATGAAACTCTTAATATCAAAAATTTAATGGATGGTTATGAGAGTATTTGTCGGGCATTTCCTGAATATGCTTTGAGTATCGTTCATGGTAAAATGGGCTGGAAAGAAAAGGATTATGAAATGCAAAGATTCAAAAATAAAGAAACACAAATTTTAGTTGCCACTACCGTCATTGAAGTCGGTGTAGATGTACCCAATGCTAGTGTTATGCTTATTGAAAGTGCCAATAGATTTGGTTTATCCCAATTGCACCAATTAAGAGGTCGGGTTGGTAGAGGTGCCGAACAATCCTTTTGTATATTAATGACAGACTATCAACTGAGCAAGGATACTCGGTTAAGAATTGATACGATGGTGAGAACTAATAATGGCTTTGAAATTTCGGAGGTAGATTTGTCTCTTCGAGGACCAGGCGATATGGCGGGGACACAACAAAGTGGTATGTTAGATTTGAAAGTTGCAGACTTGGCTAAAGATGGAGAAATACTGAAATATGCCCGTGAATCCGTTATCGAGATTTTAGAAAATGACCCAGAACTTACCAAACCAGAAAATACTCCAATCAGACTTCACATTGAATCTTTAAAATCTAATGAGACTAATTGGAGTAGAATCAGCTAATAGAAAAAAATTAGAAACCAACAGGCTTCAGATTTAAGCCCGTTTTTTCATCTAATGCGAAAATGAGGTTTAAATTTTGCACTGCTTGTCCCGATGCCCCTTTTAATAGGTTATCAATAATACTTGTTATTAATAAATTATTCCCATGCTTTTCGAGATGTAAAATACACTTATTTGTATTTACAACTTGTTTTAAATCTATTTCTTTCTGCTCACTAACTATTGTAAACGGATGGTTTTGATAGTATTCTTTATAAAGCGTAACAGCTTCTTCTAAGCTACCTTCAAACTTCGTGTAAACATTTGCCATGATACCTCTGCTGAAATTACCACGATACGGCACAAAGTTTATATCATGAGTATATTCAGATTGTAACGACCGTACACTTTGACCTATTTCTTTTAAATGCTGATGGGTAAATGCTTTATAAATAGAAATATTATTGTTTCTCCAGCTAAAGTGTGTAGTAGCCGACAACGATTGTCCAGCACCCGTACTTCCCGTAACTGCACTCACATGAATATCATCTTTCAATAATTTACTGTTGGCTAAAGGCAATAAAGCCAATTCAATACTCGTAGCAAAACAACCTGGGTTTGCTATTTTTGACGATTGCTTAATCTTTTCCTTTTGAAGTTCAGGCAATCCATATACAAAACCTTCACTCTCATCTCTATAATCGGTACTTAAATCAATAATTTTCAGTCTGGCTGGAATATTATTTTCATTCAAGAATTTTTTCGACTCATTATGCCCTGAGCATAAAAACAATATATCTACGCTGTCGAATGGCAACTCATCCGTAAAACACAAAGATGTTTCGCCAATCAAATCACCATGTGTGGAATACACAGGTTTTCCCGCTTGACTTTTAGAATTTACGAATGTAATATTTACCTGAGGGTGATTGAGTAAAATTCGGAGCAATTCCCCTCCGGTGTAGCCAGCACCTCCAATAATTCCAACATTAATTTTCATTAAAATACAATTTTATATTGATACAAACCGAACAAACGCTCGAAACAAAGATTATTTTTCAATAAACTCATACAAAATTAAATATTCTATCAGATAAAACTTATATTTTTGAGGAAATTTCAAAACAGAAAGAAAATGATATTTTTAGAAATTCCATGGAATGTAAGTCCAATCATCTTCAAAATGGGTGGATTCGAATTAAGATGGTACGGACTTTTATTTGCTTCCGGATTTTTGTTTGGACATAAGATAATGTCAAAAATTTTCAAAGTTGAGGGTAAATCTGAAAAAGATTTAGATACTTTGTTATTTGTCATGATTGTTGCAACTGTATTGGGGGCAAGATTTGGACATTACTTTTTTTATGAATTTGATTCATTATTAAAAAATCCAGGAAAATTCTTCGTTGATATGATTACACCACCTTACTCAGGATTAGCGAGTCACGGTGCTTTAATCGGAATCATTACCGCATTATATCTATATTCAAGAACACACAAAGACCAACCTTTTTTATGGGTTGCGGATAGAATTGTTATCACGGTAGCACTTGCTGGTTTTTTTATCAGAACTGGAAACCTGATGAATCACGAAATAGTCGGTAAGGAAAGTAGCCTCCCTTGGGCATTCAGGTTTAATAATTTTAGTATGGGAATGGACGGCAACTTAGTAATGACTCCCGAAGCTTTTGCCAGACATCCAGCTCAATTGTACGAAGCCCTTTCTTGTTTGCTTCTATTTGTAATTATTTATAAAATTTGGGATAAATATAAGTCAGCTACGCCACAAGGACTTATTTTAGGAATTTTCTTGATTTGGGTATTTGGTCTTAGATTCTTGTATGAATTTATCAAAGAAAATCAGGAGGCATTTGAAGATAAAATGACCTTAAATATGGGACAACTGCTGAGTATTCCGGCGGTTCTGTTGGGTATTGGTATCCTAATTTATACTTTTAAAGATAAAAAGTAATTTGAGAAGTTGAAGCTGCCTCATTAGGCAGCTTCTGTTTTCACCGATAATCCGCTCATTCTGTTACAGTAATATCCAAAATTCCTTCTCCGTAATTTTCTGAAGAAGTCAAAGACCTCGAAAATACTACCTTCGCCTTTGTTTGTCCAACACCAACAGCCTCAATTTTCCATATTTGAGTTCCCCAAGCATTTGCGGGTTGTGTATTGATTAATGTTTCACCTGCATTCATTTTTGCGATTTTCGCATCAGGAACAGTTACCACCAACCAATTCAACCCCGTCGAGCCTGGCGATGATAAAATAGGCTCTGCATAAACATAAACTTCACCTTTTTTTAATTTGATGGTCTTGGTGTAATTTTCTGGAGAAATTGTTTCTTGTTTGGTACAAGCAAAAAAAGTCGCTGATAGTAATGACAGAATTAGAACTTTTGTTTTCATTTTATTTTTGGGTTTTAAATTATTCAATTATACATATCCTTTTTGATTAAAATTAGTTGGAATAACATCTCATTTTTATCAATAAAAAAATTATATACGCTCATTTGAATAATTTCTCCGCTATTATTCATATAATAAATTAACTTTGTGAACATTTTCAGTAACTTAACATTTTAATCAACATGATTGATAATCCTCAGAGATATACCCTAACAGCTGCATTAATCTATGCCAATGGTCCAATTCATATTGGTCATTTGGCGGGCTGCTATATTCCTGCTGATATTTATGCAAGATATTTACGTTTAAAAGGTGCAGACGTTGCCTTCATAAGCGGAACCGACGAACATGGCGTTCCGATTACTGTAAAAGCCAAAAAAGAAGGAAAAACGCCTCAAGAAGTAGTAGATTTCTATTACGAGCAAATCAAAAAAGCATTTGAAGATTTTGGTATTTCTTTTGATATTTATTCAAGAACATCCAATCAAACACACCACACAACCTCCAAAGAAATATTTTCTACAATGTATCAAAAAGGCTATTTTGATGAAGTTGTAAGTGAACAATATTTTGATGAGGTGGCTCAACAATTTTTGGCGGATAGATACATAGTTGGAGAATGTCCTAAATGTTCAAATCCGAATGCCTATGGCGACCAATGTGAAAAATGTGGTACAACTTTGTCTCCCACAGAATTAAAAAATCCACATTCCACACTTTCAGGTTCTAAGCCAATCATGAAAGAAACCAAAAATTGGTACTTACCATTGGACAGGATGCAACCTCAAATTGAAGAATATGTAAACGCCCATAAAGAATGGAAAACAAACGTATTTGGACAATGCCAATCATGGTTAAAAGATGGTCTAAAACCCAGAGCCATGACAAGAGATTTGGATTGGGGAATTAGTGTTCCTTTGCCTAATACAGATGGAAAGGTTCTATATGTTTGGTTTGATGCACCAATCGGATATATTACTTTTACTCAGGAATGGGCAGCCCAAAACAATAAAAATTGGGAAGATTATTGGAAAAATGAGCAGACTAAATTGGTTCATTTTATAGGAAAAGACAACATTGTTTTTCATTGTATCATTTTTCCTGCGATGCTGATGGCAGAAGGAAGCTATATATTACCAGACAATGTACCTGCTAATGAATTCATGAATCTTGAAGGTGAAAAAATTTCAACCTCAAGGAATTGGGCAGTTTGGCTACACGAATATCTCGAAGAATTTCCTGGGAAACAGGATGTTTTGAGATATGCTCTTTCAAGTAATATGCCAGAGAGTAAAGATAATGATTTTACTTGGAAAGATTTCCAGACAAAAAATAATAGCGAGCTTGTTGCTATATTCGGTAATTTCATCAACCGAACGATAGTTTTGACACAAAAATATTATGATGGAAAAGTGCCTGCTTTAGGAGATTTAAGTGAATTTGATAAAGAAACTATCTCCGCTTTGGCAGATTTTCCAAATAAGATTTCTGATTCAATTGAAAACTTCCGATTCAGAGAAGCTCTTGCAAATATGATGGATTTAGCAAGGCTTGGTAATAAATATCTTGCTGAAACTGAACCATGGAAAGTTATTAAAGAAAATCCGAAACGAGTAGAAACAATCATGCACATTGCGTTGCAAATCGCAGCCAACTTATCAATTTTATCTGAACCTTTTCTTCCATTCACGTCGGGAAAATTAAAAGCTCAATTTAGTTTAACTGATAAAAATTGGCTTCATACCGGAAATATCAATTTACTTGAGATTAACCAGCAGATAGGCGATTTGGGATTACTTTTTGAAAAAATCGAAGATGATGTTGTTGAAAAGCAAATAAAGAAGCTACAAGATGCAAAAAAAGCCAACGAATTGAACAATAAAAAAGTAGAACCTATCAAAGAAAATATTTCTTTTGATGATTTTGCTAAATTAGATATTAGAATCGGGACAATAATTGCTGCAGAGAAAATGCCTAAAAGTGATAAACTATTGAAGTTTTTAATTGATGATGGCATCGAACAACGAACAATCCTCAGTGGAATAGCCAAACATTATTCTCCTGAAGAAATGCTTGGAAAGCAAGTTACTTTCATTGCAAATTTAGCCCCTCGAAAAATGATGGGAGTCGAATCAAATGGTATGATTCTGATGGCTGAAGATAAAGATGGTAGTTTATCTCTGATTCAACCAAATAAACTCGTTTGGAATGGAGCAGGTGTAAGTTGAAACTTTTACGAGTTAAAAAAATAAATAAAGCCCGGTCTAAACACCGGGCTTCTCTATTTAATCTTTTTTTAATTTGAAATACCTTCTTCCATAAAATAGTCATATATTTGTGTAATATGTATATCAAATTTTAATAAAATCTCATCCTCTACATTAATATATGGAAACAACAAGTTTTATCATTAACAACAAGACTTACGATATTTCTATCAAGGGTTCTCCTCCATTTTTATCGGGAGCAGACGTAGTTTTATCAAACGAACAAACAGATATTGCCTTTCATCAACCTTGGTATCAAGATGGATATACCGCAGTACAATTTCTGGATAATGATGAGTTTTCTTCACTAAAAGACGGGCTTACCAATTGTGTAAAAAAAATCATTGTTGATGAATTAGGTATAAATGTTGATAATTTTTCTCTTGACAACTATCATCATTTTATCACCTCAAGCGAACAGCATTATAAAGTTGTATCTAAAACTCGTGATTTATTTCCAGAAGATTTCAACTTTCCATTAACGACAATCATTCCAAAATTCGAAAAAATACTGGGTTTTAGCTTGAGTGATATTAGTCCTTTTGATGGAAGTCAGCTTCATATCATCGTACGTATTAACAGACCTTTTTCTACAGATTTCAATCCTCCTCACAAAGATATCTACGAAGGAGTAGATGATGCGAATCATATTCCACAATTTATTAATCTATGGATTCCTATTTGTGGCGTAACAGATAAATCTTCCTTGCCTGTAGTTAAATCGAGCCATCTTTTAAAAGAAAGTGAGTTATCAAGAACTTTTGAGGGAGCTGTGGTAGAAGGAAATAAATACCGTGTTAGGATGATTAAATCATGGAATGGGGATATTACCCTTACGAGACCTGAAATTAAGTACGGAGAAGTCTTATTTTTCACTTCTCATTTGGTTCATGGTTTAGCCATCAATGAAGAAGAAGATTCTACAAGAGTAGCTTTAGAGTTTAGATTATTTAAAAAATAATTTACTCAATAGCAAGAATGCCAAGTTTAGACTTGGCATTCTTGCTTGATTACTCATACATTTGGCTTGACAAAAGGTAATTTTACGACCTTCGCTTTCAGTAATTTATCACGAACCTTAATACATAAAGTTGTGCCAACGGAAGAAAATTGAGCTGGTACAAAACCAAGGGCAATTCCTTTTTGTAATGTTGGCGACATAGTACCTGATGTAACGCTTCCCAAAACATTTCCACTCTCATCACATATTTCATAATTACTTCTTGGAATACCTCTATCAATCATCTCTAATCCAACTAATTTACGGATAATTCCTGCTTTTTTTTGTCTTTCTAAGTTTTCTGAATTGATAAATACTTTATTAAATTTGGTTACCCATCCAAGACCTGCTTCTAACGGAGAATCATTATCATTCAATTCGTGACCATACAAACAATAGCCCATTTCCAATCTCAATGTATCTCTGGCTCCCAAACCTATTGGCTTGATTCCAAATTCTTCTCCTGCCTCAAAAATAGCATTCCATAAACTTTCCGCAAATTCATTTTTAACATAAAGTTCAAATCCTCCAGCTCCTGTATATCCTGTCGCAGATATAATCACATTTTTAATCCCTGCTATTTGTCCCTCTTGAAAAGTATAATATGGAATTTGATTTAATTGAATATCTGTGAGTTTTTGGAGGGTAGATATAGCTTCAGG
>JACCEC011935536.1_pt1 | contig 62161 bp, 46 predicted proteins | sample 7450121 | NCBI WGS metagenome assembly JACCEC01 (sample SAMN15323455, study PRJNA562643) | freshwater metagenome | isolation source: river surface water | place: USA:Blue River Watershed | collected 2017-08-18
CACGGCTTCAAATGCCTGTGGAGTGTCAAAAAATACCGAAAGTTCATTACTTAGGGACACTATGAAGCAGGAAGAAAACGACAGTCTAAACAGCAATGTGTAGATTTGTGTAAGTTTTTCGTAACGGCAAGGTTAGGTTTCGGAGTGATGGTGAGAATAAATGGGGATGATTATATTGTTAGTTTTGGGTTTGAATCTGAGGATGAATTTCAGCAATTGTATAGCCTAAAAGTTAACGATACAATTATTCTTAAAAGTCATAGTTTATCACATGCTCCTAAGTATTCATATCCAATTATAGCTGGTGATTATGTAGAGCGAGATGGTCGAGTTTTATACAAACGTGTACCTCGGAAAGGTGGTTGTTAACTTTATTAAATCGTGAAAATATTAAGCTATTAAATCAAAAATAATAAAATTAGATAATGTATTTAGCGAGAAATAAAGAAATTTATGATTTTGACAAGTTAAGATAAACAATCCTCAATATTATGTTTTCTGAGTCTTTAATCAAATTTTATTATATTCCAGAAAATAAATTTTACCAATTTGGTTGGGAATAGTTTTACCTCTCTTAAATAGCGTTTCAGAAAACAATTTCAGCGACGATAATATCCTAGCATATTTTATTGTAACAAATTTGATATTTATTGTTCGATTTTTGAAACAATATTTACTATCGTATTTCCTAATTTCGCATTATGAAAGCAATAATTTATAAAATTTCGTTCGCCATAATTTTATTCTCATGTATATCGTGTTCGTATCAACAAGAGCAACAATACAGAGTTGTATTTTTACAATGTTGCCATGATGAATGGAGAGATGTGATGAATAGTGAGATGAAAAGAGAGTTGGCTTTTCATCCTGAAATAAAATTAGATATCATCGAATCTTATAGCAGTACAGACAAGCAAGTGGAGCAAGTAAAAGCATTGCTGAATCAAAAAATAGATTTACTAATCATTACCCCTAACGAAGCAAAACCCCTAACGAATGCCTTAGAAGAAATTTACAAATCGGGTATTCCCATAATATTTGTAGATCGTAAAGCAGATTCAAATTATTATTCTGCCTTTATTGGAGCAGATAATTATGAGATAGGTAAAACTGCGGGTAAATATATCAGTAGTAAGTTTAGGGGACAAGCAAATATTATTGAAATTAAATTAGAAATGACATCTTCCCCTGCAACCGAACGACATAGAGGGTTTAAGGATGCTATTTTGAATAGTTATAATTCGAAAATAATAGGAGAGATAGAAACTAAGAATGGTATTGAAGATATTCAGTATCAGTTGCCTAGTATTTTAAAAAATCACCCTGAAACAAATATTATTTTCGCACACTCAGATATTCTTGCAGTAAACGCTTATAGGGAGGCAAAAAAAATCGGGAAGAACCAAGATTTGTTTTTTGTTGGGATTGATGCTATCCCACTAACAAAAGGTATGCAAGATGTTAAAAATGGTCTGTTGGATGCTACCTTATTTTATCCAACGGGAGGAGTTGAAACTATCCAAACTGCTGCTAAAATACTTAAACATCAGCCTTTTGCTAGGGAGAATTTTCTCTTGACACATGTAATTACCTCAGATAATGTTGATATTATGCTCTCTCAAATGCAAAAAATTAAAGAACAAGAAGTTGAAATTGAGCGTGAAATGATAAAAATTTCAGAGTTAAATAAAACATTCTCTACACAGCGAAATCGATTATATTTTATAAGTGCTTTATTCACAATAGTGGTAATTTTAGGTGTTATTTTATATTTTCTATTGCAAGAAAAACAACATTCCAATAGGGTTTTGGAGGAACAAAATTTGGCAATTCTTAAACAAAAAAATGAGATAGAAGAAGTATCATTATTGGCCCGAAAAGCAACTGAAGATAAGATGCGATTTTACTCTTATATTTCGCATGAATTTAAAACACCATTGAGCTTGATACTCACACCCACGGAAGATTTACTACAAAGAAAAAGTACAGATGTAAAAGAAATTCGTAGTACTTTACAATTAATTTACAAAAATGCAAATCGCCTTTTACGACTTGTTGATCAGCTATTAGAGATGAGAAAGTTAGATGCTGGAAAGATGGAATTAGAAATAACCCATAATGATTTGGTGGCATTTATGAAGGATATTGTGGGTGATTTTATTCCTAAGGCTAAGCAAAGAAATATTGACCTTCAGTTTATATCTCCATTTAAGGATTTATACATTGGTTTTGATGTAGAAAAAATAGATAAAGTACTATTCAATATTATTTCAAATGCGTTTAAATATACGCCAGATGGAGGTTTTATTCATATTTCGATTTTAAAAAACATTGATAAAATCGAAATACACATAGCAGATAACGGTATCGGAATGAGTGAAGAGGAGAAAGCTCATGCCTTTGACTTATTTTATCGTAGTAATAAAAATACTTCTTTAGGAACGGGTTTGGGTTTGGCACTCTCTCAAGAATTTGTAGTCTTACACGGAGGCGAAATAGTAATCAATTCTTTGAAAGATAAGGGAACAACTTTTAAAATTACTTTACCGATTAACGAAGACCTAAGTCAAACGATAGAACAAAAACCGATTATTATACCCTCTACAATTTTGAAAGAGTTTGAAGAACACGAGCTCCCCTTGATTAAATATGACCCGAAACAAACGTTTGAAAATACAATCGTTATTATTGAAGATAATCGAGATTTGAACTCTTTTTTAAGTCAAAAGTTGGCAAAAAATTATAATGTTATTACAACAGAAAATGGAGAACAAGGCTGGGAGGAAATACTATCCTATATTCCTGATGTTATAGTTTGTGATGTAATGCTACCGGGAATGGATGGTTTTTCATTGACCCAAAAAGTAAAATCAGATTTTAGAACCTCTCATATACCTCTCATTTTATTGACTGCCAAAAGTCAAATCGAAAGTCAGATTGAAGGTGTGAAAGCTGGAGCGGATGATTATGTGTTAAAGCCTTTTAATCAGCAATTATTAGAGGAAAAATTAAAAGGTTTGTTAGATAACCGTGATAGAATGAGACGGAGATTTTCGAATGAAGTAATTAATCCAAACCAATTACAAAAAGGGGAGCGTAGATTTTTAGTAGAATTTGAAGAGTTAATTGAAAAAAATATCAAGGATAGTACACTTTCTGTAGAAAAATTGAGTAAAGAATTGGGGATGTCGAGGGTACAATTATTTAGAAAAATTTCAGCATTAACTAATAAAAATGTAACGGATTACATTGCTGAATACAAACTCCAAAAAGCAAAAACTTTATTAAGAGAACAAGAGAAAAATATTGCAGAAATCGCCTACGAATTAGGCTTTAGTACTCCTAGTTATTTTACAACTTTCTTCAAACAAAAAACAAACCAAACACCAAGTGAATGGCGAAATGTGTAATTGTAACAATATTGATATTTATTGTTACAATTATGTTATTTAGTGTTTAAGTATAGATTCGTTTTTTGCGTAAAGCTCTTATAGTCAGCTTCTTGTGTATGTGTATCGAAATTGTGATTATTTGGAAGAAAATTGAAATTGTTCTATAAAGGTTATATATAATTTTGGTTCATCAAAAACTTAATAGAGTTTAAAATGAATCAAAATATCAAAATTTTTTTCTGGTCACTATCTGCTGCACTTGGTGGTTTTCTTTTTGGCTTTGATACTGCAGTAATTTCAGGTGTTGAGCAAACTCTTCAAAAGTTATGGAATCTTAGTGCTTTTGAACATGGTGTAACGGTTTCGATTGCATTGGTTGGAACCGTTGTAGGTTCAATTGTGGGCAGTATTCCTGCTGAAAAATTAGGCAGGAAAAAATCTCTTCTTATTATAGGGCTACTTTATTTACTTTCTTCTTTAGGTACTGCCTATGCCGTTGATTGGTCTGTTTTTCTGATTTTTAGATTTATGGGAGGGCTTGGTGTTGGTATTTCATCTGTTGTTGCACCTTTATATATTTCTGAAATAGCTCCAGCACATAAGCGTGGACGATTGGTGGCAATGTTTCAGTTTAATATAGTTTTTGGAATCTTGATGGCTTATCTTTCAAATTATCTATTGTCTAGCTTTGGCGAGAATGAGTGGCGTTGGATGTTAGGAATACAAGCTATTCCGTCTTTACTTTTCACTATATTAGTTTTAATAATTCCAGAGAGTCCTCGTTGGTTGATTTTAAAAAGAGGAGATATCGTAGCTGCACGTAAAGTACTAAATACCATTGATGCTGATTTAACTGAGCAAATAATCACTTCAATCAGGAATAATATTTCAAAAAACCATGTTCCATTATTTCAAAAAGCTTACAGCAAACCAATTATTTTAGCTATTCTTTTTGCAATATTCAATCAGGTTTCGGGTATTAATGCGATTATTTATTTTGCTCCACGTATTTTCGAAATGGCAGGAATTGGCAAAAATTCTGCCTTACTTTCATCAGCTGGTATCGGCTTTATTAATCTTATTGCTACACTTTTAGGTATTTCATTAATTGATAAGTTTGGTCGTAGAGTATTGATGTTAATTGGTTCTGGAGGACTTATTCTAACGCTTGTATTGGTTGCCCAATCATTTTTTATTCAAAGAACGGGAGTGATTGTTCCATTTTATCTATTTGCTTATATCGCTTTTTTTGCTTTCTCACAAGGTGCAGTTATTTGGGTATTTATTTCTGAGGTTTTTCCGAATGAGGTACGTGCTGCAGGTCAAGCTTTAGGTAGTTTTACACATTGGATTATGGCAACTATTATCACTTTTACTTTCCCTTATATTGCTGAGACATTTGGAGGAGGGAAGGTCTTCAGCTTCTTCGCTTTTATGATGGTTCTTCAGCTAATTTTTGTATGGAAAATAATGCCAGAAACTAAAGGTAAATCTCTCGAAAATATAGATAATCTTATCATAACACATTAATAAAATGGATAATAGTCAAAAAAATATTGTATGCTTCGGTGAAATGCTTTGGGATATGTTACCTACTGGTAAAATGCCAGGTGGAGCTCCAATGAATGTAGCTATTCACTTAAAAAACCTTGGAAATAATGCGATAATTATAAGTAGAGTGGGGACAGATGATTTAGGCTCAGAGTTGATAGGATTTGTTAAAGAAAAAGGACTCGGTACGCAATTTATTCAATATGGGAAAGCCCACTTGACAGGAGTAGTGAAAGTAAATATGGATGATAAAAGTAATGTAACTTATAAAATAGTAAAGCCTGTTGCTTGGGATTATATTTTATTGGAAAATGATGCATTGGAAGCAGTCAAAGAGTCTGATTGTTTTGTATTTGGCAGTCTTTCCACAAGGTCAGAACAAACATTTGATACATTAAAAAAACTTTTACTAGTTGCTCCATTTAAAGTTTTAGATATCAATTTACGTCCACCTTATTATGATAAAGATAAAATAAAATTTTTGCTAGAAAATACAGATTGCTTAAAACTCAATCATTTAGAATTAGAGCAGGTCGCCACTTGGTTTTTATTGTCAGGAACAGCTCAAGAAATTATAGTTAATCTTTCTCAAATGTTTGAGATAAGCACAATTTGTGTAACGTTAGGTGATAAAGGAGCTATTTTGTATCATGATAATACTTTTTTTATAAGCCCAGGTTTTGAGGTAAACGTGGTAGATACAATTGGAAGTGGAGATTCGTTTTTAGCCTCATTCATTTCTAATTATTTAAGTAAAAAAGACCTAGGAAATGCTCTCATAGAAGCGTGTGCAATGGGGGCTTTAGTTGCTACACACCATGGTGCATCCCCTATTATTTCAAAGGAAGAAATTCAATTATTGTTGAATAAATCACTCAAGATGAGTAATGTTTAGTTTAGTATTATTAACCTATTTTTAATTAAAAAAACAATTATTAATGATGAAAAAAATTTTATTATCATTCATTGTAATGCTTATATCATTACAATTGACTTATGCTCAACGCCAGCTTACTGGTACTGTTCTAGGAGGGGACAATAACGAACCCCTAATTGGAGCAAGTGTACAATTAATGGGTACAAAACTTGGTACTATTACTGATGCTAGTGGAAAATTCTCAATTTCTGTTCCACAGAATGTTTCGACTTTACAAGTTTCATTTATTGGTTATGAAATGCAAGAAGTACCGATAAAGAGCAATATTAACAATATAACAATTACATTAGCTTCTGGTAAGGAATTGACAGAGGTAGTTGTGGTTGGTTATACTTCTCAAAGAAAAGAAGACTTAACAGGCTCAGTAGTGGTAGTAGATTTGAAGCCTGTCAAAAATAATAGTTCGGGCAATCCAATGCAATCTCTACAAGGTCGGGTACCAGGTTTGTATATTGAGAAAGATGGATCGCCAAATGGATCTAATAGTCGAATTTTAATTCGTGGAGCAAATACTTTGGGGAATAATGATCCTCTCTATATCATTGATGGTATTCCTACCACACGCCCAGAAGTATTTCAAAATATGAATCCTGCTAATATTGAATCTGTACAAGTTTTGAAAGATGCTTCTGCTGAATCTATCTATGGAGCAAGAGCTTCTAATGGTGTAATCATTGTTACTACTAAGAGTGGAGGAAATACAAACGGTAAAGTTGAGTTTCAATTCAATAGTAGTGTATCTGCCCAATCTGAAAAATCAATGCGTTTTAATATGTTAAACTCATTAGATAGGGGCAGAGCTTTGTGGCAGGCTTCAGTTAACGATGGGCAAGACCCGGCTGCAGGTTATGGAGATATTTATTCGTTTAGTTGGAATAATGATTTCAAAAATCCAGTATTGAGTAGTGTTACGGTTAAGCCTTTTGTTGGTGGAGACCAAAATACACCAGTTGGTGATACAGATTGGCAATCTGTTATGTATAAGACTGCGATTGTTACAAAAAATGATTTTACAGCGTCATATGGTAATAAAAACTCATCTGTTGAAATAAATTTGGGGCAATTGAAAAATACGGGTATGCTTCGATTCACTAATTATGATCGTTTGAGTGGTAGTATTAATGCTTTAACTCGTGCTTTTAATGATAAATTGAAGTTTGGAGTTAATTTACGTATTGCAAATTCTAATGAAACACTTACATCAAGAGATTTAGGAGGTGCTTCAACTACATTTTTAGCTGTCACTTTAGCCCCAACAATTCCTGTCTATCAAAAAGATGGAGTAACTTATGCTGGAGCATCTGGTGGTGGATATTCAGATAGAAATAATCCTTTACACATGCAAGACATTGCAAAATGGAATAATGCTAATCGTTTGAGTTCATTCGGTAATGTTTTCTTGGAAATACAACCTATTAAGAACTTATTCTTTAAATCAAACATAGGTGCAGATCATGCCACTTTTTTGAATAAGATCATAACACCGACTTTCTCAGAAGGTGCTTTTAACCGTACTACAAATAGCCTGGTTTTTGATCAGAACCGTTATTTAAGTACTACGTGGTCTAATACATTGCGTTATAATTTAGACTTAAATGATAAAAATCAATTTAAATTTTTATTAGGTACAGAATATATTAAAACTGACGTAGATTTTCAAAATACAAAAAAAGAGGGTTTTGCTCTTCAAACAGAAAATTATTTTACCCTAAATGCAGGAACTGGAAATACAACTGTTTCAGGCGGATCAACCGGGCATCGTCTATTTTCACAATTTGCACGTGTTGATTATAATTTTTCAGATAAGTACTTAGCTGCTATTACTGTTCGTCGAGATGGCTCGTCTCGTTTTGGTGCAGATAATCAATACGGTATTTTCCCAGCAGCTTCTTTAGGTTGGAGAATTGACCAAGAGAATTTTATGAAAAATAACTCAATTTTTTCAGAATTAAAAGCAAGAGTTGGTATCGGTCGTGTAGGAAATCAGCAAATTGGAGATTTAGCTCGTTTTGGTTTGTTTGATACAAGATATGGTACAACTCAAGCTCAATTAGTAGGTGGTTTTTGGGAGCAATACATGAATATAGGCACTGCATATTCATTATCAGGTGCAAACACTGGTACATTACCATCTGGTTTTGTTCAAACCCAGGCAGCCAATTCTGCACTGAAATGGGAAACTACTGATGAAATAAATGTAGGTCTTGATTATGCCATATTGAACAATAGAATTTTTGGTTCATTTGATTATTTTACTAGAAAAACTTCTGGAATTTTGATTACTCCACCAGTAGCTGCTACGCTTGGTGAAGGGCAGACTAAAGCTGTGAATGGAGCCGCAAAATCTAATAAAGGTTGGGAGTTTGTCTTAGGGTACAGAGGAACTATAGGTAATGATTTAAAATATAATATTGTAACTAATTTTGCTCATTTCAGAGATAAAATTACTGAATTGCCAGAAAATGTACGTCCAGCTTATGCAGGAAATTTAGTAAATACGATTATCGGACATTCTCAATTTGATATTTTTGGCTATAAAACTAATGGTCTCTTCCAGTCACAAGGAGAAGTCGATGCAGCTCCTAAACAAATTGGTGCTGGTCCTGGTAGAATTCGCTATGTGGATATTAATGGTGACAATAAAATTGATGATTTGGATAGAACTTGGATTGGTACAACTTTACCAGCACTTGAGTATGGCGTAAGAATAGATTTGACATACAAAAAATTTGATGCTTCTCTTTTTGGTTCGGGTGTAGCAGGTAGAGAGGGTTTTGATGTTTATACTGTTTTTAATAATTTGATGAGAAGTAGAGAGAATGTTGGACCTGGGGTATTCAATGCATGGACACCACAAAATACTAAGACAAATGTTCCTGCACTGACCCTGAAGGATAATAATGGTGAAGGACGTACGTCTGACTATTTTATTGTCAATACATCTTATTTCAAAATGCGTAATGTGCAGTTAGGTTATTCAATCACTACAAAATCAGTATTCTCAAGACTTCGTGTATATGCGATGGCTGAAAATCTATTTTGGTTTAAAAGCAAAAGCTATCTAAGTCCAGACCCTGAACGTATTGATCTTGATCCAGTTCCGATTCCCAAAACATTCACATTAGGTATTAATGCATCGTTTTAATCTCCAATATTTAAACTTAACTATTCCAAATGGAATAAAATTAACTAGAATTTAAAATGAAAAACAGAATAATATCAACTTTAATGATTACTGGGCTATTATTTTTTGGCTCATGTAAAGATGCCCTTGATTACACTCCAACGGGTGTATTATCATCATCAGATTTAACTTCACCAACCGCTATTGATGGTCTTGTAACATCTGCCTATGCTGCTATTGGTAACGGAGATATGATAGGCCCTATTTATAGTGATTGGGTTTATGGTAGCGTGCGTTCTGACGATGCTTATAAAGGAGGAGGGGGAACAGGTGATGTTGGAGAAATAGATGCATTGGAACATTATAATCTAACAACACCTACAATTGGAGCCTTCGTTACTCGCTCATGGCAAAATCTTTTTAAATCAATTTCAAGATGTAATGTTGCTCTTCGTGCGGTAAATACACTGAATGAGGCAAATTATCCTGCAAAAAAAATACGTTTAGCTGAGTTACGATTTTTGAGAGGGCATAGTTATTTCATCATGAAAAAATTATATAAAAATATTCCAATTTTTGATGAAAACCTTTCGGGTGAAGAAATTTTGAAAGTATCCAATACACTTAGTAACGATGAGTCTTGGAATAAAATAGCAGCTGATTTTCAATACGCAATCGATAATCTACCGACAACTCAGCCAGAAATTGCACGTGCAAATAAATTATCGGCACAAGCATATTTGGCGAAAGTTAGATTGTATCAGGCATATGAGCAAGATACTAATCATAAAGTCGTAAATATTAATAAAACAAAATTACAAGAAGTAATTACTTTGACACAAGCGGTTATCTCTTCAGGAAAATATAAATTGAGTGAGGATATTGCAGATAATTTTTTGCCAGAAACTGAAAATGGACCTGAATCTATTTTCGCTATTCAGTTTACGGTTAATGATGGTACAACAGCAGGGCGTATGAGCTATGAAGATGGGTTAAATTATCCTCATGGAGCACCTCAATATGGATGTTGCGGTTTTCATGCTGCAAGCCAAAACTTGGTAAATGCACATACAACAGATACCAATGGTTTGCCAAATTTTGATACTTTTAATGATAAAAATGCAGATTTGTCTATTCAAACTGTTGACCCTCGTTTAGATCATACAGTCGGAATTGATGGACACCCTTATAAATACGATAATACTAAACTTTTCAGTAATAGTTGGGTTCGTGACGCTGGTGTTTATGGAAATTTTCATACAATGCGTTTTCAACAATTGGCGTCAAGTAATTCATATTTTAAACTTGGACCTTTCATGGGTACGGCTAAAAACTATGATATTCTTCGCTATGATGATGTTCTATTAATGCAAGCAGAAGCTTACATTCAATTAGGAGAACAAGACAAAGCTTTACCGTTGATTAATCAAATCAGAAATAGAGCGGCATCAAGTACAAATAAACTCAAAAAAGTTGATGGCACTTTTGCTTCCAAATACAATGTAAAACCATATTCATCAACAGGATGGACTAAAGATTTTGCATGGAAAGCTCTGATGTGGGAAAGACGTTTGGAGTTTGCTACTGAAGGTTCTCGTTTTTTCGATTTGGTTCGTTGGGGTATTGCAGCACAAACGCTTAATGAATATTTAGAAAAAGAAAAGGTAAGAAGACCATTCTTGTCAACTGCACGGTTCACAGCGGGAAGAGATGAATATTTGCCGATTCCACAAGCTGAGATTACTTTTACAAACGGTTTGTATAAGCAAAATCCAGGGTATTGAAAATATTTATCATAGATTGTAATTTAAGTTAAAAAATTGAATGGTAGTAGTTGCTTTTACTACTGCCATTTTTTACAATAATTCATTTCATAATATAACAATACACATGAAAAAAATCTTAGCTTTTTTTATAATATTATTCGCACTAAACGCATGTTTGGTGCCAAATCGAACGAGCAAAACAAAACATACAACTTATCGCCCTTTATACCATTATACACCGAAAAAAAATTGGGTAAATGACCCTAATGGTTTGGTATATTTAGATGGAGAGTATCATTTATTCTACCAACATAATCCGTTTGGAGATAAATGGGGACACATGAGCTGGGGACATGCGGTGAGTAAGGATTTGAAAATTTGGGAGGAATTACCTATTGCAATTCCCGAAACAATCAATCAAGATAGCTCAACGACAATGGTTTTTTCGGGTTCTGTTGTAGTTGATAGTTTAAATACCTCTGGTTTTTTTGAAAAAGGTTTCAAATCAGGAATGGTGGCTATCTATACCTCACATGTAGATAAAAAAGGTGTCGGGTTGGAACAACATCAAAGTTTAGCATATAGCATTGATAAGGGTAGAACATGGAAAATTTATGATAAAAATCCTGTTTTAGATATAGGCTTGAAGGATTTTAGAGATCCTTACGTGTTTTCGTACGAAGGGAAATGGCGAATGATAGTGGCAAAACCATTAGAGTTTACTGTGCAAATTTATGAATCTTCTAATCTAATTACTTGGAAGTTACTGAGTGAATTTGGGAAAATGGGCGATGTCGCTAAAATTTGGGAATGCCCGTCGTTATTCAAAGTTCCTATTGAAAATTCGAATGGATACAAGTGGATGATGATGATTTCGAGTGCAGGAGAGGATAAAGATTTTACTGGAATGCAGTATTTTATAGGAGATTTTGATGGGAAAACATTTAAACCAGAAAAACAAGAGGGGGTTTTGAGAATAGACTATGGTAAAGATTTTTATGCCGCTATTCCATTCAATAATCTTCCTCACAGAGATAAATATCCGATAATTATGGCATGGGCAAGCAATTGGATTTATGCAGCCGATATTCCATCTGAGGGAAGAAGAGGTATGTTTTCTATGCCTCGTAAACTATCTTTGATTAATGAAAATGATAAATTCCATTTACTTCAAAAACCTATTTATGCAAATAATATCCATACCGAAACATTAGCATTAAAAGCAGGCGAATTATCAGTCGCAAAAACGATTGAGATGCCAAGTAATTCTTACAAACTAAATCTTAGTATCGATTTGACAAATGCTAAAGGTTTTTCGATGAATTTATTAGAAAATGGTGAAGAAAAAAGCGTTTTGACTTATGATGTCAATAGTCAAAAGTTAAGTTTTAATCGAACCAAATCTGGAAAAGTTGATTTTAATAAAAATTTCCCAAGCATAGAAAGTATGAAAGTTACTCCACAAAATGGGATTTTGAATTTTGATATTTTTGTAGATAATTCTATAATAGAGATTTTTGCAAATTCGGGCTATACAGTTTTAACAGATCTAGTTTTTCCTAATTATAAAAGCAAATTGATAACTATCAAAGTTGATAAAAATTAAGAATACTGATAAAGATTGCTTTTTATATTTGGTTATAGAGAGAAACCATAATATGTCTTCTTGTATGGCGTATATCGATTGCTTGTACTTTTGGAGTGATATTCTTGTAAATATAAAAACAAAATTCCCCTTAACTTATCTGAATAATTGAGTTAAGGGGAATTTTATTAGATACTCGGAGGAAGGAGTTTGTATAGTACAGGTGTTACAATTCTGGTTAGTATCAAGGAGGATAACAAACCGCCTACAATCACTAATGCCAATGGTGAATACAATGGCGAGTGTTCCATTATCAACGGAATCATTCCTCCAATCGCAGTCATAGTCGTCAAAACAATAGGGATAAATCTTGTTTCTCCAGCTTCCTCGATGGCTTCGTCGATGCTTAGTCCGTTCTCTTTTCGTAGATAATTGGTATAATCAACCAATAAAATCGAATTCTTTACCTCAATTCCTGCTAAAGCTATAATACCTACAATCGCTGTAAACGAAAGTGAATTTCCGGTAAATAATAATATCAATATTGCCCCTATCATTCCTAATGGAATTACAGAAAGAACGATAAACATACTTTTGAAGGTTTTAAATTCGAGAATTAAAATTGCCACAATTCCGAATATAGTAATAATGATAATCGTGCCGAGTCCGCCAAATGTTTCGTTTGAACGCTCTACTTCTCCTGCCATTTTTAGAGAATAGCCTTTGGGTAGCTTTATTTGTTCTAATTTCTTGCTTACCTTTTTGGTTACTTCTGGTATCAAATAGCCACTTTTGATGAAAGCAGAAACGGTCGAGTAGCGGTCTTTATCGTAATGATTAATTCGATTGGGTGATGTTTCGAAATGAACATCAGCAACTTGATTCAAAGGAATGAGGCTACCCATTTGATTAGCTACGAAAATTTTAGAAAAAATATCTGTTGTCGGGCGTTCTCCTTTAGGAAGGCTGACATTTATATCCATTTCTTTGCTGTCTTCGACTTTATATGTACCAATATTAATACCCGAAATGCCCATACGAATGGTTCTGTCAATATCAACCGTCGAAATTCCCAACATTCCTGCCTTATCTTTATTAATATTTATCTTTAAATCGACATTTTGTGCCGAAAGAGCGTTGTTGATATAAATGACGCCCTCGGTTTCTTTAAAAGCTTTTTCAATCTTAAACGAGATAGCACGTAGAGAATCGAGGTTTTCTCCAAAAATTCTTATCGCCAATGGAGCTTCTACTGGTGGCCCTTGCTCGAATTGAATTACCTTGATTTTTGCTCCAGGATAAGTATCGAAAATTTTACGTAATTTATCAATAAATTGCTCTCTTTCAGGTACTTCTACGTGATCTTGGAGTTGTACAAACAATTGGGCATAATTGGATAATGACCCTCCAACTGGCAGAACATTGTAGTAAATTCTCGGATTCGATTTCCCGATGTTACTGGCATAACTCTTCACAATCGGGTGTTTCGATAATTCTTTTTCTACAAACAAGGCTACTTGGTTGGTTTCTTTCAAATTAGTTCCGAGGGGTGTTTCGATATTAATTAAAAATTGGGGTTTTTCAGAACGAGGAAAAACACTTGTCCCTATCACTGGAATCAGTGCTAAGCTACCTAAAAATATAGCTAAAGCAATAAGTAATGAGGTTTTAGGATAAATAAGTGCTTTGTGTAGAATTTTTCGGTATGAACCTTCAATACCTCTCTTCATTATTCGTAGTACGAAATTTTCACCATGCTCTGTTCTTGGCATTAATTGGCTTGCCAAAAATGGCACAATGGTGAGCGACACAAATAGGGAGGCAAGAATGGTCATGATAACTGCCATAGGCAAGCTTCTGATAAAATCTCCTGCCGATTCAGGAAGGAAGCATAAAGGTAAAAACGCAAATATCAATGTTGCGGTACATCCCAATACTGCCAAACTAATTTGTTTGGTCGCTTCAATGGCAGCATCTCGTCTTGACATCCCAGTTCGTAAAAATCTTGCTATATTTTCAACAACAACAATCGAATCATCTACCAATAATCCTAGTGCAATTACCAAGCCCACCACACTCAATTGATTGATGCCAAATCCTGCTAAATCTAGCATCGTCAGACCCATTGCAAGAGATAATGGTATTGAAATCATGACAATAATTGCGGGTCTGATACCCAAGGGGATGAGGGTGATTAATACGAGCAAAATAGCAATTCCGAAGTCTCTTGCTAGTCCTAATAATCTATTGGAAACACTCGCAACTTGATCGAAATTTTGTTCGAATTTGATAGAGCTAGGTAGAGATTTTGAAAAATTTTCGATAATAGGTCGAATAGCTTCACCTGTTTTGAAAATATTACCTCCCGCTTTCATCGTTGCTGTCACAAATACTCCTCTTTTACCATTCAAACGTGCGAGGTAGTTTTCCTCTTCATAATCGAAATTTACATCGGCAATGTCTTGTAAATAGGTGATGCTAGTACCAGACGAACTTACAATCGTTTGTTTTATTTCTTCCAAATTTTGATAATTTCCTGAAGTTTTAACACTGAATTTGCGGTCGCCGATTTCGATATTTCCAGCAGGGATATTGGCATTTTCTGATTGAATTGCCCCCAATACTCGATTGAGAGGAATACGAAGTTGTGCCATTTTCTCCAAATTTATACTTACCCTTACTTGTCTTTTTGGGAAAGCCCATACTTCGGCTGTTTTAATGGATTTCTCGTGCAGTAATTCATCTTTTAATCGTTCTGCTTCTATCTCTAAATCTTTATAGGGGCTTGTCTCGGATAGTAAAGCACATTGAATAATATTTACTCCTTCTGGCGTAAATCTTAATATATCTACGCTGTATAAATCGTTCGGGAGCTTACTCCGAATCGCATTTACTTCTCTTACTACTTCATTGTATTTTTCGTCTGGATTGATGTGGTGCTGAAATTCAATCCGAATATTTGCTACACCCTCGTCTGCTGTCGAAACAATTCGCTTAATATCACTTATTTCCGACATTCTATCTTCAATGGGGTCAACAATCAATTTTTCCATGTCGGAAGGGGATGTGCCGGGATAGACAACAATAATACTATTAAAAGTAGCTTTGAGATTGGGGTCTTCGGCTTTGGGCATATTAATCAGAGAATTTACACCAATCGCCATAATCATTATGAAAATAATAATGGTAAATTGATAATTCTTGACTGAAAATTCGACTAATTTCATAGATTTCTGAATATTCTGGTTTATAAATGCTTTGGGCAATTTTTTGACTAATTATTGACGACTTTTACTTTCGATTGATCGCTCAAAAAATTAGCTCCTTTCGTTACAATTTGTGTCCCTTCTTCTACTCCAGATAGAATTTGAACATTATTCCCGACTATTTCTCCGATTTGTATTGGTGTTTTGCTGACACTATTATTCCCTGGATGAATAGTATAAACAAAAGCTTTATTTTTGTCTGCTTCAATAATCGACTCGATAGGAGCTACCAATGTCTTGGAAGAATGCGAGGTCATGATAGATGCCTTTGCCACAAATCCTGAAATAAGCTTTTTCCCTTGTTGATTATCTAATTGGATCTCTACTTCGAAAGTGCCTGTCATTGGATTAACGGTTTGAGCAATCTGACTTACTTTTCCATCGAATATTTCGTTAGGATAGGCGTCCAATGTAACTTGAGCATGATCACCGATTTTGACATGGACGATATTTTTATCAGATAATCCGACATTCACAATGAAAGCACTTTCACCTGTTCCTAAAATAAATACTGGGGCAAATGGCGTAATCAATTCGCCTGATTCTGCTATTTTTCTTAAAATTCGCCCGGCAGAAGGAGCATAAATTTTAGAAAGTTTTTGATTAAATTCGGCAACTTGTACACTTTGTTTAGCAACATCGAAACCTGTGGTGGCATCTTCGAGTTTATTTAGAGGAATGGCTTCGTCTGCAAATAGTTTTTTTACTCTTTCCAAATCTCTCGATGCTTTTTCCATGCCTAATTGTGCTTGTTTTACTTGTGCATCAATTTCAGACATATCTAATTCTGCCAATAATTGACCTGCTTTTACGCTTTGTCCTTCTTGAACATACACTTTTTTTATCATCCCTCCAGTTTTGAACGCCAATTTCATCTCTGATTTCGATGCTAAAGTACCGCTCGCTAAAATGGGTTCATTGTAAATTTGTGTGCTGATTTGCTGTGACTCAACACTCAATATTTCTTCTATTTCCCCGTTTTTTTGTTGTTTTTTATTGCAGTTCAATAAAAATACAAGACTTAATAAAATGAATAAACTGTTTTTTTTCATCGTCTTCTTTAATTGATGGCAGCAGCTTTTTCAAGTGCGGCTTGTTTGATTAATATGTCATATTTGGCTATCGATTCTTGGAGCTTAGCTGTGGTAATGTCGTTTGAGGCTTTGAGGTATTCCAATACAATCGCTTGTCCATTATTATAATTACTGGCAATTATTTTGAAGTATTTTTCTGCTTTTAGGGTACCTATTTGTGCTGTCTGATAGCTTTTTTGTGAGGCTTCTAACTCAAAAAAAGCTTGTGTGATTTGAAGCTGAATCTGCTGTCTGATTTCTTCAGCTTTAGTCTCTAAAATATTTTTTTGAATCTTGGCTTGCTGAATTTTTGATTTTTTTTCATATCCATGATATAAATCCCAGCTTAAGCCAATTTGGGCAATTGCGTACGCTTGTTGTCGAAAAGTATAGCCGAAACCCTGAAAACCAAGGTTACCGCCCACAAATAATTGTGGACGTATAGCATTCATTTGTAGAAGTTTTATATTATTTGAGGCAATATTGATACCCGTATTGATTTGCTTGATTTCTTGCCTATTTTGAATGGCGTTTTCTTTCAATTCGGAAAGATTCGAGGACGAAAAGTTCTGTTTAACAATATTACTGTCGGCAATAATATTTTGAGAAAAGTCTTTATTCATCAGAAAATTCAAATAACTCTGTAATAGCTTTGAATTTTTGTCTATCATAGCTATTTCTTGTTCTATTTTACTGACTTCATACTCCGACGAATAGATAATGTCTTTAGTCGCTACTTGATTTTTGACTAGTTTTTGATTCAATTCTACAAAATCTTCTAATATTTTTTTAGATGAAGTATAGATTTTTTTAGCTTCCAATGTTTGTAAATACTGGAGATAGGTGTTTGTAACTAAAAATCGGATATCTTGCTCCATGACTTTTTTCTTAGCTTCTTCTGCACTTAATAAGTCTCTCTGAATCAGGAGATTATATCGAATGTCCGTATTGAAAATAGGGTATTGAAAACTAAATTTGGTATCATGGAAATTATTTGGAATCAATTGCTGATTGACATTTTCAATTTGTGGGAAATTATTAGTTCTGGTCAGTTGGTTTAAGGTCGAATAGACTGGGTTTAGTAAATCACCTACAGGAAAAGATAGTTTCCGTCCGCCTGCTGCTAATGAATAATTAGGATTGAAAGTAACCTTAGGCATAAAGTTTGCCCGTGCCTGATTTACATTTTCTATCGATTTTTCAATCTCCAGTCGTTCTTGTTTAAGGCTCAAATTATGCTGAATAGCATCTTGAATGTATTGTTCCAGAATATCCGAGCGTTGGGCATTTGCCAGCAATGGAAGGCAAAGAATCATGAAAAGCAAGTTTTTTTTCATATTTAGCTCATATTTAAAGTTTAATACCTGTTGAAGACATATTAGCACTCGCTTTGGCAATGAGTGTTTCGTCTTGTTTTCTTGCTTCGCAATACATGTTCACGATACTCTTTCCTGCTCTAATCACTTTGGCTTGTACCAAAATAGTATCTCCTTCTCTGGCAGGGGTCAAATAGTCAATATTGAGATTGATAGTTGTAAATAATGTTTCTCTCCCCAATGCAAAAACAGTCATGCCAATTACGTCGTCAAGCATGGCGGCGGTTGCTCCACCATGGAGTATTTTAGCAGGATTCGTCATGTCATTTCGTACTAAAAATTCGACTGTAAGCGAGTTCTCTTCGGCTGCTATTAATTTCCCGTTGAGCCATCTACCGAGCGGGGATGGACTACTTTCGCTTGCATATTTATTGAGGTTTGCTTTGAAAAATGCTAATGCCGGATTCATTTTCGATAAGTTTTAATGATTTCTATGAATGTTTGATGTGTTTCTTCTAATAATGTTGGTAATTTTTCTTCCTCAAAAATCATGGTTCTGTTTTTAAGTTTTAATGATGCCAAACCGTGAACCATACTCCACATCATTAAGGAAATACTCTCTACATCTTTTCCAGGAAAATAGCCTTCTTCTATACAATCTTTTACAACCAATTGCAAATAATTAAAAGCTGTTTGCCCTTCTCTCCACACATCAGAACGGCAGTCAATAACCTCAATTGGTGCTCTCATTATAAACATCAAGTCGTATAATTCAGGGTTTTCAAAGGCGTATTTTAGATAGTTTTTACCCAATAATTCCAGACGTTTGATAGCACTTGGCTCATTTTGTAAGCCTACTTGCATAGCTGCCATCAGGGCTTCAAATGAATCGCAGTGGAGTGTGAATAGAATTTCATTTTTATCCTTGAAATAGAGATAAATTGTGCCTGCACTGTATTCTATTTGTTCGGCAATATTTCGAATACTTGTTTTTTCAAATCCTTGCTCAAGAAACAAGTGACGGGCAGCATTCAAAATCTGTTGCCGCATCTCTGTTTTCTCTCTTTCTTTCCTTGTAACAATAGTCATTGAACGGTATTTATTTAATTAACAATGCAAATAAAATGAACAGTGTTCATAAATACAAATAAATCATAAAAAAAAAGACAATCTTTAGTGGATTGTCTTTTTATCTTTAACATTCAATAATATTGAACCGATAATCGAGGGGATCAAAAGAGTCAAGTAATTTTTGAAGAATATCTGCATCATTCAGATAAAAATTCAGGAAATTTTCTTTTCTCTCTTGTAAACCATTATCTGGAAATAATTTATGTTTTAATGCCAATAATTGATTGACATGATTCTCTTGATTTCGTTCTTCTGCTTTTTTTAGTCTTTTTTCGAGATTTTCTAAAGAAGCTATGATTTTTACTTTTTCTGCTTCAACAGGAGCTTTGAGCGTCGGGTCAATGAGTATTGATTTTTTTAAAACTCTTTCAAAAATATCTGAAATATCATCAATCTCGAAAGCAAGGCTTAATGAGTTTTCGGAGTGTTTTTCAACAAATTTTCTCTTTAAACTAACTTCGTCTGCAAATAATTCTTCAGAATAAATGCCTAATTTATCCATTTTTTTCTTATTTGCCTGATTAATGAGTAAAGCAAAGTTTCTCGGCATTAATAATGGAAAAGATTCTTCGTAATAATCAAACATACCTTTTAACTGAAGCCAATAAGGTACTTCAGAAGGCCCACCTATGTATGCTAAATTGGGAAGGATTACTTCTTGATATAATGGACGGAGGACTACATTTGGACTGAAATTTTCTGGATTTTTCTCTAAAATTTCAAGAATCTCCAATTCATTGAAGCTTAAATCACTATTCAGAACCTTGTATTGATTATCTTCTTTTACAATACGCTCTCGAAGTCCATCTTGCAAATAGAAGAAGTTTATAATTCGAGGACTTATCTGTGTGTGATAGGATAAATGCTGTAATTTTTCGGTAGTTTTAGTTACTAATTCATAGGCATTGTGTTGTAGTAAGTCGTCTTTAATGATGGGTGCAAAGATTTGTTTTAAGTCAGCATGATCAGCGTCTAAACAAATCAAATTCTCTTTCCCGAACAAATCGTTCATATATTGTCGGACGGCATTCGCAAGGCTGGTATTTTGTAGATAAGCTTTTTCGAAAATATCTGCTTTTTCAGGTAAACTTTCCAAAATAGTAGCTAATTCTGAAGGATTCATTCGCCCCACAGCACCTTTCTGATTTGTTTCCCAAGTATAATTTTTACTAAAAAGATTAAATGAAGCAATTTCTGCAAAATCGTGGTCTTCACTTGCCATCCAATAAACTGGCACAAAATTATATTCAGGGAATGCTGACTTGAGCTTCTTAGCCAAGTTAATCGCAGTGATTATTTTATAAATTACATACAAAGGTCCTGTAAAAATATTGAGCTGATGCCCCGTAGTAACTGTGAATGTATTAGCCTCAAGCAGTATTTGGAGGTTTGGTTTATGGTTGATGTTTTGGTATTGTTGCTCCAAAACAGAAACTAAAATTTGACGTTTTTCTTGACTGAATTGTCGTTTTTTTATTAAATCTCGAAATCCTTCAATATTTGGATAGATATCATAAAATTCTTTCGTGTGTGGTTGTTGATTTATATAATCCAAAAATAGTTTCGGAAACGTACCGACTTCGCTTAATTCAATCTGTTGAGAGGGCATATAATCTGAATTTTATTTATTCCATATACAACAATAAATGGAGATATGAGGTTTCAAAAATAATAAAAATATAAAAAAATGAGCCATTCGATTGGACGAATGGCTCGGAGATGAAGTGCCTATTGCGGGGGTAAAATTATCCAATCATTAATGATTCTCTTCTTCTCATTTTACCTGCCGGTATGCCGAACATCATTTTGAATCGTCGGCAGAAATAAGCGGTATCTTTATATCCTACCTCGTGACCGATAGCACGGATACTTTTCTTAGAAGTACGAAGTAAATTAACAGCGGCTTCCATTCGTTGGTATTCGATATAATCTTGCGGATTAATCCCTGTTAGCATTTTGAAATATTGACCAACATAATCCTCCGATACATTGGCAACATTTGCCAATTGCTTATTCGACAAATCGCCTGGTAAGCTATTTTTGATATAGGTAAAAATATCAATCAAACGAGGGTCTTTGAAATAAGTACTATTGGTAGCCAATTGTTCTACAAACATTCTGTTTTTAAGAATATGACGTACAATTTCAATGACAATTTCTTCGGTTTTATTTTTAATCACTCGCCCACGTCCTGCCAAATCAGAGAAATCTTCCTTCAAAATATCATGAATCAAAGAACCTAATCTGCTATGAGCCTTGATGAAAAATGGCGGAATATCTAATGAAGTAAAGAAATTGACCGAATCAAATACTTTTGCTTCAAAAGTAATCATACCAAATGAGTTTGGCACTTGACCAATACTAGAAGGGTCTGTCATGGTCTCAAAATAACTTTCACGACGAGTCATAAACTCTTCGTAAGAAATATTTTTAGCCTCCCCCGTACCGTAGGTAAGTGTTGCCGCTTTTCCTCCTGGAATGAATAATAAATCGCCTGGTTCAACTTTTTCTTCGTTGCCTTCGAGCTTTACTTCTCCATTATACAGAACAAGAACTGTATTTTCTACATCGTAAACATTCTTGATTCTGATGCTTTGTAAAATTCTGATATGACGAGCCTTAGCAAACTTTACGCCTAAGGATTCGATGATTTTATTGTAGTCTTCCATAACAGCTGAAGTGTATTTTCGTTTATAAGCTTAGAATTTAGGTATGCAATTTATAAACAATATTGGACAAATCTAATATTTTTAAGATTTATTTTTCAACAATGAAAAAAAATAAAATGTTCCTTTCGTTATAAAATATATTAAATATTAATGTTTTTTTCTAAGAATAATCTAATTTATTTTTAATATTGAGGAATAAAAAATCTTTTTCAAATTGGTAAAATTCCGCTATTTTCTACAAAAAAAGGCTTTTTCAAGCCTTTTTGAAGTTTTTTTTAGATAAGATTGGTTACACTATTTTTTAATGTAAATAGTTTTACCATTCTTTTTCAGCTCCCATTTTTGACCTTCTATTGATAATTCATAGCCAGTACTATGCGTATAGGTTTGAGTGGCTGTTTTTGATTGTTCTAATATCAGACTGCCTTCGACTTCTGCAATAAAAAGTTCGGCTTTACTTTTATCTTCGTTTAGGATAGCAGTGGCTATAAATTGTGCATTGGTCGAGTCTGTGTTGATGGGTTGCATCTGGATTCCTATTTCCCATACTCGAATACATTCATTCTTAAGAACAGACCAAGTATAGCCTGTACTTGGCTTACAGCCATGCTCATCGGCATCGTTTCCAGTCATTACAGTCGAGTCTGATTGGTTAGTTTTGTCAGTGTCGTTGTTTTTTGGTTCGTCAGTACAAGCAAAAATAGCAACTGTCAGAGAGGTTAGCATCCAAACTTTGTTCATAGTAAATTAAATTTTATTTTTTGAGTAAATATTTTTTCTCCAGAAATTTATTATTAGACCCAAAAATAGCACCAAAGTAACAGGCAATACAATATTTATGATTTGCCAAAAGCTTCTATCTTCTCTGGCTTTAATCTTGTCTATAGGGCGGAGCTGTACTTCTTTTGCTTTTGATTGGATAACCCCGTTTTCATCAATTAAATAATCAATGGCATTCATTACAAAGTCTTTATTACCAAATATATGCTGGGTAGTTTTATCGTAACCCATCGGGTAAGGATTGCCCGTTTTATTACTAAAATCATTGACAATTATGTCTCCATCAGCACAAATGATAATTTTACTTTCTTCGCCTGTTGCTTTAAAATTCTTTGAAACTTCGCCAAAACCCAAAAAACTGCTTTTGTATAAAGATTGAAATTTTCCTTCCAATAAATAGGCAATTGTTTGTGTTCCCGACTGATAATCTTTGGGATCCGTTTCTTTGGCTGCGTCATTAAAAGCAATGAAGGTCGGAGCTTGTACTAATTTGGTATAAGGCGATGTAATTAGCAAGGGAGTTTTTTTGATGCCATCCGCACGAACAGTGTCTATATTAGAAGGGTATTTAGTCAGCACTAAATCTAAATTATTTGTAATTAGATTATTGCCTATATGGTTTGTTAAAGGAAAAAATCTAAAAGGCATCGGCTGAATATTTGGTTTGTCGCCTAAATCTCCTACAACCATCGGAATCATGGCACAATTGATACCATCTTTTACTAAATTTGGATTGATGCGAACGCCATATTTGAAGAATAAATCAGAAAGGTTCAAATCATTTGTTTTGGCAAAGTTACCTTCTAAACTGATAGAATCAACTTGTAAACCATCTACAAAAAATAGCCCTCTTCCCCCATTCATAATAAATTGGTCGATTTTGAATTTGGTGCTATCATCGATTGCGAGATTAGGTTTTGGCAAAATGAGTGCATCTAAACCCTGAAAAGTGGGCGATTTTTTGGCATCAATGATAAACAAATCGTATCTTTCTTGTAAAGTGGCAATCAAATCTGAAAAATAGATTGGTTTTAAATCAGTAAATTCGGTCAATAAACCAATTTTTTTTCTTTCAGAAATAGTTAATTTTCGAATAGCGGAGACTAATTCATATTCGACATTTTCGCATGATTGATTCAGTTTTTCTTCTGCTGTTTTCCCTTGTGTACCTTTTAATAATAATACTGGAACTTCCTTTCCTCCTGAACTTACGATGGCATAAGGGAATATGATATTTTCGATTTGTCGTCCATTTTTATTATCGACAATTCGAGTGGGACTAAGCCCTTTTTTTGCCAAATTAAGGAATAATGCCTCTCGTTTCTGCGAATTGGCTTCAGCATTCGGGTCAATAAAAGTATAATTGATATTATTTCCTCCAAAAGCCTTGAAATCTTCCAAGTTTTCTTGCACAGCTCTTTTCAATCGCTCAAATCCGCCAGGCAACTCTTCCCCGTCAAGATAAACTTTGATGAAAATATCGTTTGCTGAATCTTTTTTACTTAAGTTTTCAAGTAAATTTTTACTGGCTTCCGACAAAGTATATCTTTTGTCTTGGGTTAAATCTATGCGAAAAAAATAAATAGTAGCGAAAAAATTTACTACAATAATTCCCAATAAAACGGAAATATGAACAAATAACTTTTTTTTCATATCATTAAAAATAATTCAATCAATTGTAAATAGCGGGTCAAAGTTAAGGTATAATCACGATTATTTCGAACGAAGCTTGATTTTGTCAGAAAAATGTTAATTCTTTAAAAATCATAAATACTAATCACAAAACGGAAAATTGAGCTAAAAATTACAATCAAAAAAACATCAATAAAGGAAATTGAGTTTTTTATAATTACAAAAGGTTAAAATTATCATTTAATCCCTAACTTTGTGCATTGAACAACAAACATACAAAATGCTTACACATACGCTTAAACTACGCAAACCTTTGGCAGTCATCGATTTGGAAACTACCGGGGTAAATGTTGCCAAAGATAAAATAGTAGAATTATGTATTGCGAAGGCAAAAATTGATGGAACCGTAGAGGTAAAAACAAAGCTGATAAATCCAGGTATTCCTATTCCTCCAGAAGTGAGTATGATACATGGAATTTATGATGAAGATGTGAAAGATGCACCAACTTTCAAGCAAATCGGAAGGGCTTTGGCTCAATTTTTGGATGGTTGTGATTTGGCGGGGTTCAATAGCAATAGGTTTGATGTTCCGATGTTGGTAGAGGAGTTTTTAAGAATAGATATTGACTTTGATATAAAAAATAGAAAATTAATAGATGCACAGCGAATATTCCATTTAATGGAGCCTCGCACATTGTCGGCAGCATATAAGTTTTTTTGTCATAAAACCTTGGAAAATGCACATAGTGCAGAAGTAGATACCTTGGCAACTTTGGAGGTGCTTTGTGCCCAAGTCGAAAAATATGAAGGTGTGAAAATTAAAAATGATAAAGGCGAAGAGTATGAGCCTGTCAAGAATGATATGGATGCACTTCACTTGCTTACCTCTTCATCGATTGTGGACTTTGCACAGCGAATGGCTTTAAACAAAGATGGCGAAATTGTGTTTAACTTTGGAAAGCACAATGGAAAACCAGTAAAAACGGTTTTCAAGCAAGAGCCTCAATATTATGAGTGGATGATTAATGGAGATTTTCCTTTAGATACTAAGAGAAAATTGACGGAGATTAAATTAAAAATGATGTTAGATAAATAACAATTTTAAGAAAAAGCAAAGGAACAAAACGAATATTGTTTATTTTTGCGAAATCGTTTCAAAAAACTCTTTTTAGAAAAAATAATTAAGTAAATTAATAAAACAATGCAAAGTCAAATACCTGATATTTTTCAAATACCTCTCATCAATTATGTGTTATTGGCGAGTATTTTGTTTATCATTGGAGTGGTAGGGGTACTTATCCGTCGCAACGCAATCATTATTTTTATGTCGGTAGAGTTGATGTTAAATGCTGTTAATTTGCTTTTAGTAGCTTTTTCATCCTATCGTTCGGATCCTGCCGGGCAAGTTTTTGTGTTTTTTATCATGGCAGTAGCCGCAGCGGAAGTTGCTGTCGGTTTAGCAATTATTGTGATGATATACAGAAATATCCGTTCGATTGATGTTGGACTGTTAGATAAATTAAAGTGGTAAGATTGAACGAAGTGCGTGCAAACGCAAGTATTTTCTATTGATAAAATAAGCATACATCTTAATATGTTATTAATAAAACTCATACCTCTATTTCCTTTTCTTGGTTTTTTAATCAATGGATTAGGTTTTCGTAAAATTTCGAAAGGCTTGGCAAGTGCCATAGGCATTGGGGCGGCTTTTCTTTCGCTTTTAGCTACATCTTATGCTTTTGGACTATTTATAGGTTCAAAACAACCTATTATCGTCAATGTTTTTGACTGGATTACGGTAGGTGCTTTACATATTAATTTTTCCTTTCAGATTGACCAATTATCTATTTTGATGTTGTTTGTCGTGACAGGAGTAGGGACTTTGATTCACGTGTATTCGATGGGATATATGCATGAAGATGAGGGATTTGGTAAGTTTTTTGCTTTCTTGAACCTATTTTTATTCTCGATGCTGTTGTTGGTCATGGGGTCTAATTATATCGTCATGTTTATTGGATGGGAAGGAGTTGGACTTTGTTCTTATCTTTTGATTGGTTTTTGGAATAAAAACATGGAATATGGCAATGCTGCACGAAAAGCATTCATCATGAACAGAGTTGGGGATTTAGGATTTTTGATAGGTATTTTCTTGATTATCAGCAATTTTGGTACGGTGGAGTATTTGCAAGTATTCGAAAAAGCGAAGGGTTTATCGGTTGGTAATAGTGCCGTAGTCGCTATCACTGCCTTCCTATTTATCGGGGCAATGGGTAAATCTGCTCAAATTCCTTTATATACTTGGTTGCCTGATGCGATGGCTGGACCTACACCTGTTTCTGCTTTAATTCATGCCGCTACCATGGTGACTTCGGGGCTTTATATGATTGTGCGTTCGAATATCTTATATACACTTTCTCCTGCTACCTTAGAATTAGTTGCTTGGGTGGGGGTAGCTACTGCGGTATTTGCAGCAACAATCGGTATTTTTCAAAATGATATCAAGAAAGTATTGGCGTATTCGACTGTCAGCCAATTAGGATATATGTTTATGGCAATGGGAGTAGCCGCTTATACTTCAGGATTTTTCCATGTTGTGACACACGCCTTCTTCAAAGCTTTATTATTCTTAGGTGCTGGTAGCGTGATTCATGCCATGGGTGGAGAGCAAGATATTAGAAAAATGGGTGGTTTAGCAGGAAAAATTAAAATAACAGCAATCACTTTTTTAATAGGAACAATTGCCATTTCTGGAATTCCTCCTTTTGCTGGTTTCTTCTCGAAAGATGAAATATTAGCACATGTTTATGAACATAATAAATTAATGTGGGGATTGGCTGTCTTGGGTTCAATGATGACAGCTTTCTATATGTTTAGATTGTATTTCTTGACTTTTAGAGGTGAATTTAGAGGAACACATGAGCAAGAACATCATTTACACGAATCTCCTTCGAGTATGACAACACCGCTTATTGTCTTGGCTGTCTTGTCGATGATAGGTGGTTTGGTTGGAATACCAGAAATTTTCCATGCTCCTCATATATTATCAGACTTTTTAGCTCCACTTTATGAGGGTTCTAAAGCTGTTTCTCCTGAGTTTGCAGGTCATCCGATAGACCACTCAACAGAGTGGATGTTGATGGGGATTTCGGTAGCCGCAGCTGCCATTTCTATATTGGCAGCTTATTTAGTTTATGGAAATAACAAAAATATTCCTTCTGAAGATTCTGAAATTGGTGGACTCCAAAAGGTTATCTACAATAAATATTATGTTGATGAGTTGTATCAAATAGTATTTATCAATTCTACTAAACATCTTTCACAATTATTTACACAAGTAGTTGAAACTCGTGTAATTGATGGTTTGGTTCGTGGAGTTGCTGGAGCAGTAATATTTTCGGGAGATAAATTGCGTAAATTGCAATCGGGCGGTATCGGACTTTATTTGTTTGCTATGGTTATTGGTATTGCAGTTATATTAGGAATCAATTTAGGTTATCAAGTTTTGGAAACAATTAAAGTTTTTGTGGGAATGAAATAAAATTCTCATCGATTACGATTATTAATAGCATTAAAAAAATAATTTCGAATGTTGGCACTTACACTCATATTTATACCTTTAATTAGCAGTTTGTTGCTATTTAGCTTGAAAAATAGCTCTGCGGGTATCGTAAAAAATTTAGCTCTTGTTTCGTCAGTTGCAACTTTTTTAGTTGCTTTGACTGCTTTTTTTACCTTTGATGCAAACACAACCGAAGAAGTCAAATTTGTGTGGATGAAGGGATTGAATATTAATTTTCAATTGTCTTTAGATGGAATTAGCTTGGTGATGGTTCTTTTAACGAGTTTTTTGACGCCTCTAATTATTTTATCTACATTCAAGCAAGAATATAAAAATACTTCTTCTTTTTATGGTTTAATACTATTGACTAGTGCTGCCTTGAGTGGAGTATTTTTGGCTCGTGATATATTCTTATTTTATTTCTTCTTTGAAGCGGCTTTGGTACCTGTTTATTTTATTGCAGCTCTTTGGGGGGGTAGTAATGCTCCGAAAATTACATTCAAAATGTTTGCTTATACAATTTTCGGTAGTTTGTTCATGTTGGTATCTATTGTTTTCTTATACTCAAAGGGGGTAAGTGCAGATTTAGTACAATTGAAAAATACAGCTAAGTTATTGTCACCAACAACACAAGGATATTTGTTTTTAGGTTTTTTTATTGCATTTGCTATTAAAATGCCCCTTTTTCCATTTCATACTTGGCAACCTGATGCCTACACCGAATCGCCTACACCGGCAACGATGTTATTGTCAGGCTTATTGTCGAAAATGGGTGTGTATGGTTTGATAAGAATTTTATTACCATTGTCGCCTTTAGGTTTAGCTGGACATACTACGATGGCTATTGTATTGTCTGTCATTGGTTTGATTTATGGTTCGATTATTGCAGTTCAACAAAACAATATCAAACGATTAATTGCTTATTCATCTTTTGCCCACATGGGACTGATGGCAGCTGGAGTTTTTTCTGCTTCACAAGAAGGTATTCAGGGAGCAATTTTTCAAATGCTTGCTCATGGCGTTAATGCGGTAGGTTTATTTTTTATTGTTAAAATTATTTTTGACAGAACTGGAACAAGAGATCTTCACGCTTTAGGTGGAATTACACAGAAAGCTCCCAAATTGACTATATTTTTTATGGTCATTATGTTGGGTTCGGTTGCCTTGCCTTTAACAAACGGATTTGTAGGTGAGTTTTTGCTATTGAAATCTGTTTATGACAAAAATATGTGGCTAGGAGGAATCGCAGGCTTGACAATTATCTTTGGAGCAGTATATATGCTTCGATTGATGCAACGCTCCATGTTTGGTAACACAGTGACATCTACAGAGAATTTCGAAGATATCAGTGGCTCAGAAGTTGCTGTATTATTGCCAATTGTGATTGTGGTGTTATTGATGGGTATTTTCCCGAACTTATTTTTGAAAATTACAGAGCCTGCTGTCAGTGCTTTATTGCAGTCCATCAAATGATTTAGTTCTTAATTGAATTAAATAGGCTTATGGTTTTTTGAATGGGCTATTATATTGATAATATTAACATAAGATTTAGAATAATTAACAGATGTATCCGATATTAGTACTCTCTATTTCCGGCTTAGCGACTTTGTTTTTAGGATTCCTGAAATCAAAGAAAATTTTATTGCCTGCTACTTTATTATTCATTCTTTTGGCTTTGCTTTCTGGCTTTGTCGATTGGAATGCTCCGGGTTTATACTTCTATGGCATGCTTGAAGTAAATAATTTGTCGATTGTTTTCAGTTCAATCATCTTATTATCAGCATTCTTAATCATAAGTATGTCTAAAGGTTTTATTGATGATGAACATGCCCAACCAGCAGAGTATTTGGCAATCTTGCAGTTTTCGGTGGTTGGGGCTATTATGATGACTAATTTCCAAAATTTAATCATGCTTTTTGTGGGAGTTGAAATCCTTTCGGTATCAATGTATATTTTGACAGGAAGTGATAAACGAAACTTACGAGGAAATGAAGCGGCTTTGAAGTATTTTTTAATGGGGTCTTTTGCTACCGGAATAATGTTGTTTGGTATAGCCATGCTGTATGGTGCTAATTATACTTTTGATATATCGGATTCTAAAGATTTATTATTGCAGCCATTTACTGATGTTAGACCAGTGTTCTTATATGTTGGGGTGTCTTTTCTATTAATAGGGATGTTGTTCAAAGTTTCTGCTGCTCCTTTTCACTTTTGGACACCAGATGTGTATGAGGGTGCTCCCACTATTTTTACATCATTCATGGCAACTATCGTTAAAACGGCTGGTTTTGCTGCTATTTATCGAATTCTAGAAGATTCATTCTCGCCTCTATATAGTTTTTGGTGGGTAATGGTTCTGGCTATGGCTGCCTTGAGTATGCTGGTAGGTAATATCAGTGCGGTAGCTCAATCAAGTTTCAAACGAATGTTGGCATTTTCAAGTATTTCTCATGCAGGATATATGTTGCTAGCAGTAGTGGGATTGAATGAAAATTCAGATTCTTCTGTCGTTTTTTACTCTTTATCTTATTCTTTATCAACCATTGCTGCATTTGCTGTTTTGATTTTGGTTTCTCAAACACAATTATTGGATGGTCGTCCAAATGAAAGTATATCGGTTTTGAATGGTTTAGCAAAGAAAAATTCATTTCTTGCATTTGTATTAACAATATCTATGCTTTCTATGGCAGGAATTCCTTTAACTGCTGGTTTTTGGGCTAAGTTTTATGTTTTTGCAGATGTAGCGACAAAATCTTATTTTTGGTTGTTAATAATTGCAATTTTAATGTCTGCTGTGGGGATTTATTACTACTTTAAGCCGATTATTGCTGTTTATATGAAAGAGGCTGAGGGTGAAGCTATTGAGATTTCTACTTTCAATAAAATTATTCTCGGATTTTTATCTTTCTTAATTATCTTATTAGGTTTATATCCTGATTTGTTACGTTCGCTGATTTGATTTTCATTTAGAATAGTCCAAAAAATAAAAATTTGAAATTATTTGATAAAATAAAGAACAAAGAACTAAAAAGTTTTATTTTATTCTTTTTGACAGCTATTTTGGGGGCTGGCACCAATTTTATTTCCCAAATTCCTTATAAAATGCTATTTGTTTCTTTAGGTTATGGAGATAAGCCAGCATTTAATTTGAGCGTATTTGCAGGGTATTTGACAGCAACAGTCGTTAGTTTTATTCCTGCGAAAGTGTTTGCTTTTTCGGCAAAAGAATCTGGAAATTCCAAAAGAGAGTCTATTAAATACTTGATAATAGCAGCTGCTGCTTTGGGAATCCAAGTGGCAATTTCTTCATTGACTTTGGATTATGTGGCAAATCCTATATTTGCTAAACAATCTCTTTTCTTGAGAGAAAAAGCTTCGCATTTAACTGGAATGGGTTTTAGCTTTTTTGCTAACTATTATGGTCATAAGTTTTTAACTTTCAGAAATACTGGAATTTATGATAAAATTAAGGCAAGAGTATAAGATTTTTGTACTAAAACTTGATATTTTTTACCCTTAAAAAGAAATTAAGAAAATTTTAAATATTTTTTAAGAAAAAATTTGGAATTTAACTTAAAAAAAACTTAAATTTGTACTGCGTTTTAAACCTTAAAAACAAAATTAAAATGAAAAAATTAATCGCAATCTTATTTGTAGCTTCTGTAGCTTCTTTAGCTGCTTGTACTTCTAAACCAGCTGAAACAGCTGATTCTACTGCTGCTGTAGCTGTTGATACTGCTGCTGCTGCTGTTGATACTGCTGCTGTTGCTGCTGATACAACAGCTGCTGCTGATACAACTAAGAAATAATTTTTAAAGAAATTATTGCAGAAAAACCTTGTACTTCGGTACAAGGTTTTTTGTTTTATGCCCAATTCTGAATGAAGGATTGTACTAAATCATTGATTTCGTTCGTGATTTTCCTTTTGTTCTGAATCTTGATAGAATCAATGGTACTAATTGGTAATACTTGTTTAGTCGAACTTGTTGTAAAAACTTCATCCGCTTCATATACCTCCGATAAATAAATATCTCGCTCAATCAATTGGAATTTATCCCGAATCAAATCTAAAACTAATCTTCTCGTAATACCATTTAGTATGCCATTTTTCGGAGTAATTATATTTTCATTTTTGACAATGAAAATATTGCTTCGGCTCAATTCACTTATCCGATTTTGATAATGGAATAATACATCTGTAGCCTCTGCTGCTTTTAGATGTTTTTGTAGTAACATCAGATGTTTATAATCGGTACTTTTAACTTCCGCAAGGTCACGTTGATATTCGTGAGAGATAATTCTTATCCCATCAGTGTATTCTTTTGCTTTGGGAGAATGAATATCTTCGCTAAGGATAATGAAATTCGGCTCTGTGCTTGAAATGCTATTTTCGGAATATCCTCCAGTTAAAATCATTCTAATGCCACACTCATCTTTTTCGGAAAGCTTGATAAGTTCTTGGATAATTTCAAATGTTTCTGTTTGAGAAAGAGGAATTGTTAGATTCATTATTCTTGCCGAATTTTCGAACCGTTCCCAATACCAATCCCAAAGGAATGGTTTTCCATTATAAGTTCTAAAATAATCGAAAATGCTATAACCTCGAAGTAATCCTAAATCATTCACTCCAATACTGCCCTCCGAAATTGGCCGTATTTGTTTATTGATACAACAGAAATGTGTCATTTTAAAAAAGGTAAAACAGTTTCTAATTTTACTCCTCTTGAGCCTTTGATAAGTACAAAGCTATTTTCTAGCTTTTTGTCTTGCAACCAATTGTGAAGCGAAAATTTATCGGTAAAATAAAAAGCATTTGGTAAATACTTTAAAGCGTGCGACATCAGTGGTCCGAATAATACTACCAAGTCGAATGTACTACTGGCAATTAATTTTCCGATAAGTTCGTGTTCGACAGGAGCATCTTCTCCCAGCTCAAACATATCTCCTAAAATAACTACCTTTTGTTTATCCGTGATGAGTTTCCCGAAATTAGCGAGCGAAGCAGCCATTGACGAGGGGTTAGCATTGTAAGCATCTAAAAGGATTTTATTGCTTCCTTGTTCTACTATTTGTGAGCGATTATTATCAGGATTATATGCACATACAGCTTCATGGCAAAGCTCGCTCGGCACTTGAAAATAATGTCCAACTGCTAATGCAGTAGCAATATTTTCAAAATTATAACTGCCAGGGAGATGGGTTTTGTATAATACCTGATTATGAGAAAATACAACTAAAGGTGATTCTTCTACCAGTTGGTACGTATTATCATTTAAATAGCTGACTTTTTCTCGAAAAAACCTACTTGATGCTAATTGTTCAAGGGTTTGATTTTGTGCATTGATAAAAACTGTCCCTCCTGATTTTGAAATAAAGTCAAACAGCTCGCCTTTGCCCTTTTTAACGCCCTCTATGCCACCAAAGCCCTCAAGGTGAGCCTTCCCGATATTGGTGATAAATCCGTGTGTGGGTTCGCAGATATTGCATAAATCTCTGATTTCTCCTTGGTGGTTTGCCCCCATCTCGATGACCGCTATCTCATGCGATGAATTTAGCCCCAATAAAGTCAAAGGAACTCCTATGTGGTTGTTTAGATTTCCTTTGGTATAATAAGTATTATATTTTTTAGATAGTACCGCTGCGACTAATTCCTTGGAAGTTGTTTTTCCATTTGACCCTGTCATACCGATAACAGGAATATTGAATTGCTTGCGGTGGAAGTTGGCTAGCTCTTGTAAGGTATATAGTACATTTCCCACCAAAATACAATTTTCGTTGGTGGCATATTTTTCTTCATCAATGATAACATAGCTCGCCCCTTTAGATAGAGCTTCGTGGGCAAATTCATTTGCGTTGAAATTATCTCCTTTCAATGCAAAAAATAAGACTCCTGGCTGTATATTTCGTGTATCAGTTGAGACACCGCTACAAGTTTTGAATTTTTGATAAATTTCGGCAATGGACATTTGAATGAATTATTAAGGATTTTTTATAGAAATAATAAGCCTCAAATTTCGCTATTTTCATGTGCTTTACATAATTTCTGAGCTAAATATTATAAAAACAGCCATATTTTCATAAAATATGGCTGTTTTTATACTTTATGAATTAGTAATTTAAGGTAAAAATTGCTTTATATAATTTCTACTTTGGAGAATTGCTTTAGTAATATCCGCCGGGCTTCCTTCATAGGCTTTATCTTCTACTTCAATGACAACCGGGCCACGGTAACGAACATCTGTCAGGGCTGCAAAAAATGCCCCCCACCGAACATCTCCTAAGCCTGGAAGCTTTGGAGAATGGTATTCTAATGGATTTGCTAAAATTCCCACTTGATCGAGTTTTTCTTTATATACTTTTACATCTTTCAAATGAACGTGATGCAAGCGATGTTTATACTGATAAATTGGTTTGATTTCATCCATCATCTGGAAAATCATGTGTGAGGGGTCATAATTTAGTCCAAAAAGCTTTGTAGGGAAAATTTCAAACATTTTATCCCAAACCGCTGGAGAAATTGCTAAATTTTTGCCGCCTGGCCATTCATCGTTGGTGAAAAACATAGGGCAGTTTTCGATGCCTATTTTTATGCCTTCTTGCTCGGCAGTTTGTATAATAGGTTTCCATAATTTTTTGAATAGCTCAAGGTTATCAGGAATATTTAAGGATGGATTTCGACCGATAAATGTATTCATGACTGGAATACCTAATGTATTACAAGCTCGAATCACTTTTTTGATATGTTCGATATAAAATTCAGACTTATTTTTGTCTGGATCTAATGGATTTGGATAATACCCTAATCCAGAAATACTTATTTTTTTTTCGTGTAAATAATTTTTGATATAAGTGATTTCGTTGGGGAGTAATTGGTCAACATCGATATGGGTTACACCAGCATATCTTCTTTGCTCGCCTCCTTCTTTTGGCCAACACATGATTTCTAAGCAAGAAAATCCATGTTCGGCAGCAAAATTAACAACGTGCTCGAAGCCAAAATCGGCTAAAATAGCACTTACAAATCCAAGTTTTAGCATGAGTTGATAGAATTGAAAGTTTGAATGTCAAATTTAAATAAAAATGTTTAGCACAGAAAGAATATATTTTAAACACATCTACAAAAGTATATTTTTTTTGTTTAATTATTTTTGATATAAAATAAACACTCATTTTAAGTAAAAATGTAAATTTTGTATTATTATTTAAAAAAACGATATTTTTTTAAATATTTTTTGGAATTGTAATTTTATTTTGTTTAACTTTGATAAAAAAAACATCAACAAGATATGACAGCTATAGAATTTAATTTTGCTATCTCGAAAACATCAAAAATGTTGAAGCCTTTTGCCATGAGGCTAACAAAAGACTATGAAGATGCGAATGATTTGCTTCAGGATACATTGATGAAAGCTTTTTTGAACAGAGATAAATATGCCGAAGGTACGAATTTAAAAGCATGGCTTTACACAATTATGAAAAATACTTTCATAACAAATTATCAGCGTTCGGTAAAACGTAATACTTTTATAGATACAACAGATAATTTACACTATATTAATTCATCTGATAGCATGGTTGAAAACAGTGCTTATTCTTCATTTGCAATGGAAGATATCCAGAAGGCTGTTGAAAAATTGGATGAATCTTGTAGAGTGCCGTTTATGATGTATTTTAATGGTTTTAAGTATCATGAAATTGCAATAAAATTAGATATTCCTATGGGTACTGTAAAAAACAGAATTCACATAGCAAGAAAAGAACTTAAAGATAGCTTACAAATGTATGCTTATTCAAATTGATATATTACGTGATTGAATTGTCATGTAGTTTTGGTTAAAAAAGAGGATGATTCTTAAAGGTTGTATGCTTTGCGTACAACCTTTTTTCATATTAAAAAAGAAAATCTATTTTTCGTTTGTGCGATTTGGCATAAGTACAAAAGATAAATTGTAATTTTGTGAAATATTATGGCAGACAGCCCTAATAAATACTTTGTTATGGTTTCCAAATGATTTGAATGGTAAGATCTGTTTAAAATCTTAATATAATCAAAAATGTTAGATAAGTTAGAGGCAATAAAAGAACGATTTGAAGAAGTTTCTCAGCAAATCACAATGCCAGAGGTGGTATCCGATATGACTAAATTTACTCGATTGAGTAAAGAGTATAAAGATTTAGAGAAAATTGTTCATCAGTACAAAAATTATAAAAATGTTCTCTCAAATATTGAGGGGGCAAAAGATATAATTGCTAATGAAAAAGACGAGGAATTAAGGGAATTAGCAAAAGAAGAATTGGATACGCTCGTACCACGTAGAGAAGAATTAGAGTCGCTATTGAAAGAATTATTGATTCCGAAGGATCCAAATGATAGTAAGAATGTAATCTTGGAAATCAGAGCTGGGACTGGTGGGGATGAAGCATCTATTTTTGCTGGGGATTTGTTCAGAATGTATCAAAAATTCATAGAAAAACAGCCTGGCTGGTCGATGTCATTGCTCGATCACAACGAAGGAACTGCAGGTGGCTATAAGGAAATTGTCATACAAGTAGAAGGAGAAGATGTTTATGGAAAATTAAAGTATGAGTCTGGTGTGCATCGGGTTCAAAGAGTACCTGCCACAGAGTCGCAGGGTAGGGTGCATACCTCTGCAGCCACTGTGGCTGCTTTACCTGAAGCAGATGAAATAGATTTGACAATCAATATGAATGATGTTCGGATTGATACTTTTTGCTCGTCGGGGGCAGGTGGGCAGTCGGTTAATACGACTTATTCTGCTGTCAGAATGGTACATATTCCTTCAGGTATTACTGTTTCTTGTCAGGATGAACGTTCTCAAATCAAAAATAGAGAAAAGGCTCTTGCTGTACTTCGTTCGAGATTGTATGAGATGGAGATGACTAAACACAATGAAGCTATTTCGGCTGAAAGAAAAGGTTTAATCGGAAAAGGTGACCGTTCTGATAAAATCCGAACCTATAACTATGCTCAAAGTAGGGTTACAGACCATCGCATCGGTTATACAGTATATAATTTGCCGAGCGTAATGGAGGGAGATATTGGAGGGTTTATCGAACAGTTGAGGATTGCGGATAATGCTGAAAAAATGAAAGAAGGTAGTGCTGTTTAATTTTTGAATTTATTGTTTAAATGAATCTTTGTTTAGCTACAAATAATACTCATAAAGTCGAAGAAATGCAGGCTTTGTTAGGTGAAAATTTTGAATTAATGACCTTGAGCCAAATTGGCTGCTTCGAGGATATTCCTGAAACTGCAGATACTTTTGATGGGAACTCTCGACAAAAAGCTGTTTTTGTCAAAGAAAAATTTGGTTTTGATTGTATTGCTGATGATTCTGGATTGGAAATAGATGCCCTTAATGGTGAACCTGGAGTCTTTTCTGCTAGATATGCCGGTGAACACGGAAATCATGAAAAAAATATTGAGAAAGTTTTAGGGCAACTGCTCGATATAGACCAGCGTGGGGCTCAGTTTAGATGTGTGATAACCTTGATTCTTGAAGGAAAAATAAATCAGTTTGAAGGAATTGTTCGAGGGACAATTACTCGAGAAAAAAGTGGTTCAAAAGGCTTTGGCTATGATCCTATTTTTATTCCAGAGGGTTATCAGAAGACATTTGCAGAAATGACAATGGAAGAGAAAAATCCTATCAGCCATCGAGGGATTGCTATTGATAAAATGCTGGAATTTCTAGGTAAAAAATAAGCGGGCAATTGAATTGCTCGCTTTGTTCATTCATAAGGTAAAGTATATTCCAGTGTCCTGGAAAGGTAATCAATTTTTTTCATTGCAAAATTGCGTTGATTTTTCAAATTAAACTAACACGTGATTATCCAATATTTGTTCTTTATTAACATTATTTTTACATTTGCTCAATAAATAATGTCAATTTAGATATAAGATGAAAGTTGAATACGAAAAAATATCCCCAGATTCTGGTAGTTCTTTCCGCTTAATTCATTGGAAGTCGGAGAATGATAGGTATTTTTGGCATTATCATCCAGAATTTGAGATTGTATTTGTCAGAAAAGGTTCTGGTAAATTGCATATTGGAGAACATCTGAAAAATTATGAAGAGGGCGAATTGGTATTTATCGGACCAAACTTACCTCATACGGGATTTGGCTATGGTGTGATAGGAGAGCATGAAGAGATTGTGGTTCAAATTCGTCGTGATTTTTTGGGAGAAGATTTTTTTCAAAAGCCTGAATTACAGGCTATTACAGGCTTGTTTGAACGGGCTAAACGGGGCTTATCTTTTGTTGGGAAAGAACGAAAATTAGTAGGGCAAAAATTACTTAAAATGCTTAAAATGAATCATTTTGAGAGACTAATAGAATTGCTGAATATCCTACAATATTTAGCCAATGCCACCGAATATAAAATCTTGAATACAGGAGATAGAAATTTTGATTTTAGTCATAAAGACGAAGATAGAATCAATCAGGTATATGAATTTGTTGAGAAGAATTACAAAAATGAAATAAATATGCAAGAAGTCGCCGACTTGACAAATCTCACGATACCTTCTTTTTGTCGATATTTTAAAAAAATCACGCATATTACCTATACTGATTTTGTCAATGAATATCGAATTAACCAAGCTTGTCGCTTATTGCATAGAAATATTTCTATTACAGATGCGTGCTATGGGGTGGGGTTCAATAATATCTCTCACTTTAGCAAAATCTTTAAACAAATCAAAGGGAAAAGCCCTAGAGAATATCGATTAGAACTGAAAATAAGTTGAAAAAATATATTTTAAATTGACTGTATATTTTATTTAAATCATTCAAATTTTATTAAAAAATCAAACTTTATATTTAAAATGACTTTTTATTTCTGATAATTTAGTTAATCTGTAATTTTACTTCATCAATAAATAAATAAACTCTTCAACAATGAACAACGCTTTTTTTAATGTTCCAAAGCCGGTCAATGAGCCTGTGCTGAATTATTTGTCAGGTTCTTCAGAAAAATTTGCTTTGAAGCAAGCCATCGCAGAGGCAAGAAATCAAGTACGTGAAATTCCGATGTATATCAATGGCAAAGAGGTGAAAACAGATAGTAAAATCAAGTTATCTCCTCCACATGACCACCAACATATATTAGGTTATGCGAGCGAAGGGGATGCCTCGCATGTGCATGCTGCCATAGAAGCATCACTTCATGCCAAAGAAAAATGGGCAAATATGCCTTGGGAGCAACGTGCAAGTATTTTCTTGAAAGCAGCTGATTTAATAGCTGGGCCTTATAGAGCAAAAATTAATGCTGCCACTATGCTCGGACAATCTAAAAATGTGTTCCAGGCAGAAATTGATGCTGCTTGTGAGTTGATTGATTTTTTGAGGTTTAATGTTGCATTCATGCAACAAATCTATCAAGGACAACCTGATTCCTCGAAAGGAGTTTGGAATCGTACAGAGTACAGACCACTAGAGGGTTTTGTGTTTGCTTTAACACCTTTCAATTTTACAGCAATCGCTGGCAATTTACCTATTTCGGCTGTAATGATGGGCAATGTAAGTGTATGGAAACCTGCCTACACACAGATATATTCTGCCCAAGTTATTATGGAAATATTAATTGAAGCAGGTCTTCCGGCAGGTGTCATTAACTTGATATATGTGGATGGTCCACTTGCGGGGGAGATAATTTTCAAGCATCCTGATTTTGCTGGAATTCATTTTACGGGTAGTACCAAAGTTTTTCAAACTATTTGGAAAAGTATAGGTGAAAATATACATAATTATAAAACATACCCGAGAATTGTAGGAGAAACGGGCGGTAAAGACTTTGTAATTGCTCATCCTTCTGCTTCTGCTGAAGCAGTTGCTACCGCATTGGTAAGAGGTGCATTTGAGTATCAAGGTCAGAAATGTTCGGCTGCTTCAAGGGCTTATTTACCGACAAATTTATGGGAGGATATCAAGCAATTGATGCTCCGTGATTTGGCAGAAATCAAAATGGGAGGAACTGAAGATTTTAGTAATTTCGTAAATGCTGTTATTGACGAAAAAGCTTTTGATAGAATTGTTAATTATATCGAAAATGCTAAAAAAAGTGATAAAATAACTGTTATTGCAGGTGGAAATGCTGATAAATCGATAGGATATTTTGTTGAACCGACAGTTTTATTAAGTTCGGACCCGCATTACATAACGATGTGTGAAGAGATTTTTGGACCTGTTTTGACGATCTATTTGTATGAGCCAGATAGTTTTGAAGAAACTCTTAAGTTGGTAGATTCTACCTCACCGTACGCTTTGACCGGAGCAATTTTTGCTAAAGATAGATATGCAATCGACTTGGCGATGGGTAAATTGGTAAATGCCGCAGGAAATATTTATATCAATGATAAACCAACTGGGGCAGTGGTTGGGCAACAGCCTTTTGGTGGAGCAAGGGCATCAGGTACAAATGATAAAGCTGGGTCGGTCTTGAATTTATACAGATGGGTACAAGCTCGTACGATTAAAGAGACATTTGTCTCCCCGACAGATTATAAATACCCTTTTTTGAACGAAGCATAGTTTAATTTTCGGATGCTAAATCTGTATTTTTATAAAAAATCCATTTAGCATCCGAATTTTTTAATTATTACGATAAAATAATGGAAAATTCCGAAAAACTCAACAAAATAGTTGAAGCCCGAATGAAGTTGAAGAGCCGTTTTGAAGAAAAAATGAGGCTTACTCCTTCTATCAATGATACTAATCCGCTTGGTACGGGTGAAATAAACCGACACGGGATGCCAAAGTTACCAGTAGGGCAATATCAAACAGAAAAATGGCCGGTTTTGGATTTAGGCTATCATCCCGATGTCTCACTAGATAGATGGCGATTGACTATAAACGGGGAAGTTGAAAATCCAGTGGTTTTGAATTGGGAGGATTTTTTACAATTACCCCAAACGGAAGATACAAGTGATTTTCACTGCGTAACTACTTGGTCGAAAATGGATATGCACTGGCAGGGTGTTCGATTATTGGATTTAGCGGCATTAGTTCAGCCAAAAGATACTGCGACACATATTCTGTGCTATGGATATGATACCTACACTACTAATTTGTCGCTGGAAGAAGCATTGAAACCTGATGTAATGATTGTTCACACGATTGAAGGTAAGCCTTTAACAAAAGAACATGGAGGTCCTGCTCGAATGATTACGCCACAATTATATGCTTGGAAAGGGTCTAAATGGATTAAGAGAATAGAGTTTTTGTCGAAAAATAAATTAGGTTTTTGGGAAGAAAGAGGGTATTCCAATACCGCATATCCTTGGAGAAATGATAGGTATTCTTAATTTTACTAAATTGAATTTTATTGAATGTTGAAGAAAAGTACAAGTATTCTTTTATTTTTGAGCATGCCCATTTTGGGGTACACACAAGATTTTTCTATTCCGGAGGAAGATATTTCGGCAATAGATTATTGGGAGCAAACGTTAACTCCGATTGCAGATGTAAATGATGTGTTGAAAAATATTTATAATAATCCATTTAAGGAGCAAATGCTGAATAATATTCCAGCAGGATATCCTATGAAGAAAGCAATTGAAATTAATTCGTTTTATGGATTTCGAAATCATCCAGTTCATAGAATGACAATTTTTCATAGAGGCATTGATTTAAGAGGAAAAATTGGTGAAAGTGCTGTGACAACAGGTAGTGGTGAGATAATTGACACTGGTTTTAGGAAAGACTTAGGTAATTTTGTAAAAATCAGGCATTGCTATGGGTTTGAATCTATCTATGGGCATTTGAGTGAAATCTCTGTAAAAAAAGGAAATTATGTCAAAAAAGGTCAAATTATTGGAAAAGTAGGGGCAACTGGAATCGTGACGGGTCCACATTTGCATTATACCTTGAAGAAAAACAACCAATATATTGATCCTTTTGATTTTTTATTCTTGAATTTTCAAGAGCAAAATTTAAGTTCAGGAAACTAGAGTGTTTCTATGGAAGCATTGACCAACTCGTGAATTTTCTTTCTAATTTTTAAGGTATTAATTTTATTGTTGGCAGTATTCTGATATACTCTATTGGATAAAAATATAAAAATAAGTTCTCGTTCAGGGTCAATCCAACCCACAGTTCCGGTAAAGCCTGAATGTCCGAAGGTTTTGGCAGAGGCGGTGGATGCTACAATTGGTCGGTCGACACCAGGCTCGGCTTTATCCCAGCCTAAGCCTCTATGACTTTTAGGCGTGTAATTTTTAGAAAAATGTGGAATTGTGGTTGAAAAAAAATATTGTCTGCCTCCATAAAATCCTTTTTGAAGATTCATTTGGAATAGCTTTATCAAATCACTCGTATTGCTAAATAATCCTGCATGCCCAGCAACGCCACCTAATAAAGCGGCGTTGGGATCATGGACAGTTCCTTGGATTTGTGCGTTTCTGAATAACAAATCCTTTTCCGTTGGGGCAATATTATCTTTGGGGAATCGATTTAAAGGATTAAATAAGGTAGAATTCATGCCAAGTGGCTCGTAAAGGTTTTGCTCAAGAAATTCATCAATCGGCTGATTAGTGATTTTTTCAACAATTTTTTGAAGAATAATTAATCCCAAATCACTGTAAGTAAACTTGTATCCGCCAGATTTATCGTATTGATTGATTAATTTGGATTGTAAAATCCAATTCCAAACCGAATCTTTTATGATTGGCTTGATAAATAATCGTTCACTAACTTGGAGCTTGGAGCTTACGGTTTCGTCGATGTAATATTCATTTCTGAAAGTAGCTCCTGCCTTTGTTTTTTGCCAAAATGGAATAAATGCTACCAACCCTGCTTGGTGGAGTAAAATATCTCCTACCCAAAGGTCTTGTTTATTTGTATTTTTCATTTCGGGGAGATAAGTAGAAGCTTTTTCGTTGAGGTCTATTTCCCCTCTTTCATTGAGTAGCATCACTGCTTGCAAGGTTGCTGACACCTTAGTCATTGACGCAATATCGAAAAGAGTTTCGTCATTTACCGGAGTGTCAGCATCATATCTTAATTTTCCAAAATTTTTTTGATAGACAATTTTCCCTTTTCTGGCAACTAAAACTTGGCATCCAGGGAATGCTTGATTGTTGATTCCTTGAGCAACAATTTTATCGATTTCTTGTAATTTTTGACTATTCATTCCAACCCGTTCTGCCCCGCTATAAGATACTCTACCCAAAGCCTGGGTGATTTTCCCAGTTCCCATTTTATAGTCGTGTGTGATAGATACAGGTAGTTTGCCTTTTGCTGGCAAAGCTCCAAAAATAATTTGAGGTACGACCCTTTGGGATTCTGGCTGGTCTTCGTATCCACATATCAAATTAGGAACATCTTTGTAGAGTTTCATTCCATAAGGATTTCCAAAACCAACGACAATAATTTTTGTTTTTTCTTGAAGTTTATTGATAAAAGATAGAGTTGCTGGTGAAACACCATAATTTCTATCACCCTTGCTGTTCATATCATGCACACTCACAATTACTATTTTGTACTTAGCAGCCTCCTCTAAAACCCAGGCAATATCTTTATCTGCAGCTGGTTTAAAAGGAATACTGAAGTGCCTAAAATTGGCATATTTACTCAACATTCTTTGGAAATCATTACCCGATTCTGCACTGATGGCAACCGAGGCAAAAGTACAAGTATCAATATTTACTAAAGGTAAAATTTTATCTTCATCTTTAATAATCGTGACAGCTTCCTCAAATAATTGTGCCTTTACGTCTAAAGCTTGAGTATTGTTCAAGTCCGCAGATAAATTTGCTAAATCTATCGGTTTATACTGATTTAGTCCAGCGGAATATTTGGCTTTTAAGATTTTTTTTACTCTAAAATTTAAATCATTTTCTTGGATTTGACCCGATTCTACTGCTGCCTTGAGTTTATTGAAAGCTGCCGGAACATTGCCAGATTGAAGTAATATATCGTTTCCCGCAAGATAAGCTAATAATTCAGGCTCACCCGGTTGAAGACCTGCCGTGATACCTCTCATATTAAGTGCATCTGTTACGGTTAGCCCTTTGAAACCCATTTGGTTTTTGATGATTTCTGTTACAACTTGCTTAGAGATTGAGGTTGGCGTGTTACTTCTATCCTCTAAAGCAGGTACAAACAAATGTCCTGTCATGACACTCGAAACGCTATCAGCAATCAATCGACGGAAAGGATAAAGCTCAACTGTGTTGAGGCGTTCGCTGGTGTGAGAAACCCAAGGAAGCGTATGGTGTGAGTCTTGGTCGGTATCTCCATGCCCTGGAAAATGCTTAGCACTAGAAAGGATTTGTTGTTTCCGTAAGCCGTGAACATATTTAAGCCCTTTTTCGGCAACATTGTAGGGAGATTCACCGAAAGAACGATAGTTTATAATTGGATTTTGAGAATTGGTATTGACATCTACCGAAGGGGCGAAGTTAATATGAATTCCCATTCTTTTACATTGTTTCCCAATTTCTTCACCAAACTTTTCAACGAATGTATTATCCTGAATTGCCCCTAAAGTAATTTGTTTTGGAAATTCAATCGTACTATCTAATCTCATTCCCAATCCCCACTCTGCATCAATACCAATGAGTAAAGGAATACGAGATATATTTTGATACCGATTGGTTAGTTTGGCTTGTCTATTTGGTCCACCTTGAAAAAATATCAATCCACCTAAATGGTACTTGAGAATATTATTTTCTACTTGTTTATAATAAGTCTCTGTTCGATTAGAAAAAGTAGCAATCATAAAAAGTTGCCCTATTTTTTCATCTAAAGTCATTGTCTTTAATAAGCTATCTGCCCAGCGGTCTTGTTTGGAGACAGGTGCAATTGCTCGATGAAAGGGTTCTTCTTGAAACGAAATGAATGAGGTCAAAAGTAAAAAAAAGCTAAAAATAGAGGCTAAAAACAAGAATTTGAATTTTTTTAAAAGCACGATACAATGGGCGTTTTATGGTGAATCAATGATAATAATGATGCAAGCCACAGAAAAATTAGCATATCTGTGGCTTGAAATGGCTGAGAATAAATGATTTTAATCAATTTCGATAACTACATCAGATGTGAGTGGATGAGCAACACAAGTTAAAATAAGCCCTCTTCGAAGCTCTTTTTCGGTTAATCCATCTTCTTCATCTAACTTCACTTTTCCGGATGTACAAGTGCCTAAACATGCTGTACACATTCCTGCCTGACAAGAATAGGGTAGGTCTATATCTAAATCTAAAGCAGCTTCTAAGATGGTTTGATGTGGCTGGACATCAAATTCATAAGTCTCACCATCATATTTGACAGTAACCCGATGGCTTCGTGTATCTTCTGCATTATCATTCGATTCGCTTTCACTTGCTTCTTCCATAGGTGTATTGAAATTCTCTTTATGGATTTGTGTGAAAGGTACTTGTGCATCGGTCAACCCTGCGATAACATTCTCCATTAAAGCATGAGGTCCACAAAGAAAGTAATTGCTATCTTGAATATTAATACTTTCAGATGCCAATTTTTCTAAAATATTATCCGATTGTAATCGTCCTCTTTCGCCTTCCCAAGTTGAGGTCGGTTGTGTTAAGTAATGATGGATTTTTAGCCGATTGTCAGAATTATTTGTCAATTCTTCCAAAAGAGAGGCAAATATGATATTATCTTCACTACGATTCCCATAAAAAAGAGTAGCTGTCGATTTTGTTTCAATCTTCAAAATAGACTTTATCATTGACATCATTGGGGTAATTCCACTTCCGGCAGCAATAAAGACAAAGTTTCGTTGTAAAGTAGCATCTGGTTCAAGGAAAAAATTACCCATTGGTTCAATTACCTCTAAAAAATCTCCTACTTTTATACGGTCGTTAAGGTAATTGGATACCAATCCTCCGCTTACTCTTTTTACCGTGACTCCCAATGAAGTATCGCTGTGGGGCGAAGTGGACATAGAATAACTACGACGAACTTTTTTTCCATTTTCTCCAGCAGGCACAATAATTGTGATAAATTGTCCAGCTTTATATTTAATTTGTTCATTCAATGGATGCCAGAAATAGATACTTACGGTGTCGGCGGTTTCTTGAATGACTTCTTTTACTTGTAAAAAATAGGTTTTTAATGACATTCCCAATGTATGTATTTAAATGTGACCAAAAAATCAATTGTTTTAAATGAAATCAAGCTACAAAAATAAGCATTAATCTAATTGTTTACTATTACTTTTTGCAGAAGCTTCTGTTTATCGCTTTCTATTTGAATAATATATACACCAGTAGGAAATCCGCTACTGTCTATCCTATCAAATGGGATATCTTGTTTAGTTGGGGTAGGTTTTTGCCACCAAATACGCCCTTGTGTATCAATGATACTGATATTTTGTATAGAACGCCCCTGTGTTTGGATATTTATTATATTTTGAGCTGGATTTGGAAAAACGTTAAAAATGATATTTTCGAATTCATTAGCCAAAATTTGTTGAATAATTACTTCTGTTTGTGCCATCCCAAAACAACCAGTCGAATCGCTGATTTTAACGGTATAAGTACCTGCGGCTTCTGTTTGAGCATTGAGAATTATTGGGTTTTGGATAGATGACGTAAAATTGTTTGGACCAGACCACTCAAAAGTAAATGGTGATTTACTCGATTGTATCGTGGAATTGAACTTCACTAAACTTCCCTGAATATAAGGTCCTCCATTGCTGGCATTTACTGTAATTAGTATTTTTGCTTCTACCATTACACTATTAGATGACTCGCTACTTTCGCAACCATTTGCAGTGCAAGAAGCAGTAAAAGTTTCGGTTTTGTTGAGGCGAATAGTTTGTGGATTTTCTCCCAAGCCATTTGACCAGCGAATATTACCATTTGAACAAGAACTAGCTTTCAATGTGATTTTTCCACCTGCACAAACAGCATTGGTGTCGGCAGTAATGTTTGGCTTAGTAAGCTTCGAAATATCAATCAAAAGGGTGTCGCTATCGGCTTCTGGAGAGCTGGAGCTTACATACAACCGATACTTTCCGGTACTTAGGTTTTTAGGGAATTTTACGTTCATTGCTTGCGAAATTCCACTTCCTAGTTTGGTTTTATTCACAAATTGCCCAACACTATCTGATAAATATACTGTATAAATATTTTCCAAATCTAATACTTTGTCCGTACTGAAATTAAGAATGGTCTGTTGCCCTGGACAAAAAGTTGTATTAGATTGTGTTTGGAATGAGATTTTAGGAGGATTCTCAAATCCTAATTGACCTGTTTCTGAAATATAATGGGTATAAAGATTGACGGATTTGCCAACCCCATCTTCTAGTTCTTGGTTAGCTCCCCACATGACCACTACACCATTTTTGGGATGGAGAATAAGCCTATAATCGCTATAAAAAGTAAAAGCTTCGAATGCTACTCCGTCTTCGTGAAAAAGAGGCTCACCGTTAATATCAAAATGTTGTATAGTTAAATCATATCCAATATTTTTAGGCTTAAACCAAAGTGTATAAATGCCATCTTTGCCGTCAGAGATAAGTTTGTTGGGTAGAAAATAATTTTTGTCAGAACGGGGCGTGAAAACAGCTTTTTTCCATATAAAATCTCCTTTATGATTGATTCTTGCAAACTGAAAAGGCATTGATTTATCTTGTGTATCAATCCATGTACAAATACCACCGCCATCGCTGAGTGGAGCTATCTGAATGTCGTAAGATTGGTTTTCTGTAATAGCTACACCCATAGTTTTCCAAATGGAGTATCCGTCTTTGTCAAGTTTATGGGCGAATACTTTTTTTTGATTAGCTACGCTCAATGTTCTTCCGATAAATACATTCCCAAGATTGTCGGATTGGAAATAATCGATTCGACTATTGCCGATTACTTCATCTTGGTAGAATGTTTTAGGGTTTTCAAGAGCTTCTTGATTTTGATTAAAAACTTGAAAGAGATAATCTTTTTCTTTATTTTTGATAAGTGCGAAAAAACGAGAAGAAAATCTATCAAATAATACTTTTGAATCTAATTCTTTTGCGTCTAATAAAAGTGTTTCCTGTTGCTTTGTCTTCCCTTCTTGGTCGAATATTTGAGTGAAAATTTGATTAGACTGCTTTTCAGAGTCGAAAATGTTATAAATCATCAAAAAACTATTATTGTTCAGATGCACCAAATCAAAAACACCGTCATTGGGGTCATAGCTAAGAGATGCTTTATCTGTAAGTAATATTTCTTGTTCGTTTCTAGTTGTTTTCCCATCTTTTGTAAGATGCTGAAGAAATATTTTTCGTTTTTCGGGTTTATCGGTGTCAAAAGCATTGTGCCAGGCAATCCAAGCACCTCCATTTTGGTCAGGTTTGATGAACTTGGGTGTGTATATGAATGTATATTTATCAATGATGTTTCCTATTTTAATTCCATCTTTATCCCACTGAATTTTGCCTTTCGCATCCAATTTTTGAGCAAAAAGTTCGATTTTACCATTTCTATAATCTTGCCAAGCATAGTAAGTATTTCCAAGACTATCAGCCGAGTAAGCAACAGCGTACTGAAAATCATTGGCTTGACAAAGGTTTGCGGGAGTTTGGCTCTGGAAAGACCATTGGCTGAAAGATTCGGAAAATACTCCCAAAATTAAAAGGAATAGGTAGAGATTTTTCATTTGATTTCTGGCGTTTGAGGATGAAATTTTTAAAATATGAGTGCTTCAAAAGGAATGATGCAAATATACGTTAATTATTAATTTTATGATAAATGAGTATAAAATATTTAAAAAATGTTGCAATAATGAAAAGATATGAATAATTTTGCAACCCCAAAATACAACCTCGTAACGTAGCCCGTTTGTTCGAGGTATGGTCAAAGTTAGGGAGGAATTACTGTTCCGGAGTCATTCCAAGTGTTGTTTCAGCACCCTATAACTTAAGAAAAATGTCTGCTTAATTGAACAAGCTTTTGGGGGCAAATTCGAGGCGGTTGACAAATGCTTTTTATAAAACATTAGGGTGGAAATCACCGAAGTGTATAAACTTTTAAAAATTTAAAAACAGTGAAGCATTTAAGTTACAAGACGATTTCAGCAAATAGCGAAACCGTTAATAAAGAATGGGTAGTGGTAGATGCTACCGACAAAGTATTGGGACGTTTGTGTAGCCAAATTGCGAATATTATTCGTGGTAAGCACAAAACAAATTATACTCCTCATGTTGATTGTGGAGATAATGTGATTGTTATTAATGCTGAGAAGGTTCGTTTGACCGGTAAAAAAATGACTGAAAAAGTATATACTCGTCATACTGGGCATCCAGGTGGTCAAAGATTTGCTACTCCTCGTGAGTTAATGGCAAGAGATGGTCGTCGTGTTGTTGAGATGGCGGTTAAAGGGATGTTACCGAAAGGTATTTTAGGACGTCGTCTTTATACAAATTTATATGTATATGTAGGCCCTAATCATCCGCATGCTGCTCAATCACCAAAGACGATTGAACTATAAAACGGAATAGGCTAATATTGAAAGCAATTTAATTGCTTGATTAATAGCCGAAAATCAGTAGTTACTAATTTAAGAATATTTCAAATTCCTATATACAAATGCAAGTTATCAACGCAGTAGGTAGAAGAAAAACAGCCGTAGCCCGTATCTACATGAAACAAGGCAATGGTGAAGTTTCTATAAACGGAAAAACTATCAAGGATTATTTCCCTTCGGAAATCCTTCAAATTATTTTAAATCAACCATTTAGCACTACTAATACTTTAGGTCAATATGATTTAAAAGTGAATGTAAACGGTGGAGGTATTGCCGGACAAGCTGAGGCTGTTCGCATGGCTATCTCTCGTGCTTTGTGTGAGGCTAATGCAGAAAATCGTCCAGCTTTGAAAAAAGAAGGATTCTTAACTCGTGATGCTCGTATGGTTGAGCGTAAAAAACCGGGTCGCAGAAAAGCTCGTAAGAGATTCCAATTCTCTAAACGTTAATATTCTTTTGAACATTCAAACAAAGTTCTGCCTTATTTTAGTCAGAGCTTTGTTTTTATTAGTTCATCAACTCAAGTCCAGACAGCACTTAATCGTGTCCGGTGTGCTGTGCTGCTTATTTTTTATTTTTTATCAATCACTAATTTTTTTGTCAAATGGCACAATTAGAGTACAAAGACTTATTGGATGCAGGTGTGCATTTCGGTCACTTAACTCGTAAGTGGGATCCTAAAATGGCTCCTTACATTTTCATGGAGAAAAATGGTATTCATATCATTGACCTTAACAAAACATTGGCTTGTTTAGCAGATGCTCAAGAGGTAGTGAAAGGTATCGTTCGCTCTGGTCGCAAAGTAATGTTTGTTGCTACCAAAAAACAAGCTCAAGAAATTGTTTCTGAAGAAGCGAAACGTCTTAAAATGCCTTACGTAACTGAACGTTGGTTAGGTGGTATGCTTACAAATTTTGCAACAATCAAAAAATCTTTGAAAAAATTGCAAAATGTAGAGCGTTTGTTGAAAGATGAATCAACTGCAAAAAATATTGCTAAACGTGAACGTCTTACTTTAGATCGTGAGCGTATCAAATTAGAAAGATTGTTAGGTGGTGTTTCTGATTTATCAAGACTTCCTGCAGCTTTATTTATTGTTGACGTAAAACGTGAGCATTTGGCAGTTTCAGAAGCTCACCGTTTGGGTATCCCTGTAATTGCAATTTGTGATACTAACTCAAATCCTGAAAGTGTAGAATATCCTATTCCAGGTAATGATGATGCTTACAAATCGGTAGCTTTGATTACTTTGGCAATCGGAAAAGCAATCGAAGAAGGTATCATGGAGCGTAAAGTAGATAAAGATAATGCAGCTCTTCAAGAAGAAGAGGAAGCTAAACGTGCTGCAGATGAAGCTCGTGAAGCAAAAGCTGCTGCTACAAGTGAAGAAAGCACAGAAGCTTAATCGTAAGGCTAATAATATATTCTCAGAAAATAGCCCGAAGCGAAAGTTTTGGGCTGTTCTGTTTCAAACTATTAATATTTTCGTAATTAATACTTTTTAATAAACAAAAATCATGAACATTACTGCATCAGATGTAAACAAGCTTCGTCAAATGACAGGGGCAGGTATGATGGATTGTAAAAAAGCTTTGACTGAAGCTGAAGGAGATTTCGATAAAGCTGTTGAAATTCTTCGTAAAGCTGGTCAAAAAGTAGCCGCTAAGCGTGCAGACAACGAAACAAACGAAGGTATCGTATTAATTGATGTAAGTGCAGACAACAAAACTGCTAAAATTTTGGCTCTTGCTTGTGAAACTGAGCCGGTTTCTAAGGTTGATTCTTTCCGTGAATTGGCAGCTGATATTTTGAAAGCAAGTGTTGAAAACAATATCAAAGATAAAGAGACTTTATTGGCGGCTAAATTGCCTTCAGGAAGTAGCGTAGAAGAAACTATCGTGGAATTAGTAGGTAAAATCGGTGAAAAAATCGTTATCACTGAGTTCGCTAATGTTGAAGCTGAGCAAGTAGTTTCTTATATTCACTCTACTGGAAAATTAGGTGTATTGGTTGCTTTTGATAATACACAAGGAACTGATGTAACTGAAGTTGGTAAAGATGTAGCAATGCAAATTGCAGCAATGAAACCAGTAGGTCTTGACAAAGATGATGTTGATCCAGCGATTGTTCAAAAAGAAATCGAAATCGGTATGGAAGTGGCTCGTCAAGAAGGTAAGCCAGAGGCAATGTTGGAAAAAATTGCAATGGGTAAATTGGGTAAATTCTATAAAGAATCAACTTTATTGAACCAAGAATTTGTAAAAGATAACTCTGTTACGATTGCTCAATTGGTAGAAAAAACATTGAAAGGATTGAAAATCACTGCTTTCAAAAGAGTTCAAATCTAACGTGTACGTTGATATATAGAATTAAGAAGGCTGTCTAATTAAATTAGACAGCCTCTTTTTTATCTGTTTAGAGCAATGGAGATACCTGCGGATAAACTTAAATTTTGATTTCTGACAGGTATTCGAACTGTTGGGATATCTAATACTCTTGTTAGCCCGTGCTGGAATCGACCTTCGAAGAATATTTGTCCAAATTTTAATGGAATTTCATAGCCTAAACCTGCAATTCCCGAAACTTCAGCTCGGTGATATATACCTGTTCCCAAAGGAATATCCACAGGGAAAATACGTAATACCTGAATTCTCGCTTTCGAGTCAATCATATATCCAAAACTTGGTCCGAATAGAATATAGGCATGAGGTGTTTCGGCATCTCCCAATTTTACTTTTGCCAAGAGAGGCATTTCTATATAATTATTTTTGAGCGAAAGTTTTCCTCCTAATGGAATGTCGAATCCTAAGTTACTATTTTGGTTAATATTGAAAGATTCTCTGATTTGAAAGCCTTTTTGAAGATAATTTAACTCGGGCTGAATGGAAAAGTTTGTTCCAAGAGGAATTTCAACAAAAATACCAGCATTCGCTGATGGAAGTAGCTTAAAAGCAGGCGTAATATCTTGTATCAATTCAAATTTGGTCATACGGGAGCCACTCAATCCTCCACGAACTCCGATGTTTATTTGTGCAAACGTTACTTGGACAAGTAAAATAAATACAAGTGTTTTTGAAATTGTTCTCATTTGTTAAGCAATTTGGTTAATTTTGTGAAAAAATGAATAAATTTCCTACATAGGCTTCTTTCTTAAGCTGTTGAGATTATCTTACTTGCTGATTTGCTATTTGAAAGTAAGATGTTATTTAGACGCAGGTAGTTGCTGATTAATTGTTAATAATAAGTTAATGAATTTACCTGAAAGTTTTATACTTCAAATGAAGCGTGATTTAGGCGATGATTTTTCTAAATTTGAAGAAAGCCTAAATGCCCAAACACCAACAAGTATCCGAGTGAATCCTGCTAAAAATATTCCTCTTGAAGCATTATTTGAAGCTGATTTGCGACAAATTCAATGGAATAAAGATGGGTTTTATTTGCCAGAAAGACCTAATTTTACTCTTGACCCAGCATTTCATGCAGGAGCATATTATGTTCAAGAGGCTTCTTCTATGTTTGTTAAAGAAGCACTGACTCAAACAATGGATTTTGATAAATCCTTAAAGGTGATGGATTTATGTGCTGCTCCAGGTGGAAAATCTACTTTAATTGCATCTTTACTTAATCAGAAAAGTATGTTGGTTGCGAACGAAGTAATTAAAAGTAGAATTGCTCCGCTCAAGGAAAATTTAGAAAAGTGGGGCTTCCCTAACTACGTTGTTACGAACCACGATTCAGAAGAAATGATTGATTTAGAAGGTTTTTTTGATTTGGTTCTAACAGATGCTCCATGTTCGGGAGAGGGTCTTTTCAGGAAGGATAAAAATGCCCGAAATGAATGGTCTGAAAATAATGTACAAATTTGTTCGGCAAGGCAAAAACGAATTCTGCAAGCTGCGGCAATGCTGGTAGCTCCCAATGGATTTTTATGCTATTCGACTTGTACATACAATGCATCTGAAAATGAACAAAATGCCAAATGGCTGACACAAATTGCTGATTTTGAGGAAGTAAAACTTGATTTTCCTGTGGAATGGGGAATTGTGAAAAAAGAGTTTGGTTATCAATTTTTTCCACATTTATTGGAAGGAGAAGGTTTTTATTTATCTATTTTTAGAAAAACCTCAGGAACTAAACAAAATGCCAGCGGAAAAATAAAACTTAATAGACTATCACAGAAAAAGTATGAAAATATTAAAAAATGGCTTCGAGATATAGAAAATTTAGACTTTTTTGAGAAACCAGAAGGAACAATTGTGGCGATTCCAAAAGTATTAATAAGTGAGTATGCTACTATTTTCAGAGTGTTACAAAAGCGTTCTTCAGGTTTTGAAATTGGGCAGTTGAAAGGAGATGATTTTATTCCGAGTCATAGTTTGGCATTGAGTACTGCTATTGCAAGCGATATTCAGTCGGTAGAGCTATCGAAAGAACAAGCCTTGAAATTTTTGAAAAAAGAAACGATAGATATAGACACACAAAATATACAAAAAGGGTGGGTTTTAGCAAAATATAGAGGGCTTAATTTAGGTTTTATGAAAGTGATGAATGATAGAATCAATAATTACCTACCCAAGGAATGGCGAATCAGGATGGATATTCCAGAGTAAGAATCCTAAGAATACAGAGATTGATTAAATTATTGGTAAATTACCTCGTTTCAAGGTAAATGCTCAATAATATTCTCAAAAATAATTATCTTTGCGATTCATTTCGAAAAGGTCCTTTAAAGAAATTTATACATAAAATATGCACTACAAAGAATATAAATCTATTAATTATGCTGCTATTGCCGACGAAATGTTGGCGTATTGGAAAGAAAATAAAATTTTCGAACAATCTATTGCCGTTCGTGAAGGTGCTCCGAGCTTTACTTTTTTTGAAGGCCCGCCTTCTGCCAACGGAACACCTGGGATTCACCACGTGATGGCACGTGCAATTAAAGATATTTTTTGTAGATACAAAACTTTGAAAGGATTCCAAGTAAAACGCAAAGGTGGATGGGATACGCATGGCTTGCCGGTAGAACTGCAAGTTGAAAAAGAATTAGGAATCACGAAGGAAGATATAGGTAAAAAAATCTCGGTCGAAGAATATAATCAAAAATGTCGTGAAACAGTGATGCGTTTTACGGATCAGTGGGATGATTTGACAGAAAAAATGGGCTATTGGGTTGATCTCGAAAATCCATATATTACCTATAAAAATGAGTATATCGAGAGTATTTGGTATTTACTCAAGGAATTTTATAAGAAAGGATTACTTTACAAGGGCTATACTATTCAGCCATATTCCCCGGCTGCTGGTACGGGTCTTAGCTCGCATGAATTGAATATGCCAGGAACATATCAAGATGTGAAAGATACATCTTTGACGGCTCAGTTCAAAGTAAAATCAGATGCAAAATCGAAGTTTCTGTTTGATTTGGCTCAATCTGCTGAAGTTTTTATTTTGGCATGGACAACAACACCGTGGACTTTACCAGCCAATTCTGCTCTAACGGTCGGTAAAAATATTACTTACGCTTTAATAAAAACGTTCAATCCTTATACTTATTTGCCTGTCAATGTAGTGTTGGCTAAAGATTTGATAGGGAAATATTTCAATGAAAAAGCAAAGGATGGAGATTTTGATGCCTTTGCCGCTTCAGATAAAAAGTTGATTCCTTGGACGATTTTGGGTGAATGTAAGGGCGTAGATTTGGAGGGAATTGATTATGAACAATTATTGCCTTACGTCAATCCAAATTCTGACAAAGCATTTAAAGTAATTATTGGAGATTTTGTCACTACCGAAGATGGAACAGGAGTGGTTCATACAGCACCTACTTTTGGTGCGGACGATTTTAGGGTAGCTCAACAAAACGGTGTGCCAGCGATTTTGGTGAAAGATGAATCAGGAAAAGATGTACCAATTGTAGATAGGAGGGGGCGTTATGTGAAAGAAATTACTGATTTTGCCTTGGAATTTGTGAAAGAAGCGTACTACTCTGAATCAGAAAAAGAGCAAGAACGTATCAAGCAAGGAAGAGACAAATATTTATCGGTTGATGAGCGAATCGCAATTAAGCTAAAAACAGAAAATAAGGCATTTAATGTTCAAAAATATGAACATACTTATCCTCATTGTTGGCGAACAGATAAGCCTGTTTTGTATTATCCATTGGATAGTTGGTTTATTCGTACCACAGCCATGAAAGATAAATTAGTAGCTCTAAACAAGTCTATTCAGTGGCAACCTGAAAGTACAGGTACGGGAAGATTTGGTAATTGGCTTGAAAATTTAGTAGATTGGAATTTGAGCAGAAGCCGTTATTGGGGTACTCCTTTACCTATTTGGAGGTCGGAAGATGGAGAAGAGGTGTGTATTGGCTCTGTAGAGGAATTGGTCGATGGTATCCAAAAAGCATTAAATTCTTCTGTACTTTCGGCAGAACAAAGAGTTTTGAATGAGAAATTTATAGCAGCCAGACAATCTGGTAATTTCGATTTACACCGTCCGTTTGTAGATGAGGTATTCTTGGTTTCATCACAAGATAAAGTGATGGTTAGGGAAACTGATTTGATAGATGTTTGGTTTGATTCGGGGGCAATGCCTTTCGCTCAATGGCATTATCCTTTTGAAAATCAAGATATTTTCGAGCAGAGTTATCCAGCAGATTTTATTTCCGAAGGAGTTGACCAAACTCGTGGATGGTTTTTTACTTTGCATGCTATCTCTGGTATGTTATATGATTCGGTTGCCTTTAAAAATGTAGTTTCAACGGGATTGGTACTAGATAAAAATGGAAATAAGATGTCCAAAAGACTCGGAAATGCCATTGATCCTTTTGATACTTTAGGTAAATATGGGGCTGATGCCACTCGTTGGTATATGATTACGAATGCCGAGCCTTGGGATAATTTGAAGTTTAATTTGGAAGGTATTGGCGAGGTACAAAGAAAGTTCTTCGGAACACTTACGAATACGTATAATTTCTTTGCTCTTTATGCAAATTTGGATGCATATAAGATTAGTGAGAATAACCGAGTACCTTATGAAAAATTACCTGAAATGGATCGTTGGATTCAATCGAAGCTTTATACTTTAGTAAAAGAAGTAGAAGAGCAATTTGATACTTATAATCCTACGAAGGCAGGTCGCTTGATTCAAGATTTTGTTTGCGACCAATTATCGAATTGGTATGTTCGTTTGTGTCGAAGAAGATTTTGGCAAGGGGAAATGACCGAAAATAAACAAGCCGCTTATGAAACATTACATCATTGTTTAGTGACGGTCTCTCAACTGATGTCTCCTATTGCTCCGTTTTATGGGGATTGGTTATATAAAAATATGACAGATTGTATTCGCGAGGAGGCAATTGCCAATGATTCGTTATACAAGCATGTGTCTGTTCACTTTACTGATTGGAGTCAATTTGATGCTTCTTGGGTAGATAAAAATCTAGAATCTTCGATGGATTTGGCACAACGAATTTCTTCTTTGGTTCACTCTTTACGTAAAACCAATAAAATAAAGGTTCGCCAGCCATTACAGAGAGTATTGATTCCGATTTTGTCTGAGCATGTTCGTGAGCATATTCGTCATGTGGAGGAAATTATAAAATCGGAGGTAAATATTAAGTCTATTGAATATATTGATGATGATGCTGGTATTTTGAAGAAAAAGGTAAAACCTAATTTTAAGGTTTTAGGACCAAAATATGGCAAAAATATGAAAGACGTTGGAGCTTTCATTACAGCAATGAGTCCAGAACAATTGAAGGAATTAGAAAAAAATGGACAATTACTCACTAATTCTGGTCTTGAAGCGTTTGAATATTTGAAGCTTGAAGATGTGGAAATTCAAACGGAGGATGTTCCTGGATGGTTGGTCGCTTCGGATAATGGCATTACTGTTGCTTTGGATGTAAATATTTCAGAAGAGCTTCGTGCGGAAGGTATTGCAAGGGATTTTGTTAACCGTATTCAAAATTATAGAAAAGACACTGGTTTTGAGGTGACAGACAAAATCGGAATTGAGCTATATAATAATGATTCCATTTTAGCAAATGCGATTCTGAGTAATAAAGAGTATATTTGCCAGGAAGTACAAGCCTTGAGTTTGGAAGTATTGGAGGAAAAACCGATTGAATTTGTTGAGATTGAAATGGATGAGTTTAGTCTAATCGTAAAAGTTAGTAAGAAATAATTTTTCCCAAATATTCATAAATCTAATAATCAGTTGAAAGAAAATCTTGTCATAATTCCGACTTATAACGAAATCGAAAATATCGAGGCTATTATCAGAAAAGTAATGAGCCTTGAGGTTCTTTTTGATGTTTTAATCGTTGATGATGGCTCTCCTGATGGAACTGCCCTGAAAGTCAAGGAGTTGCAAGGTGTTTTCGCAGAAAGGTTACATTTACTTGAAAGAAGTGGAAAATTAGGTCTGGGAACTGCCTATATTCATGGTTTCAAATGGGCTTTGAGTAGGGAATACCAACTAATTTATGAGATGGATGCCGATTTTTCGCATAATCCCGAGGATTTAGTTAAGTTGCATCATGCTTGTAAACAAGATGGTTTTGAAGTGGCAATTGGTTCTCGGTATATCAAAGGCGTAAATGTTGTGAATTGGCCGATGGGGAGGGTATTGATGTCGTATTTTGCTGGGGTTTATGTGCGATTTATTACTGGAATGAAAATCATGGATCCAACTGGAGGTTTTATCTGTTATTCGAGAAAAGTTTTGGAAACAATTCCTTTAGATAAAATAACTTTTATCGGTTATGCTTTTCAAATCGAGATGAAATTTAATGCGTATTTATACAAATTCAAGATGACGGAAGTTCCAATTATTTTTACCGATCGAACCAAGGGTGAATCCAAGATGAGCTCAAAAATATTTAGAGAAGCTATTTTCGGAGTGATTTTAATGAAAATATGGAGCTTGTTCAAAACATTCACTCGTTGAAAAATAATTGTAAAAAAATGCCTATTCTCTTACTTGGGATGAGGCATTTTTTATATTTTTTAATTGCTATTTCGGTATTGGTTAGGAGTTAGACCTGTTTTTTGTTTAAAAAATCGAGTAAAATGTTGTGGATATTTGAATCCTAAGTCATAAGAAAGTTCACTTAAGGATTTATTGGTATGGACAACGTTTTCTTTCGCCAATTCAAGTAATTTTAGTTGAATATATTCTAAAGCTGTTTTGCCAGTTTCTTTTTTTACCAAATCTCCAAAATAATTTGTTGAAAGATTTAGCTCGTTTGCAAAATAAGCAACATTGGGAATGCCGATAGTTTTTAATTGATCTCCTAATAAATAATTGGTTAAATTCTGCTCAAATTTTTCAATTAATATATGGTTTGAATTTTCTCGCGTAATGAATTGTCTGTCATAAAACCTTGAAAAATACTTGAGTAGTAACTCAAGGTTGGCAATGATAATTTTTTTACTATGCCGATCTATATTTTGTTTTATTTCAGATTCTATATTGCCCATGCAAGTATCAATCAATGCCCGTTCTTTTTCTGATACGTGAAGAGCTTCGTTAGATTGATAACTAAAAAAAGAATATTCATGTATTTGTTTTTCAAGAGTAGTATTTTTGAGCAAATCTTCATGAAATATCAAAGCAATACCGTACGGCTGGTGCCATTCCCCCTCTGGTTCGTTCGTAACCCATTGGCCCGGAGCGAAAAAAACAATAGTTCCTTCTTCATAATCGTAGTACTTTAAACCATATCTAAGTTCCCCGCAATTACTTTCTTTGATGATAATAGCATAGAAACCAAGCATAAACTGGGTACGTTGCAAGGGATTCGATTTGCTTAAATCGACTAAACTGATAAGGGGATGTAGAGTCGGGTTGTTAAAAGTATCATTATATTTTTTGATGGTATCATAAACTTGCATGAAGAGAATTGGATTATTTTTCAAAAATATAGATAAATTATCTGATTTTTAAGCAGATAGGTGAATTTGGTAAGTCAAACCGTGAAATATATAAAAAACTATTCTCTCAAATAAGGTAATTTTGCAAATCAATTAAAAATATTCTATAAATGCAGAAAACTTTGTTAAAAATCATTTTTTTATCTCTTTTTTTATCATTAACGGTATTCGCACAAGTTCAAAAAATCGACTCGACTAAAACTCTTGTCAATTTTTCGGGAACAATCGGGCTTACCAATAATGGATTTTCTATTATTCCTACCTTTTCTTTGAATAGTCCGGCTACAATTATGAATTTCTATTTTAAGAAAAAACGTTTCAGTTTCGACCCAGATATTCGTCTTGTGCCAGATGCAAGTAAAGGCGGATTGATATTTTGGTTTAGATACAGATTGGTTGAACAGAAGAAATTCGGGCTTAGAGTTGGAGTTCACCCTGCTTTGACATTGGTAAAAAGAACCATTGTAGAAAATGGAAAAAGTACAGAAATTACAGAAATGTTGAGATTTGCGGCGGGAGAGATTGTTCCGAGCTATCAAATTACTCCTAAATGGAATATTAGTGCGGTATATCTTCACGGAAGTGGTTTACAAAAGCATGGTCCACAGAATACCAACGTTATTTTCTTGAATAATTCTATCAGTAATATAAATCTTGGAGGAGATTTTAGAATGCACCTGATTCCAAGTGTATTTTTCTTGAATACAGATGGATATAAAGGTAGCTATTTCTCAGGTACGGTAATCTTTTCTAAGAAAAACAAACCGTTTTCCCTACAATCAACCGTCAATCAAACGATAAAATCGAATGTTCCGGGAAATAAAAATTTTATGTGGAATGTAATGCTTGCTTATAATTTTGGTAAAAATTATCAATCTGTAAAATGATAGAATAAAGCAAATTTGAGTAAAAAAACTGCTACCATATAGGGTGATAGCAGTTTTTTAGTATTAATTTTTATTGGCAATAGCTTTATTATTAATCCAATCATTGAAAACTTCTAAAGTTTCGTTTAAATAGATATCTTTTTTGAGATATTTCAACCAAAAATCATTTCGTTCTTTTTTTAGATTATCCGCATTAATAGAAGATAAATCATTAGTTAAATTTTGGATATTTAGCTCTGATTTAAGTTGAGTAAGTTCTTTCACTTTAGCGGAAATATCTTTTATTTGTTTGGTTTGATTTTTATATTCTTCAATATTTAATGCCCGATTTGCTTTAGCATTTTCTGCCAAAAGCTCAGTTTTTTCTTTAATTAGCCTAAAAGTGCTGTCCGTTGTAATTCTGTTTTTACTTTTTTGAATAAGTGCATCGAAATCGAGGTTATTATTCCAAGTTTGATACGAAGCTTTTGTCATTTCATCCCAAGGTAAAGCTGCTTGTGCATCTTTCTCTCTGATTTTATATGCTTCGTAAAGACCTGTCAGGACAATATCAGGTTCGACTCCTTTCAATTGTGTAGAACCGCCATTGATTCTATAATATTTTTGGATGGTCAAATGGATAGAGCCTAATTCTCCCGCTCCACTTCTACTTTCTTTATCTCCAATTGGAAAAGCTCTTTGTACTGTTCCCTTACCATAAGTCGAGCTTGACCCGATGATAATTCCTCTTTTATAATCTTGAATAGCAGAAGCAAATATTTCGGAGGCGGAGGCACTTCTTTCATTGACCATTACGGCAAGAGGACCATCATAAAGTACTGATTGGTCATTGTCACTCATTTGGTACGAACGTCCTAATTTGTCTTTTATCTGAACAATCGGACCTGTTTTGATAAATAGCCCAACCATATTCACGACTTCCTGTAAGCTCCCGCCGCCATTATCTCTTACATCAATAACAATGCCTTCTACGCCGGTTTCTTTCAGCTTTTTTATTTCATTGGCAACATCTTGTGAGCATCTAGCAGCTTGGGGACGCTGGAAATCTACATAAAAGGAGGGTAAATCTATCAAGCCAAATTTATGACCTTTATGCTCGATAATGACACTACGGGCAAAAGTTTCATCTAATTTTAACTCACTTCTAATCAGCGAGACAGTTTTTAATGTTCCATCTGGTTTTTGTACAGTGATTTTTACTTCCGTACCTTCTGCTCCTCGAATAAGCTTGACAGCTTCTGTGGTAGTATATCCCGTGATATCTTCTGCTTCACCTGTAGCTTGGGCAACTTTTACAATCAAGTCATTTTCTTGAATTTCTCCTGATTTCCATGCTGGCCCGCCAACAGTGACGCTTTTTATTTTGATTTTTTCGTCATCTTGTTGTAATAATGCACCTATTCCAAAAAATCTTCCACTTAATCTTTCGTCAAATGAACGTTTTTCCACCGGAGGGAAGAAATCGGTATGAGGATCCATTAGATTTGTAATAACATTGACCAACATCGAAAATCTTTCGTTATCATCAAATTTTACTTGCATTCGTTCAAAGTACTTATCCATGGATTTTTTCACTTTGGCACGTGCTTCTTTTTCGAGAGTTTCGTTGTCTTTAGCTACGAAATCACTTTTTGATTTATTTTTATCTTGCTGTTCTTGTAGTTCGATAAATCTTTCTAAAGTCATCCATTTGATATATTTCCTCCACCTTTCTTTACGGATATTATCACTACTGGCGAAGTCAAATTTATCAGAATCTGTTTCTAAAACTTCATTTTTAGTAAATTCGAAAGGTTTTTCGATGAGATTTTTATAGATTTCTTCGCTTTCATTGAGTCTTTGTTTGAAAATATTGTTAGCTTCATCGAAAAAAACAAAAGGCGAACCATGAATTTCGTCATCGATGCTAGATTCGTATTTTCTTAATTTGTTTAAATCTTTTTGAAGAAATATTCTTTTATTTGGGTCTAATCTTTTGATAAATTCATTGAAAATTTCTTTCGAAAGAGCATCATCAATTTTTCTGGGACTATAATGCCCTTGCTCGAGCATTGCTCCTA